>Ga0207652_10003223_pt1 | contig 13560 bp, 9 predicted proteins | sample KBSC63BmetaG_FD_184334 | JGI IMG/M metagenome (GOLD analysis project Ga0207652, IMG submission 184334) | Corn rhizosphere microbial communities from Kellogg Biological Station, Michigan, USA - KBS C6-3B metaG (SPAdes) (version 2) | ecosystem: Host-associated > Plants > Roots > Rhizosphere ... | reverse complement strand
GGGCTGCTTTGGTGGTGGTTGTTGTTGCTGCGGCGCATTGTTCGGCACGGGCTTACCGTAAACAATGCGCGTGTTCACGCCGAAACGCTTGTAATTCGTGTACTTCAGAATTTCCCGCACATGCACCGGCCCGTTGCTGAAGTTCAGCGTGTCATCCGCCTTGGTGTAAGTCGGGAACCAGTACTGCCCGTCAATCTGCTGGCGATAAGTGACAAACTTGGGGGTCAGATTCTCATTGCCCTTCTTGTGAATGTCCGGGACGTTTCGGCCGCACGTCTTCACGATTTGCAGGTCGCGGTTGTCCACCCAGATGCGGCCGTCAAAGTAGCGCTTGTCCTTGTCGATCTTCTTGGGAGCAACATCGAAGACGTAGGTGTCCAGTTCGTCCACGTGCTGCTGGCCGACATACTCAATCTTGTATTGAGGCAGGTCCTCCGTCGTGAGCACAAACGGCAGCAGGTTGCGGAAGTCGTTCCAGTCCTGCGGGCTCAGACTGATGCGCGTAAGCGTCGGAGCGGGAGCATAGGTTACCTGCTCCATTCGATGTCCCTGGTCGTCGTAAAGAATATCCTGCTTCTGGCGGAACTCTCCGTCCACGGTATCGCCGTCGAGAGTCTGCACCACGATTTCCTGGGTGTAAGTGTAATGATTGCGCGCTTCCTTAAAGACGGCCTCTTTGGCCGCAAATTCCTGAATGATCTGCTGCGGACTGAGCTTGGCGGGCTGGGCTGTGTTTAACGGGCCATTGCCCTCATCGCAATTGGTTTCTGCATTGAGGTGAATGGGAATGAACGCAAGAACAGCAAGGAGGCAAGCGCGCGCGAAGAGTCGCTGATATTTCATTGCACAGGTCCGGAAGTTGTTTCTGGAGTTCTCGGGTGGTTGGATGCCCGAGCAGGACAGAGAGTTGCTGTCATGAGGTGAGCGCGCCTGGAGCTTAACAAATCGAAACAAAGAGCGGCCGCAGTCAAATGCGTCCGCGAGAGCCGCTCGCTTTTGTGCTAGCCAGTTATTTCCCGGGTTTCTTTGGCGCGTCTTGTGGCTGGTTGTTATCTGTGTCTTTGAAGGTCATCCGGGTCTTCACCCCGAAGCGTTTGTAGTTGGTGTACTTGATGACTTCGCGGATATGGACATCGTTGGTGCGGAAATGCAACACGTCATCTGCGGTGGTGTAGGTGGGGAACCAATACTGGCCGTCGATCTGCTCGCGATACGTGACGAACTTTGGCGTGAGGTTCTCCTCGACATTCTTTTTCTTTTTTTTGCCGGACGTGGACGCAATAGTCTCCGGGACAGTCTTGCCGCAGGTCTTTACGATCTGCATATCCTTATTGTCTACCCAGATGCGTCCCTGGAAATATCGCTGTCCTTTTTCAATCGTCTTGGGCGCTACATCGAAAACGAACGTATCGATTTCGTCCACGTGCTGCTGGCCGGCGTAAAGCAGGTTATATTTCGGGACATCTTCCGTGGTCATGACGAATGGCAATTTGTTGCGAAAGTCCTCGTAATCTTCGCGGGTGAGCGAAACCTGCCGCAGCGAAGATTGGGGAGCAAACTTCACGTTCTCAATACGGTTGCCCTGGTCGTCGTAGGTTATATCCTCTACCAGCCGAAACTCGCCGCTGACGGAGCTTCCGTCGAACTCCTGGACTGTGATGTCCTGTGTGAACGTGTAATTATTGCGGGCCTGTTTGAAGATGGCCTCGCGGGCCGCGAACTTATCAATGATCTGCTGCGTGGTTATGCCCTGGGGCTGGTCGGGACGGAGCGGGCCCGCGCCTTCATCACAGTTCGTCTCCGCTGACGCCATCAGCGGCATGATCATCAACAGAAGCGCAAGCGCGGCCAGTCTGGAGCAGTTCATACAACCCCCTTCGTTCCCAACGATAGTGATAGCGCACTTCAGGCGAAACACTGCTGGTCTCAAGCCCAATCCCTCGTTTACACTGGCCTGCTTCTTCAGGAGGCCTGATGCGCCGTTTCATTCTGTCGATTTCTATTGTACTCACGCTGGCAAGCACCCCTTTGCCGGCGGCCCAGACTGCCCCGAGCGCCGCGAAGCACCCTTTCACCTTTAAGGACATGATGGACCTCAAGCGAATTGGCGCTCCCTCGCTTTCGCCTGACGGCAAATGGGTGCTGTTTACCGCCATGGACGTGAACCTAGCCGAGAATAAAAGGACCAACCACATCTGGGTGGTACCTAGCAATGGAGGAGACGCGCGTCCGCTCGCCTCTGACCCGGCCGGCGAGTCGGGGGCGCGCTGGTCACCGGACGGCAGGCAGTTCCTCTTCGTCAGCCCGCGGGGAGGAACCCAGCAGGTTTGGGTGGCAAACTTCAATTCTGCGACAGGTGACGTCGACGGCGCTCCGAAAGCGGTCACCAGCATTTCAACCGAAGCTGACGGAGCCATGTGGACGCCAGACGGAAAGAACATTGTTTTCACCTCAGAGGTATATCCCGGCTGTCGCGACGATCTGTGCAACAAGACGGGCGATGAGGCGCGCGCCAAATCCAAGGTGAAGGCCATGATCTTCACCCGGCTGTTCTATCGCCACTGGAACGCCTATACCCATTTCAAACGCAATCACCTGTTTGTTGTTCCGGCCGAAGGTGGGACTGCAAAAGACGTTACGCCCGGGGACCATGACGTTCCGCCCTTCAGCCTGGGCGGCCAGGATTTGTACACCGTGTCGCCTGACGGGCAGGAAGTCGCCTTTACCAGCAATATTGACGAAGTGGAAGCCACCAGCACGAATAACGATATCTTTGTTGTTCCGATCACCGGCGGCCAGCCGAAGAAGCTGAGCACCAGCCCAGGTGGCGATTCCACGCCCGTTTACTCGCCGGATGGCAAATGGCTGGCTTGGCGCATGCAGGTGCGTCCGGGCTATGAAAGTGACCGCTTCCGCCTGGTTATTTGCGATCGCAAAACCGGGAAGATCACGAACCTTACAGAGAACCTCGACCGCTGGGTGGAAGCCATAGCCTGGGCGCCTGATTCCCGCTCCATTTACATCACATCGGAAGACAAGGGCGAGATCCCGATCTACAGGATCGACATCAACAAACCGAATCAGATTCAGGAAGTTCTTCGCGGCGCGAATGATGAACTTCAAATCTCCGGTGACGGTAAAACACTGGTCTTCAGCCGCATGTCAGTTCGAGCACCCAACGAAATTTACAAGCTTGCCATCGGCAGCAAAGATCCGGTACAGCTCACGCATTTAAACGATCCTGTACTTTCCAAGATCGACATGCCGGTGATGGAGTCGTTCTGGTTCACCGGCGACGCTGCCACCAAGGTGCAGGGCTTCATCATCAAGCCACCGGACTTCAACTCGCGACGAAAGTATCCGGTAAAGTTCCTGATTCATGGCGGTCCGCAAGGGCAGTGGGGCGATGAGTGGAGCTATCGCTGGAACGCTGAGCTGTTTGCCGCCGATGGTTATGTGGTGATCATGATCAACCCGCGCGGATCTACCGGCTACGGGCAGCAATTCATTGACGGAATCAACGGCGACTGGGGTGGCAAGCCTTATGTAGACCTGATGAAGGGGCTTGACTACGTCGAGCAGAACTACTCATTCATTGATAAAAACCGCGAGTGCGCCCTGGGCGCCAGCTACGGCGGCTACATGATTGACTGGATCCTTGGGCACACCAATCGCTTCAAATGTCTGGTTTCCCACGATGGCATGTTCAATACAATCTCGGCTTATGGATCCACGGAAGAGCTGTGGTTCCCGGAATGGGAGTTCAAAGGAACACCCTGGACAAATCGCGAAATGTACCTCCGCTGGTCTCCCGAGATGTTTTCGGCGCAATTTAAGACGCCGACTCTGGTCGTCCACGGACAGCTCGATTACCGGCTTGACGTCTCAGAAGGTTTCCAGCTCTTTACCACGCTGCAGCGGCTCAAAGTTCCCTCGAAGATGCTCTACTTTCCGGATGAAGGTCACTGGGTGCTGAAGCCACAGAACAGCGAACTCTGGTACAAGACGGTAAACGACTGGGTAGGGGAGTGGACGCATTGAATCGCCGGAATCGCCGTGATCGGGTGATCTCAACTTGGGGCGTTCGGATCACCCGATCACCCGATTGCCAGATCACCCGATTCGGCCGTGCTGATTTGTTAAAATCGCAGCGTGCTTAAACCAGCGCTAATCTCAGCACTTTGCCTGCTCGGCGCCGCCATCGCGCAACAAAACAAGAAAGCGGAATCACCTCAACAGAATCAGCCGCCGATGAAGGTGAATGTGTTGAACGTATGCAGTCCTTCCTCTGACGAACAGGCAGTGCTCAGGGACGCGCTGGCGAAAGCGAAGGCCGCTACGCCGCTCGCGGCGGATTTCGAGATTGCGCGCGGGCGAGCGACGCTGAAGGACGCACCTCCTTCGAAATATGTGCGTCTGCGGCGCGACGTGGGACCACAGTCTCCTTGGGAAACAGCGCAGTATTCCATGAGCAGGGACCCGCAGAACACCGTTGAAACTCTGGTGCTACGTTTGCGGGACCCGAAGGAATTTCACGAGCTTTCAATAGAAGACCGTGTCTCGTCCGACGCCGCTTCAGCGGCCACCGTTTTGGGCTCAGACACGCCGGCCTCGCGCATTAGAGTCGAACGGTTGGGCAAGAGTTCGGTTGCTCTGGCACGCTGTCCTGACGCGAACCAAAGCGCGTATGAATCGTTGTTCGCGGAGGCTTCCGCCATCATGGCGAAATATCGCAAAGAGCTGGGATTGAGGAGCGAATTTCGTGAAGACGTTACCTGGTTGGACGGAGGGACAGTTCACAAAAATGCCAGGACCACGGCGCCCAAAAGCTCAAAGAAATGAATCCCCTCCTGGGTTGCCATCCTGAGCGACCGCGAACGACAGCGAGCGGGAGTCGAAGGATCTATGTATTGATTGGGACGCTCAGGGCGGGAAGATAGTGTGCCGTTAGCCCGGCGCTGAAACTAAATCGAAGGTGATGAATCCAATCAGGCCTATGGACAATTCCATTCGCGATACCGTGATTCTGGGTACCGGCTGTTCTGGGTTGACGGCGGCCATTTATGCGGCGCGCGCCAATCTAAAGCCGCTCGTCATTGAAGGGCACGAGCCCGGCGGGCAGCTTTCACTCACTACACTGGTAGAAAATTTTCCCGGCTTTCCCGAGGGGATTCAGGGACCGGAGCTGATCGAGAACATGCGCAAGCAGGCGGCGCGGTTTGGCGCTGAATACATGGCCGGACATTTGGCGAAAGCCGATCTGCTCACCCGGCCTTTCTCACTCGATTTCGGCGGAGGAAAGACGATTCGCACACGGACCTTGATTATCGCCAGTGGCGCGTCGGCGCGTTGGCTGGGATTGCCAGGCGAACAGGCGCTGATCGGTCACGGCGTTTCCTCGTGCGCGACCTGCGACGGCTTCTTCTTCAACGGCAAGCCGATCACTGTGATTGGCGGCGGCGATTCCGCCATGGAAGAAGCGCTGTTCCTCACGCGTTTTGCTACCAAGGTCACCGTCATCCATCGCCGCGATCATTTCCGCGCTTCCAAAATCATGCTGGAGCGCGCCCGCAAGCACGAGAAGATCGAGTTCCTGACGGATACGGTAGTGGAAGACGTTCTTGATGTGAACAAGAAGGAGGTTACAGCACTTAAATTGCGCAACGCGAAATCCGGCAAAACCTGGGACTTCCCCACCAGCGCCATGTTTCTGGGTATCGGTCACGAGCCCAACGCCAGGATGTTTACCGGCGTGCTGGACATGGACCAGGACGGTTACCTGAAAACGCGCGACTTCGTTTTCACCAACGTGCCCGGCGTTTTTGCCTGCGGCGACGTTCAGGACCGCCGCTATCGCCAGGCGATCACGGCTGCGGGCTCGGGCTGCGCGGCAGCGATGGAGGTGGAGAAGTTTTTAGAAGAACACGGGCGGTAAAACCCACCACGGAGACACGGAGGCACGGAGATAAGCAAATGTAGCCTCTATCCTTGAGCAGCACAAGCCAGTTCGATCTTCAGGGTGATGAATGATGAAATTGCAGATTTTGGGTTTTCTCCGTGTCTCCGTGCCTCCGTTGTGGGTGTTGTGTTAAAACCATATGTTTGCCTTCTATGACTGAACCCGCCTCCTGTCATCCTGGGGACCCGTGCTAAGGGCCGCCTTCATCTCCCTCTCTGAGAGCAAGTCCATCCGCTCGGCAGCGGAAAAGACCTGGCTTGGGCAGCGGCTCTCCCGCCGTTTCGTCGCCGGTACCACAGTTGAGGAAGCACTTGCAGCCACGCGCGCCATGAACCAGTTGGGGCTCGGCGTGAGCGTGGATAATCTGGGCGAGAACGTTACGAATCCAGAGGAGGCTCGTCACAGCGCCCAGCTTTACCATCAACTGCTGGACCGGATGGCGGAGCAGGGAGGCGATGCCAACGTCAGCCTCAAACTCACACACATGGGCCTGGACGTGAACGAGGCGATGGCGTACGAGATCAGCTCCGCGCTGGTGCAGCATGCGGCGCGCCTGCGAAGTTTTGTCCGCGTGGACATGGAGGGCTCGGCTTACACGCAGCGCACTCTCGATTTTGTGCGGCGGCTGCACCGCGAGCCGGAAAACTCCGGGCGCGTGGGCGCCGTGATCCAGGCGTATCTCTACCGCAGCGAAAAAGACATCGAGCAGCTCATCGCCGAGCGAATCCGCGTGCGGCTGTGCAAGGGTGCATACAAAGAGCCGCCGGAGGTCGCGTTCGAGAAAAAAGCTGACGTTGATGCAAACTACGTGAAGCTGATGAAGATGCTGCTCAAAAGCGGCGTGTACCACGGCATTGCCACGCATGACGAAAACATGATCCGCGCGACTATTGAATTTGCGCGAAAAGAAAAGATCGCTGCCTCGGCGTTCGAATTCCAGATGCTCTACGGTGTGCGACGTGACCTGCAAATTAAACTGGTGAAAGAAGGGTGGCGCTGTCGCGTGTACATTCCGTTTGGAACGGAGTGGTATCCGTACCTGATGCGGCGGTTGGCGGAGCGGCCGGCGAACGCGATTTTCATTTTGAAGAACCTGTTTCGGTAATTCTTACCGCGGATTCAGGCGGATGAACGCGGATCGAATTAAGCGCAACCCACCACGGAGACGCTAGGAACTGAACGGTTCCGAACCCAGCATCGAAATCAGGAAGAGACCGGGAGTTCCTTTTTATCGTCGCTTCGCCGTTCGGCTCTGCTCCGGCCTTAGGGCAGTGCGGATTCGTTTTGCCTTCAGCTTACCCGGCACTTGCCCTTCAGCTCGCTGCCGCTCGCCTCGGGACTGTGCCGGGCTATTATCTTCCGCGCCTTGCGGCGCTGCGCTCTCGCACGTGATAAACCGGCGTACCTCCCGGTTGCATTTTCGAGAGAGACGCGAGGCACGGAGCAAGGCAAACGATTCCGGTAGTAGCTGCCTACACCACTCTGTCCAGCGTTGGCTATTTTTTCCGCAATTCTTCCAATGGATAAGTGGTGCCACGCCACGTCACTCCACCCTTCCTGATCGCCTTGTATGCTGAGCCAACAATTGCTATCGCCGTCAGCGCGGCGCTGATCGGAGTGGCAAGAAACACAGTGGTCGGCGCTCCGGTCACAGGCTCACTTTGATGGTAGCGAATTGCAATCAGGATAACTGCAGCGATAAAAGGCACCCTTGACAAGCCGGGCGCGAGTACGGCGCCGACAAACGGCCAGACATTCACAAATAGGAGCAGCAGGCAGGCCGCCAGCGCGAGGCTCACGCGGAAGTTGAGAAAAGCGAAGAGATTCTTCTCCAGAATCCGCACCACACCCCAGGCTCCTTCAATCCAGCGCAGCGTGACAAGTCCGCGGCCGAAGACGACGTGCTGCCGAAGACGAGCTTTTTTGATGGCTTCCCCCAACTTGAGGTCGTCCACAACCTGGAGCCGGAGCGCCTCAAAGCTACCTATTGTTGCGTAGGCCTCTCGGCGTACCAAATTGAATGCGCCGATACCAATCGAATCACGCGCCTCAGGATCACTGACCTTCCATGGCCGCAGCACGAATCCGCCGGCCACCTGCGGGAAGGAAATGATCATGCGCTCGCCCCACGTGCGCATATGAAAGGTGGGCATCAGGGCAAGATGGTCGAGCGATTTGCTGACCGCATAAAAAATGGCTCGCCGCAGCGCATCTGGACGAAAAACACAGTCGGCATCAGTGAAGAGGATCCATTCACTCGTTATCTGTCGCGCGCCAATCCACATGGCGTGTGTCTTGCCGAGCCAGCGCGGCGGCAGTTCGGTGACGTGCAACGGACGCAGCCTGCCGGATGAAGCCGGTTCAGCCGCAAGCCGGTTCATGATATCGCCGGTCGCGTCAGTTGAGCGGTCGTTCACGGCAATGATTTTTAAATCGGGATAGTCAAGCGCGAGCAGCGATCGCAGCGCAGGCTCAATTTCGGCAGCTTCGTTGCGAGCCGGAACCACGATAGTGAGTGAGGGCAGGGCGAAGTCAGGCGGCGGGTCCCATTCCGGAGTTGTGATGTGAGCAATGCGATGGAGATGCTTTGCGTGTTCCAGCACCGGGACGAGCCAGATAGCAACCAGAGCCAGGCCAGAAATCCAATACCACCAGATCATGCTTTCGCGGCCACCGTCGGCGCCATCAGACGCGGCGCGTAACGTGCGCCGAACAGGAAGATCAATCCGGATAGGGCGGCCGCAAAAAACGCAGCCGTAAAGGCGGTCTGGAGATTGGTTTTGTCTGAGATGCGCCCAATCAGCGTGGGTGAAAACGCGTCGCCCAGAAGGTGAATCACAAATACATTCACAGCCAGCGCAGTGGAGCGGATACTCGCGCCCACGGAGTTGACCAGAGCGGCATTGGAAGGGGCAGTGCCGATGAGCAGTGCAAACACGGCCAGAAAGATGGCGGGGAACATGAATTCGCCAGAAACATAGATGGCGGCGACCATCAAAGGAACAGCCACCAGCATGGCCACGCCGGAAAAGGTGTAATAAGCGCCCTTCCAGCGCTTCAGCATGCGGTCACCGATCCATCCGCCCAGCAATGTAGCAACGATTCCGTTGAACAGAGTAATCAACCCAAAGATGGCATTGGCCTTATCCAGCGGCACGTGGCGTATGCGTACCAGGAAGGTGGGAATCCACACCTGAAGCCCGCCCACGGCAAATGTATAAAGCGCCATCGCCAGGGAAACAGTAATAAAAGCACCATTCCGCAGCAGTCCGAAAACGGTTGAGCGTTCGCGCGAAGTTTCAACCACTTCGGATTGGCCGCGAGCCGGTTCGGGAAGGAACCAAAGCAACAGCGCCAGGATGAAACCAGGCGCGCCGGCGATCATGAATGGCATGCGCCATCCGAAGTGGTGGGCAAAGTAGCCGCCCACCAGGTAGCCGGCGGCGCTGCCCACAGGCAGCGCGAGAAAGAAAACCGACAGCATGCGGCCGCGGCGCTCGATGGGAAATGCGTCAGCAATGAGCGCGGGAGCAATCGCCGCATAGCTGGCTTCACCGATCCCAACGACCGTGTGGCGGAAAAGAAGTTCGCCGTATGTGGCGGCCCACCAGGTGAGCAGGGTAAAGCCGCTCCAGATCGTGATTCCCACCACAACAATGTTCCTGCGCGGAAAACGATCCCCGAGCCAGCCGGCCAGAGGCGCGGCAAACATATAGCTGAAGAAGAATGCGCTGGTCAGAACGCCAATTTGTGTATCAGTAATTCCAAATTCACTTTTGACCAGCGGCTGCACCGCGAACAGAACATTCCGGTCCACATAGTTGAGAATGTTCAGACCCGTAAGGACCGCAAGGATGGCATAAGCATAGGTTTTTCGCGGCATTGGGCTGGGCCGATTATAAGGCAGACCCTACGAACGATGGAGGGAGCCGCTGAAAAGATGAGCTGGCGGTTTCACCCCCTTGGCGACCACCGCCAGCCCCGGTGCTTCCCCGGAAGGAACGGGGCGGCCGGGCCGCCCCGCGGATGCATCGGAGAAGCACATCTTGTTATTGCAGCGTGTTGCCGCCTGTCTGCTTGACGAAGAACGTGCGCGCAGCGCCGCTGGGACTTGAGGTGTTTTTGTCGTCCGAATAGATGATGAGAGCCTCGCCGTTAAGGCCGACATCAGGAGCAAAGTACTCGGCCAGATTGCGGGTTCCGGAAGCACACGCCAGCCCCTGGTTGCAGATGGGGCCCACGTGAATGATGCCGGTTGCCGCGGCCTGGGTGATGGTGGGAATTGAGTCAGTTGCATTGCGCGACTGAGCGTTAAATACCTGCCACTGCGCGGCAGTATCGTTTGCATTGCTGTCACTGGTGCCCCAGAACGCAACGTTTACATGGCCAGGAGAACCCGCGCTAACCCACGGCGCCAACGCCGTTTTGCTGCCGGTGCCGTTGTTCACGCGCACGGGCGTTGTCCATGAGGCGCCCTGATCCTTGGACGCAGTCAGGAAGACGTTGGTGCCGTTGGAAAAGACTACGTACACGTTGCTACCGCTGTCCACAGCGACTGTCGGGAAGATGTTGGCCAGGTTTGTTCCCCCGGGCGCGGAGAAGACCTGCTTGACAATCCAGGTCAAGCCGCCATCGCTGGAGCGGGCCAGCCAGACGATATTGCCGTGCGCATCAATGAAAACGGTGTACACGTTGCCGTTGTTCTGGTCCACCGTGATGTTGCCCTGGTCGCCCGGCTGGATGCCGACCTCGGGTGTGGTTACCGGCGCAACCTGAGGCCAGGTGAGGCCATTGTCAAAGGACTTGGCCACGAACAAGGTAACAGTTCCATCCAGATCAGCGCCGAGTTGTTTAGTGGTGAGGTAGAGCTCATTGTTGCCGTGCGGCGCAATCCATTGCCGGTCAACAACAGGGAGATCGCTGGAAACGGGATTGGAAACCCAGGTGGTGCCGCCAGTAAATGAAGTGCTCTGCGTAGCTGAGCCCAGCCATAGTGAACTGGCGTAAACCACGCCCGAAGGGCTAAGCGCAATGTCTTCATCGCCGCCGCCCAGGCCGACGCCGTCCGCGCCCAAAGCTGCGCCAATCTGCACACCATCAGGCTGGCCGAGATAAGTAAACGTGTTACCGCCGTCCGCGGATTTCCAAACGTCAATTCCTCCGGGCACTCCTTGAATGGCAGCCGCATAGTAGTTGCCCAGCGCGTCATGGACAATGCGAGGCTCCACATCCTGATCCGCACTCACAATGTTGCCCGTAACATTCGTCAGGTCGATGGGGCGCTGAAGTTCCTGAGGAGCGCTGAACGTCAGGTTGCTCTTCTTATAACGAGCATTTCCGGTCGCCAGCGAGGGCTCGGGCGCCACGGTGGCGGCTCCAGTATAGGTCGCATTGACCACCGTGAAACCCACCACCTGCACAGTGTAAGTTCCGGAGGCCAACTGGCCGCAATCGGCATCTTCGAACGTCGTCTGGCCCTGACCGGAAGAACAAACGGTGTTGCCGGACGCGTCATTTACGTTCAGATCAAAATCGTTGGTGCTGCTGGCCCAGTTGATCCTTACGTGTACGGCATAGGTCGGATTCGAGGAGTAAAAAGCCGAAGGCACATTTACCGTCAGCGTGAACGTATCGCAAGTAAGGGTGGTGCAGGCTGCCGTTGAAGCCGTTGCGCCGGTGAACGGGCCGCCGCTAAAGGAAAGTGTTGTGGTTTGTCCGGCCGCAGGCGCGTTGAGAGTACCGCTGGACGGAGTTGCGGCGAAGGCGGGATACACAGCGAGGGCCAAGGCCACTAATGCCGGCCCGAGAGCATTCATTTTTTTCATTCTCATCCCTCCGGAGGGAAATAGATCTAAGAGAGGTAACCAGAGTGTCAGTAGTGCTACTACTAGCCGAGGCAGTACGACGAGAGAGATGACCTGCTCTTCAACTCAGGTTGCCTGGAGTTTTTAATCGGCGCGAAGCCGCGGAGCAGGAACTTGGATCTGTGGGTTTTCGATCTGCAAGAAAGCGGCTACTTACCTGAGGGTTGATCCTGCTCCCCTCCAGGCCAGACGAGTACGCGTGAGACGAAAAGATCAAAAATAGCGCGGATTTCAGTGGGGGAAGACGAGAAATGGAAGTTGGCGCGACGGGCGAGGACCTGGTCGCGCATCATGCTCTCAAACATGCCGATGAAAGCCGAGGTCAGGGCAGCGGGTGACGCCTTTTTAGCCAGCGGCGTGTCTGCCGTCAACTCTGTGATAACCTGCTCCACCGCCGCACTAAAGCGCAAGTACCCGGAAGTAATCAGGATGTCAGAACCCGAGCCTGCTTTGCGGATACGGCGGCCCTCAAACAACATGAGCTCCTTGAGGGCCTGATCGCGCTCCAAAGTCTGCAGGATCAGTTCGAACATCATGCGCAGTTTATCTGCCGGTGAAGGCAAAACTTCCACCGCTTGCGAGATAAAGCCGAGATTTTGCCAGCCTTGATCAAAGATTGCTTCCAGCAGACCTTCCTTGCTGCCAAAGTGCTTGATCAACTGGGACTCGCTCGTGTTCGCCTGGCGCGCGATAACAGCCGTAGAGGTATTTTCAAAGCCGTGTATGGAAAACAAGATTTTCGCGGAATCCAACAGGCGCTCGCGGACGGGCACCACCCGGGCGGCCGGCTCTGGTTTTGCGCTTGCCATTGTGCGCACGGTAGCAGAAAACTCAAGAGTGAGTCAAATTGCTACGACTAATAGTAGAAGCGTCACTACTGACCTTTAGGATGCTGCTTCGCGGTCTCACCCGCGAATGTCCACCAGAGTCCTTCTGCCCGACCTCGCGATTGAACGACCGCTCCTTTATATAGGCGATGACGGTTCCAACTGATTTGGCGTGTCACTTAACCGCGCGCATTCGCCGTTGCCGCTCGATCCACATGCAGCGGGAGCGTCGATGCAGAAAGTGCATTCGGTTACTGCTTGCAAGGCTTGTCCATCTTGTAGTCGAACAGCGTGGTGCTTGTCCACTGGCCGTTTACGCGCATGAAGTGCCAGGAGGCGCTGTGTTTCGCCGCTTTGTCACTGCAACCGAAATCGGGGGAATAAAGTTCCTGACTGGAGATTTGCGATTTGTCGTAGAACATGAGCAGCCCGTACTGCTTGCCCTCCACGGTTGCGACTGAGGCATCAACGGCGAGTTGCGGCGACGTGGTAAGAACGTCATAGACCGCGCGCGTCTGTGCTCCAGGTATGCAGTTGGAATCGAAAAGGTAACAGTAGAGATCGCCGCTTTTGCTCTGCAGTGCGGCCTGGTCTTCGGCGTCGTGATCGTACTCAAGCAGAGCATTGATGTTTCGGGCCACCACCGCAGTCGTTGCCCGGTCCCCAATCGCTCGCAGCTCGCGGGTTGCCGGGTCCTCAACTTTGGCGGCAGGAGTACTGGCGGATCCAGACGCCTTCCTGCACCCCGGCGCAACGTAGCAAATGCACAGGATCATCACGGCGGATAAACAGGCTTGAGTCCTGAACGAAAGCCTGGTGCGGGGCAGAGCGCTCTCTCTGGTTGTCATGGTGTCCCCCCTTTGGCACTGATCTTTGGCGAGGGTGTACGAAGCCGGCACGGCTTCCGGGG
>Ga0207652_10003217_pt1 | contig 13575 bp, 9 predicted proteins | sample KBSC63BmetaG_FD_184334 | JGI IMG/M metagenome (GOLD analysis project Ga0207652, IMG submission 184334) | Corn rhizosphere microbial communities from Kellogg Biological Station, Michigan, USA - KBS C6-3B metaG (SPAdes) (version 2) | ecosystem: Host-associated > Plants > Roots > Rhizosphere ... | reverse complement strand
TGAACATGATTTCGAATATGTTGATGTGAGTGAGACAAGCTCCGGCAATCGTCAGGAGGAGAGTGAGTGAAACGATTAATCTTGCTCCAGTTCGTAATGCGTTCCATCCCCAGACGACGGCCACTATACAGCCGAGAACGCAGAATGCAGAAACCCACGGAGCGGCACCCCGCACCGTCAGCGCAATGGCGAGTTCATGCGCACCCTGCGGACGAAAGGGACGAATGACATACATCGGGACCGCAAGTACCGCGATGACGATGGCCAACGAAAGGGTTGTCGCCGAAAGCGTCTGCCGCCTTTTTGCAGCGACGCTCGATTCGAAGGCCGGATCCTTCATGTTTTCGATCTGCAATCTGATCTCCGCGTTGCGTTCCTGTAACTCTCGATTTAATGTCTCCCATTTGACACGTAAAAGTCATCCGGAAAGTTGATGCTTTGCCAGCGGCGCTGAACGGGAAAATTCGCTCAGCGCCGCTTCGGCCCGCGATTCCACCAACCCCTGTGATTTCCTCGGTCATTCGCCCGCTTTAGCTGCCTCCACACCATTGCTGTCGAGGATCTTCGATAGTGCGAGAAGACGATCGGAGTCTTGCGGCGTTTTGGCAGTAGCCGCTGCTTTTTCGGCTACCTTGGCATCGGCGTGAAGCTTTTTGACGTTCTTCGCCGCAATGTCGGCGTTGATCGCCGCGATCTTGTCTGCCTTCAGGCTGTCTCCACGTGCAAGTTGGTCAAGGTAGGCCTTCGCGGTGACGAACGTGGGCGGGTAGTCGATGTGGGGCTGGTTCTGAACGTTCAGCTCAGGCAGGTAAACCTGGGCTGCGGCGTCGATTTCATTTTGGGTGAGGTCCTTTGTGGGGACGAGTTTCAGGACGTCCGTGCCGCGGGCAATCTCCGAGCCGTAGATGTATCCGTTGTAGTAGTAGGTGGACCATTGGCCGCCCATTGCAGGACGGCTATCGTCAACCGGGCCGCGATCAAAGTAACCGATTTCGAAGGGGTGCGTTGGGTCGGTGTAATCCATGATCGAAACGCCTCCCTGGTACCAGGACTGGACTTCGATGTTGCGCCCTGGAACGGGAATCATCGAGCCGTTATGCGCGACGCAGTTCTCCTTGTCGGTCTGGGGTGCGGGCATTTTGTAGTAGGCGTCCAGCTTCAACTTCTTGTCGGGGGTAATGGAGAAGATGGCGTCAGCTCCCCAGGCCATCGGGTCAGAGGCACGGCAGCGCGGCTGGCCGCCGCCGCCCCACTCATCCGTGAAGAGGACAGTCTTACCGTCGTTGGAGAAGTTCGCGGAGTGCCAGAAGGCGTAGTTGGGATCGGTGACGGCGTCGAGGCGCTTGGGATGTGCGGGGTCCTTGATGTCGAGCAGGATGCCGTTACCGGAACACGCGCCGCCGGCGAGGCCGAGCCAGGAGTAAGCAGTGATGTCGTGGCAACCACGGGTGGCCGTGGGGGTTCCTGTGCCGTGGATGGGGGCGTTCACGAGGGCGTTTTTCTTGCCGGTAGCGGGGTCGGAGAAGATGTATGGGCTATCGATGATCTTGGCCAGCTCAGGATGCGCGACCGGCACCTTGATGATGACGATCGTGAAGAGGGCGGTGTCAGGGTCCTGGTCGGGGTCGCCGCCGGAGCAGCCGCTCAGCTCGGCGGAGGGACGGACGCCCGCAGAGCCGGAGACATAGATGTAGGCGTTATCCGGGTCTTTGGGATCGAGTACGAGGGTGTGGGTATGGGAGCCACGGCAGGTCTGAACGTCGGCAACCTGCTTCGGGTTATGAATGTCGGAGATGTCGAAGATACGGACACCCTTGACGCGGTCGGGGCTGGGTGGCGGCTGGCGCGTCCGGAAGGCCCTCATGGCCGCGGCATCGGCTGCGGCGTCGCCTGTTGGAGCGGGTGGTTGGGCCTCGGTAGCTGGAACGGGGAAGCCCTTTGTGTCGCAGTCCATGCGGCCGTTGGCAGCTTCAACCGACATGAACAGCAGGTTCTTATAGACCGAAACATCGCCCTGGCCACCGGGACAGATGATCGAGGTGACCAGCGTCATGTGAGTTGGGTTGGAGATGTCGTAGATATTAACGCCGTTGTAGTTGCCGTTGAACAGGTACTTCGCGTTGAAGGCGAGGTCTGAGTTCGTTCCGCCATAGTTGGCGCGAGGGCCGCTGGGTGGACGCGGGCCGCCAGGCTGGCGCGGGGCGTCGGGATCAACCGGCGGAGGCGGTGGCGTAGCATCCACGGCCGTGATGGAGTCGAGATCGGGAGCAAAGCCAGCGGGCTTGGGGGTGGTCATCACCAGTTGCATACCGAGGATGGCGGTATGGGCGTCGTAAAGGCCACCCTTGAGGCCGATACGAGGGTCATCCGGGCCAGAGCGTGGATTGACGAACACGCTGGGAGGCACGGGTGTCACTTTGGCCGTGGGAGGCGCCGTAGACGCGGTGGCCTGGGCAGCGCAGACGCCGGCTGCCGAGACGGAAAGAACGAGTACCAGGGATTTACAGGTGAAGTGCAGGGAAGTACTGTGGATCATTGTCTCTCCTTCAACATATGACGCATGATGTCGATTTCAGCCTGTTGTGTGTTGTCGACGTCGCTGGCGAAGTCGAATAGTTGCGGGTCCTGTCCGGCCCCCGGATTGGCAAAGAGATCCTTGACCATCTGCAGAGCGCCGCTGTGATGCTGGATCATTCCGGTAAGAAAGAGGTGGTCGAATTTGGGCCCGCTGGCTTTGCGGAGTGTCTCCATCTGGGCAGGAGTGAGCATGCCGGGCATCATGGGCATGCTCATGTCCATACCTTTCATGTCGCCTGTCATATCCATGCCGGACGTCATGGATGTGGGAAAGCCGCGGTCGGTGAGCCACTGCTTCATCCAGCGCATTTCATCGCTTTGGGAGACGTCGATCTTCTTGCCGAGTTCCCTGATCGCCGGGTCCTTGGTGCGGGTCTTGAGGAGTTCAGTCATTTCAACGGCCTGACTGTGATGCATGATCATGCCCTGCATGAAATCGACGTCGGCTTTGGAAGGCACCCTGGGCGCTTCGCTGGCAGTTGCAACGTCTTTGGATAGGGTTTTGTTGCTGGTGCCGGGAGCGCCGGGCTGGACGATGGTCGGTGCAGACTGAGGGGCCTGCTGCGGCAGAGAAAGCACTGCACAGAGGACAATCGATCGAAGTGTAAGAAGAACCATGTGAGAAAACGCTCCTCCAACCATGATGCAAAGAAAATATTTGCGGCGGTACCCTGAGCGAGGCGGTCGACGGAAAGCTTCTTCCCGCCAAAAAAGTTGAATGGCCTGCCAGCGATCTTAAGTGAAACCGCGGAGAGGCGTCACAGGCTTCATAATCACACGGGGAAAAGTGTTTGGCTGAATATAACGGTTCTTGGATTCCAGCGCAATCAGACACGGATGATAAAGCGGTCCAGCACGGCCGGTTACCGTCAAATCGCTCTTAACGCATGGCATAGGGTTGATATCTGCAAAGTGGGCAAGTGTTTCCAGTCCGGCCAGAATCTGGCAAGGCACAGATCTTTAGGCTATGGTGTGGCTAAAAACGTCGATTCGACGGTGTTTCGGAGGTTATACAGTGGGTCATCTGTTTCATGTTGGATGATCGACCTTTATCCTTACAAACACCGGATACATCCGCGGGCGAGCACATTGGCTTGCTCCCAGGCTTTGCGCGAACCGTTTGCGGCATTCGACATTTGATTGTCAGAATCAGAGATGGTGGAGGAGAACTGTGCGCAGGATTTCTGTCCTTGTACCTGCAATAGCGTTGTCGACTATATGCGGCTATTGCCAGACCAAACCAGCAGTCGCGGCCAAGCCGGTTGCGGCTGTCGAGCGTGTGGACCTGGAGTTGATGACCTGGGTTGAGGTCAAGGACGCGATCGATCACGGCAAGACGACGGCCCTTGTTTTCAACGGTGGAACAGAGACACGCGGGCCGCAAGCCGTGAACGGTGGCCATACTCTTGTAGCGCACGCCAAGGTTGTGGCGATCGCAAAGGCCCTCGGAAATGCGATTGCCGCGCCGGTGCTCCCGTTCTCCCCGAACAACGCCAGCGCCGCCCTGCCCGGCACAATCGGTCTCACTGCCGAGACTTTCAAAGAGATCAACAAAGAAGTCGCAGAGCAGTTGATTCGCAACGGCTTCAAAAACGTCGTCATTATGGGAGACCATGGCGGGGGGCAGAAGGAGTTGGGCGAAGTCGCGACGGAACTCGATGCGAAATATGCTCCGCAGGGAATTCGTGTTGTTTATTGCGAGGACGCTTACAAGAAGTCGAACGACGATTACGATGCGTGGATTGCCGCGAAGGGGTTGTCTCCGGGTGGACACGCTTCAATCAACGATACTTCCGAGATGATGTACCTTGAGCCTTCGCCCAATGCCTGGGTGCGAAGCGACAAGCTCGCGGCAGCAGTCGGAAGGCCGAGAGTGCGAACCAATCCTCCTACGCCTCGCGACCCGAATGCGCCTTCCAATGGTGTCAGTGGAGATGCACGTGCTTCTACCGCGGAAATTGGTAAGTACGGATACGACATTCACGTAAGCGAGTCGGTTGCGCAGATCAAGCAGCTTCTCGCTCCTGCGCCGGCACCACCGGCTGCTCAACCAGCGCAGTAACGCAAGACGCTGTAACGCAAGACACAACGGAACCGTGGGAGACCTATTTGAAGCGCCTCTGGAGGGAGTTGCTGATTGGTATAACGGTGGCAACCACGGCAGCCTGCGGTCAGGCGCCGAAGTCCCACATGTCCGTGGACCGGCAGGCTGCTTTGGTGGATCGTTACTGCTCTGACTGCCACAATCCAGACCAGAAGTCGGGCAGCATGACGTTGACGGACCTTGACCTCCGGCATCCGGAGCGCAACGTTGATCTCGCCGAAAAAGTGATTCGCAAAGCCGGTGTGGGGATGATGCCCCCGCCGGGGAAAGAACGCCCCGACGCGGCGACGATGAAGCTGTTTGTGGCTTCTCTGAGCGGCAATGTGGATGCCTACGCGGCGGCCCATCCCAGGATTGAGAATCCTCCGCTCCATCGATTGAATCGCGTCGAATATGCGAACTCAGTCCGTGAACTGCTGGCGCTCGATGTCGACGCCGATAAACTGTTGCCGCCGGACGCGATGAGCCATGGGTTCGACAATATGGCGGACGTGCTGACTTTGTCGCCGGCGTTGATGGAAGCCTACATTCGTGCGGCGGGAAAGATCAGCCGGCAGGCAGTCGGGGATATAAAGACGGCCCCCTTAAGTGCTACATACGAAATACCGCGCGTTGTATCGCAGGTTCGTCACGTTGATGGAACGCCGCTGGGGACTCGGGGTGGCATGTCGATTGTGCACAACTTCCCGGCGGATGGACTCTATACGTTCAAGCTGGCTTTCTACTATTCGCTGGATGGGCCGTTGTTTGGAGCGACGCAGGAAAAGACCCAGTCAGTTGAAATCTCGATCAATGGTGTGCGGGTTGCACTATTTCCGATCGATCCTAAGATTACGAAGTTCGACAACTTGAGCACGCCGCCGATCGAAGTGAAGGCGGGACCGCAACGGGTCGCCGCTGCCTTCGTCGACACCGGCGATGGGCCGATCGATGACGCGGTGCAGCCGATCGGGTTTTCGCTTCTGGATTTGAACGAAGCGACACTGCCTGGACTGACGACACTTCCGCATCTGCATGAACTGACGATTAAGGGGCCAACGCAGATAAACGGGGTTTCGGAGACGCCGAGCAGGAAGCAGATCTTCTCGTGCACACCAAAATCAAAGGAGCAGGAAGCTCCCTGTGCGCAGGCGATTCTGACGCGGCTGGCGTCGCGGGCGTACCGGCGTCCTATCTCTGCCGATGAGACTGCGCGTCTGATGAAACTCTATGCGGTCGGATACGAAGATGGGGGCTTCGAAAGCGGCGTACGTGTGGGACTGCAGGCAATTCTCGCAAGCCCCTCGTTTGTCTATCGCTTTGAGCGCGGCAACCCGCAGCCTGCCAGGGCGCAGCTCGCGAAGCAGAGCGCCACGGCTTCGCGAGCTATCAGCGACTTCGAACTCGCATCGCGGCTCTCTTACTTTTTGTGGAGTTCCGCGCCTGATGCGCCGCTGTTAAGCCTGGCGACGCAAGGGCGTTTGCATCGCCCTGCCGTGTTGCGTGCGCAGGTGCAGCGTATGCTGCTCGATTCGCGCGCCAGTGCACTTTCCAGTCATTTCGCAAACCAGTGGCTTCATCTGCAGAACCTGAAAGGTGTGCAACCGGACGGTTATCTCTATCCGGAATACGACAAGACACTTGGGCTTTCCATGCAGAAAGAAACGGAGCTGTTTTTCAACAGCGTGGTGCATGACGATCTGAGCGTGCTGACGCTGCTGGATGCTCACTATACGTTCGTCAATGAACAACTCGCGCATTTGTATGGTATCCCCAACGTCTTGGGAAATAGATTTCGCCGTGTGGAGTTGACTGACGAAAATCGCTTTGGTCTTCTGGGACAGGCAAGTATTTTGACACTGACATCTGCATCGAACCGGACGTCGCCTGTCATTCGCGGCAAGTATGTCATGGAGATTTTTCTGGGCACACCGCCTCCACCGCCCCCGCCGAATGTCCCCCTGCTTAAAGAACACGGTGACGGTTCGGGCATGCAAACCGTTCGAGAGCGGCTCGAGGAACACAGGAAGAACCCAACCTGCGCGGGTTGCCACAAATTTATGGACCCCATCGGGTTTGCGCTTGAGAACTACGATCCTATCGGCGCATGGAGAGGTTTTGACTCGGGCAATTCCATTGACTCAAACGGAAAGCTGTTTGACGGAACGCCGCTCACCAGTCCGGCCAGTTTGAGGCGGGCGTTGATGGTCCACTCGGATGCATTTCTTGGAACGTTTACCGAGAACCTTTTTGCATATGGCATGGGACGCGTGTTACGTGCTTCGGATATGCCGATCGTGCGGTCCATCCAGCGGGACGCGGCTGCGCATGACAATAAGTTTTCTTCATTCGTCTTTGGCATCGTCAACAGCAAACCATTTCTGATGAGAAGCCTCGAACCCGCGGTTCCGAGCCGCATATTGGCAGCGATGGACGTTCAAGAGCCGAATGTGAATCATGCAGGGACGCACCACTAGATTGGAATTGAGGGAGACTGGGCCTATGTTCAATTCGAAGCGGCATCTATCACGCAGAACCGTGTTGCGAGGCATGGGAGCTTCGGTGTTCCTTCCACTGCTTGACTCGATGGTCCCGGCGAGTACGGCTCTTGCCGCCACGGCTGCACGGCCGGTATCAAGGTTGAGCTGTATTGAAATGGTGCATGGCGCTGCAGGCAGCACGCTTGATGGAACCAACAAACACTACTGGTCACCCGCCACTGTAGGCTCCAACTTCGAGGTCACAGAGACATTAAGTCCGCTCAAGGATTTCCGCGACTACATGACGATCGTGACGGGGACAGACCTGCGCGGAGCCATGGCCGCTACGCCCGAAGAAGAGGGCGCCGATCACATGCGATCGAGCGCGGCGTATCTTACCGCGGCCCATCCGAAGATGACCGAAGGCGCGGACATCTATAACGGCGTGTCGATAGACCAGATGTACGCTCAGAAGTTTGGTCAGGATACGCCGCTGCCGTCGCTGCAGCTTTGTATCGAGAGCGCAGATGCATCGGGCGCCTGCGACTATGGTTATGCGTGCGTTTATTCAGACACCATCAGTTGGGCTACGCCAACAACCCCGCTGCCGATGACGATCGATCCACGCATGGCGTTTGAATCATTGTTCGGTGATGGCTCGACGGCGTCGGAACGAGCGCAGCGGCAACGCGTGGATGCCAGCATTCTCGATTGGATTGGCAATGACGTAAAGGGCTTGAAGAAGACCCTCGGCGCCACCGATCAGCGCCGTATGAATGATTACCTCGAAAATGTTCGCGAAATCGAACGCCGCATCCAGCGTATTGAAAAATACAATGCCAGCGGTGAATCGCGTGCATTGCCCTCAGCTCCCCTTGGTGTTCCTGACACTTACGAGGAGCATGTGAAATTGATGTTTGATCTCCAGGTGCTGGCCTTCATGACTGACACAACGCGCGTCAGCACGTTCAAGATGAGCCGCGATGTCTGCATGCGCGTCTTTCCGGAGAGCGGGGTCACCACGCCGTTTCATAGCTGTTCGCATCATGGAGAAAGTCCGGCACGTATCGCTGAGTTCGCGAAGATCAACAAGTATCACGTCAGTCTCTTGTCGTACTACTTCGAGAAGCTGAGGAATACTCCAGACGGCGACGGCAGCTTGCTGGACCACTCGCTCACCTTGTACGGAAGCCCCATGGGCGACTCCAACGCCCACAATCACAAGCGCGTTCCCATCATGTTGATGGGCCATGCAAGCGGAACGGTGAAGGGGAACAATCACGTCAAGGTCGATGACGGTACGCCGATGGCCAATGTCCTGCTCACAATGATGAACAAGCTCGGCATGAACATGGACCGTATCGGCGACAGCACAGGCATCGTCAACATCTAGTTCCGATCTGCGAGGAAGTGTTCGATGGTTCATTGGAAACGTTCGATCGCGATGTTCGTGCTGTTGCCGGTGTTGCTGGTGGCGGGTGTGCGCGCCGCTTCGATCCCGCAACCCGATGATCGTTTGCCGGAGGCCGCAAAGCGGGGGGACCTGGGCGCGGTCGAGGTGTTGTTGCGTTCCGGCGTTCCAGTCGACAGTGCCGAGGGCGACGGCAGCACAGCGCTCCACTGGGCAGCCTACGAAGACAATCTCGCGTTGGCGCAAGTGCTTTTGGACGCGCATGCCAATGTGAAGGCCGCAACGCGAGTTGGTGCTTTGACGCCGCTATTGATGGCTTGCCAGAATGGCAGCGCAAAGATGATCGAGCTTTTGCTGGGCCATGGAGCAGAGGCGAACGGGGCGAATGCGCTGGGGACCACGCCCCTTATGCTTGCGTCCGCTTCAGGCAGTGTGGCTGCGGTGAAGGTGTTGCTTGCTCACGGCGCGGATGCGAATGTTCGTGAGCATGCCCGCAACCAGACTGCGTTGATGTTCGCTGCAAATCTTGACCGCGGCGATGTCGTTCGGGCTCTTATCGCCGGTGGTGCAGACCCAGGATTGGCGTCGAATGTCGTGAATGCTCCCAAGCTAAGCAGGGCTGCGAACCAGGCTGTCGTTGCGGCTGCGGGCATCAAGGGCGCTAAGGTCAAGGAAGCTTCTGACGATAATTCCTCTGGCGGTAAGGAAGCATCGGGTGAGCGTGTCCACCCTACAGCAAAACCTGAAGACGCGAAGGTTTCTGTTGCCGGGGTCGCTGCTTCGGCCGCTGACGATGATGCGGCGAAGAAGGTATTGCGGGATCATGGCGCGAAGATGATGGGTGGGATGACGCCGCTACTCTATGCTGCCCGGCAAGGCAGCCTCTCAGCGGCGTTGGCGTTGCTGGATGGCGGCGCCAAAATAGATCAGGTGAGTGGAAGTGAGCATACGACACCGCTGGTGCTCGCGATTTCGAATGGTCATTTGGATCTTGCGAAGATGCTGGTAGAGCATGGTGCGAACGTGAATCTCGCAAACGACATGGGAGTTACCGCGCTGTTTGCGACGATCGACGTGAAATGGGTCCCCCACGAGTGGTCTCCCGAGCCGATCGTCGATCAGGAGAAGACGAACTATCTCGTCCTGATGAAACTGCTCATCGATCATGGCGCCAATCTCAATGCGCGCCTGGGGAAGCAGCCCTGGTCGCGAACAATGTCGGAGAACCGGAACTGGAGTGATCCCGCGGGAGCAACTGCTTTTTTTCGTGCCGCACAAGCCGATGACATCAAGGCGATGCGTCTGCTGAAGGAAGCGGGCGCGGACACGAATATTACGTCGACCATCGGGACGACTCCGCTGATGGTTGCTGCGGGATTGGGATGGGCAGCGAACTATAGCACCACGGCGCCGACACGGTTGGAAGCTATCGAATATTGCATGAGCCTGGGCGCGGACGTGAATGCGCACGATGACCTTGGTTACACGGCGCTGCATGGCGCGGCGTTTGTGGGCGACCTTGGAAACATTCACTACCTCGTGGATCACGGGGCGAAGGTTGACGCGAAGACAAAGGCAGGAGATACGGTTGCGGATGCAGCGAATGGCCTGTTTGAGAAGTCGCTGCCCAATCCGGATGCGGTTGCGCTGCTGGAGAAACTGGGTTCGTTGAACTCGCACAATTGCCGATCGAGCGACTGTGTCCCACCGGTCAAAGAAGATAAGAAGCCAACAGTCGTGGCGGCTGCCGCGGACGCGAAGAAGGTGGCTGAATGAATTTGAATCAAGGCCTATGGATCAAGTATCTGCTCTTCTTCGCGCTTGGCGCTTGTGGCCTGGTGTTCACTGCCGTCTGGTTCGCGGAGGTACGCAAAGACGGCAAGGCCGGTTGGCCCAGCGTTCGGGATTGTGGTGTAGGGCTTTTTACGCTTTTTCTCGACACGCTGGGGATCGGCGCGTTTGCAACGACAACTGCATTCTTCAAGTTATGGCATTTGGTGGCTGATGAGGACATTCCGGGGACGCTGAATATCGGCATCACATTGCCCGCGGTCCTCGAAGGTTTTATCTACATGTCTGTCATCGATGTGGACGTGAAGACGCTGACCCTCTTGATTGTTGCGGCAACTATCGGGGCGTGGTTTGGCGCAGGGATCGTCTCGCGTTGGCCAAGACAGAGAATTCAAGTAGGTATGGGGGTGACGCTGCTGGTGACTGCGGCGTTCATGCTGATGACGATCTTTCATCTGCTCCCCTCGGGTGGCGATCTACTGGCGCTGCACGGTTACCGTCTCTTGATAGCCTTCGCCGCGAACGTACTGCTGGGTGCGTTGATGACTCTTGGAATCGGCTTTTTCGCACCATGCATGATGGTGATTTATCTGCTGGGTATGAGTCCGAAGGCGGCGTTCCCGATCATGATGGGATCGTGCGCTTTTCTGGGGACGGTAGGGAGCATCCGCTTTATTCAACAACGAAGATATAGATGGAAATCGGCTATAGGCATGACGCTGGGTGGCATCCCAGGCGTACTGCTGGCAGCGTATCTTGTACGTTCGCTTCCATTGAAGCCCCTGCGGTGGCTGGTGCTTGTCGTAATGATCTATACCGCAGTAATGATGTTGCGATCGGCAATGGCGGAGCGTTCCCGAAGGGCAGAGGAAGCCCCGCCTGCCGACGCTCTCGAACTGCAAACTTGATGACTGAAAGGCGAATATGGAGACGGCGAAAGCGGAAGGCGTAGAAGCCTTCCTAAGTGGATTGCGACCTGAAGTGAGAGATTTGCCACGCTACAACGCCGGTTTGTCGTCGGATTATGTTCGTACCCACTATGGAGCGAGCAACATTGCCAAGCTCGGCAGCAACGAGAATCCATTCGGACCGAGCCCAAAGGTGATCGCGGCGATTATTGAAGCGGCCACGGAAGCGGGACTCTATCCGGAACCATCCTGCGATGGGCTTCGCGCTGTGCTGTCGGAGCGTCTCGGCGTGCCGGCCGAGCGACTGATCTTCGGCAATGGTTCTGAGGATCTGATCGCTGTTGCTGCGCATACGTTTCTCTCGCCCGGCGATCGTGTTGTGACGTTTGCGCCATCGTTTGGGCTGCACGTCATCTGGCCACGATCCGTTGGCGCAGAAATTTGTTTCGTGACCGTGAACTCCGACTATGCTGTCGACGCCGAAGATGTGATCGCTGCACTAACCCCGGGGACGAGAATGCTCCTGTTTGGCAATCCATCGAACCCAGTCGGTACATCGATCACAGCCGGCGACCTTCGGCGCATTCTGTCTCATCTTTCCCCGGAAACACTCGTGATCTTCGACGAAGCTTACCTTGAATATGCATCCGCCGACCCGGCGTATCCGGATTTCTTCGGGGTGCTGAGTGAGTACGAAATTCCCTGGCTGATCCTTCGCACGTTCTCGAAGGCGTATGGACTTGCGGGTTTGCGTGTCGGTTATGCCATCAGTTCAGATACCGCACTGATCGATCTGATGGACCGCGTCAGGGCGCCGTTCAATGTAAATCGTCTTGCGCAGGTCGCTGCGATTGCCGCGTTAGACGATATGCCATATGTGGACCGGATTGTGGCATACACAACTGCGGAGCGGGAACGTATGCGTTCCGAACTCGAGTCGCTCGGCTACCGGATGGCTCCCTCGTTAGCCAATTTCCTATTCGTCCGGGCCCATGAAAATGCCAGTGAACTTGCAGAGCGGCTGCTGCGCATGGGCGTTATCGTGAAGCCCTGGCGTGAGCCGGCCTTCAAAGATCATGTGCGTGTGACCGTAGGGTCTCCAGAAGCGAATGCTCAGTTCCTTTCAGCCTGGAAGAGTATCGCGCGTTGATTCTCATCCTGCTGTGCGTGGGCTATTACTCGGGCCTGGCTTTCTGCAGTACGGGTGGGCTTAAGGTAAATCTCCTGTTGATGTGCATCGGAAGAGGGCGTGCAGTACCGTTTTTCTTGGGGAAAGACGAACATCGACCCCTCCGCCTCTCGGTACACCTACAGGAGATCCGCTCCAGAGGTTGGGATCACAGGAGAGAATCACGGAAGTCGCCGCAGGCTGCAGCATATTGAGAAATTCGATGCGGCATGCCGTATCTACCCATTTTCTGCAACTGCTTGAGCAGAAGGCGGGGCGCGGAAAACCTCGCGAACCTGAGCCGGATGGGTTTAGGGTCTGCAGCATTATTTATTACGGAGCGCGAAGAAAATGCGGATATCATGGTGATCGTTCTTCAGTTCAACGTTTGGTGTGTGCATGTCGGGAAAATCAATGCGAACAAATTCAAATAACTCCTTCGAAACTGGCTCAGCACGAATGAGACTCGGAGCGTCCAGGCTTCGTGCTCGCCTCGTGTTGGGAGGCGTGGTTGTGGGCGCCTGCCTGCTTGCACCGCAAGTGCTCTGCCAGCAGCCTCCTAAGCCCAATGGTGGCGAGATGGATTTCGAGTCACGCGCCAAAGAGCTTGAGGGGCGCATGACGCTCGAAGAAAAAATTTCGCAACTCGGTCATACCTCGGACGCCATTCCCCGTCTCGGCATCCCGGAATATAACTGGTGGAACGAAGGATTGCACGGCGTCGCACGAGCCGGTGTCGCAACTGTATTTCCGCAGGCCATTGGTCTAGCCGCGACCTTCGATGATGCTCTGATTCGGCGCGATGCGGATGTGATCAGCACAGAATTTCGTGCGAAATACAACATGGCTCGTGGCGCCGACGGAACGAGCCTCTGGTACAAGGGGCTCACCGCCTGGTCTCCAAACGTCAACATCTTCCGCGACCCGCGTTGGGGCCGAGGACAGGAGACCTATGGCGAGGACCCTTTCCTTACATCGCGCATGGGAGTCGCTTTCGTAAAGGGCCTGCAGGGAGATGATCCGCGCTACCTCAAGGTCGTCGCCACACCGAAACATTTTGCAGTTCACAGCGGACCGGAGGCCACGCGTCATAGCGTCGATGTTCCGGCCTCCGTGCACGACATGGCAGACACCTACCTGCCCGCCTTCCGCGCGAC
>Ga0207652_10003216_pt1 | contig 13576 bp, 11 predicted proteins | sample KBSC63BmetaG_FD_184334 | JGI IMG/M metagenome (GOLD analysis project Ga0207652, IMG submission 184334) | Corn rhizosphere microbial communities from Kellogg Biological Station, Michigan, USA - KBS C6-3B metaG (SPAdes) (version 2) | ecosystem: Host-associated > Plants > Roots > Rhizosphere ... | reverse complement strand
CGAAGGACGGCACACGCGTGCCGATGTTCATCACCGCCAGGAAGGGCGTGACGCTCGACGGGAACAATCCCACGATGCTCTACGCCTATGGCGGATTCAACATCAACACGACGCCATCGTTCAGCCCCGTGCTGCCCGCGTGGCTCGAACATGGCGGCGTGTACGCGGTGGCCAACCTGCGCGGCGGCGGCGAATATGGCGAGGCCTGGCATCACGCCGGCATGCTCGGCAACAAGCAGAACGTGTTCGACGACTTCATCGCCGCGGCGGAATATCTCATTCGCGCGAAGTACACGTCGCCGCGGCACCTCGCGATCTCCGGCTATTCCAATGGCGGGCTGCTCGTGGGCGCCGTGCTGGACCAGCGGCCCGATCTCTTCGGTGCCGCGTACGGCGGCGCGGGCGTGATGGACATGCTCCGCTATCAGAAGTTCACCGCCGGCGTGGGCTGGGTGCCCGAGTACGGCTCCTCGGATGACTCCACGCAATTCCAGTGGCTCATCAGGTACTCGCCCGTGCAGAATGTGAAGCCCGGGACGTGCTATCCCGCCACGATTGTCACCACGGCCGATCACGATGACCGCGTGGTGCCGAGTCACTCGTACAAGTTCATCGCGCGCCTGCAGGCCGCGCAGTCGTGCGACCGGCCGGTGCTCATCCGCGTGGAAACCAACACGAGTCACGGCTACATGCCGACGGACAAGCGCATCGCGCAGCTTGCGGACGTCTGGGCATTTCTCGGGTGGAATGTCGGGATGCGCCGGTAGCGCGCTCGTCGGCCCCGGAGCTGGTACAAGGCACGAAGTATGCTGCCTGCCCGCGTGGATGAGGTGGGAACGGCGCACTCGAACAGACGGTGAGAGGATCTCGTGACGCATATTCACGCCATGCGAACGCCCGGGGAGGCGACGTCCGCTTTCCCGGGATTGCTCGAGCGCTATCGTGCCGTGCGCGCCTTCACGCATGCGCTCTGCGAGCCGCTCGTCACCGAGGACTACGTGGTGCGCACCATGACGGACGTGAGCCCCACGAAGTGGCACATCGCGCACACGAGCTGGTTCTTCGAGACCTTCATTCTCACGCCGCACGTGCCGGGGTATCAGCCGCTGGATGCGCGCTACGCCTACCTGTTCAACTCGTACTATGTGCAGGCGGGCGAGCGCCATTGCCGCGCGCAGCGCGGCTTCGTCACGCGACCGACCGTGGCGGACATCTACGAGTACCGCGCGCACGTGGACCGCGCGATGGTGCCGTTGCTCGAGCGGCTGGACGAAAGCGATGGCGACGCCGAGCTGCGCGCGCTGGTGACGCTTGGCCTCAATCACGAGCAGCAGCATCAGGAGCTCATCGTCACGGACATCAAGCACGTGTTCTGGATGAACCCGCTGCGGCCCGCGTATCAGCCTGACGCGCCGCCCGCGTCATCACGCGCGCGCGCCGCGATGCCGCCGGATGCACCGCGCTGGCGCGAGATGTCCGGTGGCGTGCATGAGATCGGACACGCCGGCACCGGCTTTGCATTCGACAACGAGAGCCCACGCCATCGCGTGTACCTCGAGCCGTTCCGGCTGGCGACCACGCTCGTCACGAATCGCGAATACCTGGAGTTCATGAATGACGATGGCTATCGCCGCCCCACGCTCTGGCTCTCCGCGGGCTGGGACGCCGTGCAGAGCAACGGCTGGTCGGCGCCGCTCTACTGGGAACAGGATGGCGATGCGTGGACCGAGTTCACCCTGCACGGCATGGCGGCGCTGGAGCCCGATGCGCCCGTGCGGCACGTGAGCTACTACGAGAGTGATGCCTATGCACGGTGGGCGGGCGCGCGTCTCCCCACGGAAGCCGAATGGGAAGTGATGGCGGCGAGTCATCCGGCATTGGCCGACCTGTTCGGATCCGTGTGGCAGTGGACGGCGAGCCCGTACGTGGGCTATCCCGGATTCCGTCCGGCGGGCGGTGCGGTAGGCGAATACAATGGAAAGTTCATGGCCGACCAGTGGGTGATGCGTGGATCATCGCTGGCCACGCCGCCAGGGCACGCGCGTCTCACGTACAGGAACTTTTTCCCATCGCCCACGCGTTGGCAATTCAGCGGACTGCGCCTCGCATCGGACGTGTAGTCGCCCTGACCCCGGAGACCGAGACACCCCGAGCCCATGGCACATCCAGCCCCTGCGGCGTTGCGCGACGAGGTACTGGCGGGTCTTCGCGCAACGCCGAAGTCGCTGCCCGCCAAGCTGCTCTACGATGCGCGCGGCGCGCAGCTCTTCGAGGCGATCACGCGCCTCGACGCCTATTACCTCACGCGCGCGGAGACGGAAATCCTCGACGCGCGCGCTGGCGAGATCGCGTCGCTCATCGGCGCGGGGCGTGTGATCCTGGAATACGGAAGCGGTGAGACCACCAAGGCGCGCCGCATTCTGGAGCAATTCCCCAGTGACGCGCGCCCGGCGGCATTCGTGCCGATCGACACATCACGCGAGCAACTGCACCGCGCGGCCGCGCGGCTGGCGTCCGAATTCGCCGACGTTCCGGTGATCCCCGCCGAAGCAGACTACACGGCTCCATTCGAGATTCCCGCCCTTCCGCCAGGGGCGCCCGCCTCCGGACACGTTGCGCTCTTTCTTGGCTCAACCATCGGCAATTTTCACGAGCCGGAGGCGGTCGAGCTGCTGCGACGGATCGCGCGCCAGTGCGGCGAGGGTGGCGCGCTCCTCCTCGGAGCGGACCTGCGCAAGGATCCGCTCGTGCTCCACGAGGCCTACAACGACCCCGCCGGCGTGACCGCGGACTTCAACCGGAATCTGCTCGTCCGGATGAATCGTGAGTTCGATGCCATGTTCGACGCGGATGCGTTCCGGCACTACGCCTGCTACAACCCGACGGCGGGGCGCATCGAGATGCACCTCGTGAGCCTCCGGTCCCAGTGCATACGCGTGGGCAGCGAGTGGATCTGGTTCGAGAACGGCGAGAGCATCTGGACCGAGTCGTCGTACAAGTACACGTGGAGCGAGCTGCGGCGCATCACCGCGAGCGCCGGCTTCACCGTGGAGCGACGGTGGACCGATGCACGATCGTGGTTTGCGCTGCTCTACCTCGCCGCCCACCCGGACGGAGGGCCCTGACGTGCCAGCCACGTGACGGCCATGTCAGGGCGCGTCGCGTGAGCGCCGTCAGTACGTGATCTGGATCCCGGATGTGAGCAGGCGGTCCGTCTTCTTGAATCCGGGCTCGGGCAGGTTGTCGAACCGGATGACGTACGAGAGCTTGAGCGAGAGGTGCTGCGACAGCGGCGCGACGACATCGCTCTCGGTATTCACGCGCAGATCTTCCGACGTCTTCAGATCGGGGAGCAGCTCCACCGCCTGCTTGAAGAAGGCGAGCTTAAGGTGTTGCGATCGAACGCCGTGAGCGCATACACGGACCAGCGGTCACTCAGGAGCCGATCGCCGCGCAGTGTGGCGCGCCAGAGGCTCGTGTTCACCACGCCCTCGTTCCTGCCGTATACCACGCTGAACGTCTGCGCCGCCTTCCACGGGCCGCTCGCGTAATCCATCTCGTCACCCACGTTGAGCGTCGTGACGTCGGAGTTGCCCGCGGCATTCACGAGACCTACATCGCCCGTGAACTTGACGGGTGATTTCTTCGTCGTGTCGGGGGCCTGCGCCATGACCGACGCCGAGGCGACGCTGATGGTGAGCACGCCCAGAAGAGCCACACGAATCGTCATGATCATGTGAATTCCGGGATTGACAGGAAGTCTCGAACAAGAATCGGAAGGTCGAAAACTAATGAGCGTCAGGGACAGGATTTACAGGATGCACAGGATGAACAGGATTGTGGGGAGCCGCGTCCCCAAGTTTCAGTCCGTTCGGTGAATGACGGCAACCGCTTTGGGAACGACACCGTGAGAATCCTGTGAATCCTGAAATCCTGTCAAATAATTAACGGCGGCGCGGCACGCTGCTCGGAGCCACGAATCGGCTGGCCCTGAAATCCTGTCCATGCCGTTCACCCCGTGACACATCCGGCATGAAAACGCCGGGGCGGCCACCTGCACTGGCCGCCCCTGTCTCTCTTCTCCCCCAGACTCCCCGAATCGTCTATGTGATCCTCGCCAGCGCGCGCCGCACGCGAGATCCGAACACTGTCTCCGCGGCATTGCCCAGTTGCTCACGCAGGCGCGCCTGCACGGCGGCGATGAACGGAAGCGGATCACCGGCGCGCAAGAGCATGTAGCGACTTGGGCCCCGACGCTGCGACCACCAGCGCGACAGCGTCAGCCGTCCCGCGCGACGGTAGGCGAGCGCGGCACGCCACTCGGCGTGCCCGTCAATCAGCTTCACCGGGCGCGCACGCGGTTTCGCGGCCGGGAGCGGCAGGCCGGCGAGATCGTGATAGGCGATCAGCGGAATGTTCACGCCGTTCAGTACGGCGATCTCGTTCTGATAATTCGTGCGTCCTACCGTGGGTTCGGTAATCACGGGCTCGTCCGTGCCGGGGCGCATCTTGAACTCCACCGATCCGAGGCCGTTGAAACGGACCTGACGGAAGATGCGCCTGGTCAGCTCGATGAGCGGTCCGGCCCACACAGCCGGTGCCGGTTCGGCCAGTGCCGTGTTGCCACAGTCAATCGGCCACTGCCGCAGCTTGCGCCCCGCGAAGAGCGCGAGCGGCTGTCCCGCGCGGTCACAATAGCTCAGACAGAAGGCGACGCGCTCATCCTCGCCGGGGATCCACTCCTGGACGACGACTTCCGGCTCCCACTGCGCCACCATCTCGTACGCCGCCACCAGATCGCGCTCCGATTCCGCCCTGAATGCCTTCCATGGCGCATGCGAGCGGAACGCACTGTTCTTGATCTGCGGCTTGAGAATGCACGGATAGACGAATTCGGAGCGGTGCGCGTGGAAGTCGGATGCGTCGTCGAGAAACCACGTTCGTGGTACCGGCCAGCCTTCACGCTGCGCGCGCTCCACAAAGGCGCGTTTGCTCATCAGCATCCGGATGACGTCGTCGGACGGCAGATTGATCTCGTAGAACTCGCTCAGCTCTTCCCGGTGCCGCGCGATCCACAGAACCGGTTCGTCCTTGGTGATGAGCAGCGGCGCCTTGTCGTCGAGCGCCGCCCCGATCGCGAGCAATCCGGCAATGCAGTCGTCTTCAGTCCACGCCGCGAGATCCACCACGTGACAGGTGCGCGTCCGCCGGCAGGGGTTCCAGCCCGGCGGAGTGAGTCCGATACACGGCACGCCACCCGCTGCCAGCGCGCGCGCGACACCGAGCCCGTTGGCCTCCAGCCCGACAATGACGGCCGCGGGACGACTCATTGCGACGCGCCATCACCCGGTCGAGCGTGCGTGAGACGGCGGTACGCCGCGGCGGCGACGCGACGCGGGAGCGTGGCCAGCGTGGAGTTGCCCTGCCAGCGCCGCATGTCCTCGCGCTCGAGCAGCCTCATGTAGTACTCCCAGTTGCTCCAGATGAGCGTCGCGTCGTGCAGATACGCATGGAGCAGCGGTTGCGCACTGCTGGAATAGTCGATGCCGAGCGGTCCGTGCGTGCGCAGTACGTGATGCTGATCGAACAGCGCGCGGCCGCCCTGCTCGTACGCCATGCGAAAACTCCCGGCCACCGCGTTGACGTTGTGCCACAGCACTACCGAGGAGCTGTCGAGGAACGGGAGCGCACCCTGGAAATCGTGCAGCGCGGCGGGATTGCGGTGCAGGCCGTCAATGAAGTACAGGGACAGCGGCTTCGCCGGGGAGGGAAAGAGCGTCATCGCCGCGGGGGTGTCCTGCGGGCTGGCGCCGGTGTGCACCCGCACGTTCGCGATGTCGCGGTGCGCCATGATTCGCTCGAACAGCGGCTTGGCCATGTTGAGCGTATCGGCATCGCCCCACGTGTCAATCGCCACCACGAACCCGGCCGGCCACGCGAGTGCCAGGCAGAACGTGCTCAGGCCAAACGAATTTCCAATGATGTACGAACGCTCCGGCTGGATGAGCTGGCAGAGATCGTAGAACAGCTTGATCTCGTCCTCTCCGATGGATGCCGCGGAGCGTTGCAGCTCGGGCTGACGGCCGTCCCACTCGGCCAGCCAGTATCCCCACGTCGTCCCCAGGCTGCTCGGAATGTCCTTCGTCTTGAGCACCGCACCTTCGGACGTGAAGAGATCGAACAGTTGCTTCCTGAACGTGCGGTAGCCGGAGTAGTAGGTGGTGAAGCTGGTGTCGACCATCGGAGACTCTCTCGGTAGAAGTAGCATGCCGACATCTGGCGCATCGGGTCAGGCACTCGGTGACCGCAGCGCCGTCTCGATCATGGTGACCGTTGCCGCCGGATCGTCAACCTGGACGACGAGACGCTTGAAGTGCTCGTGGTCGAGATCCAGCACAACGGTCTGTTCGGGGTCGTGCACGTCGTAGAACACGGCGCCATCGTGCTGGTAAAAGGTGCCCGCGATGATGACGCCTGGAATCTGAGTGCCGGGCATGCGGATTCCGTGCCACCAGCCACGTGCCTCTTCGGGCGCGATTCGTACCGAGAGGATATTCGCAAGCGGGATATCGAGTTGACTCTTGACCGCCCAGACCTTGTCCCATCCCTGGACATTCAGCCTGACGTGGTCGCCTTCGATCGAAACGCTGACCATCGGGTCCTCCCGGTGCACGTTGGCGGATGCCGACCAATCTGAGCCGGCTGACGAGTGGGAACCAGAGGGTCTGGACTGGCGCCGTGCGTTCCCTTATGGATATCCGATCCTTGGGGAGGCAGCGAACGTGGCAGGCTACTCGGGTACTCCGCTTTCGAAAAAGCTCGGGGTTGGCGAGGGCTGCGAGTTGTATGTCCAGAGCGAACCGGCGGGCTATACAACGCTTCTCGAACCACTTCCCGCGGGCGTGCGTTTCGCGACGCGACTGACCAGATCCGTGAACATCGCTCATGTCTTCAGCGCCCGGCGGGCCGATCTGCAGAGGGCGCTCGCGCAGTTCCGGAAGACGCTCGAGCCGGATGCAACGGTGTGGGTATCCTGGCCGAAGAAGGCCTCCCGCGTGGCAACGGACATCACGGAGGACACGGTACGCGAGCTGGCACTTCCGCTGGGCTTCGTGGACGTGAAGGTCTGCGCGATCGACGACGTGTGGTCCGGACTGAAGCTCGTGGTGCGGAAGGAGCTGCGGTCAACGGCCCGGTGAGTTCCGCCAGCCGTCGACGCCCGGGCATCAGCGCACGACTGCGTCGGTGAGCGCGTCGATCCCCGCGATGTTCCGGATGAGATCCGCGGGGATCGAGAATCGCTCGGCGAGATACGACGGACTGTCGTAGCTCACGTACGTGTGCGCGTCGTGGTCGGCCCACACGAGCACCTTGAGCGGAAGCGCGAGCGCGGCGAGCGGTGCCGCCACCATGATCGGCGTCCCTGCCGTCGGGCTGCCGAAGATCAACAGATGCGCCTCCTGCATGCGGAGTCCGGCCTGCGCGGCGCCCGCCGTGTGATCGATGTTCGCGAACACCGTCAGCCCCTTGGCGCGGACGGTGGACTCGAGACGCGCGAGCGTCTCGTTCACGGAGCGCGGGCTTGGCTTGGTGGTCACGCCATGCCCTGGTTCAACGCGGTCCGGAATCATCTCACCTCCCGTGTGCGGCGAGCGCCGGTGTCAACAACCGGCGCCCGGTTCCGGTCAGCTCTCGGCACCCACCGTGCGTGCCGCGGCTGGTACGAACGCTTCCTGTTCGTCGCCTTGCGCGCTGTGCGTGGTGGAAAGCCGCTTCATGAGCGGCAGCAGGGCAATGGCGATCAGCGTTCCCCCAATCGCGACGACGCCCAGCTCCATGAACAGCTTCGTGTACATGGGCAACGTCTGCACCGGATCGGTGATGTTCTGCGGCACGCTCGCGAGCGTGGCCACAACGCTGCCCAGATACTGCGACAGGCCGGTGGCCACGAAGTACGCACCCATCATGAAGCCGCCCATGCGCGCCGGCACGTATCGCGCGATCATGGCCAGTCCCAATCCGCTCACCAGCAGCTCGCCCAGCGAATAGAAGCCGTAGCCCCAGATCATGAACCAGCTGGAGATCTTTCCGTCCACGGCGAAGCGCCCGCTGATCCCGTAAATGAAGAACCCGATGGCAACCACGGCAAAGCCGAGCGCGAACTTGCCCGCAATGGGCAGGTCACGCCCATGCTTGCCGAGGCGCGTGTAGACGACGGCGAGGATCGGGCTCAGGATCATGATCCAGATGGGGTTGAGCGCCTGATACTGCGCCGGCTGCCACGAGAACAGATGCGCGCCGAACAGCGACTGGTTCCAGTCCACGTTGCGCAGCGCGAACAGCGTGAGCGACGTGGACATCTGCTGGTAGAAGATGAAGAAGAGAATGGTCTGGAAGGTGAGGATGAGCGCCGCAATCAGGCCGCTTTTCTCGTTGCGCTGCGTGTTCCGGATGAGGTAGACGAAAATGCCCAGGATGACGAGCGCGGCGAGGTACACGAAGGCCCGCGCCACCTGCTGATGCCGCAGCACGTATCCCACGCCGAACAGCACGGCCACACCCGTGCCCAGCACCGCGAACAGCCGATTCCAGTGGATGGGCTCGTTATCGGGCTTCGAGCCGACGTGATCGAGCGTGTGCCGCATGAACAGATAGTTGATGAGGCCGAGCACGAGACCCACGCAGCACACCAGGAACGCTGCGTGCCATCCATAGTGCTCCTTGATCCACGGCGTGAGCAGCATGGAGATCGTGGACCCGATGTTCACCGCCATGTAGTAGATGGTGAACGCGCTGTCGATCTTGCTGTCGTCCCCTTCGTAGATGTGCCTGACGAGATTGCCGGCGTTCGCCTTGAACATGCCGTTGCCCACGACGATCACGCCCAGGCTCGCAAACAGGAAGAACAGCCCGGTGTTGGGGATGGCGAGGAGCAGATAGCCGAGCCCGAGGATCATCGCGCCGATGGTCATGGAGCGGCGCGAGCCAAGCACTTTGTCGCCGATCCAGCCGCCGATGGACGGCGCGGCGTACACCAGGGCCGCGAACGCGCCCCACGTAAGGCTGGCCTGCGTGTCGGAGAACCCGAGCTGCTGCACCATGTACAGCACCAGCAGCGCCGCCATGCCGTAGTAGCCGAACCGTTCCCACATCTCGATGAGAAAGACGGTGGAAAACGATCGGGTCTGCGATACCCTGGGTTGAGTGGCCATCATGGAATCCGGTTAGGGACAGGTGACTGGGGGGCAACGATTCCGACTGTAGTATGGCGAGCGGGGCGTGGCGAGCGCGAGGGTAGCGGGGCGTTCACGGCCGCCCACCCGCGGCGCCGACAAGCGCGACAATGACGACACGTGCGATTCGGTGACTGATCACTGGAGCGATGGGTTGACGGATGGGAGCTGTGATGGACAATGCGGCGGACGTCGAAAGTGCAGCCGCGCTGCTGCCGGCGCCAGACTGCGCTGTTCGAATGGTCATACGCACGTTCACGCCGGGTGATGTCGTGCGATACGTTTCACTGACACTTCGATACTGAACCGCGTGATCCCTGCAAGTCTCCTGATGCGGCATGCCGTGCTGTGCCTCTCTCTGGCCTCCGTCGGCGTGACCAGTGCGTTGGCTGCACAACAGCCCGACACCGCTCGAACAGACAGCACCCGTCGCCGCGCCGACACGACCACCACGCGACGCCTCGCGCCGGTTGTCGTGAGCGGCAGCCGCGTGACGGGCGTCGATGAGCGCACGCCGGTGCAGGTGGACGACATCGACCTGAACACCGCGGCGCCGGGCCCGGCATCCGCCATTCAACTGCTCGGCCGCCTGCCCGGCGTCAGCGTGTTCGATGATCAGGGATCCCGCCTGCAACCTGAACTGAACATTCGCGGTTTCATCGTGTCGCCCATCGTCGGACAGCCCCAGGGGGTGAGCGTGTTTCTGGATGGCGTGCGGGTGAACGAGCCGGATGCGCAGGAGGTGAACTTCGATCTCATCCCGATGGACGCGGTCTCGCACGCCGAGCTGGTGCGAGGACCGAGCGCGATCTTCGGAAAGAACAGCCTGGCCGGATCGCTGCTCCTGTTCACGGATCGCGGCGGCAGCACGCCCAAGGTGAACGGGCAGTTCGACGGGGGACCGTACGGCTATCGCGGCGGACACGTCATGGCCAGCGGGAAGCTCGGCGACGTGGATGGTCTGCTGCTCGCGCGCGCGTCGGACGAGGATGGATGGCGGCAGGCGACCGGGGCGCGTACGCGCATGCTGTTCGCCAACGTGGGACGGAAGCGCGACTCGAGCGACGTCGCGCTCACGGTGATGTACGCGAATGACAGATTGCACGAAGCAGGGTCGCTTCCCGAGAGCTATCTCAGCGTGAACCGGAGGATCAACTATACGCCCGGCGACTTCTTCACGCCGGAGCTGTGGCATCTCGCGCTGCGTGGAGAGCGCCATCTCGGGAGCGGCCAGCTCAAGGGAAACGTCTTCTGGCGGCGCAACGCGTTCGAGCAGTACAACGTGAATGTTCCACCGCCCAACTCCGACGGATTCGTGCGCAACCTGTCCGGCGGAGGCCTGCTCGAGTGGACGCAGCCGCTCCGCATCGGCGGCATGGAGACCTCGCTCACGCTCGGCGGTGAATACAGCCACGCCGACGTCCAGTATCGGTTTCTGGCGGTGGAGAGTCCGGGCGTGCCCGCCGATTCCGCGGGCGATACCGAGCTCGATTGCGAATTTCCCTCGGGACTCTGCACGCACGTCGACACGAAGGAGGACAACGCCGCGCTCTACGCGCAGGCGATCCTGTCCTTCACGCCGTCGCTGTGGCTCACGGCCGCGCTGCGCGGAGACTACGTGCGCATTCCCATCACCGATCTCCGCACGCCGGAGAACAGCGCGACAAGCAGCTATTGGCGTGCGTCGCCCAAGGTGGGCCTGAATTACCAGGCGACTGACAATCTTCGCGGATACGTCGCCTTCAACACCGGATTCCGCTCGCCCGCCGCGCTCGAACTCTCGTGTGCCGATGCCACCGCGCCATGCGCGCTCCCCTTCGCGCTCGGCGCCGATCCGCCGCTCAAGCCGGTGAAGGTGTTCGATTACGAGACCGGCATCGACTTCGAGCCGCGCGAGCGCACGAACCTGGATGTCGTGGGATTTCTCTCCGACGTTCGCGACGACATTCTCTTCGTCCAGCCGACCGCCACCACCGGCTTCTTCCAGAACGTGTCGCGCACCCGGCGCGCGGGCGTCGAGCTGTCCGGCAACCTCGGCTTGCCGGCGGGATTCGGGCTGTACGCCTCGTATTCGTACATGGCGGCCACCTACCAGACGACCGTGCACCTCGCCTCCGCGCTGCCGGATGAGCCGGACGCGCAGCCGGGTGACCGGTTCCCCAGCTCGCCCGTGAACCGCGGCACCGTGGGAGTCAATCTGATTCGCGCCATACCGAGCGGCGCGCTTGCGGGCGCGATCGAGCTGTCAGCCGTCTCGGGTCAGTACCTGCGGGGCGATGAAGCCAACGTGCAGCCGCAACTGCCCGGCTACAGCACGATCAACCTCCACCTCACCGCGACGTTCCCCCACGTGACGCTGCGCGGCTACGTGAGCAACCTGTTCGACAGGCAGTACGCCAACTTTGGCGTGTACGCGCAGAACGTGAAGGGACCCATAGGCGGTCCGGCACCGGCCGATCCCGAGGACGCGCCGATCGAGCGCTTCCTGACACCGGCGCAGCCGCGGCTCTTCACGCTGTCGGTGAGTCTGGAGCGGTAGGAGGTGAAAGGGGTCAGAGGCGAGTGAACTTCACTCGCCTCTGACCTCTTTGCTCACAACCGCCTCTGACCCCATTTCTCACTCCTCCCGCAAGGTGACCACCGGATCCACGTGCGTCGCGCGGCGTGCGGGCAGATACGTGGCCAGGAAGGCCACGCCGGTGAGCAGCACGGCAACACCCACGAAGGTGGCGGGATCCGTGGCGCGCACGTCGTAGAGCTGGCTCGCCATTACGCGCGTGAGCAGCAGTGCCGCGACCACGCCGAGCACGACGCCGGTGAGCACCAGCGCCATCCCCTGCCGCAGCACGAGTCCGATCACGTCCACGTTCCGCGCGCCAAGCGCCATCCGAATGCCCATTTCGCGTCCGCGCTGCGACACGGAGTAGGACATCACGCCATAGAGTCCGATGCACGCGAGGGCGAGCGCGATCGCGGCGAACGTGCCGAGCAGCACCGTGGACATCCGCCGCTGGCCCAGCGATGCGCTCACCATGTCATCGAGGTCGCGTATGCTCGACATGGGCTGGTCGGGATCCACGGCCTGGATGGCGCGCCGAATGGCGGGCACGTACTGCGTGGGCTCGCCGCGCGTGCGAACGGCGACGTCCAGCCCGTTCATGCGCCCCGCCTGCTGGTAGGGGAGATACAACTGCGGCCGGGGGTCCGCGTCGAGCCCTTCCTGCATGGCGTGTGATACGACGCCGATGATGGTGATGTACTTCGTGCTGTCGCTGGTCGCTGCGTCGCCGAACCAGAGCCGGTGCCCGATCGGATCCTCGCCCGGCTTCAGGAACTTCCTGACGAACTGCTCGTCCACGACCGCCACGCGCAGCGCGCCTTCCGCATCCTGCTGCGTGATGACGTGTCCGCGGCGCACGGGAATCTTCATCGTCTCGAAGTAGGCAGGACTCACCGCGCGAATGTCGCCCCACGGCCCGTTGCCGTTGGGCGGCGGCGTGTACCCTTCGACGTTGTAGCTCCCCGTTGACCAGCCGCCGCCGAACGGCATGTCCGAGACCGCGGCGGCATCGTGCACGCCGGGTACGGCGCGAATGCGCGGGAGCACGGCGTCGAAGAATGCGTTCGTCGCCGTATCGCTGGGGTATTTCGCATGGGGAAGCGAGAGCGTGAACGTGAGGACGTTGTGCGTATCGAAGCCGGGGTCCACGCCCTGCAGTCGCGCGAAGCTCCGGATGAGCAGGCCGGCGCCGGTGAGCAGCATGAGCGCGAGCGCCACTTCCACTACCACGAGCACGCGGCGCACGCTCTGACCGCTCCGGTCCGCGGTGCCGCTGCGCCCTCCCTCGCGGAGTGTCGTATTCAGGTCGGTGCGCGACATCTGCAACGCCGGCACGAGGCCGAACAGGATGCCGGTGGCCACCGCGATCACGATCGTGAACAGGAGCACGGTACCGTTGAGCCCCAGATCCTGCACGCGCGGCACGTTCTCGGGATTCACGGCCTTGAGCGCCCGCAGACTCCACCAGGCAAGGCCGAGCCCGAGCGCGCCACCGGCGAGTGAAAGGGTCACGCTCTCAGCGAGGAGCTGGCGCACCAGATCCCGACGCGTCGCGCCGAGCGCTGTGCGGACCGCGACCTCACGCGAGCGACCGGCCGCGCGGGCCAGCAGCAGATTGGCGACGTTGGCGCACGCGATGAGCAGCACGAACCCCACCGCGCCAAGCAGCACGAGCAACGCGGGCCGGATTTTCCCGCTGGACACGGTAGAGAGGGCGCGAACCTCGAGCGTCCAGTCCGGCGGGAACTGGCTGGGATAGTCGCGCTTGAGCTGCTGCGCGAAG
>Ga0207652_10003214_pt1 | contig 13577 bp, 11 predicted proteins | sample KBSC63BmetaG_FD_184334 | JGI IMG/M metagenome (GOLD analysis project Ga0207652, IMG submission 184334) | Corn rhizosphere microbial communities from Kellogg Biological Station, Michigan, USA - KBS C6-3B metaG (SPAdes) (version 2) | ecosystem: Host-associated > Plants > Roots > Rhizosphere ... | reverse complement strand
ACCGACTACGGAGTCGGCATCGGTCTGAGAGTTCCCCACTACGACCACATTCTCTCGAAGAAGCCAGTTGTGGACTGGTTTGAGATCATTTCAGAGAACTACATGGTCGACGGCGGACGCCCGCTGAAGATTCTCGACCAGATCCTCGATCAGTACCAAGTCGTTCAGCATGGCGTATCCATGTACTTTGGCAGCGCACAGCCTTTGAACCGCGACCACCTCAGGCGCATCAAGGAGCTGACCAGGCGCACCAGGACTCCGTGGCTTTCCGATCATCTTTGCTGGGGCAGTGTGGACGGTCGTTATACCCATGATCTGCTGCCTCTGCCGTATACCTTTGAGGCCGTGCGCACGACAGCCGAACGCATTCGCATGGTGCAGGACTTCCTGGAAATTCCTGTCGCTGTCGAGAATGTCAGCAGTTACGCGGCATACAACGACTCTCAGATGACCGAGTGGGAGTTTCTGAATGAGGTCGTTCAAGCCGCCGACTGCGGCATTCTTCTCGATGTAAACAATATCTACGTGTCCTCGCAGAACCATGACTTCGATCCGATGGATTACGTCAACAGCATCCCCGCGGAACGCGTCGCCCAGATCCACATTGCGGGTCACTCAAAATTTGAGAAATACATCCTGGACACACACGATCATCCCGTGCTCGATCCTGTGTGGAAGCTGTATGAGCGCGCGATTGAGCGCTGCGGGCCGACAGCGACTCTGCTGGAATGGGATGACAACATCCCCAGCTTCGACGAGGTACATGCCGAAGCACTGAAGGCGAATCGCTTCCTCCTTGCTGCCGAGTCGGAACTGCTTCGTGGCGCTGAAGTACGAGAAGAGGCCCACGTATGAACCTGCTTGAGCTGCAGCGTCGCATGGCAGAGGATGTGCGCCGTCCTCTCACAGAGGATTACCAGATGCAGAGCGCAGCGGACGACGGTACACCGGTCGCCGATATTGCCGCCAGCTATATCAGCCCTAATGATCGGCTCACGTCATTCGAACGTCTGGAGATCTACAACCGGCAGTACTGGTTCCGCCTGATCACCGCAGTCTCAGAGGATTATCCGACGCTCAACGCCGTACTTGGGCAGAAGCGATTTGATGCTTTGATCCTCGCCTATCTTGGTGAGCACCCGTCTACCTCGTGGACCTTACGCGATCTGGGTGCGAAACTGCCAGCGTTCCTGGCTGCCCATCCGGAGTTCGGCGGTCGCCGCCATCGCCTGGCGGTTGACGTTGCAAACCTGGAGTTGGCCTATGTCGATGCATTCGATGGGAAGCAGCTCGATCCTTTGACAACGGAAGAGGCACAGGCGATCGGAGCGGATTCCCGGCTCTTCCTCCAGCCGCACCTGCGCCTTCTCGAACTGGCTTACCCGGTGGACAGTCTGGTGTTGGCCGTGAAGAAGGAGACGCCCGAGGTTGACATTGTCAGCAGCGCCGCAACGCAACGCGATGCCACAGATCGCGCTAAGATACCGGCGATCAAAAGAGAGGCGGTGTTTCTCGCTGTTCATCGCTACGATGACTCCGTCTATTACCGTCGCCTGGAAAAAGAGACGTTCCTTTTGTTGAGAGGACTTCGGTCAGGTGCCTCCGTAGTTTTGGCGGCTTCACAGGCATTTTCAAAATCGAAGCTGACACCGGACGGACAGGCGGGCCTGTTGCAGGAGAGTTTTGCCCTTGCTTCACAGCTCGGATGGCTTTGTCCGCTTGATAGAGCCAGCGTGGACCTGGCAGATTTGGTGATGTAGGACAGAGGAGGAAGCGCCCATGGCTGAAGAGCTAGAACTGCGGAACAGGGATATATCTCGCGCATATGTGCTCTTGCGAGTCACCCTTGGAGTGAATATCTGCCTGCATGGAGTCGTGCGCTGGACAAACGGCCTCCACAGCTTCGCCGAATCGCTGGTTCCTTTATTCGCGAAAACCTCTCTGCCGCCATGGAGTGTGTTTGACTTCGGATACGTCCTCCCGATCCTCGAAGCTCTTGTTGGTGCAGCCGTTCTGTTTGGGCTGCAGACTCGCCGTGCGCTTCTGGCCGGCTCTGTCCTCATGCTGGTCCTCATGTTCGGATCGTCGTTACGCGAAGACTGGTCAACCGTGGGGATTCAACTGACGTACTCCGTGGTCTATTGCATCTTGATCGCCGGGGTGCGGTTTGATGGCTTTGGAATCGACCGTCTGAAAAGATCTTCTCTTTAGGCAGATTCTGTAACCTTTCCGGCGTTCCTTTGTCCCATGGACATCTTTGCAAGGAGCGCTTATATGCAGGTCTATAGCTTCAATCGATTTCAAAACATGTTCCGCGTTTTCGTGGCTCTATCGGCAGTGCTCTTCGGAACCGCCTTGTTCGCCGAAACCCCCGCTGTCGGTGCCAAGGCCCCCGACTTTACTCTCTCGACCCCTACCGGTAAAACCGTACAGATGTCGAAGGAACTGCGTGGACACAACCTGGTGCTGGTTGTGCTGCGAGGCTTCCCAGGCTACCAATGCCCATACTGCGTCAAACAGGTTCACGATTTCGTTGAACATGCAGCCGACTTTGCGGCAAAGAACGTAAAGGTTCTCCTGGTCTATCCCGGTCCTCCAGCAGACCTGGATCAACACGCCAAAGAGTTTCTTGCGAAACAGTCCGACTTGCCCTCGAACATCATTTTGGTTACCGATCCGGATTACACCATGACCAATGCGTATGGCCTACGTTGGGATGCCCCACATGAGACGGCCTATCCTTCGACATTCCTTCTCGACAAGAATCAGACGGTTCTTTTCGAGAAGATCAGTCACAGTCACGGTGATCGTTTGTCCGCTCAGGATGCTCTCGATCAGCTCGTGACGAAGTAGTCGTTCCAGGCTGCGTCCGGAACTCCGGCGCAGCCTCCTTTTGTTCTCCGCTTCCCAGGTCATGTCATGCGAACTTTCCGCCACCATCTTCTGTTGTTTCTTCTGCTCCTCATGCTCTCTGTTTCCGCCATGGCTCAGATCCACGAGGTAGGAACGGGAGTTCCAGGACCGATTCAAGCTCCGCACCTCGCCGCCGAGTTGATCGCCGACTCTGGCACAATCTCGCCTGGCGGTACGAGTCATATCGCACTGTCGTTGACGCTTGAGCCCGGCTGGCACGTCTACTGGGTCTATGCCGGCGACTCGGGTGAGGCGCCGCGCGTCCTGTGGTCCGCGGCGCAAGGGATCATGCTTGGTCCGATGCAATATCCCGCGCCCTCCCGGCTTCCTCTCGGGCCGCTGATGGACTACGGATACGAGGGATCGGCAATCTTTCCCTTCAGCCTGACAGCATCGCAGCAACTCTCTCTTGGTACGGCGCCGCTGAAAGCGCATGTGCAATGGCTGGTGTGCCGGGAGGTATGCGTTCCCGGCAAGGCGTTTCTCGGGCTGAATCTCCAAGTCACACCGACGGCGCCTTCAGCAACGAATCCACTGATCGACGCGGCGCTCCGTGCTGAACCGTTTCCGTTGCCGAGTTCCGTCAAAGTTCACGTGAGCGCTAACCGCAGCCTCCTCACAGTGGATGTGGAAACCGGCCACAGGGAAACGGCACTCGAATACTATCCTCTCGACGACGATTCGATTCGCAACGCTGCCGAGCAGAAGGTCGAGCCAACCCCGCGGGGGGCGAAGCTGGTCATCGAACGTGCGGAAACCACGGACATCCTGCCCAAGCAGATAAAAGGCGTCCTGAAGCTGAGTGGAGGCCGATCCTATACCTTCGATGTTCCTGTCGGAGCACCCGTAGCGCAGCCAGCCTCAAACGGAGAGCCCGGACTCTTCTTCGCCGTCGTTCTCGCATTTGCCGGTGGCATCATCCTGAACCTGATGCCATGTGTCTTCCCCGTACTCTTCTTGAAAGCTCTCTCACTGGTCAACAGCGCAAGCGAAAGCACCTCACAGCAGCGGCGTCATGGAATGGCTTATACCGCAGGCATTCTTTTCTCTTTCTGGGTAATCGTCGGCGTCCTGTTGACATTGCGCCTTGTCGGAAAACAAGCGGGATGGGGCTTTCAACTTCAATCGCCGGGCTTTGTTGTGGCGATGGCCTTCCTGCTCTTCTTTATGGGACTCTCGCTGGCCGGGATGTTCGATCTTGGCCTGACACTGACAGGCGCCGGTGACGGTCTGACGCGCAAGGATGGCTACACTGGCTCTTTCTTTACCGGAGTACTGGCCACCGTTGTTGCGACACCTTGCACCGCGCCGCTCATGGGAGCGGCCATCGGCTTCGCACTCTCTCAGAGCGCGATTGTGACCTTTACGGTGTTCACGGCCCTCGCGCTGGGTCTGGCCGTGCCGTACCTGCTGCTGACGCTTGTGCCGGGCTGGGCGAACAGACTGCCGCGGCCTGGCCGCTGGATGGAGACGTTGAAACAATTGACTGCGATCCCGCTCTTTCTGACAACGGTTTGGCTTATCTGGGTCTACGGGCGCTTGAGTGGAGGCCCCTCAGGCGAGAGCTCTGACCATATCGCCCGCCTGTTGGTTGGGCTCGTCGTTCTTGCGATCGCAGGTTGGACTCTGGGACGTTGGCCCGCGCGCCGATGGGGCTATTTCGCGGCACTACTCCTCGCGGTTGCAGGTTTCGCGGTTCCATTGTCAGGCAGTCACCCTGACAAACTGCAATGGCAGCCCTTTTCCAACGCAGCGCTAGCCGCAGCACAGAGTGAGCGCAAGCCTGTCTTCGTCGACTTCACTGCGGCGTGGTGCCTCTCCTGCCAGGTCAATGAGAAGGCTGTGTTACAGGACAAGAGCGTAGAGCAAGAGCTTCTTCGTCAGCACTATGTGCTGCTTCGTGCCGACTGGACTCGTTATGATCCCGAGATCACGGGAGCATTGAGCAGGGTCGGCCGAAGCGGCGTTCCCACCTACGTTGTGTTCTCCTCTGACGCCAGCAGCAGTGCGTACGTTCTGCCCGAATTGCTCACCCGCAGTGGGGTGCTCGACGCCATCCGCCATGCCGGATCATAGAGTGACATTACACATCGGAGTTCGAACATGATTCAAGAGCAAGGCTTCATCGAAATTCACAAGATCGTTCAGTTCGTATTGGAGATCGACAAACTCAAAGGCGTGCTGCGTAAGGTAAAACCCGTCGGAGAGGACCGCTACGAGAACACCGCCGAGCATAGCTGGCAGATCGCTGTCTTCGCGTTGTCTCTGGCCAGGACTCTTCAGCTTTCTGTGGACGCAGAGCGAGTCGTTGCCATGCTGCTTGTCCATGATATCGGGGAGATAGATGCTGGAGACAAGTTCGTCTTTGCGCAGGATGGATGGGAAGAACGCAAAGCGGAGGAGCTACGCGCGGTGGAACGGATCTTTTCCCTTGCACCCGAGACGCTCGCAAGGTCCCTCCTGGGCATGTGGAAGGAGTTCGACGCCGGCGAAACGCAGGATGCGCGGTTTGCGAAAGCGATTGATCGAAGCATGCCGGTTCTTCTCAACCTCTCGAATGGTGGTGGAAGCTGGCTCGATAATGGGATCACGTACGAACGGGTATGCGCTCGGGTCGGTCCCGAGATAGAAGCAGGATGCCCCGAGCTCTGGACTTACATGAAGCGGCAACTCGAAACGGCAAAACAAAATGGCTTCTTCGCCGAATCGCAAAGCTGAGGGAAGCGTTGTCTGGAGATTTCAATCATGGTGACAAATTTGCAGAACCCCGCCACTCGCAGCGTCCGTGTCGCAATCGCTCAGCATGCCCCGGTGTATCACAATAAGGCCTTAAGTCTTGCCAAGGCCCTCGACCTCATTCACGATGCGGCGCAGCAAGGTGCCGCTTTGGTGGTTTTTGGTGAGACTTGGTTCCCTGGATATCCTGTCTGGCTGGACGTCTGTCCTGGTGCGGCGCTATGGAATCATGAACCCACAAAACAGGTTTTTGCCGAGCTCCGCGAAAACAGCATTTCACTCTCGGGACCTGAGGTGGCTGCCCTAGCATCCAGCGCACGCACGAACAAGATTGGCGTTGTGATTGGAGTCAGTGAACGCGTAGAACAAGGAGCGGGCCAGAAGACGCTCTACAACAGTTTGTTGACCTTTACTCCGGATGGACGGCTAGCCAACCATCATCCCAAACTCGTCCCAACGTTTACCGAGCGTCTTGTATGGGGTCCCGGTGATGGCAGTGGTTTAGCGTCAGTCCGTGTCGGAGAAGCGCGCGTTGGAGGCCTGATCTGCTGGGAGCATTGGATGCCCCTCGCGCGGATGGCTATGCACCAAGCTGGAGAGGACATCCATATCGCCGTGTGGCCCACAGCGAACGATGCCGCCCAACTGGCCAGCCGACACTATGCGTTTGAAGGGCGATGTTTCGTGCTGGCCGTCGGACTGATGATGCCGACGCAGGATATTCCCAGCCTTCTTCCGCACCAGGTTGACGGGCCGTGGGTCGAGCGTGGCGGCAGCGCCATCATTGGTCCAGATGCGAGATACATCGTCGAGCCACTCTATGACTGCGAACAGCTGATTGTGGCTGACCTGGATCTCTCCATGATTGATCGAGAGTGCATGAATCTGGATGTGTCGGGACACTATGCTCGGCCGGATGTCTTTGCCTTTTCCCATGCAGCGACAAATCAGCGCTCCTAAGCGACTCCGCATCGCCAACATACGAGCCAGGAGGACCTCCGATCTGGCTGGATCTTGCCCCATAAACAGAACCTGAAAGGATGTTATGCCCCAACGTGATGCTGTTTTTCCTGCGAACCCCTCTGCTCTTTACGAAGCAAACGGCTATTCAGCCGCCATCAGATCCGAAAACCTGCTCTTTGTGTCCGGACAGGTAGGAAGCCGCGGCGATGGCTCGCCTGAACCGGACTTTGAAGGTCAGGTTCGGTTAGCTTTTGCCAACCTGAAAGCGACATTACTCGCAGCAGGATGCGGATTCGATGACATTGTCGACGTAACAACATTTCATACTGATCCCGAGAAGCAGTTCGAAACGATCATGGCGGTGAAAAACGAGATTTTCCGACAGGCTCCTTACCCGAACTGGACGGCGGTCGGCGTCAACTGGCTCGCCGGCTTCGACTTCGAGATCAAGGTCATCGCACGCATTCCGTCTCGAGCCTCAGCGTCGGTGAGCCGCCGCAACCCGCCCACCATGTGGGATATGGCATCGGTCGGATTCTCGCACATCAGTCTAGCGGAACCAGGCCGCCTCGCTTTCCTGTCTGGCCAGATCGCAGCAACGCCCGGCAATCAGGACGTGCCCAAAGACGTCGCTGGCCAGGCAAAGCTTGCAACTGCCAGCCTCGCCGCCGCACTCAAGGAACTGAAGGCATCTGTACAAGACATTGTCATGCTGCGCGTCTACGTCGTGAACGCCACCAGCGAAGCGTTCGGGCAGGCCGTCACCCCTCTACGTGAACTGCTCGGGGACACGATGCCGAGCATTACGACGATTGGCGTCCAGGCACTCTATAAGCCGGAAATCAAGGTCGAGATTGAAATGGTGGTGCGTATCCCTTGAAGAGCAAACTTTCGTCACGGCCATCCATCTTCGGCATGCGAGTCAATCGTGGAAACACATGTCTCGGCTGGATTCGACGTGGTGAGATTCATGCGGCGAATGGAGACTAGAGCAATTCTCGGCACCGGGACGAATCGGCGAACAGATGAATATGAAGATATTGCGCGGAATTGAGTCCATTTTCTAAAAGTAAAGAGGGAGGAACAGTCCGTCTTCCCTCTTCACTCATGCGAAACGCCACTTCAAAACGTTTTTAGTGGTTGTGATAGTTTCTCGGCCAGAATATCGGCCGTTTGGATCTGCGGAGCTGAGACAAACAGCTCCTCGGCGCGCGCGAAGAGCGCCTTCGCGACTTCGCCGCTGACGTGAGCAGACCGTCCAGCTTGATCTTTGAACGTATCGAAGATCCCAAACGTCGCCGGTCCTACCTTGAACGCGAACCAGGTGGTCGTGCCCGTTTCAGCTTCTACGAGTGGGAGTGCGGATTTCAAAAAGCCTTCTACTTCTGCTTCTTTGCCTGTGCGAGCCTGCAAAGTTACCAATAAACCAACTTGATTCATTCCGTCACTCCTATGGTTCGGGGACAACAAACCGTCCCGTTCGTATTGTTAGTCCGCCTAGAGGCCCTGGCAGACCACGCGTGTAAGTCTCTGGAGGATTGCTCCATTGCCGTTAGAAGCGGGAAGCCGCTAAAGGTTACACCGCTTCCACTCAGGACTCGGGATAACAAGTGTGCCGGAGAGCAATGCGAGGGGATGGATGCGCAAAAGCCACGTGCACGCTTGCAATCCGCTGTAACCTTTCACCGCTTTCACACTCTCACTAGCGGTCAGCAAAGGAGCGCAGTACCAAACCAAGGCTGACGAGGCAACACGGAGGATGAGGCGCATGGAGCGACCCTCGGTATATCAAGACACTTACGTCGTGAACAGGAACTTGGCTTATGAAGTAGTTGAACTATTACCTACCGGTGAACATCTTGGCGGCGGCGTTCTTGGAACAGGTCACCGTGTCTGGATGCAACACGAGCCGCAAGTAATGACGTCCTGCCATTTGGTATCTGTTTACGCGGAGGATATAGGCATCATCAACCTGAATCCCAACTGCCTATCACGACTTTCTTAGCAGAAGGCCACGCCTTCCACCGAAGCAAATAAGCACGATACCAAGCCCTCACAGAATGCGCGCTCGGTGCTTACATTGGAGATTCCGACGTGGAACAGTCACAGTTAGCACGGTGGTTTATCCGACGTCCCCTTGTAGGTCTTTCCGCCAGCTTGCTGGTCTCGATCATTCTGCATGTGTCCGGGTCGCGACTATCGATCTCCTTTCTGTCGGCGTCGCTGCTGGCTGTGGTCTATTCACTTCTTGTTCGACCAAGGCCGCCGGCGTATATCGGCAATGCAATGATTGGCGGGACCATTGGTATTGTGATTTGGGCGGTTTCGCTGCCTTTGACGGCTGGCCGCAACCACACGCTGGATGCCGGCTTCATGCGAGACAACTTTGGATCGCTGATTGGCTGGGTGTTTTTCGGACTCTTGTTTGCGTTCTTCCTGCAAGTGTTCCATCGTATTATCCTTCACATCCTGGGTGGCGAAGTAGAGGTCCCGAAAGTTACGACGACTCCGTTACGCATCGTCATCCTGGGCGGGGGCTTTGCGGGCATGAGAACCGCGGAGCGGCTGGAAGGACTCCTCAAGAAGGCGCCTGGCGCGACGGTAACCTTGGTTAGTGAAACCAACTCCTTGTTGTTTACGCCGATGCTGGCTGAGGTCGCAGGCGGGAGTCTGGAGCCGAGCCACATCGGTACGCCCCTCCGTGGCAGCCTAAAGAGGACTGTCGTAGTTCGCGCACGTGCTACGGCTGTAGACGACACACTCAGGGAGGTCAGTCTGATGGCTGCCGGCGGAGTGTCGCAAGTGGTCAAGTATGACTACCTTGTGATCTCAGTAGGATCTGTTTCAAACTTTCTCGGCCTGAAACAGGTGCAGGAAGAGGCTTTCAACTTCAGGACCCTCGTAGACGCCGTCCGTATCCGAAACCACGTTATCCAAAAGCTGGAGCTCGCCGACAAAGAGACGGATCGCGAGATAAGACGCCAAATGTTGCGGTTTGTCGTTGCCGGTGGCGGCTTTGCCGGAGTTGAACTGGCGGGCTCCCTCAACGACCTGGCCCGCGGCATTCTCAGAAACTACCCTGGCATTGACTCCTCCGACGTGGAGGTGGTGCTGGTCCATTCGCGAGACCGTATTCTGCCTGAGCTGACCGAGTCGCTTGCCAAGTATGCGCTGGAACGAATGATGCAGAGAGGCGTCGTTTTTCGTCTGAACACACGAGTCAAGGACGCCTCCGCCTCAACGGTCATTTTAGAAAGTGGCGCCCTTCAGGCCGAAACGCTGATTTGGACGGCGGGCTCAGCTCCTCATCCGTTGCTGGCGTCTTTAGTCTTCGCAAAAGATAAGCGGGGCTGTCTGCTCGTCGAGAAAACGCTTGCGGTCCAGGGCACCCAGAGTGTCTGGGCTCTGGGCGACTGTGCCGCAGTGGAGGACCCTTACTCTGGCAAGCTCTGTCCTCCGACCGCCCAGTTTGCTCTTCGCGAAGCAGACACAGTAGCGCGCAACATTCTTGCGACGATCAGCGGCAAACCACAGTCGCCGTTCTATTTCAAATCACTCGGCGCGCTCTGTGTGGTCGGGCACCAGACCGCATGTGCCGAATTGACGATCCCTTTCAGTGGATCCAGGTCCGTCAAATTCTCCGGCTTGGCGGCCTGGTTGTTGTGGAGAGGGATCTATCTAACAAAATTACCCAGCGCAGAGCGCAAAATAAGAGTCTTGCTCGACTGGACGCTGGAGTTGTTTTTCCCGCGAGACATCGTTCAGACAATCGATGTCAGATAAAGAGAGTTATGACGCGATTTTCGATTTCCAAGTTACCATCCGATATCCGCAATCGATGCCTTGCTTCTGCCCTCGCGGCTACATGTGGCTTGGCGGGTGGTGCTTCCATCGCCAGCGCTCTTCATAAACCCTATCCACATCTTCTGCTGCTCGGTGTCTGTTTCGGTGTTGCTTTCGGGACTTTTCTTGGGCCGCTCATTTCCAGTCTGGGTGCCGGGCTGATCTGGGGTGAGGGCGCGGCATTTCTGCTCTGGTTGCTCTTGCCGGCACGCGCCATGCCGCTTTGGAATAACGGCGCACTCCCGGCCAACACTATGTTGGTGGCCACGCGCCAGCAACTGCCGGAGCTCATCGCATACCTGATCTGTCTTGGGATTCCTGTCGGACTGGCTGTCGGAATCTACAACTCCTTCACAGCCGCACCAGATCGAACACCCTTCCGTTGGACGCGCCCCATCATCTCCGGGGCGTTGGCAGGGATACTGAGTGGCCTCGTGTTTGATCGCTGGACTTTGGCGGGAGGGTTTTCTCCCATCTTGGCGGGCATCGCTGGCCTTTCGTCGCTTCATGAGTATGCAGTCTTGCAGACTGGAATGACGCTGGTTTTGGGCGCTCTCTTTGGCCTCCTCTTTCAACGCGATATTCGAAGTCTTGGTTCTTCAATGAGCTGGGGACTTGGGATTGCGCTGACAGGGTGGTTTGTTGGTCCTCTCACGCTCTTTCCCTTGCTACGAGGTCTCCCTCTGGATTGGTCGCCAGCAAGCGTGAGTAACCAGTTTGGCGCTCTGATCGGCCAAATCCTCTTTGGTCTCTTGTTGGGCTTCACATATGCCGGTTTTGATAGGGCATGGGTACTGCTCTTCATCCAATCAGATCCGCTCTATAAGAAACCTGAAGGTCCAGGGCTTCACGTCTTCCGCTCGCTATTGTGGGGCGCGGGGGCCGGGTTGTTGGGAGGTCTCGTTTCAGCACCGTTCATGTTCATTACCGGTGTCCTGACCATGATCGTCGGAACAGGCACGCATCTGTCTCTACAGATGGCGACACTGATCCACTTGACGGTTAGCACGCTCATCGGAACTTTCTTCGGCGTGTTGTTTCGCAATGAACGCCCCGGCGCCGGTCTCGGAATCGCCTGGGGTAGTCTGTTCGGCCTCATATGGTGGTACGCAGGAGTCCTTACATTCCTTCCCCTCGTCACGGTCGGGGCTTTGGACTGGCGACCAAAGGCCGCCACCATGCTTCTACCCTCATTGATTGGCCATCTACTCTACGGAGCAGTGAGCGCGTCCTTCTTTCTAGCCTTCGAAAGGCGACGCCCAAGCCAACCCGCAGGCGCAACTTTGCTGGAGACGGATACTGAGGCACTCCTACCGAAGAGCCCCGCCCCCGCGTTGTGCCTCTTCGCGCTGGGCCTTGGAGTCTTGCTGCCTATGCTGTTGGCTTAGAGTATCGACCAATCGCACGCATAGGTAGCTCGTCACTGCTGTCGCAGTTAACGGGCACCGGAGGGAGTTGCTTGCCGATCTTCAAGACTTCGTCAAAACACTCACGCCAAAAGGATGGCTACCTCCTATAGTCCAGCAGAAAGCCATAGATACGTGGCGGCGAACGCCTCAGGCTCGCGACTGGGTCGTCTCGCTGAAGACTGAGCGTTACTTGTCCTCTGGCAAGACTTCGATGGCATTGACGATCGGATAATTGACGACTGGCATAAAGGAAAGCTCGATTCTGCCATCAGCGGTTGCCTGGACATTCTCGAACGTCTTGACCAGAGGCTTCGGGCCGGCTTCTCCCAGGATGTCAAAGTGCTTCAACAGTACGAGGCCGTTGCATGCGACATCGAACACGCGGCTACCTGGGCCGCCGTTCCCGCCATTCGCTTCGCCAAACCAGGGCTCCCGAAAGTAAAGCTTGACCCGGTATCGGGCCAGCGGGACAACCGGTATGTTGTAACGGAACCGACCGACGCGGTTGGAGGCGTAGATGCCAAGATTGGCTGAGTTCTTCGACTCCGGGGGCTGGCCGTGTCGGCCGCCGGTGAAGTAACGGTCAGCTGACCAGACGCGCTTATCGCTGTCCGTCAGGCCGTCGGTACTAGCCAGGATGCGAACGGGCATCTGCTTCGTCGAAGGTGCGTGCAGTATCTCCACCGCGTTCAAGAGGGAGACTTCGCTAACAAAATCCACATGGATAGCACCATCGTTCTCGGGTGTCACCCCGGTCACGATGGTCGAGGTTGCTATACCGTCTCCGCCTGCATTGTCCACAACGTCGACTGCGGTGGCGGGGCCGGCGTTGATGGAAATGGTGGCAGGCCGGGTGGCGGCCTGTAGATCAGACGTCTCCGCGAAGTGGAAGCGCAGCTCGTAGAGGCCATGGGGGACCGGGAAAATACAGTGAGCGATGCCGCGTACACCACCGAGATGAATCGGTCCATCTTCGGTGCCCTGAATCTTCTGATTGGGAACGACGACATTCGTCCCGCCCTGGCAATAATCTCCACTTGTCCAGACGTTTCCCGAGCGATCAATATAGGGCTTCCGATTCGTTCCCATGAGGGTTCGAATGTTCTCTTGTGAGACAGGTGGCTGCACTCGAGTAGTGGACGCTACTGCATCGGTTGTTGCGCGCGGCGCCGCTCCAGACCGGGGCCAAAATCGCCAGCCCAGCGTCATAGCGCCAATAAAAACTGCGCAGATGATCAGCCAACGCCGGAATTGGACCGGGGACGATTGTGCGGCTGGAGGAGTGATCGCCAAGGACCGTTCCGGTTCGGGGTTCTGTTCGTCGACCGGATGGTCATTTTGGACAGGTTCCGTGGTCGCAAGCGCCTCGGGAGGATGCTCGATAAACCGCTTCGGTGGGATATTCCGAATGAAGGAGGGGGTGTAATGACCGGGAGGAATAAACAGCCGCATCGGCCGTTCTGCACCTTCGTTCTGGTAAACCTCCAGCAGGCGCTTTCGCAGGGAGTGAACAGTCACACGGACAATCGTGTCTGTCTGCGGGTCGAAGTTCGGACGTCGCCCCAGAGCTTCTGTGGCGATTGCATACTCCTTTATCTGGTCACCACGGCCCTGGAAGCTCTCCTCGCAGATGTACTGGAGGAGACGGGTGATGTTCATGGATCTGCCAAGAACTCCGGACGTAACGAGCCAATCGAGTTCCGCTCTCTCAGC
>Ga0207652_10003212_pt1 | contig 13579 bp, 14 predicted proteins | sample KBSC63BmetaG_FD_184334 | JGI IMG/M metagenome (GOLD analysis project Ga0207652, IMG submission 184334) | Corn rhizosphere microbial communities from Kellogg Biological Station, Michigan, USA - KBS C6-3B metaG (SPAdes) (version 2) | ecosystem: Host-associated > Plants > Roots > Rhizosphere ... | reverse complement strand
AGACCCTCGGGCACGAGCTGGCGGCGTACGGCGTCCGGGCCCACGTCGTGTGCCCGTCGTACTTCCACACCAACCTGCTGGCGTCGATGCGCGGGGCCGACACGACCGTGGCCGCCGTGGTCGGCCGACTGGTGGAGTCCTCCCCGTTCACCGCCGACCAGGTCGCCGAGGCGGTGCTGGCCGGGGTGGACGCCGGCGACGAGGTGATCCTGCCCGACCCGGCGGCACGGGCGGCCTACGAGCAGAAGCTCCACGACCGGCCGGCGTACGACGCGCAGCTGCGGAGGCAGGCCGCTCGTCTCGACGCGTCAGGCTGACCGGGGAAGTACTCCGGGGCATCCCACAACCCGCCCGTCCTGGGGCATCGTGGACCCATGACGGTCGGGTACGACGAGTGGGCGCCGGCGCGCACGCCGTCGCTGCTCGCCTTCGCGCACGCCCTGACCGACGACCGCCGGCGCGTCGACGCGGCCGTGTCGTCGGCGCTGGGCCGGATGCGCCGGCAGTGGCACCGGCTCGACCACGACGACCCGGACCTGGTGGCGCGCCGGCACGTGGTGCGCGCGTGTGCCGGCCCGCGTCGGGCGGCCGTGGTCCTCCGGGTGCTGGAGGAGCGGACGGACGCCGAGATCTCCGAGGTGCTGCGGTGCTCGGAGTCGGCGGCGCGGCGCCATCTGGTGCGCGGTCTTGCCGAGGTGCAGCGAGCGGGGGCCTCGCCCGCGGTCGGGGACCCCCTGGCCGAGGCCCGACAGCAGGTGGCGATGCGGGTCGGCACGGCTCCCACGCAGCTGTTGACGCGTCAGGCGCCGGCGGCGCTCCCGGCCCGGACCCGCCGGGGTGGCGCGGGCCTCGCCGCCCTGGCGATGGCCGTCCTGGTGGGCGGCGTCGCGCTGGTCGCGCACGAGTCCCGGACGCCCGACGGGGTCATCACCTACCCGAGGGTCCACGCGCCTGACGGCTGGCGCTACGAGTCCTACGACGGCGTCCAGCTCCAGGTTCCCGACTCGTGGGGCTGGGGCTCGTCGCCGATCACGTCGACGTACTTCGCGGGCCGGAGGCACCTCGGTGCCTGCGGGAGCAACCAGGCCTCGGTGCTCTCGGGGTCCGACGGCTCGTCGTACGTCTCGAGCAGCACCAGCTTCGTCGGCCGCCCGGTCCAGACCACCCGGACCTGCATGACCTACGGCTCCAGCGGGACCATGCCGGAGGCGCCCGCGGTCTGGTTCGGCTCGCCGCTGCCGGTCGGGGTGAGAAGTGTCGGCTCCACCATCGCCGAGACGCGCCTCGCGGGCGACCAGCACGTGACGGTGTTCTCCGGGCAGCCGGCGTTCCGGCGCAAGGTGCTCGGCACGGTCCGGACCGTCACGGTGGACGCCAACGGCTGTCCCACGCGGGCGGTCGCCGCGCCGGTGGCCGGACCCGCCGGGCTGAAGCCGGACTCGATGTCGGTCTGCGTCTACTCCCAGGACACCGGGTCGACCGCGCTGGTGTTCTCCACGAGGCTCGCGGCCGGGAGCGCCCAGGAGTACGTCGACCTCGTGGGCACGGCCGGGCACGGACGCGACCGGTGCGGCCCGCCCTCGGGACGCTGGGTCGCGCTGGGTCTGCACGGTGGCGGGACCCGCTGGGACGTCGCCGATCTCGGTTGCGACGCGATCCGGCAGGCGGGCGGCCGCACCGTGCCGATGACCGTCGACACCGTGCGCAGCTGGGCCGTCGGCGGGGTCACGGCGTACGTCGCTCCGCCGCCCGGCGACCGCGATCTGGCGGAGTACTTCCGGGCACCCGCCGGCTGACCCTGCGGACATCGGGCCGGGATACGGGACGGGATACTGGCGCAGTGATCCCGACCGACGAGTCCCGTCCGGTGCGCGACGAGGACGCGGTCGACGCCGAGGCGGTGGTGGCGTGGCTGCGCGCGCACGCCGACGCGGCCGTCGTACCGGACGGGGCACCGGAGGTGCGGCAGTTCCCCGGCGGCGCCTCCAACCTGACCTACCTGCTGCGGTGGCCGGAGCGCGACCTGGTCCTGCGCCGGCCGCCCGCGGGCGTCAAGGCCCGAGGCGCGCACGACATGGCGCGGGAGTACGTCATCCAGCGCGCGCTCGCACCGGCGTACCCCCTGGTCGCCGGCATGGTGGGCCTGTGCCGCGACGCCACGGTGATCGGGTCGGACTTCTACGTGATGGAGCGGATCCCGGGGTTGATCCTGCGCACGGATCCTGCCGTGCCGCTCAGCCCCGGCCAGGCGGCGCAGGTGTGCGGCGAGGCCTGGGAGGCGCTGGCGCGGCTCCACGAGGTCGACGTCGCCGCGATCCCCGACCTGGCGGCGCTCGGCCGTGGCGACGGCTACGTCGCGCGCCAGGTGGCGGGCTGGACCGAGCGGCTGGCGCGAGCGGCGACCGACGACCTCGGCGACTGGGCCGACGTCACCGCGTGGCTCGACCGCGAGCAGCCGGCCGACGTCGGTCAGTGCCTGATCCACAACGACTGGCGGCTGGACAACGTGGTGGTCGACCCGGAGGACGGCCTGCGGGTCGTCGGCGTGCTCGACTGGGAGATGGCGACGGTGGGAGACCCGCTGATGGACCTGGGCGGCGCCCTGGCGTACTGGATCGAGGCGGGCGACGACCCGGCGTTCCGGAGCCTCAGCCGGCAGCCGACCACCCTGCCCGGGATGTGGAGCCGCGCGCAGGTCGTCGAGTGGTACGGCGAGCGCCGGGGACTGACGATGTCGCCGGACCGCTGGCGCTTCTACGAGGCGTTCGGGCTGTTCCGGCTGGCTGTGATCCTGCAGCAGATCTGGTACCGCTTCGTCCGCGGCCAGACGCACAACCCGGCGTTCGCCGGCTTCGGAGAGGCCGTGGCCTACCTGGAGCAGCGGGCCCGGCGGGTCGTGCGCGCCTGATGGGCGTGGCGCTGCTGGTCCGGCACGGGCAGGCGTCCTTCGGTGCCGAGGACTACGACGTCCTGAGCGAGAACGGCGTCGAGCAGAGCCGGCTGCTGGGCGCTGCGCTCGCTGCCCAGGGGCTCACCCCGACCCGTCTTGTGCACGGGGCGATGCGCCGGCAGCGAGACACCGCGGTCGCGATGGCCCAGGGCGGCGGGTGGACCGTCGTACCGGAGCTGGACGAGGGATGGGACGAGTTCGACCACCTCGGCGTGGTGGCGCGAGGCACCGCGGGCGAGGTGGACCAGAGCGACCCACGGGCGTTCCAGCTGGTCTTCGAGCGCGCGACCGAGCGCTGGTACGGCGGCCGGCACGACGCCGACTACGCCGAGTCCTGGACGACGTTCGTCACCCGCGTCCGCGGTGCTCTCGACCGGGCCCTCGACCGGGCCCTCGCTCCCGCTCGGGCCACGGACGGGGTCACCGTCGTCGTGTCCTCCGGGGGCCCGATCGCGGTCGTCTGCGCGACCCTGGTCGACCCCGCCGCAGCGCCGTCCGCGCTGCCCCGCTCGTGGACGCTGTTCAACACCGTGACCGCGAACGCCTCGGTGACCCGGGTGCTCGAGGGCGAGCGGGGCCGACGCCTGCTGTCGTTCAACGAGCACCTCCACCTCCCCCGCGACCTGGTCACCTACCGCTGAGGCCGCTGAGGCCGCTGAGGCCGCTGCTCCCAGCGGATCAGCAGAGGGCGGATCCGCTCGGAGCAGCACGCCCTTCGGCCGGCGCACGCCGGGTGCCACCGTGGCGAGCATGACTCACCCCACGAAACCACTCGCTGCGCTCGCGCTTCCGCGAGGACCCCGAGATGAGTGACGCAACGGCCTGGGGCCGGATCGACGACGAGCTGGCGAGCAGCCTGCTCGAGCAGCGCACGCTGCTGATGGGCGGCGTGCTGGACGAGGCGCTGGGCAACCGGCTGTGCACCGGGCTGATGGTGCTCTCGGCGCGCGACCCGCGGGCCGACATCCACCTGTGGATCAGCTCGCCCGGCGGGTCGGTCCCGGCGATGCTCGCGATCCGCGACGTGATGACGCTGATCCCCAACGACGTGTCCACACTGGCGATGGGGATGGCGGCGAGCGCCGGGCAGTTCCTGCTCAGCGCCGGCACCAAGGGCAAGAGGTACGCGATGCCGCACGCCCGGGTCCTCCTCCACCAGGGCTCGTCCGGGATCGGCGGCACCGCGATGGACATCGCGATCCAGGCCGACGACCTGCGGCACACCCGCGACACCGTGCTCGGGCTGATCTCCGAGGACACGGGACAGACCGTCGAGACCGTGGAGCGCGACTCGCGGCGGGACCGCTGGTTCAGCGCCGAGGCCGCCCGCGACTACGGCTTCGTCGACCGCATCGTCAGCTCGGTCGACGAGGTGCAGACCACCTCCACGCGACCCTTGGGTCTGGGGGTGCGCTGATGTCGTCGTACCCGATCCCCTACGTGACCACCCAGACCAACCGCGGTGAGCGCACCGTCGACGTCTACAGCCGGCTGCTGGCCGACCGCATCATCTACCTCGGTACGCCGATCGACGACGGCGTGGCCAACACCGTCATCGCCCAGCTGATCCACCTGGAGTCGGAGAACCCGGACGCGCCGATCAACCTCTATCTGAACTCACCGGGCGGCTCGATCCCGGCCATGCTGGCGATCTACGACGCCATGCAGTTCGTGCGGCCGGTGATCGAGACGACCTGCGTCGGGCAGGCCGTGGCCACCGCCGCGGTCCTGCTGGCCGGTGGCGCGCAGGGACGGCGTCAGATCCTGCGCCACGGCCGTGTCGTGCTGCACGCGCCGGCCGCCGAGGGGCGAGGCGCCGTGCCCGACCTGATCCTCGAGGCCGAGGAGATCGAACGGGTGCGGTCGCTGCTCGAGGAGCTGCTCGCCCGCGACACCGGGAGGTCTGCGCAGCAGGTGCGGGAGGACACCGAGCGCGATCTGGTGCTCACCGCCGAGCAGGCGTTGGAGTACGGCGTCGTGGACGCCGTCATCACCGCCCGCGAGACGCCCGGCTCGGTGCCCGCTCAGGCGGCCAGGCAGACGGGCGACTGAGGTGCGATCGACGTGGACGCGACGCGGGTCGCGATCTCGACGACACTCAGCCCCAGTGCGCCGGCGATCGCGGCGAACAGCTCCGACGACGGGTCCTTGAGTCCGCGCTCGACCTCCGAGAGGTACTGCGGCGAGACCCCCGCGTCCTCCGCGACGTCGACCAGGCGCTTGCCGGTGGCGAGCCGCTCCTCGCGGAGCTCGCGGCCGACGGACTCTCGCCACAGCGGCTCGACGTCCGGAGCCGCGCGCCGCTCGGTCTGCTCCCGCACCGGCTCCCGGCGTACCGGCAGCCGCACCACCTCACCCATGTGCCGACCCTAGGACGGGCAGGGCCGCGACGCCGAGCGGTTCTGCTCAGGGCAGAACGGTCTGCCGTCTTGATCGGTAGTCCCTGACGAAGTGGCTGGGTCCGGCCGGAAATTCCAGCCATTTTGTCAGGGACTATCCGCCTCGGGGTCAGCCGCGGAGCGAGCGGATCACGCGGGCGGGGTTTCCGACCGCGAGTACGCCGGCGGGCAGGTCGCGGGTCACCACCGAGCCGGCACCGACCACGGTGTCGTCACCGATGGAGACCCCGGGACACACGATCACGCCGCCGCCGAGCCACACGTTGCGGCCGATCGTGATCGGCTGGCCGCTCTCCCATCGGTCGCGACGTGGGCCCGGCTCGAGGGGGTGGGCGGCACACAGCAGCTGGACGCCCGGGCCGATCAGCGTGTCGTCGCCGACGCTGATGGGCGCGGTGTCGAGCACGACGAGGCCGAAGTTGGCGAAGACCCGACGGCCCACGAACGTCAGCATCCCGAGCTCGCAGCGGAACGGCGGCCGGATGTTGCTGCCCTCGCCGAAGGAGCCGAGGAGGTCGCGCAGGGCGGCGTCGCGCTCGTCGTCCTGGTCGGGGCTCGCGTCGTTGATGGTGCGCAACAGCGCGCGCGACCGGCGTACGTCGTCGGCGAAGGACGCGTCGAAGCGGAACGACTCCCCGGCCAGCATCCGCTCCCGCATGGTCCGCTCGTCGGTCACGGGGGTGATCCTGGCACGGTGCGTGCGCGACTACCGGTCGAGAAAAAACAGACAGGCTTGACTGTTTGTTTGTACGACGAGAGCATGGCGGTGTGCCAGCTCCCGTCCGCGTCTCCCAGGAGGAGCGGTCGCGGGCGATGAGGGCCCGGCTGCTGGAGGCGACCGTCGAGTGCCTCGTCGACGTGGGGTTCGGGCGGACGTCCACCACGTTGGTCAGCGAGCGCGCCGGCGTCTCGCGCGGGGCGCAGCTCCACCACTTCCCGACCAAGAACGACCTGGTCGTGGCCGCGGTCGCCCACGTGACCGACCAGAGGACCGCCGAGCTCGCGGCTGCGGCCGCCGCCGTACCGTCCGAGCACCGCACCCGCGACGTACTCCGCATGCTCGGCGACCACGTCGCGTCGCCGGTGTTCACCGCCGCCCTCGAGCTGTGGACCGCGGCCCGCACCGACCCCGCCCTGCTCGCCGCCGTCCAGCCGCTCGAGCGCCGTGTCGGGCGCGAGACCCACAAGATGACCGTCGAGCTGCTCCGCGTCGACGAGTCGCGGCCCGGCGTGCGCGAGCTGGTGCAGGCGACCCTCGACCTGGTCCGGGGCCTCGGCCTGGCCGCGACCGTCACCGACGACGCCCGGAGACGCAACCGGATCCTCGACCAGTGGGCGGTCACCCTGGACGGGGCCCTGCAGTGACCGTGCTGGACCGGGTCCTCGACGACCTCGCCGTCGAGACCGCCGCGCTCGAGGCACTGCTGCGCGACCTCCCCGAGGAGGGCTGGCGCCGGCCGACCCCCGCGGCGGGCTGGGACGTGGCGACGGTGGTCGCCCACCTCGCCTGGACCGACGAGGCCGCCCACGCCGCAGCGACCGACAAGGAGTCGTGGGACGCCCTCGTCCTCGAGGCCATGGCGGACCCCGAGCACGCGGTCGACCGGGCCGCTCTCACCGGCGGCATCGCCTCGCCCGCGGCCCTGCTCGAACGCTGGCGCACGGCTCGCACCCGGCTGGCCGACGCCCTGCGCGACCACCCGAGCGGTCGCAGGATGCCGTGGTACGGCCCGCCGATGTCACCGACGTCGATGGCGACCGCGCGGTTCATGGAGACCTGGGCGCACGGCCTCGACGTGTACGACGCCCTCGGGGTCGCGCCCGAGATCACCGACCGGATCCGGCACGTCGCCCACCTCGGGGTCCGCACCCGCGACTGGGCGTTCTCGCTCCACGACGCCACGCCCCCGGCCGAGGAGTTCCGGATCGACCTCGCGGCGCCGTCCGGCGACCTGTGGTCGTGGGGGCCGGAGGACGCCGCACAGACCGTGACCGGCACGGCGTACGACTTCTGCCGGCTGGTCACCCAGCGCGTCCACCGCGCCGACACCTCGCTGGTGGCGACCGGCCGCGAGGCGAACACCTGGCTGAACATCGCCCAGGCCTTCGCCGGGCTCCCCGGCGAGGGGCGGGAGTCCCGCGATGGCTGACGGACCGCTGCGCATCGGCAACTGCTCGGGCTTCTACGGCGACCGGCTCTCGGCCATGCGGGAGATGCTCGAGGGCGGGCCGCTCGACGTGCTCACCGGCGACTATCTCGCCGAGCTCACGATGCTGATCCTCGGCCGCGACCAGCTCCGGGACCCCTCGCTGGGCTACGCCCGCACCTTCGTCCGGCAGGTCGAGGACTGCCTCGGGCTCGCCCTCGAGCGGGGCGTGCGGATCGTCAGCAACGCCGGCGGTCTCAACCCGGCCGGGCTCGCCGCCCGGCTCGGTGAGGTGGCCACCGCCCTGGGGCTCTCGCCGGCGATCGCGTACGTCGACGGAGACGACGTGAGGTCCGCGGGCTTCCCGGGCGCACTGACCGCCAACGCCTACCTCGGCGGCTGCGGCATCACGGCGGCACTGAAGGCCGGTGCCGACGTCGTCGTGACCGGCCGGGTCACCGACGCCTCGCTGGTCGTCGGGCCGGCGGCGTGGTGGCACGGCTGGAGCCAGACGGCGTACGACGAGCTGGCCGGCGCGGTGGTCGCCGGGCACGTCCTCGAGTGCGGCTGCCAGGCGACCGGCGGGAACTTCTCGGGCTTCCTCTCGATCCCCGACCCCGCTCTCCCGTTGGGGTTCCCGGTCGCCGAGGTGCACGCGGACGGATCCTCGGTGATCACCAAGCACGAGGGCACCGGCGGCACGGTCACGTTGGACACGGTGACCGCCCAGCTGATGTACGAGGTGCAGTCGACGGCCTACCTCGGTCCCGACGTGACCACGCACCTGGACACGATCCGGCTCGCCGACGAGGGGCCCGACCGGGTGGGGCTGTCCGGCGTCCGTGGCTCGGAGCCGCCCGAGCAGCTGAAGGTCGGCGTCAACGAGCTCGGCGGGCATCGCAACTCCGTCGAGCTGGTGCTGACCGGGTCGGACGTCGAGGAGAAGGCCGCGTGGGTGCGGGCCCAGCTCGAGCCTCGGCTGACCGCGGAGACGGTGACCTGGACGCTCGGCCCCCTGCCCCGGCCCGACGCCGACACCGAGGAAGGGGCCTCGACGCTGCTGCGGTGCGTGGTGCAGGACCCCTCGCCCGATCCGGTGGGTCGGGCGTTCAGCAGCGCCGTCGTCGAGCTCGCGCTCGCGTCGTACCCGGGCTTCACGATGACCGCGCCCCCCGGCAACGGCACGCCGTACGGCGTCTATCTCCCGGAGTACGTCGACCGCTCGGCCGTCACGCACGCCGTCCACCACGCCGACGGACGGATCGAGGTGGTCCCGGCATGAGGCGGCCCTTGGGCACCTTCGTGCACGCGCGGTCCGGCGACAAGGGCGCCGATGCCAACCTCGGGCTCTGGGTGGCCCACGACGGTTCGGCGGCGTACGACGCCCGGGTCGCCTGGCTGCTCGACCTGGTCACTCCGTCGTTCGTCGGCCGGCTGCTGCCCGAGGCCGCCGGGCTCGAGCTCGAGGTGTTCACCCTCCCTCACCTCGGCGGCGTGAACGTCGTGCTCCACGGACTGCTCGGGCGGGGCGTCTCCGCCTCCACCCGCTTCGATCCCCAGGCGAAGGGGCTCGGGGAGTGGGCCCGGTCGCGCCACGTCGAGATCCCGGAGGACCTGCTGTGACCCTGCCCTTCATCCGACCGCTCGGCTCCGAGGTGTCGCTGTACGTCGACGCCCCCGTCGCGGACGTGTGGGACCTCGTCAGCGACGTCACCCGGATCGGGGAGTTCTCGCCCGAGACCTTCGAGGCCCGCTGGACCCGAGGGTCGAGGGGCCCGGAGGTCGGTGCGTCCTTCAAGGGGCACGTGAAGCGCAACGGCGTCGGCCCGACGTACTGGTCGCCGTGCCAGGTCACGCGATGCGTGCCCGGCGAGGTGTTCGAGTGGGCGGTCGGCACCGACAGCACGACGCTGAACAACTGGGGCTACCGGCTCGCGCCCGAGGGCGACGGCACCCGGGTGACGGAGTACTTCCGGATCGAGCCGACCCTGCCGATGCGCGTGTACTGGACCCTTCTCGGCCCGCTGCGCGGCCGCACCAACGAGCGCGGGATGCGCACGACGCTGGAGCGGATGAAGGCGGTGCTCGAGCGATGACCACCACGCACCGGGAGGCGATGCTGGAGAAGCTGGCCGCCCTGGACGCGGAGCACGCGAAGGCCGTGGCCGGGGGCGGGCCGAAGTACGTCGACCGGCACCACGCCCGCGGGAAGCTGCTCCCCCGCGAGCGGATCGAGCTGCTCGTCGACCCGGGGTCGGCCTTCCTCGAGCTGTCGCCGCTGGCGGGCTGGGGCTCGGACTTCACCGTCGGGGCGAGCGTCGTCACCGGGATCGGCGTCGTCGAGGGCGTCGAGTGCGTGGTCACCGCCAACGACCCGACGGTCAAGGGCGGCGCCAGCAACCCGTGGACGGTCAAGAAGATCTTCCGTGCCTCCCAGATCGCGGAGGAGAACCACCTGCCGACGATCTCGCTGGTCGAGTCGGGGGGCGCGGACCTGCCCACGCAGAAGGAGATCTTCATCCCCGGCGGGAAGCTCTTCCGTGACCTGACCCGCGCGTCGGCCCGCAAACAGCCCACAGTCGCGCTCGTGTTCGGCAACTCCACAGCCGGTGGTGCCTACGTGCCGGGGATGTCGGACTACACGGTCATGGTCGAGGAGCAGGCGAAGGTGTTCCTGGGGGGCCCACCCCTGGTGAAGATGGCCACCGGAGAGGAGGCGGACGACGAGTCACTCGGAGGCGCGTCGATGCACGCGCGCATCTCCGGCCTGGCCGACTACCTGGCGACCGACGAGCTCGACGCGATCCGGATCGGGCGCCGGATCGTGGCGCGGCTCAACCGCCGCAAGGCGTCGAGGACAGAGCCGGTCCCATCGTTCGTCGAGCCGGATCTTGCGGTCGACGGACTGCTCGACCTGATCCCGAGCGACCTCAAGGAGCCGTTCGACCCGCGCGAGGTGATCGTGCGGATCTGCGACGGGACGGGTCCGGGCAACGCACGGCCGTTCGACGAGTTCAAGCCGTTGTACGGCGCCTCGCTGGTCACCGGCTGGGCCCGCATCCACGGCCGGCCGGTCGGCATCCTCGCCAACGCGCAAGGGGTGCTGTTCAGCGAGGAGGCCCAGAAGGCGACGCAGTTCGTCCAGCTCGCCAACCAGGCCGACACGCCTCTGCTCTTCCTGCACAACACCACCGGCTACATGGTCGGCGCGGAGTACGAGCAGGGCGGGATCATCAAGCACGGCGCCCAGATGATCAACGCCGTCAGCAACAGCACGGTGCCCCACCTGAGCGTGATCATGGGGGCGTCGTACGGCGCGGGGAACTACGGCATGAACGGCCGCGCCTACGACCCGCGGTTCCTGTTCACGTGGCCGAGTGCGAAGTCGGCGGTGATGGGCCCGGCCCAGCTCGCCGGGGTGCTCTCGATCGTCGCTCGCGCCGCCACCGAGGCCCGCGGGCAGGAGTACGACGAGCAGGGCGACGCCGAGATGCGGGCATTCATCGAGGCCAGTGTCGAGGAGCAGAGCCTGCCCCACTTCCTCTCCGGGATGCTCTACGACGACGGCGTCATCGACCCCAGGGACACCCGGACGGTGCTGGCGATCTGCCTGTCGGTGATCGAGAACGCCCCCTTCACCGGGGCCGGTGGCTACGGGGTGTTCCGAACCTGATGAGAAGACTGATGGTCGCCAACCGGGGCGAGATCGCGAGCCGGGTGTTCCGCACCTGCCACGACCTGGGGATCGAGACGGTGGCGGTGCACTCCGACGCCGATGCGGCCCTGCCGTACGTCGGCGAGGCCGATCTCGCCGTGCACCTCCCGGGCAACGCGCCGGCGGATACCTACCTGCGCAGTGACCTCCTGGTCGACGCCGCGCGCAGGTCGGGAGCCGACGCGGTGCACCCGGGGTACGGGTTCTTGTCGGAGAGCGCCGACTTCGCCCGGGCGGTGGTCGGGGCCGGGCTGACCTGGGTCGGGCCGACCCCGGACTCGATCGAGGCGATGGGGTCGAAGGTCCGGGCCAAGAAGCTGATGCGGGCGGCCGGCGTACCGGTCCTGGAGGCCCCGCAGGAGCCGACCGACGCCGACCTGCCGCTGATCGTCAAGGCGTCCGCCGGCGGCGGCGGCCGTGGCATGCGAGTCGTGCGGGACCTGGCCCGGCTGCCGGAGGAGCTGGCGTCGGCGCGGGCCGAGGCGGAGTCGGCGTTCGGTGACGGCACGGTGTTCGTCGAGCCGTACGTCGAGCGCGGCCGCCACGTCGAGGTGCAGGTCGTCGGCGGCGCGGACGGCCACGTGACCGTCTTCGGCGAGCGCGACTGCTCGCTCCAGCGCCGCCACCAGAAGATCGTCGAGGAGTCGCCCGCGCCCGGACTCCCGGACGGCACCCGGGCGGCGCTGCACGAGGCGGCGCGGGCGGCCGCCGGCGCCGTCGGCTACGTCGGTGCCGGCACGGTCGAGTTCCTCTACGACCCGGCCTCCGACCGCTTCTGGTTCCTCGAGATGAACACCCGGCTCCAGGTGGAGCACCCGGTCACCGAGCTGGTCCACGGCGTCGACCTGGTCGCGCTGCAGCTCGTGGTGGCGGAGGGGCGGCCGGTCCCCCCGGCGGCCGCCCCTTCCGGCCATGCCGTCGAGGCCCGGCTCTACGCCGAGGATCCGGCGGGCGGCTACCAGCCCCAGAGCGGCGTGCTGACGGCGTTCGAGCTGCCCGTGACGCCGGGGCTGCGCGTCGACGCCGGCGTCCGGGCAGGCAGTGAGGTGTCGACGTTCTACGACGCGATGCTCGCCAAGGTCGTCGTGCACGCCCCTTCGCGCGCCCAGGCGGCACGAGCCCTGGCCGGGGTGCTGGCACGTGCCCGGATCCACGGCGTGACCACCAACCGCGACCAGCTGGTCGCGGTCCTGCGCGAGCCGGACTTCCTGGCCGGCGAGATCAGCACGTCGTTCCTCGCCGAGCACCTGCCGCCGGACGCGCGGCCCGTCGGGGACCACGCCGTCGCCGCGGCCCTGGCCCTCGCCGAGCGCGACCGGGCCACACGCACGGTCCAGCAGGGGATCCCGGTCGCCTGGCGCAACGTGGTCAGCCAGCCCCAGCGCACGACGTTCGCGGGTGACGTGGTCGTCGAGTGGTGGGGCGGCCGCGACGGGTACGCCGTCGACGGGATCGTGGTCCGCGACGCGAGCCCGACGCGGGTCACGCTCGAGCGCGACGAGGTGGCGACGGCGTACGACGTGGCGGTGTCGGCCGACCGGGTCGACGTCGACGGCGTCGCCGGTCACGTGGCCCTGACCGTGACTCCGCGGTTCACCGACCCGGCCGATGCCGTCGCGACCGGCAGCCTGCTCGCGCCGATGCCCGGCACCGTGGTCGGCGTGGCCGTCGAGCACGGGCAGTCAGTTGAGGCCGGGCAGCCCGTGCTCGTCCTGGAGGCGATGAAGATGCAGCACACCGTGTCCGCGCCGGCCACCGGGACGGTGACCCGGCTCGACGTACGACCCGGCGACCAGGTGGCCGCCGGCGAGACCCTGGCAGTCATCGAGGAGACCCAGTGACCAGCTACACCGAGTCCGACGAGCGCCGCACCCTTCGCCGCGAGGTCGCCAAGCTGGCGGCGTCGTACGGTCGCGAGTGGTTCACCCAGAAGGCGCGCTCGGGCGAGAAGACCACCGAGCTGTGGCTGGAGATCGGCCGGAGCGGCTACCTCGGCATCAACATCCCGGAGGAGTACGGCGGCGGTGGCGGCGGCATCGGCGACATCGCGGCGGTCTGCGAGGAGCTGGCCGCGCAGGGCTGCCCGCTGCTGCTGATGGTCGTCAGCCCCGCTATCTGCGGCACGATCATCGCCCGCTACGGGACCGAGGAGCAGAAGCAGCGCTGGCTGCCCGGGATCGCCGACGGCACCGGGACCATGGCCTTCGCCATCACCGAGCCGGACGCCGGCACCAACACCCACAACATCACGACCACCGCGAGGCGGGACAGCGACTCCTGGGTGCTGAACGGCCGCAAGATCTACATCTCCGGTGTCGACGAGGCGCGCAACGTGCTGGTCGTGGCCAGGGCCGAGGACGCGAGGACC
>Ga0207652_10003208_pt1 | contig 13590 bp, 20 predicted proteins | sample KBSC63BmetaG_FD_184334 | JGI IMG/M metagenome (GOLD analysis project Ga0207652, IMG submission 184334) | Corn rhizosphere microbial communities from Kellogg Biological Station, Michigan, USA - KBS C6-3B metaG (SPAdes) (version 2) | ecosystem: Host-associated > Plants > Roots > Rhizosphere ... | reverse complement strand
GGTCCGTCCGCCCTCGGTCCGCCCGTCCGCGGTCCGCCCGTCCGCGGTCCGGTCCGTCCGTCCGCGGTCCGGTCCGTCCGTCCGCGGTCCGTCCGTCCGCGGTCGGTCCGGTCCGGTCCGTCCGTCCGCGGTCCGCCCGCCCTCGGTCCGGTCCGCCCGCCCTCGGTCCGGTCCGTCCGTCCGCGGTCCGCCCGTCCGCGGTCCGTCCGCCCGCGGTCGGTCCGTCCGCCCTCGGCCCGGTCCGCCCGTCCGCGGTCCGGTCCGCCCGTCCGCGGTCCGCCCGTCCGCGGTCCGTCCGCCCGCGGTCGGTCCGTCCGCCCTCGGCCCGGTCCGCCCGTCCGCGGTCCGCCCGCCCTCGGTCCGGTCCGCCCGTCCGCGGTCCGCCCGTCCGCGGTCCGCCCGTCCGCGGTCCGCCCGTCCGCGGTCCGGTCCGTCCGTCTGCGGTCGGTCCGCGCGGTCCGCCCGTCCGTCCGTGGTCCGTCCGGCAGCCGCTCAGGACACGCCAGCCGCGACCGAGGCGGCCGCGAGCGGCAGGGCGGACGGCCGCACGGGTACGCCGCTGGCGTCGCGGGGGCGCTCGACGGCGCCGACGAACAACGGCGAGTGCCCGGGGGCGGTCTGCTCGACCGTCTCGACGATCAGCAGACACTCGTCGCCGAAGATCGGGTAGAGGTGGCCGGCCGGCCAGTCGGTGTGCGAGCCGAACTGAACCGGCTGCCAGAAGCGATCGACGATGCGGAAGTAGCCGTGCCAGTCGCCGGCCGTCTCGCAGAGGTAGACCAGATCACCGATCACCGGCGGCGTGCTCATCGGCTGCCGGTATTCGTTGCCGTGCCAGCCGATATCGATGCGGTCGTAGAACCACCGGCCCTCGCCGTCCGGGGCCGGCGATCTCAGGTAGAAACTGCACAGCGCCGGGTGGTTCCTCGGGTCATCACGATTCGTGGATTCCATGACGGCTGATTATCTCGGCGCCGAGGCCGGACAGCCGCGAGGCCCCGTGCGGGCGTTTTCCACGCGCCCTCGCACGGGGCCTCTCTGGCATTGCAATGGATCACCCATGCTCGGGATCAGCCCGAAGCCTGACCAAGGTATCGCAGTGGCCGATCACACGACAGCGGCCGCCCCCGGCGAGGGGCGGCCGCTGGTGGATCCCGCAGAATCCCGGTCGATGCGCACTGGTGATCATACGTCGCGGCGCGCGCCGCGACTTGCGCGCCGGTGTTTCCGGGCGAGTCGGGTGATCACATGGCGTCGATCGCGCGGGCGAGGTCGGTGCATGCGGTCTTGATCGCGCCGCCGGCGTCGGTCAGCCGCAGCGCGCCGCGCCCGTCCGACCCGAGTTCGTCGTAGGCGTTGGCGAGGTTCGTCAGCACGGCGGCAAGGTCGCCGGCGGCGTCGCGCAAGGTGCGGGTGAGGTCGCGGATGGCCGGGTTCAGCACGGCGCCGGGGCCGCCGTCGTCGGCGCCGTCGTCGGGGGCGCCCTCGTGGAAGGGGGATGCCGCGGTGGCGGCGCGCAGCCGGGCCATCAGGGCGCGCACCTGCTCGGCTATCTGCTGCGCGGTGTCGGCGGTCTGGTCGCCGCCGGCGGTCGGGGTGGTGGGGTCGTTCATGGGTGTCCGGGCTTCCTCTCCGGGGCTGTGGAGTGTTCCGGGCGAGTGCCCGGGGTGTCGGGGTCGTTGTGGCCGTGGCCGGCCGGTAGCGGCGCTACCGGGGGCGGCCATGGGGCAGAGCGTCAGGGTACTTACCGCGGGCCGGGGGCGGCAGTCGCTGCGGCGTCGGCCGCCGCGGCGCGCGCGATGAGCTCGCGGCCGATCGTCCGGACGGTCGCGAGGTATTCGGCCTCTTCGTCGTCGCTAGCGAACGCGAGGTCTACGGTCATGAGCTCGGCGCTGCCGTACACGTAGGCGGCGAGTTCCCTCAGGGCTCTGCGCTGAACCGGCGTCATGGCGGCCGGGTCGGCGTCGAGGGGGCGTGGTGTGGTCATGGTCCCTCTCCGGTGGTGTGGTCGGTCGTGGGGACGGCGGCCGCCGAGGTGCCGGCACACAGCATCGGCTGCGCGCCGGCACCTCGGCGAGGCCACGGTGTCACCAGTTCACGGGGCTGCCGCTGCCGTAGCTGGCGAGCTCGCGGGCGGCGTTGTCGCCGGGGTACTCGTCGGCCTCGGCCTCGGCGCGGGGGTCGGTGTCGTCGTACATCTCGCCGTACTGCTCGTCATCGCCGTACCCGTAGACGCTGCCGCAGTCGTCGCAGTAGGCGCTACCGCCGGACCACTGCGCGTCGTCCGCGGCGATCTCGCGGCCGCACATTCCGGCGCACGGGACGGGCGGGGCCGACTGCGGCGCGTAGGACGGCGCCGCCTCGACGGCGACGGCCGGGGCCGGCTCGGCGGCGGCCGCCTCGGCGACGGGGGCGGCGTCGTAGGCCGGCGCGGCGTCCGGGGCGTGGCCGGGCTGCTGCTGCATGAGGTTCAGCACCTCGCCGAACGTCATCCCGTGCTCGGTGGGCATCGGCGCGCCGAGCAACTGGCGCCGGCGGCCGTGCTTGCGCAGGTCGTCGATGCGCTCGGGGTTCTGCCGGGCGTAGGCGACGGCCTCGGTGCACCAGATCAGCCCGAGGCACTGCCGCAACGTCCGGTCTTCCTCGGCCAAGTACTCGTCGAGCAGCCCGAGGCGGCCGGCCTCGGCGGCGACGTGGTCGAGCTGGCCGGGGTCCTCGCGGGCGCCGGCCAGGGCCTGAGCGGCGCGGGCGGCGCGGCCGAGCGCCATGGCCACCGGCGAGCCGGTGATCTCGATCTCGGCGAGCTCGATCGTGCGCTGCGACATTTCCTCGGCGGTGTAGATGTCCGAGAGCAGGTCGGGGTAGGCCTTGCGGATCGCCAGAGCCTCGGCGACCTTGGCGAGCATGTGGGCCGCCATCTTGCGCCACATCGAATCGGCGCCGGCGCCCTTGGGGCAGAACTCGCCGAACTTGGCGATCCCGTACATCGGCTCGGTGTAGCCCTCGACGTACACGCCGATCACGGCCGCGACCGGGGGGGCGTCGTGCACCCACACCCGGTGCGTCTGGCCGTTGCGGTCCACCCACATCGGGGCGGTCTGGCCGCGGTACGTGGGCTGATTCTTGGCCACGGTGCGGAAACCGTCGATGCGGGTGCCCACGCTGTAGACGTGCTGCTGTTCGCGCTTGGACCAGTCCTTACGCAAGTACAACTGCTCGAACGGGTCGAGGCCGGTGCGCCTTGCCTTGTAGAACAGCAGCGCGCGGGCGGCCGGGTCCCTGGGGGTGCCGAGGGCGTCGAGCATGCGGTGCTGGTCCTCGGTGAACCCGTGCAGTCCGGGGCCGGCCGTCTCGTCGCGCAGCGTGCGGTCGAGGTCGTGCAGCCGGACGGCGACGACCTCGGCCGGCACGGCGGGGTCGGTGCTCGCCGCCGCGGTGGTGGCCGGCTGCTCGGCCTCGGCGGCGGTGCTCTTGCGGCGGCTGCGCGGGCGCGCCGGCGTGATGGCCGGGGCCGTCTCGGCGGCGTCGGCGGCCGGCTGCGCGTCGGCGGCCGGCTGCGCGTCGGCGTCCGCCGGGGCGCTCTTGCGGCGGCTGCGGGGGCGGGTGGCGCGCGCCGGGGTCGTCTCGGCGGCGGGGGTCGTCTCGGCGGCCGCGCCGGCGCCGCCCTCGGTCCGGCCGTGCAGCTCGACGTCGGCGGGGGCTTCAGATACCGTGGGGCTATCCGTGCTCATCGGTCGTAACTCCTCAGGTCATTCTTTGCGGTGTGTTCTGACGGGTGTCACTTGGTGGTGCGGGGTTGTTGAGAGGGGCGGTCAGTCCCCGGGGAAGTAGGTCAGACGAAACCCCCGCGCTTGCGCGGGACACACCCCGGGGCGCTGGTCGCCCCTCGGCATGTTCCGGTGCTGCTACTCGGACTCGTCGCGGCGGCGACGCTCGCGCGCCTGCTGCGCCTCGGCGGCCTCGATCGCGAACACCTCGGCCGCAGCGTGGTCGCGGCGGCGGGGGCGGGGGCGCACCTCCTGCGCCTCGGCGGCCTCGGCCGAGGCGTCGTCGCGGCGTCGGGCACCGCGTGCGGCCTGTGTCGCGTGGATCTTGCGGTTCGGCGTGCCGTCCGGCAGCAGGCGCCCCGTCGCGCGGCCCCAGTCGATGAGCTCGCGCCGGTTCACGCTGGCGCCCGAATAGTCCATATTCCCGTCGCGGGGCACCGCCCCCTCGATCATGCTTTCGGGCAGCTCTCCGATGCTGGCCCACTTGTAGATCGTGGGGAGCAGAACCCCGAACACGTCGTGGATCTCGGAGAAAGGGACGCGCACGGTGTCGTCGGGGGTGGGGGCGGGCTTGCCGATGAACAGGGGGCCGGCGGCCACAATGCCGGCGTCGATGCCGGCGAGGAACGCCGGCACCTCGGCCGTGGCCACGATCACGTGTTGGCCGTCGAGCCGTTCGACGTCCCAACCGGCCCGGTCGCCGGTGCCGCCGGGCACGAGGGTGAAAGCCGCGATCAGGCCGGCGCGGTAGTACTCGTCGAGTTCGGCGCGCCGCTGGTCGCGCATGTTGTAGGAACTGCCGGGCTGGCGCCGGCTGCTCTTGTCTACCGTGGCGCGTCTGCCCGGGGGCGATGCAGCCTTGGCGGTGGCGGGCGGGGTCATAGTTCGTGTCTCCATGTCGGTCGGGGTGGTCACGGAAACCTTACCAGTCCGTTCCGGACATGTCCACTGCGGCGGCTGCGGTGCGACTCGGCCTCGGTGGTCGCTGCCGGCGGCCGAGGCCGTCGCCCGGTGGAATGCGCGCGGGCCGGCCCGCGCGGGTGCGCGGGCCGGCCCGTGGGGTGGGACGCCGGATCAGTGCGGTGCGGGGTGCACGTTCACGTGGTGGCCCGTGCAGTGGTCCGACCACAGTTCCATCAGCGGCAGGTGCCCGGGGGCCAACAGCGACCCGACGCGCATGGTGACGGTGTGGCGGGTGACGAGCAGGCTGACGCGGTTCGGCGGCAGTTCCTCGGTGTTGACGAGCACGACGAGCTGCGCCTCACGCACGATCGGCTCGCCGCGGTTCAGGCTGATCTCGGCGTGCACGTCCGCGAGCAGGGCGACGGTGATCGCGGCCGCCAGGGTGTTGACCAGAGTCTCACCCGTCACGGCGTCGTAGACGCTGCCGCCGTCGTAGCTCGCCATCGTGCACAGGCCGGCGTACACCTCGGCGGCGAACACCGCCGAGGGGAACAGCGCCAGCTCGGCCGGGGCCTCGGGCGCGGGGTCGTCCGTGCCGAGCAGGGCGTCGAACTCGGGCGTTCCGGGGTAGACCGTGATCCGCCCGGCGTCGTCGCCGGGCGTGCCGCCGGTTTCGGGGTCGATGCCGGCGGCGTCGGCGGTGTCGAGGTACGCGTCAGCGCCCTCGGGGTCGTTCATGTCCATGCTGCTCCCTATCAGGGTTCGGTGGTGCCGGGGTGGTGCCGTATCGTCGGCCTGGCCGACTCGGCGCGCGCCGCCCCCGTTAACGTCGGGGACGGCGCGCGCCGGGCTGGTCAGCTCGCCAGGGCCTCGGCCGTCGCCCGCGCGGGCCGTTTGATCTCGGCGTTGTCGGGCAGCCGCGGGCGCCACAGCTCGGGGATGATCCCCTGCACCCACACGTTGTTACTGGTGATCTCGCGGCCGTCCCCGAACACGAACGTCAGGACCGCGCCGCCGAGGCCGAGCGTGGCGGGGTGCACGTTGCCGTGCGCGTACGGCTTCAGCACGTAGTGCAGGCCGTCAACGCGGGCGACGGGGTTGCCCGCCTCGGTGGTGCCGGTGGCGGCCCATCGGGTCTTCTCCAGCCAGAACGCGCACTTGGTGCACAGGCTGTCGGCCTCGCGCGCCTTGAACTCGGCGACGTACGGGGCCCGCACCTGCGGGTCGTCGGGGTTGAAACACTCTGATTGGTTGCCGCACATGCGGCACGTGAACTTGTGCAGGAACGCCATGGCTGCCTTTCTGATCGGTGGCCGGTCGGCGCGGCCGGGTCTGGCCGACTCGGCGCGCGCCGTCCCGCGGTCGGGTCGCGGGACGGCGCGCGCCGGGCCGATCAGCGCCGGGGGCCGCAGTTCGCCAGGGGCTTGACCGTGGCGTCGAACAGCTCGACCGTCTGCGTGAACAGGCCGGGGGTGCTGATCTCCATGCTCACGCGGTGGCGGCGGACCGTCAGGCGCACGCCCGAGGGCAGTTCCCACGAGTGGAACTCGAACAGGGCGGCCACGGCGTAGACGGCGGCGCCGCCGAACACCGCGGCGGTGGCGTAGGGCTCGCCGTGGTGGTCGGTCAGCACGTTCTCGGTGTCGTCGAGCTCGGCGGACAGGCGGGCGGCGAGGCTGTCGCGGAACGCCGCGGCGGCGGTCTTGTGGTCGCGGTAGTTGTAGATCAGCACGTTCATGACCAGGGCGGTGAAGACCTCGGCGGCGTAGGTCGCGCCCTCGTGGATCGGGCCGTCGTAGGTCAGGGCCTCGGGAATGGTGGTCTTGTTCACGGTGGTTCGTTGCCTCTCGGTCGTGTTGCGGTGTGTTCGTGCTCTGAGGAAAACATTACCAGTCCGTACCGGACTTGTCTATTCCTCCGGGCTGTCCTGCTCCCGTGCCCTGCTCCCGCGGTTCGAGCCGGCCGCGCGCCGGGCCCGATCCCTCGCGCCGGCGCGGCAGACGAAACCGCCGGCGCCCGAGTGCGGGCGCCGGCGGAACGGGGTTCCGGTCGTGTCAGCCGCCGTACTCGTCGCGGCTGCGGCGCAGCCGGGCCTGATACTCCGGGCTGTCGAGGACGGCGCGGATCTCGGCGCCCTTGACCCGGCGGCGCTCGGCGATGGCCAGCTGTATGCCGTCCTCGACGGCCCGCTCGGCGACCTTGCTGGCGAGCCAGCCGCCGCCGTGCTCGGCGGCCGCGACCCGGTACGCCGCCTCGTAGGCGGCGGCCTTGGCGGCGCGGGAGACGGCGACGTAGGCCGCGTGACCGCGGGGCATGCTGTCGGGGGTGGCGAAGTCCCAAGCGGCGGCGGCCGCCAGGTCGGCCAGGCTCGGGCCCTTGACGGTCTTGGTGGCGGTGGTCATCCCGGTCTCTCCTGTGTTCGGCACGGCTTGCGGTGTGCTTCCTGACACAGAGAACATTACCAGTCCGGACCGGACTTGTCTACTTCCCGTGTCGTCCCTACGCCCTCGGCGCGCGCCGCGTGCGTCAGGCCGAGGCGAGGGCGGCGCGGCGGCCGCGCACCTTGCCCGAGCACACCGGGCCGATGCCGGCGGCGATGCTCTTGGGGTTCGTCAGCGTCGTGTAGCACTGCCCGCATATGCCGGTGGTGTGGCCGAACGCGCGGGCGGCCGCCTCGGTGTCGGCGGCGAGGCGGGTCAGGATCGCCTCGCGCTCGTCGTCGGCGACCGTCCACGACTCCTCGTGCTTGCGCGCCATCCCGTTGATCTCGTGGATCGCGAACGTGCCGGCGTCGCGGCCGCGCCCGTGGGTGATGCGGAACTTGCGCTTGGCCTCGGGGTCGGCCTCGGTGGGGAACGGCAGCGCGTAGCGGCCGGGGGCGATGGCGGCGATCCAGCGGCGCGCCTCGGCGGCGGCCGCGGCGGCGGGGCTGTGGGCGTCGTACAGCGCGGCGGCGGCCGCGACGTCGGCGGCGATGGCGGTCAGCACGAACTCGCGGTAGCCGCCGGTGATGCGGGTCGCCGGCGTCTCGTCGTCGCCCTCGTGCACCTGCTCGGCGAACAGGCGGCCGGCCCACCGGTTCCGGCCGTGGTCGATCTTGAACAGGCGCGTCTCGCCGGCGCGCTCGACGGCGTACATGCCGGCCGGGATGGCGGCGATCCACCGGGCGTCGCCGGTCGTGCCCGCGGCGGCGGCCAGCGCGCGCTTGTTCGCGAACAGGGCGTCGATCACGGCGCGCGTCTGCGAGGCGCGGTAGCCGCGGAACTCGCGGCGCAACTCGGCCTCGGTGCGGGTGTCCTCGGCGAACGCGCGCGGGTCGAGCGCGGTGATCTCGCCGCGCAGCTTCAGGATGAGGTCGGTCTGCCCCTTGGTGGCCATGGCGTGTTCCTCTCGGTCGGGTGCGGTGTGTCCTGCCCGAGAAACATTACCAGTCCGGTCCGGACTTGTCTACTTTGCATGACGGAAAGGGCCGCGACCTCGGACGGGGAGATTGGAGCTTGGTTGTCCGAGGTCGCGGCCCACTGCGCAAGCTAGCGCCGGATCGTCAGGCCGTCACGGTGTGCGGGCGCAGGTCGGCGTACCCGCCCGCCTCGGTGGCCGGCTGCGACGGCATCGCCCACCGCATCACCGCGGCGTAGTCGTAGGACATGCCGAGCACCGCGGCGGCGGCGCGCGCCAGGCCGGCGGCCTCGCCGGCGGCCCGCGCGGCGTCGAGCTCGGCGCCGCGGTGCTCGTCGGCGTCGCCGCCGAGGCGGCGCACGTCGCGCAGCCGCGCCGCGGCGTGCTGCGCCGCCAGCGCGCCGGCGACCAGCCCGCGGCGCAGCGCCGGCCAGTCCGGCTCGACGGCGGCCGGCGGCGCGGGCCGGCGCGCGGCCGAGGCGGCGAGGGCGAGCGCCGGGGCGAGGCCTCGGCCGAGGGCGGCGGCCCCGTCGCCGAGCAGGCGGCCGAGGCGGCGGCCGCCTCGACGCCGGCGGGGCGCCCCGGCGTGGCCGGTGTGCGCGGGGACGGTCGCCGGTGCGGCGGCCGCGGGGTTGTCGTGTGCACTCATGGGTCGTTTCTCCTGGTCAGCGGAGTGGTTCACCCGAGGTGAACTCGTGTGACAAAGGTGTTACGTGCGTGTGAGACGGCCCGGGGCCGGGCCGGCGACTCGCGCCGCCGGGCCGGCCCCGGGATGGTCCGAACTGCGGGGGTGTCAGGCCGCGAGGGCGACGCCGTAGAAGCTGTGCGGCAACGGCGACTCGACCGCGTCCATCCACGCGCCGAACGCCTCGGGGTCGCGCTGTTCGAGCGCGTCCATGATCCAGCCGCGGGTCATCGCCACCGCGCGGTCGATCTTCATGGTCTCGGTCAGCAGGAAGCCGGCGCACAGCAGCTCGGTGCTCTGCCCGGCGAGCCTGGCGCGCGCGGCGGCCTCGCGCTCGGCGATGGTCATCTTGGGCTGTGGCGTCTTGGGCATCGGGTGTCTCCCTCGGTGTTCTCTGCGGTGTGCGGTACGGGGAAAACATTACCAGTCCGGCCCGGAGTTGTCAACTCCGGGCCGGACTGGCGGGCGCCGCCCGAGGTCGGTCAGATCGCGCGGTCCTCGCCGCTGACGCGCTGCCCGCTCTCGCGCTCGCAGGTCATGCACCGCGGGGTGCCGTACATCCACATCAGGTGCGAGGGCACGTCGTAGTCGCCGTTCCGGGTGGTCACCTGCGCAACGTCACCGACGATGGCGTGCACGGTGAACACCTCGAACCGCTCGCCGCGCAGCGCGGCGTGCATCACGTGTCCGATGTGCGCCGGCAACAGCTCGGCGGCGGCCTGCTCGGGCGTGCGCTTACGCAGGTACAGGTAGGACATGGCTGGTCTCCCTCGGGTTCTCTGCGGTGTGTGGTGCGAGAGAAACATTACCAGTCCGGTCCGGACTTGTCTATTTCGGGTGGGGTGGCCGCACACGCCGGCGGGCGGTCCGGAACTTCCGGACCGCCCGCACGGGGGTGGAGATGAGACCAGGGCGCAGCGTCAGGGGGCTGCCGCCAACGTGTCGGACTCGTGGCAGTCGAGGCACAGCGGCGTGCCGTACGCCCACAGCACCGCGCTCGACCGGGTCTGCTCGGCGCCGTCCTCGCCGCGGGTCACCATCGACTCGCCGTCGCGCGAGACGAGCGTCACGAGCTCGTAGAACCCGGCGGCGCGGCCGGCGCTGCCGGCCCGGATCCGGTGGCCGAGGTGCGCGTCGAGCACGGTGCGGCCGGACTGGTCGGGCACGTTCTCATACGGGTACAGATACACGGCCACCGGCCGCGCCCCTTTCTACTCGCCGCCGCCGGTGTCGCCGGCGGCGGCCTCGGGATCGCCGGCGGCGGCCGGCGGCCGCGCCTGGCGCTGAACTGACTGGACAACGAACGCGCCGGCGAGCTCGTGATGCGCGAGCTCGGGGCGCCGGGCGTGCAGGTCGGCGATCGCGCCGAGCATGAACCCGCGGGCGATGTTGAGAGCGGCCACGTGCGCATCGGCCTCGCCGCGGTCGGTGATCTCGACCGCGTACCTGAAAACGCCCTCGGGGTGGGCTTCCAGCCGCCAGCCGCCCTCGGGCGACTCGGCGAGCAGGACGAACCCCACGCACTCGCCGGGCACGCCGCCGGCCTCGCCGAGGACAAAGACGCCGTACTCGGTCACCATCACGGCCCGACCGCCTCGGCGACCTCGGCCGGCCACAGCAGCGCCGCGGCGGCCTCGGCGTGGTCCCGATCCCGGTCGGTGGCGTTGTAGACGTTGCCGCCGAACTCGGCGCCGAGCCGCGCGATCGAGGCCAGGTAGGCGCGTAGCAGCCGCTCGGCCTCGGCCGGCGTCGCCGGCGGGGCGTCGGTCGTCTGCATCGCGTCGGTCAGCGCCGTCTCGACCTCGGTGCGGGTGAGGTCGATGCGCACGCGCACGACGATGCGCGGCACGTCGTCGTCGAACTCGCGCACGGTCTTCCACACCGCCGGCCACAGCCGCTCGATCGCGTCGCCGGCCCACTCGCGGTGCCGGTCGGTGGCGTTGTAGACGTTCCCGCCGTACTCGGCGCCGGTGCGTGCCGCTCCCGCCAGGTACTCGCGCAGCAGGGCGACGATCCCGGCGACCGTCGCCGGCGGCGGCACGGCGCCCTGCACGGCGTCGGTCAGCGCCGTCTCGGCGTCGCTGCGGGTGAGGTACACCTCGACCCACAGCCTGACCCGCGGCACGCCGTCGCTGGATATGCGGGGCGGTTTCACGGCCGGTCCCCTTTCCGCCCTCGGGGGGCGCAGAGCCGGCCGCCCGGCCGCCGAGGTGTCCTCGACGGCCGGGCGGCCGGCGTGCCGGTGGTCACCACAGCTCGGTGACGCGGGTGTCGAGCGCGAGCGCGTAGCCGACGCCGCGCAGCGGGCGCAGGTGCAAGGTGCCCTGCCATGAGGCGTCGATCGTGCGGCCGTGCAGCTCGGGCGTGCGCCAGGTGCACACGCACGCGGCCTGATACGCCGGCCGGTAGCCGTCGCGGGCGAGGTTCTGCACCTGCACCGCGTGCGCGAGCGTCAGGGTGCGGCCCGCGCGGTGGTCGGCGGTGTGGCCGTCCATCCACGCGGCCGCCACGTCGCGGTCGTCGCCGAGGTAGCGCGCGCCGCACGCGGTGCACGACGCCACCCACGCGAGCAGCCCCGGGCACGGCTCGGTGATGCCGACGACCCCGAGGAACGCGCCGCCGAACGAGTGCGCGCAGCCCGAGCCGTCCTCGTGCACCGGGCGCAGCCGCGGGGGCCGGCGCACGGTGCGGCTCAGCACGAGGTCGTACGTGCCCGGCGTCACGGCGAACCGCGCGCCGGGCGGGATCAGCGCCGTGGCGCTCACCGCGCGCCCCCCACCGCGGCGGCCGCGGGGGCGGCCTCGCCGGTGCGCAGGGGCGCCCCGAAAACGGCGTAGGCCAGGTGCGCGGCGGTGCGCGCGAGCTCGGCGGCGCCGGCCGGGTCGGTGGCGGCGTGCTGCTCGTAGCCGGCGCGCGCCCGGTCGATCACGGTGCGCAGCTCGGCGGTGAGCGCGTCGCGCATCACCTCGGCCGCGCGGGTCGGCGACAGCGACTCGGGCGACGTGTCGAACTTTTCCCCGTTCATGATCGCGCGCACCTGCTTGCCGCGCAGAGCCCAGTACATGAACAGGCCGATCTCTATCGAGCCGGCCTCGACGGGAATCTGCATCCGGGCCGGATCGCGGTCGTAGTCGCGTGGCGGCCGCGAGGGGGTGGGGCGTTGTGCCATGGTTCACCTCGGGTGAGGTCAGGGGCCGGCGGCAGGGGCGCCGCGCATGGTGGCGCGGTGCGTCGCCGGCCCGTACGGGTGGGGCGGGGTTGTCGGTCGGTCAGTCGATCTGGCGGTCAGGCCAAGGGCGCAGGTTAGACGTCGCCGGAGCATCCGGCAGGAACTTCCGTCGTCCGTGCCCCGTTCGGGTCGCGGTCTGGCCGACCCGGCGTCGCGCCGGCCCGGTCGGGGGCCGGCGCGCGCCGGGCTGGTCAGCTCACGTCGGTGTTGACGATGCGGTCGTAGGTCGCGCGCATGATGGCGGCCAGGCCGAGCAGGCGGCCGCGGCGGGGGTCGTTCGAGGCCATGTCGCTGATCGCGCGCTCGATCTCGGCGAGGTCGTTCCCGGCGTTCGCCTGAGCGGTGAGCAGGATGCGGTCGAGGTCGTCGGCGGTGACGGCCGGGGTGATGACCAGGCCGCAGCAGGGGCCGCACTCCAGGCACAGCGCGGTGACGCTGACCGAGTACGGCAGCACGGCCGTGATGCGGCAGCAGACGGTGCAGCGGGCGACGCGCTGCGGCAGGGTCGGGTCGTTCAGGCGGGCGGCCTCGGCGGCGGTGATGGTGGGCATCGGGTTCCTCCCTTGGTGGTTCGTGCGGTGTGTTCCGACACAGAGAACATTACCAGTCCGGACCGGACTTGTCTACTCCGGGTTCGGGGGGGTGGCCAGGCGGCGCGCGCCGGCCCGGTGTAGGGCCGGGCCGGCGCGCGCCGTCCGGTCACCCGCTCAGGCCGAGCCGGTGCAGCACGTCGGCGACGACCGCGGCCCGGTCGTCGCGGCCGACCGCGGGCATGCCGTTGATCCGCTCGTGGACGAACGCGGCCACCGCGGCGCGGCGGTCGTCGGCCGAGCCGCCGGCGGCCTCGGCCTCGGCGGCGGCCGCCTCGGCGAGCTCGGCCGGCAGCGTCGCCAGGCCGGCGACGTCGAGCGCGCAGTCGAGGCAGTACCGGTCGGCCGGCTCGCCGTCGCGGTGCGCGTACGGGGCGCCGCACACCGAGCAGTCGGCGAACCGGTCGGCGCCGGCGGCGGCCAGGGCGGCGGTGATCATCGCGTCGGCGATCGCCAGGTCGGCGAGGGTTTCGGCGGGCAGGGTCTGCATTTCGGGTTCCTCCGGGGTCTTGGCGGGGCGGTTGTGGCGGGGCGGCTGGCACGGCTGGCCAGGCGGCGCGCGCCGGCCCGGTCAGGGGCCGGCGCGCGCCGTCCGGTCAGCTCAGGCCGAGGCGGCGCAGCACGCGCACGGTGATCAGGTTCCGGTCGATCTCGTCGAGGTTCGGCAGCATCACGTCGAGGTGGAAGGCGATGCAGAACTCGGCGGCCGCGCGGCGGTCGGCGACCGGCAGGTGCGCGTGCTCGGCGTCGCCGGGCGCCAGGGCCTCGGCCAGCGTGGTGACGACGTCCTTGACGCCGGCGGCGGCGCGCGCGCAGTCGATGCACAGCCGGTCGTCGGGCTCGCCCTCGCGGCACACGTAGCCCTCCAGGCACTCGGCGCAGTAGCCGCACAGGACGGTGCCGCCGAGGGCCGGGGTGGTGAGGCTGGCGCTGTAGAGAGTGGGCATCTCGGGTTCCTCCGGGGTGTTTGCGGTGTGCTTTCCTGACACAGAGAACATTACCAGTCCGGACCGGACT
>Ga0207652_10003205_pt1 | contig 13598 bp, 11 predicted proteins | sample KBSC63BmetaG_FD_184334 | JGI IMG/M metagenome (GOLD analysis project Ga0207652, IMG submission 184334) | Corn rhizosphere microbial communities from Kellogg Biological Station, Michigan, USA - KBS C6-3B metaG (SPAdes) (version 2) | ecosystem: Host-associated > Plants > Roots > Rhizosphere ... | reverse complement strand
TCACTCTGATCGTCAATGCGATTGCACGCTGGCTGGTGTGGCGTGTCTCACGGAGCCGCTCATGATTCGAACGGCGCGACGCCGGCACGCCACGAGTGGAGTCATGATCGGTCTGACGTATCTGGCAGCCATTCTGGCCACGCTCCCCTTGCTGCTGATCCTCGTGCACCTCGTAAGGCAGGGCGCATCGTCGCTCTCGGTGAGCTTCTTCACCAACATGCCCAAACCGGTTGGCGAGGAAGGCGGGGGAATGGCGAACGCGATCGTCGGTACCCTCGTGTTGATCGGCATCGCCGTCGCGATCGGGCTGCCGGTGGGGATCGGTGCCGGCCTCTACCTCAGTGAGAAGAAGACCACTCCCCTCGCCCACACTGTCCGTTTTCTTTCCGACGTCTTGAACGGTCTCCCCTCGATCGTCATCGGCATCTTTGCGTGGGAGTTTCTGGTTCGCCCGATCGGACATTTTTCGGCCCTCGCCGGAGGGGTCGCGCTAGCCGCAATGATGATTCCCCTCGTCACCCGGACCACTGAGGAGATGCTCGGGGTGGTTCCGACGTCACTGCGTGAAGCGGCGCTGGCGCTCGGATATTCCCGATGGCGCACCTCGATCTCGATCGTGCTGCGCACGGCTCTGGCGGGCATCGCCACCGGCGCCCTCGTCGCGGTGGCCAGAATCGCCGGCGAAACTGCCCCCCTCCTCTTCACCGCATTCGGCAACCAGTTCTGGTCTACCACCCTGCGGGAACCGATCGCTGCGCTGCCGCTACAGATCTTCACCTATGCGATCAGCCCGTACGACACCTGGCATCAGCAGGCATGGGCGGGGGCTCTCGTTCTCATCTCTATGGTCCTTGTCATCAGCATTGCGGCGCGGGTCGTCACGCGCTCCCGGTTCGGTGCACCTGTCGACTGAAGTGGCACCCGACCAAAGGCGTTTGACGACGCCGCCGCGGCCACAGGCGCTTCCGCCCGAAACCGCGAGATCAGTCGACGAGACCCAGCCATGCATCGTCACGACCAGCCTCCGCGCGTTCTTCGGCGATCACGCCGCGATCAGGAACGTCTCGATGTCGATCCCGCAGCGCGCCGTCACGGCGATCATCGGGCCGTCGGGTTGCGGGAAGTCTACCCTGCTCCGCTGCTTCAACAGAATGCACGAGACGGTGCCCGGCGCGCGTGTAGAGGGTATGGTTGAGATTCTGGGCAGCAGGATTTATGGCGAGGGGACGAGCCCCGTCGCCGTTCGCAGACACGTCGGCATGGTATTCCAGCGACCGACACCTTTTCCAACCATGTCGATTCGCGCCAACGTCGCCGCCGGGCTGCGGGTGGATCCGCGGAGTCACCGCGAGCGGGGCAAGACCGAGGAAATCGTCGCGGAGGCGCTCACCCGCGCCGGCCTTTGGAGTGAAGTCAAAGACCGCCTCGGCGAAAGTGCGATGGCACTCTCCGGCGGACAGCAGCAGCGACTGTGCATTGCCCGTGCTCTAGCGACACGACCACGTGTGATTCTCCTCGACGAGCCGACTGCTTCCCTCGACCCGCTCAGCACCCAAAAAGTCGAAGAGCTGGTCTACGACCTTCGGAATACCGTCACGGTCGTCATCGTCACCCACAACATGCAGCAGGCGGCGCGCGTTTCGGATCGCACCGCATTTCTGCTCGGCGGGGAGCTGGTCGAGCTGACTACCACGAGGGATCTGTTCACCGCACCGCGCGATCCACGAACCGAGGCTTATATCACCGGAAGGTTCGGATGACAGCGCTGGCCACACCCCGGTTGACCCCCGACCACCGCGCAGCGTCCGCTCCGGCGGCGACAACGCCATCCGGCGTGATCGAAGCGCGGGAGTTCTCGTTCTGGTACGGGAAGACCCAGGCGTTGAAGCGGATTTCGCTGATCGTGCCTCCACAGGCGGTCACCGCGTTGATCGGTCCCTCCGGTTGCGGGAAATCGACATTTCTCCGATCGATCAATCGCCTCAACGACCTCATTCCCCAGGTACGTCATCAGGGCGATCTGCGTCTCGACGACAGCAGCGTTTACGATCCATCGCTCGACGTCGTCGCGTTGCGTCAGCGCGTAGGGATGGTATTCCAGCGCTGGAATCCATTTCCGAAGACGATCTACGAGAACGTCGCCTATGGTCCACGCATCAACGAGCTTCGGGATCCCGCGGCGCTCGATGAAATGGTCGAGAAGTCACTGCGCCGTGCCGCTATCTGGGACGAGGTAAAAGACCGGCTGCGCACTTCGGCGCTCGGACTTTCCGGCGGTCAGCAGCAGCGCGTCTGCATCGCCCGGGCTCTCGCCAATCAGCCCGAGGTGCTCCTGCTCGACGAGCCGGCCAGCGCGCTCGACCCGAGCTCCACTCAGCGGATCGAGGAGCTCCTCTACGAGCTCAAGCGCGAGCTGACCATCATCATCGTTACCCACAACCTGCAGCAAGCGGCGCGAGCCTCTGACAACACCGCGTTCTTCTTCGCCGGCGAGTTGGTGGAGTTCGGGCCAACCGACCAGATCTTCACCAGTCCACGCGAAGAGCGAACCGACGCCTACATAACCGGGAGATTTGGATGACTGCCGATGCAACGTCCGCCGGATTCCGGCACTTTCACGATCAGCTTTCTTCGCTCAAGCAAAAGCTGCTCGACATGTCGTCGACCGCCGAGGAGCGCACCGACCTCGCCGTCGAAGCACTGATGACGCGTGATCGCGAGAAGGCGAGGCTCGTGATCGAAGGCGACGCCGAGCTGAATCGTCTGGAGGTGGAAGTCGAGCAGGCCGCGGTCGAGCTTCTCGCGTTACAACAGCCGATGGCCCGCGACCTTCGCTTCATCATCGGCGCGATCAAGGTCTCCAACGACCTCGAACGGGTCGGCGATCACGCCGTCAACATCGCGGAATCAGCGCTCCGGCTTGCCGACCTGCCCAAGTCGGACATTCCCGTGCCCGAGATCGAGGTGATGGCAAGGCGCGCGCGCAGGATGCTCGCGGATTCGCTCGATGCCTTCATTCGCGCCGACGGCGCGCTCGGCCGCAAAGTTTGTCTCGATGATGACATCGTCGACTCACTGCACGACTCGGTGTTCCGCGTTCTTCTCACCCATATGCTCGCGGATGCGAAGACGATCACGCCCTCACTGGAGTTGTTGCTGGTCGGGAGAAACCTCGAGCGCGTCGCCGATCTCGCCACCAACATCGGGGAAGACGCCGTCTATCTGGCCGAAGGCAAGCAGATCAAGCACCACCGCGACGACCAGTCCTTCAACGAAGCCCGAAAGACGCCAGTATCCAGTAGCTGAGTGCCGCGACCAACGCTGACGCGGGGATGGTAATGACCCACGCCCAGACGATTCGCCGCGCGATTCCCCAGCGCACCGCCGAGAATCGATAAGTCGCGCCGGCACCCATTATCGAGCCTGCGATGGTGTGGGTGGTACTGACCGGAATTCCGTAGTGCGTCGCCAGGCTGATCGCCAGCGCGCCACCGGTCTCGGCCGCGAATCCGCTCACCGGCCGAAGCCGGGTGATCCGCGAGCCCATGGTGTGCACGATTCGCCACCCGCCGAACAGCGTGCCGAGAGAGATGGCGGTATAGGCGCCCATCTTTACCCAGAGCGGAATGCCCTCGCCGGGCGTGTAGAGATGGTGGAAGAAGCCCGTTTCGCGCGCTGTCAGCGAATTCACCGAGACGAGCAGGCCGACGATGATGCCCATCGTCTTCTGCGCGTCGTTGGCGCCGTGCGCGTGCGAAAGAAGCGCCGAGCTCGCCAGCTGCGCCGCGCGAAAGAAACGATCCACCCGCGCCGGACCCATGCGCTGAAAAATCCAGTACACCGCTACCATCAGGATGAATCCGGCGAGCATTCCGACCAGCGGTGAGATCACTATGAACGAGAGCGTCTGCACCCACTTCTCGCCCCACGTGATCGCGCTCCAACCCGCCTTCGCGACTCCGGCTCCCGCGTATCCGCCGATCAGCGCGTGCGAGGAGCTCGAAGGAATCCCGTAAAACCAGGTGATCAGATTCCAGACAATGGCGCCGAGCAGTCCCGCCAGAATGAGATTCGGCGTGACGATGTCCGTGCGGATGATTCCTTTCTGAATCGCTTTCGCGACGAGCTCGCCGGCAGTGAACGCGGCGGTGAAGTTGAAGAACGCCGCCCAGAGGACGGCGGCAAACGGGCTGAGAACCCGCGTGCCGACGATGGTAGCGATGGAGTTCGCCGAGTCGTGAAAGCCGTTGATGAAGTCGAAAACGAAGGCGATCAGAACGATCGCCGCGACGTAGTAGACCACTACGCGTTTTTCAGGGCAATGCTTTGCAGCACGTTGCCGACATCCTCACACTGATCGAGCGCGTCCTCGAGCTTGTCGTATAGATCCTTCCACTTGATAACCTCGAGGGTCTCTCCCCCTTCGGCGAACAGCTTGCCCATCGCGTCGTGGTAAACGGCGTCGCCTTCCTCTTCCAGAACCTTGAGCTTCTCGCTGACGGCGTAGACGTGTTTGGCGTTCTTCATGTCGCGTACGCCTTCCTCGACCGCCTGCCCGGCTCGCGACAGCACTTCCGCGAGAACGATTGCCGGCGGACGGATGCGCTGAATCCGGAAAATCTGGGCGCGTCGCGCAGTACCGTCGATCAGATCGATCACGTCGTCGAGCTCGGACGCGAGCGAGTGGATGTCTTCTCGGTCGAACGGCGTGACGAAGGTGCGATCGATCCGGTCGATGATGTCGTGGGTGAGATTGTCGGCCTCGTGCTCCAGCCCCTTGATAGCCGTCACCTTGGCATCGAGCTGCGCGGGATTCTGAAACATCTCCTGCAGAATGCTCGCCGAGCCCGTCAGCCTTTTCGCCAGCTCGGTAAAGAGATCGTAGAACTTCTCGTCGCGTGGAAGGATCCGCAAAACGCGCTCTCCGTTGGAATCTGAATTTGCCAGACCGTTCTGGGGCGTGAATCTATGGCGACGCGGTCAATGGAGCCACCGAACTCGACCGTCGGGCGCAGGATTCACGCTAGACGATGGCCGATCTCCGCACGATCAGGCGCCGGTTCTCGAAGATCTTCACCAACAAAACACCTGTTAAGAACCCGCCAACGTGTGCCCAGACCGCGACGCCGCCGCTCAAATCGCCGCCGTTCCTCAGCTCGGGCAGGGCGGCAACGAGCTGCCAGAAGAACCACCAGATCAAAACCATCCAGGCGGGGATGGGAATCACCTTGAAAAAGATGATGAAGAAGAAAAGCATTCTCACCCGAACCCTCGGGTATAGCACCAGATACGCTCCCAAAATGCCCGAGATTGCGCCCGACGCCCCGACGGTTGGCAGCGGCGAGGCCGGTTGCGAGAGAATATGGGCGGCTGCGGCGGCGAGGCCGCACACGATGTAGAACGCCAGAAACCGGAAGTGGCCCAGGCTGTCTTCGATGTTGTTTCCGAAAACCCAGAAGAACAGCGCATTGCCGAGAATGTGTCCCCAGCCGCCGTGCAGAAACATCGAGATCACGGGCGTCAGAATATTGATCGGCTCGTTGTCGACTACGCACGACATGCCGCGGCCAAGTGGAACGGCTTGCCCAATCGGCGCCAAATGGGTGAGCTCGCCGGGCACCATTCCGAGATTGCAGACGCTCGCGGCCAGCGTCTGCTGATCGAACCCTGCGCCCTGCAGCAGAATCCAGACGGCGAACATCGCGATGAGGATGACATAAGTCATCCACGGCGTGCGAGTAGTCGGTAGCTCGTCGCTTAACGGGAACACTGAGTCAGGCTCTCGCGAGTGTCAGGCCACGGCGCCGCACGCCGCCTACGGCTGCGGGCCGACCAGCTTCGCTACTGGGGGCGGAAGGCCTTATACATCCCCAGCATCGTATGTCCGGGAGAATCGGGGGTGTCCTTCAGGTTGCATAGCACCACGTAATTGGCTCCCCGAAGCAGTTCCACCAGCAGCTTGCCGTCGGGGCTTTTGCCCGGGCCCGCGATCAAAATGCCAACCGACCGTTCGACGACGTCGCGGCGTCTCCCACCTTCCTTCATCACTTTGACCAGGTCGTCGACGGTGACGCCATCCCGCAGCCTGACGATCGCCATCTCGTGCTGAACCTTACCCTTGTTGGCGAAGGTGAACACCGTTGGGCCGGCAAGGATCACGTCTGGGAGCGGACCGAAGGCGTAATCCATCGCGACCACGTCGATCGTAGCTGGTCGGTGCGCAGGTTGTGCCTGCGCGATTGCTGCCGCTCCCATAGCCGCAACCAAAGGCACACCCAAAAACCGCATACGACCTCAGGGAAAGGCGTGATTCATCGGTCACGCCAAGATGGCCCACTAGCTAGCTAAGGGCAACTTGGCACCCTCAGGCTGAGTCGAAAAGACGAAAAATCGGCCGTTATGGCAGAGATTTGCGGCCTCGTGCTTGCCTGTCAAGAGCTAATCACAGGCACCACTGGAATTGGAGCGGTCACCGCTCCAGGAGAAATCAGAGATGGCAGATAAGGTAATCGGAATCGATCTGGGAACGACCAACTCGGTCGTGGCGGTGATGGAAGGCGGCGATCCCGTCGTAATCCCCAATGCTGAAGGTGGACGCACGACCCCTTCGGTCGTCGGCTTCACCAAGGACGGCGAACGGCTCGTCGGGCAGATCGCAAAGAGACAGGCGGTGACCAATCCGCAGAACACTGTCTTCTCGATCAAGCGCTTCATGGGCCGCAAGATGTCCGAAGTCGCTGACGAGACGAAGCGTGTTCCGTACAAGGTCGTTGCGGGGTCCAACGATGTCGCGACCGTCGAGGTGCAGGGCAAACGCTATTCGCCCCCCGAGATCTCGGCGATGATCCTCCAGAAGATGAAGCAGACCGCTGAAGACTACCTCGGCTACAAGGTCGAGAAGGCAGTCATCACGGTACCCGCTTACTTCAACGACTCGCAGCGCCAGGCAACCAAGGACGCCGGCAAGATCGCGGGTCTCGATGTTCTGCGAATCATCAACGAGCCCACTGCAGCGGCGCTCGCCTACGGACTCGACAAGAAGAAGGACGAGAAGGTCGCCGTGTTCGATCTCGGCGGCGGCACCTACGACATCTCGGTCCTCGAGCTCTATGACGTCGAAGGGTCACGCCAGTTCGAGGTGAAGTCGACCAATGGTGACACCCACCTTGGCGGCGACGACTTCGATCAGCGCGTCATCGACTGGCTGGTGAGCGAGTTCAAGCGCGATCAGGCGATCGACCTGTCCAAGGATCCGATGGCCCTCCAGCGCCTCAAGGAAGCGGGCGAGAAGGCGAAGATGGAGCTGTCGACCACCCAGTCGACCGACATCAATCTTCCGTTCATCACGGCCGACCAGAGCGGACCGAAGCACCTGAACTACACGCTCACCAGAGCCAAGTTCGAGCAGCTGGTGGACGATCTGATTCAGCGCACGCTTCCCCCGATGGAGCAGGCGCTCAAGGATGCTGGCATCAAGCCGAACGAGATCGACGAAGTGCTTCTCGTTGGTGGCTCGACTCGCATCCCCAAGATTCAGGAAATCGTCAAGAAGTTCTTCGGCAAGGATCCCAACAAGGGCGTGAACCCGGACGAAGTCGTGGCGATCGGAGCCGCGGTCCAGGGAGCGGTTCTCACCGGCGAGCAGAAGGACGTGCTGCTGCTCGACGTCACCCCGCTGTCGCTGGGTATCGAGACGCTCGGGGGAGTCACTACCGTACTCATTCCCCGAAACACCACCATCCCGACCAAGAAGAGCGAGACTTTCTCGACGGCTGACGACAATCAGACGACGGTGGAAATCCACGTTCTTCAGGGTGAGCGAGAGCTCGCGACCTACAACAAGACCATCGGGAAATTCCAGCTCACCGGAATTCCGCCCGCACCACGCGGCATGCCGCAGGTCGAGGTGACCTTCGACATCGATGCCAACGGCATCCTGCACGTCACCGCGAAGGACAAGGCGACGGGCAAGGAGCAGAAGATTCGCATCGAGGCTTCGAGCGGACTTTCCGATTCCGAGATCGATCGCATGGTCAAGGACGCGGAGAAGAACGCCGCCGAGGACAAGAAGCAGCGCGAGGCCATCGACGCCCGCAACCGTCTCGACTCGATGACTTACGAGGTCGAGAAGAACGTCAAGGAATGGGGCGACAAGGTCTCGGCCGACACCAAGTCCAAGATCGACGCTTCCATTGAGAGGGCGCGTAAAGCGCTCCGCGGCGACGACATGAACGAGATCCGCGCTGCGCAGGAAGAGCTGACCAAGGTCTTCAGCGAGGCCGGACAGGCATTCTATCAGCAGCAGGGTCAGGCAGGTGCCCAGGCCGAACCGGGCCAGCCTGCGGGGGCGACAGCCGGGGCGGAACCCGGCGCCAAACCCGACGATGTGGTCGAAGCCGACTACGAGATCGTCGACGAAAAGAAGTAGCAAATAGCGCAATGAGGAACCCTGGTCGGTGACCGGGGTTTTTCATTGATGAGTCGTTCTCGCGTGAATTGACTCGGGATGTCTTCGGTCATTCCGGCCGGGCCCCATTCACACGCCAAGGGTACGGTGACTATGAGACGAATCCATGTCGGTCTGGTCGTGGTTGCGTGCGTTGCTGGAGCGGCTGGCTGTGCCGATTCCACCGCTCCAGCCCCAGTCGCGAAACAAGCTCCAGCGCACTCGGCGTACACGCGCTACATACTCGCTTCGGGTGACATCCCGCCGGTCGGTTGCCGCGATCTGGGCAACGGGTATTGGCTGTGTGACGATGGGCAAGGTGATCCCGGAGCGCCCGGACCGTCCCTTCCCAACACGGCGTCGACTACTCCAAGCGCTACCGCGCGCTGACGCTCCAGTCAGCCAGATGCGCCCACCATGCGTCCGGGCGGATGCCGGCCGTGGTGAGGCGCTTCGACGCGCCCTGCACGTTGCGTAGCTCGTAGATCCACATTGCCGGCGCGTCATCTGTGAGGATCCGGTAAGCCCGGCGATAAAGCTCGACGCTTTTCGCCGGATTCATCTCGCGCACTGCGCTATCGATCACCGCATCGAACGTCGGGTTGCGGTACGAAGTCGCATTGTAGCCTCCCTTCCTGATCTCCGAGCTCGCCCATTCTTCCCGCACCGACGACGGTGTCGGATCTATGTGCCACGCGTTGAGCAGCGCCTCGAACTTCCGCTCGTCCATGCGCTCGCCGAAAGCGTTGATTTCGATCTGGTCGATCGCAACCTTCGCTCCCGCCTTCCGCCACTGCTCCTGAAGAAGTACGGCGATGCTTCGTCTAATCGCACTGGAGCTCGGCACCATCAGCGAGAAAGCCAGCGGTGTCTTTCCACGGACCCTCATTCCGTCGGCGCCACGCTTCCAGCCCAGCGAATCGAGCAGCTGCGCGGCACGCTGTGGATCATACGGAATCCCGATTGCCGTATCGCTCGTCGGCAGGATGCGCGTCGCCGGGCCGTGCGCGACGAGACCAAGACTATCGAACACGTTGCGAACGACGGCGTCACGATCGACCGCCATAACCAGCGCCCGGCGCGTCTCCCGATTTCCAAAAACGGGGTTCGGCGCGGTGTTGGCTGCGTTCCGCAGATTGAACGCGACGTATCCGTAGTCGAGACTTCCCGGCGACGCGAGAACGTTGATTCCCCTCGCCCTCGCCTGGGAGACCAGCTCCGGCTTGAGGACGTCGAGGAAATCGGCATCACCATTGAGGAGTCTCGTTGCCGCCGTCTGATAGTCCGGCGCAATCAGCCAGATCACGCGATCGGCCGTCGGTCGGCCGCGATAGTTGGCGCTATCGGCAACGAGTACGATCCGCGCGGTCTTCTCCCAAGAGCCGAATCGGAAGCGGCCACTGCCCACCGGTGCCCGCGCGAAAGCGCTCTCGTTCAGCGATGCGGGCGGTGTCCGTTGCAGCAGATGCGCGGGTAAGATCGCGACCGGACTGGCCGCCTTGTAGAACGCGTCGGGCGTTCGCTGGTGAAACCACACCACCGCAGTCAGTGAGTCCGCAACGCTCACCGAATCGACGTTGTCCAGATTCGCCGAGAGTGGTGAGGCGAGTGAGGTGTCCTTCACGAGCTGGAAGGTGTAGTGCACATCGCTGGCGGTAACCGGCTTCCCGTCGTGCCACCTCGCCGCCGGATTGATGTGGAATGCCACCGACAGGGAGTCTGGTGCCCAGCGCCAGCTGTCAGCGAGGCGCGGCGTAAATCCAGCGTCACCCACGGTGTTCAGGGACGGCCCAATGTCGGCGAGATTATCGAACACCTGATCGACGACCTGCTTGCCCTGCAGGGTCATCGTGAGCGGGGGAAACAGGATGTCCGCGTCGCCCGAGGAGGAGATCGCGATGGTGCCACCCACGTTGTGCTCTCTCGAGCACGCTGCGAGGGAAAGAAACGCGAGCGTGATCGAGAGAGTTCGCGCAGCTGGCTTCATGCAGTATTTCCAATGGAAAAGGCCGCCAGACCCTGCGGCGTCGAGTGCTCCGGGACGTTGGTGCGGGCCCACTTCAGAAATGATTCCAGCAAATCGGGATCGAACTGGCCGGTGGACTCGCGCATCACCTGCGCGGCGCGGGCGTGGGTGAGGCTGTCGCGATACGATCTCGCCGTCGTGAGCGCATCGTAGACGTCGGCGACGCAGAGGATCCGCGCCGCAAACGGAATCTCCTCCCCCTTCAACCGGTCGGGATAGCCGTTGCCGTCCCACCGCTCGTGATGATTGCGGATGATCGCGCGAACGTCGCCGGGAAAATCGATGTCCGCGACAAGCTCGAGACCCGCTTCCGGATGTCGCTTCATGATCGCCCACTCTTCGTCGCTCAGATCTCCTGCCTTGTTCAGCACTTCGGTGGGCACGATGATCTTGCCGATGTCGTGCAGCAGCGCACCGAGTCGGAACCAGAAAAGCGACCGCGAATCCATTCCGGTGCTGTCGGCGAGGACGCACGCGAAGAAGGCGACCCGCTGGCAATGGCCCTGGGTGTAGTGATCCTTGCTCTCGATGGAATCGCCCCACTGGTGCGCCATCTCGAGGAACCGCGCCTCGAGCGCCGCGTTGCGCTTCTCCACCTGCACGACGCGATGCTGTGCCTTGAGCTTGGTGTAAAGCGCGTGAGACTCGTTGAGATGCGCGAGCATGTCGCGGTGGCGCTTCTGGGTCCAGTAAAGCTCCGCCAGCTGCTCGGTCACATCGGCCTTCAGCAGCAGATCCTCGGCCTCCTCGGCGCACTCCGACGCGCGCCCGAGATACTCGGCTGCCTTTACGTAATCGCCGCGCTCGCGCGAGATCACACCGACGTGCCTCAATACCTCGCCCCGCCACGAGGGAGCGATTTCGCCCCCCAGCGACAGCAGCGCTTCGGCGCGCTCCATGGCCTCGTCGTACCGCTCGGTGACGATGCAGAGCTGCACCTGGTTGAGCGCAACGTTCAGCTTGTTGGTGTTGTCGCGCTCTTCGCCGAAAGTCTGTTCGGCCTCGGTGAACGCTTTCGCGGCGCGATCGAGCTCACCAAGATCGCTGTAGGCGAGACCGATGTTGTTGAGAACCTGGGCCGCCTGGTCACGCATTCCGAGCGCCCGATAGCCCGCGAGACTGAGATGAAATGCCTGCAGCGCGCGCGGCAGGTCACCGCGGATGCTGGCAACGGTGCCCAGATTCTGATCGATCATCGCGAGCGCCTCGGCGTCGCCGATCGATTGCGCGGTAAGCCTCGCTTCCGTGTACATCGACTCGGCGCGGTCGAGATCGCCCCCCGTCTGGTGGACGATCGCGACGACGTTGAGCGCCTGTGCGATCGCCGATGCGGACCCGGCCTGGGTGGCGGCAGCTACCGCCGCCTCCAGGACATCTATCGCGGCGCCGCGATTCCCCTGCTCCAGGTACACGCGCCCCAGCCAGCGCAGCGCCGACAATCTCGTCTGGTCATCGGCGAAGGGATTTCGGACAAGCGCTTCGTAGCGGAGCGCAGCTTCGCTCCAGCGGCCATCGCGCTCCGCAAGCTTTGCCTCGTCGATGAGTACTCTGATACCACTGGCTTCCACCTCGCCGGAACGAGAAGTGGAGCGGACCCTCATGAGGAAGCGAGGATTGTGCGGCGGGTAGAGCCTTCGTCGCGGAGTTTTCTCGTCAGCGTCGGTCGCGAGATACCGAGGATGCGGGCGGCCGCGCTCAGATTGCCACCGGTGAGCCCGATCGTGGTGTGAATAGCCTCGTCGATGATCGCCTGCAGCGATTTACCTTCAGCTGGAATGCGAATCACGCCGCCTGCCGGTGTTTCCACGAGTGGGACATAGGACCGTCTCTGTAACGAGAGGTGATGCGGCTGGATGACATCGCCCGTGCAGACGACGACAGCGCGCTCGATTACGTTCTTGAGCTCCCGAATATTGCCAGGCCAGCGGTGACGCTCAAGCGCGCTGACCGAATCCTGGGCGAGGCGCAGGTTCGGTCGCCCCTCGCCATCGGCATGGCGCTTCACAAAGTAATGCGCGAGGATCGGGATGTCTCCATCGCGCTCGCGGAGCGCCGGTAGCTCGATTCGAGCGACGTTGAGGCGGTAGAACAGGTCCGCGCGGAAACGATTGTCGCTGACGGCAGTCTCCAGCGACGAATTGGTGCCGGCAACGATGCGGGCGTCGAGTGCGCGCTCTTCTGATCCGCCAAGGCGACGGAAGCGACGATCTTCGACCACGCGCAGCAGCTTCGCCTGGAGCTTGAGGGGAAGCTCCGCGACCTCGTCGAGGAACACGGTGCCGGAGCCGGCCACCTCGAACAGCCCGCGCTTGAGCGCCCGCGCATCGGTGAAGGCGCCCGGCTCATGACCGAAAAGCTCGCTCTCGAGCAGGGTCTCGGGGATCGCCGCACAGTTGATCGCCACGAACGGCTCGGTGGCCCTGGAGCTAGCCGCATGAATGCCGCGCGCGAAAAGCTCTTTGCCTGTCCCGGTTTCTCCAACGATCAGGACGGTCATGCTGCGGCTCGCCGCAATCTGAGTCGCGAGGGAGATCACGTCGCGGATGGCGGGACTGTCGCCGATGACGTGGCTGCCCCAACCGTCCATCGATGCCTGCTGCTGCGATCGGGCTGAAATAGTTACACCGTTCCCTTGACGCGAAGACGGACGCACGTCCCCACGCGGAATTGTGAGTTGATCGAGCGATAAAGGCCTCAACTGGCATTGAGGCTCATTTAGCAGACGAGGAAACGGGGACCCAAGTCACCCGTTTTTAAGCCTTATGTGGCTGCCAAACTCGAGGGGCGGCGCGCCGGGCGCCTGGAAGGGCTTAGGAGGGCAGCGAAGACAGCAACGCGTTGATCTCGGCGGCCTCGTGCTGGGCGCCGACGTCCTCGAACGACTCTGCCGCCTCGCTCCAGGCCAGCCGCGCATCAGCGGAGTTGCCGAGCGCGCGCGACGTCTGACCAAACTCGCGCAGCAGCTCGGCTTGCAGCAGCCGGTCCTCGAGCCCCTCGGCCTCGAAGATCCCGATTCGGAGAGTCGCGATGCTCTCCTCGAGCGCGCCCCGCTCGCGCTCGATGCGGGCCCGGCACTTGAGCGCTTCGGCAATCGTGAGGTGATCGCCGCGTACCCGTGCGTCCTCG
>Ga0207652_10003194_pt1 | contig 13619 bp, 13 predicted proteins | sample KBSC63BmetaG_FD_184334 | JGI IMG/M metagenome (GOLD analysis project Ga0207652, IMG submission 184334) | Corn rhizosphere microbial communities from Kellogg Biological Station, Michigan, USA - KBS C6-3B metaG (SPAdes) (version 2) | ecosystem: Host-associated > Plants > Roots > Rhizosphere ... | reverse complement strand
GAGAAACGCGCGGAACGAGTACATCGGCCTTCCCAAATGCACGAGGCTCGCCGCCATCGCCGCGATCGCCAGCACCAGCGCGAACAGCGCGTTCGACGAGCGCAGCGCCGCCTGCTCGCCGAGCCCCGCACGCAGGAGCCAGTCGACGGCGAAGGCGCCGACCGAGAGCTGCGTCAGCACCAGCATCAGCACCAGCGGCGGGTGCGAGTGCTCGGCGTTGACCGCGTAGAAGTCCGCCGGCAAAAGATTGCGCGGCAGCGGGCGCCGCGTTTGATACTGCGTCGTCGGCAGCGTGTTGTCGGGGCCGGCGGCGCCGGGCACGAACGCGCTCGCCTGCGCCGCTTCGACGATCTGCACGTCGGTGACGACGGTGATGCGGATCGCCTCGTTAGGGCACGACTGCACGCACGCGGGCGCCTCGTCGTGCGCCAGGCGATCGCTGCACATGTCGCACTTGCGCACGACGCCGAGCCGCTTGTTGTATTTCGGCGCGTCGTACGGACACATGAAGATGCAGTACTGGCAGCCGATGCACTGATCGTCGAGGTGCTTGACGATGCCGGTGATCGGATCCTTTTCGTACGCGCGCACCGGGCAGCCGAGCATGCACGCTGGCTCGAGGCAGTGGTGGCACGCCGTGGTCACAGTCTGCTGCGCCGGCGCTTGCGCAGTGCCGCCGTGCAAGAGCCCGACGGTGCGCCAGACCTCGCCGTCATCGAGGCCGTTCAAGTTGTGGCAGCCGGTGACGCACGCCTTGCAACCGGTGCACGAGTCGAGATCGACCTCGAAGGCGTACTGTTGGCCGGCGCGCGGCGCGTGCAGCGGAAGCAGATCGCGATAGCGCTTGAGCTCGGGCGCGAGGTCGTCGGCGTCGTGCTTGCGCGCGAAGCGGTCGACGACGGTCAGGTCGGCTTGCGCGCCCAAGAGCGCGTCGAGCGAGAGCAGCGCCTCACGCATCGAGCACTTCGACGCGCCCGTCGACGACGCGCACCCGGAAGATCGCGATCGACACCGACGGATCGTCGAGGCAGACGCCGCTGCGCAGATCGAAGCTCTGCTTGTAGATCGGCGAAGCCAGCTTGGGCACGCCGCCTTTGTCGCCGACGATACCGCGCGATAGCACGTAGGCCTTGGAGAACGGATCGAAGTTGTCGACGGCGTAGACCCCGTCGCCGGCGCGCACGATCGCGATCTGTCGCGTGCCGACGAGCGCGCACACGCCGGTGTCGGGCACGATCTCGTCGAGCGCGCAGATGTCGACCCAGGTGGCCACCACCGGCAGCGGCCGCGTTCGCCGCGCTACGCACATCAACCGGCCTCCTTGAACGAAGTCGCCTGCTCGCGCTTCTCGTCCCACTCGGCCGGGCGATGCTGCTCGCGCTGGCGGATGAAGACGATGCTCGGATCGGGCGCGTCGGCGTTGACGAACGGCCGGAACCGTTTGAGCTTCTCCGGATCCTCGAGCGTGGCGCGCCACTCGCAGCGATAGCTGCCGACGACAGCGGCCATCTCGGCCTCGAGCTCGGCGCCGATGCCGAGCGAGTCCTCGATGATCACCTGGCGCAGATAGTCGACGCCGCCCTCGAGGCCGTTGAGCCACGAGGCGGTGCGCTGCAAGCGATCGGCGGTGCGGATGTAGAACATGAGGAAGCGATCGAGGTAGCGGACGAGCGTCTTCTCGTCGAGATCGGTGGCGAACAGCTGCGCGTGCTGCGGCTTCATGCCGCCGTTGCCGCAGACGTACAGGTTGTAGCCCTTCTCGGTGGCGATGACGCCGAAGTCTTTCGACTGCGCCTCGGCGCATTCGCGCGCGCATCCCGACACCGCCGACTTGAGCTTGTGCGGCGAGCGCAGCCCCTTGTAGCGGCTCTCGAGCTTGATGGCCATCGACACCGAGTCCTGCACGCCGTAGCGACACCACGTCGAGCCGACGCACGACTTGACCGTGCGCAGCGCCTTGCCGTAGGCGTGCCCCGACTCGAAGCCGGCGTCGATGAGCTCGCGCCAGATGTGCGGCAGCTGCTCGACGCGCGCGCCGAAGAGATCGACGCGCTGCGCGCCGGTGATCTTCGAGTACAAGCCGTGCTTCTTCGCGACGCTGCCGAGCGCGATGAGCTGCTCGGGCGTGATCTCGCCCCCGGGAACGCGCGGGACCACGGAGTAGGTGCCGTCGCGCTGGATGTTGGCGAGGAAGCGATCGTTGGTGTCCTGCAGCGGCAGGTGCTGCTTGTCGAGGACGTGAACGTTCCACGCCGAGGCGAGGATCGACGCGACCGCGGGCTTGCAGATCTCGCAGCCGCGGCCGCGGCCGTGGTGCGCGAGCAGCGCCTCGAGCGTCTGATGCCCGTGCATGCGCACGAGGTGGTAGAGCTGCTGTCGCGAGAACGGGAAGTGCTCGCACAGGTGATCGCTGACGGCGACGCCGGCGCGCTCGAGCTCGTGCTTGAGCAGCTGCGCGACCAGCGTCGTGCAGGAGCCGCAGCCGGTGCCAGCCTTGGTGCACGACTTGACCGCGGCGACGCTGCCGAGCTGGTCGCCGACGATGGCGTCGCAGATGGCGCGCTTGGTGACGTTGAGGCAGCTGCAGATGGTTGCGCCGTCGGGCAGCGCGTCGACGCCGAAGCCGGCGGGCTTGTCGCCGGCGCGCGGCGGCAGGATCAGATCCTCGGGATGCGGCGGCAGCGTCATGGCGTTGGTGGCGAGCTGATGCAGCTGCGCGTAGCCGGCGGCGTCGCCGACGAGCACGCCGCCGAGGAGGCGTTTGCCGTCGCTCGAGACTACGAGCTTTTTGTAGACCTCGGCGTTGCCGTCGAAGAAGCTGACCAGGCGCGCGCCGGGCGTGGTCGCGAACGCGTCGCCGAAGCTGGCGACGTCGACGCCGAGGAGCTTGAGCTTGGTGCTGACGTCGGCGCCGGTGAAGCGCGCGCCGTCACCGAGCGACTGATCGTGGACGGCGAGGACCTCGGCGGCGACGCGGGCCATCTGGTAGCCGGGCGCGACCAGGCCGTAGACGCGACCTCCGTGCAGCGCGCACTCGCCGATGGCGAAGATGTCGGGATCGGAGGTTCGGCAGCGATCGTCGATGACGATGCCGCCGCGGTCGCCGATGGCGAGCTCGCAGGCGCGCGCGAGCTCGTCGCGCGGGCGGATGCCGGCGGAGAAGACGATGAGGTCGGCGCACAGCTCGCTGCCGTCGGAGAACTTGATCGCGGCGACGCGTCCGTCTTCGCCGTCGACGATCTCGGTCGTCGACTTGCCGGTGTGCACGGTGACGCCGAGCTTCTCGATGCGCGCGCGCAACAGCGCGCCGCCGATCTCGTCGACCTGCAGGGTCATGAGGCGCGGCGCGAACTCGACGACGTGGACCGCGAGGCCGAGCCGCACGAGCGCGTTGGCCGCTTCGAGGCCGAGCAGGCCTCCGCCGATGACCACGCCCACGCACGCGTGCGCGGCGGCGTCGCGGATCGCGTCGAGGTCCTCGATGGTGCGGTAGACGAAGCAGCCGCGCGACTTCCGGCCTTGGATCGGCGGCACGAACGGATACGAGCCGGTGGCCAGCACCAGCTTGTCGTAGGCGACGGTGCGTCCCTGCGCGGAGGTGACGGTCTTGGCGGCGCGATCGATGGCGACCGCCTTATCGCCGACGTGCGCGATGACGCCCGCGTCGCGATACTGCTCGATGCGCGCCAACGCCAACTCGGCCGCGCTCTTGCCGGAGAAGTAGGCGGTGAGGTTGACGCGATCGTAGGCCAGCCGCGGCTCTTCGCAGAACGTGGTGATCTGAAAGTCCGCGCCGCGCGCGCCGCCGCTTGCCAGCTCGATGAAGCGGTGGCCCACCATGCCGTTTCCGATGACGACGATGCGCGTCGACCCGCTCATGCGACGGTTATATGCGGTGCGTCGTTTCGGAGCGGTAAATGCCGAGTTAAATCAATCGAAGCATGTCGGAAATATCCCGGAAACGGGATTCAGGTACTCGGCTAGATATCGGTTATTCCGATTTACCGTAGAGATCGAGCGCTTCGTTCGCGCGATATTTCACATCGGCCGCGAGCGCGTCGTCCGCCTCGGCATCCTGACAGCGCGCCAGGATATGGACGAGCGCCTCGCGGTAGCGGCGTAGCTCGTCGACCATCCACAACACGTCGGCCTCGTCGTCGCGGCCCGACCCGCGGTGCAGCCGCTCGATCTCGCGCAGCCGCCACTCCAGCTTCGCGCCGCGGCCGAGCGGGCTGCCATCGCCGAAGCAGTCGGGGCAGACGGCGGCGCCCTGCTCGTTCACGATCTCGCCGGTTCCATAACAGGTGCCGCAGCTGCCTCGCTTACTCTCGCGTTCCATTGATCACCATTATAACGTGCATCGTTTCGGGCGTTGACTTGTTGCGTCGAATTAATTTCCCGCATATCTGCCGGAAATATTCCTGTCCTACGCTTCTCGCATTCGGGAGGCGATATGTCGCGATGGATCAAAGAGTGGGAGCCGGAGAACGACGCTTTCTGGGAGCGCACGGGCAAGCGAATCGCGCGGCGTAATCTGTTCTGGTCGATCCTCGCCGAGAACGTCGGCTTCTCGGTGTGGCTGGTGTGGAGCATCACCGCGACGCGGCTGCCGAGCGCCGGCTTCAAGTACACCACCGATCAGCTGTTCGCGTTGGTGTCGCTGCCCGGGCTCGTCGGCGCGATCATGCGCTTCCCCTACACCTTCGCGGTGCCGCGCTTCGGCGGGCGCAACTGGACCATCGTCAGTGCGCTCTTGTTGTTCATTCCGACGCTGGCGCTGATCACGCTGGTGCAACGGCCCGACACGCCGTTCTGGCTCATGATGGTCGCCGCGGCCACGGCCGGCCTCGGCGGCGGCAATTTCGCGTCGAGCATGGCGAACATTTCGTTCTTCTATCCGGATCGCAAGAAGGGCTTCGCGCTCGGGCTCAACGCCGCCGGCGGCAACATCGGCGTCTCGACGGTGCAGCTGCTCGTCCCCATTGTCGTCGGCGTGGGCGGCGCGCACCTGGCCAACGCCGGCCGCATGTGGCTGCCGCTCATCGTCGTCGCCGCGCTCGGCGCCTTCTTCTTCATGGACAACCTGACCTCCGCGCGCTCGAGCTTCCGCGACCAAGTCGGCGTCGCGCGCCAGAAGCACACCTGGATCATCGCGCTCCTGTACATCGGCACGTTCGGCTCATTCGTCGGCTACTCGGCGGCGTTCCCGCTGCTGCTCAAGACGCAATTCCCCACGGTGACGGCGAACCTGGCGTTCCTCGGGCCGCTGGTCGGCTCGCTGGCGCGTCCGCTCGGCGGTCTGTGCGCCGATCGTCTCGGCGGCGCGCGCGTCACCTTCTGGAACTTCACCGCGATGGCGTTCGCGTCGGGCGGCGTCTTGTGGTTCATGCAGAGCCATTCGCTCGTCGGCTTCATCGTTTCGTTCCTGGCGCTGTTCGTCACCACCGGCATCGGCAACGGCTCGACGTTCCGCATGATCCCCGCGATCTTCCGCGCGCAGGCGCTCGAGGCCGCCGGCAGCGACGACGTCTCGGTCGCCGCCGCGCACGTGCGCGCGCGCCGCGACAGCGCCGCGGTCATCGGCATCGCCTCCGCCGTCGGCGCGCTCGGCGGCTTCTTCATCCCGCGCGCGCTCGGCGCATCGATCAAAGCCACCGGCGGCGCCTCGACGGCGTTCGCCGTCTTCTTCACCTGCTACCTCGCCTGCGTCGCGTTGACCTGGTGGTACTACCTGCGCGCCAGCTTCCTGGTGCAGCGCATGCCGAGCCTCGCTCACGCCAATGCTTGATCCTCGGAGGAGAACATGAAGACCCTCGTCTTCGCCTGCACCGTCTGCGCGCTCGCCAGCGCCGCCTTCGCCTCGGCGGAGCAGCCGCCGCCAGCGGAGGTGTCGCCCGCCTCGTCGGAGGCGCCGGTCACCATCGTCAAGCCGGCGCCGAAGCCGTCCGGCCGCTTCCTCGTCTACACCAGCTTCGCCTTCAACGCGTACACCTACCTCGGCCCGCAAGGAACCGCGCCGGCGACGAACCTGACGCCGGACAACCGCGCCATCATCTATCAGCAGCTCGGCTTCGGATACTTCGTGCATCCGAAAGTGCGCCTGACGTTGACGATGCAGCTCGGCGAGACGCTCACCGGCCTGCCGAGCGGCGCCAGCCATTTCACGCTCCTCGGCATCATTCCGTGGGTCGTCTTCACGCACCGTGGCTTCTTCACCGGCGCCGGCCCAGTGCTCGCGCCGATCTCCTACGGCAAGGTCCCGAACTTCGACGCCGGCATCTACACCGCGACCGGCTACACCTTCAAGCTCGGCCGCGGGCTGTCGCTCTCGCCGGCGCTGCAGGCCGTGTTGATGCTCGATCAGCGCGTCTCGTTCGCGCTCACGCCGACCGTCGCGCTCGCCTACCGCTTCTAGCGTCGCCGGCGGACGCTCGCGCCCGAAGGAGCCGGGAGTTGCCTGTTCGCAGCTCCGGAAGCGGTGTTCGGCGACTCGCGAAGCCGAGCAGCGAAGCCGTTCGTTGGCTGACCGGGTTGATCGCCGAGCACTGCGCGTCGACCGGCTAGAATCGAAAAGGAGCGCTGAGCGCACCTTGTCCGCGAACCGCCACCATCGATTGCGACCCACGAGAGACGATACGAACAGCGGTTGGATTGTGCGTCAGCCGACGTATCGAATCGTCGCAGCATGGACAATCGTCCACGGTCGCCGGGGTCCGCTCTCCCGTCGCTGATGTGGCATTCGCCCTCCCTTTCGGACGCTTACTGAGCACGATACAGTCGTGAGAAAGAAGCGCACCGCGTGCGCTCTCTAGCGGAGGCGCGCTGACCGCTCGTGTAGCGGCCCCCCAAGTCTGGGACGCGTGCCGCATCGACGTCCGGGCACAAAGGAGGGCCGAGAATGCCGAACGGAGTTCACAAGAGCAGCAACGAATTCGAGGCGTCGACTCGCGTCATGGAGAGTGGTCTGCTCCGCGTGCTCACTGACGAGTCGTCGGGCACCGAAGCCGATCCGGCCACGGATGCATCGAGCAGCACTTCGCCGCAAATCGAAATTGTCGTCGCAGAACCGGTCGTCGAAGAAGTCGCGAAACAGCTTGCGCCGGAGCTGCCGGCAGCTGCGGTTGCGCCACCGACGGTACTCTCAACGCCGCCCGCGCCGGCGAAGCCCGCCGCTGCGCCGCCGCGTCGCGGCTCGCGCGTGTTTCTCGTCGCCGGAGTGGTCGCCGCCATCGTGCTCGCATTCGACGCCTCTCTCTTCCTATTCCATCAGCGGCACGTAGCGTCCCCGGTCGCTGCGCCGTCGGCGCCGGACCCGATGCCGAGATACATGGTCCTTCCATTAGGCACGCCCGCTGCGCCCATCGAAGAAGCCCAGGCCGAAGCGGCCGCACCGACGCCGGCTCCACCGACGACGACCGTCGTCGCCACAGCGGTGCCGAATCCAATGGAGGCACCGGTCCACGCGCATAGGCACTCGCACCACCGACACGCGAGCCACTGATCGCCACACCTGGAGGCCGCTTGAGAACATCAAGGTCGAAGCCGTGGAGTGACGAAAACGAAGCGCCGCGGCGCCCGACGCCCACCGCTGCGGCGGCGACGTATTTGCCGTGGCGGCCGGTGACGCCGCGCGCCGGCGAATCGGTGCGATGGGAATGCATCGACGGACGGTGGATTGCGATCGGGCTCGGCACTGGAAAACGCGAAGGCTTGGCCTTCGTGCAGCACTCAGGCGTGCTCTGTGAGTACGTCGAAACATACGAAGCCGCGCTCGCGCTCGCGAAGAAGTGGCGAACCATCTGAACAGGAGTGGGCGCTGCTGATCCTCGCGACGTCATTGCGCGGGCTCTGACCTCCCTACTCGGCCCGTCACGCCTGGCCAGCACCAGGCGCATAGAAACTGCACGCCATGTGCAAACTTCGCAGATTGCGTGTTCACGCGTCCCCAGACGAAAATCGTAAGGGCATGAGTGCTGCGCATTCGGTGGTCTTGGACTTGTCAGCGGCGGAGCGTGAGCGTGGCGTCTGTCCGGTGTGCAACGAGCCTGCGCGATTGCGGACGTGCTGGGAGTGCGGCGACAGCGCATGGATCATCGACTGCGCGCACTACCCTCAGCCGCGACCGATTGCCGCTGGTCGCGCCGACGGGAGCTATCCGCATCGCATGTTTTGCGACGACTGCGCAGACGACCTGTCCGGCGCGCGTCAGCGGCGGAGGCAGTGACGATGCATCGGCAAACGCATCGCGACGAGCGCGAGCCTCAATTCGACGTGCGCCGGCTCGAGTCCGGCGATCCCGTCGAGGTGTTCGTCGAGCGCGAGCGCGAATGGGTCCGCGGAAGATTCCGCATCTCGACGGCGGGCGAAGCGGTGATCGACATGTTCCGTCGAGAAACGGTCGAGTTCGAGCGCGCGCTGGCGATGGGCCTCAAGCGCGTCCTGCCTGGATCCGTCAGGTCCCTTCGCAGAGCGCCTGCCACAAACGCAACGCAGTCTTGACGTGCGCGCGCGTCGAGCGGAGTGCGTGGGAGCGGACTCGCGAGCGCATCTAAGCGCATTCTGAAGATCGATCGACAGAACATCGAGCGGCTGGCTCTCGTCGGCGTCCTGTGCACCGCTGCGTAACTCGCCCGTCTAGTGAGTAACGATGTTCAAGTCGATCCCCCTACGCTGGGACACGGAAGCGACGGCATCTTCCATTCAATGCCGCTAACTATGCGACTCCGCGAAGGCACGCGGATTGCGGTCGACAGTGACATGTGGCGCCGAATGTCCGTTGTCGCAATCATCACATCCATCGGCTGCAGTGATGCGCGCACTGGGAGCATCGTGAGCGATGGCGAGAGCAGCTTCACACCGCCGGCCGGCGACGACTCGCCCGTCGCGCATGGGACGCCGACGCCACTTGCGAACGTGCGCGTGTTGCTGCCCGGCGAAGGCGTTCTCGATGCGTCGGCGGATCGCGGCGGCGGGATCTGGGCCGTGACGGCGAAACGCGTCTTCTACTTCACGCCCGGCAGCGCTTCGCCGAAATCGTATGACCAATCGGATGCCCTCGCGCGCGGCTGGCGGACGTGGCAGGACACGTACTATTCCGGCAGCGCGTCGGCTCCCGCCACACTGCCGGTCACATTCTCGGCGATTGCCGGCGGCGCGCCCGGAGAGGCGATCGTCGGCAACGTCGGCGCGATCGCGGACCGTGTGAATGTCGACCTGACGACGGGCGCAGTCCTGCACGTCGACAACATGAAGGTCACGTCCGCGCAGTCGGGCAGCGGCGAGGAGCTGAGCGAGCACATCAAGCGCGTCGTCGCGACGCACACAATCGCGGTCGACGTCGACGGCACATTCAACGGAACGGCCTACGTCGGCGGCTGGCACGGCTTCGAAGCGTTCCACGGACTCGACGGCGATTGCGGTTGTCTCGCGTTCGAGGAGCATCAGCACTTCATTCCGGGCGAGGACATGAGCTGGTGCGACTCGTCGGGCGAAAGCAACGGTTGTTGGGGCGGCGACGTGCGCGGCCTCGCGATCGCGTCGAACGGCGACGTCTGGGCTGGCGACCGGCACTTCGTGCAACAGCTCGCACAACGTTCGCTCGGGCCGCACACCGGCTTGTTCGATACCGGCGTGACGTGGACCGCGGCGATCGACGTGTTCCCGATGGTGCGCGATGAAGTGCACGGCCTCGCCGTCGACGGTGGCGGGCTGTGGGTCGGCAGCGAAGGGAATGGCCTCGCGTACGTCGACGGACAGAGGAACATCGTCTACTGGAACCGCGATCACCGACTGCCGATGAACACGCTCATGGGCGTCGTCGTCGACGGCAGCGGCTCCGTTTGGATTGCGACGGCACGAGCCGGTCTCGCGCGTTTCCGTCCGAGCGACGGCGCGTGGACCTATTACACGACGGCGTCGGGACTTCCGTCCGAGCAAATCAACGCGATCTCCGTCGACGCTTTCGACGGGCGACGCACGCTCTACGTCGCCACCGCAAACGGCTTGGCATCATTCGCCGCGCAATAGCGGCTCACTGCAACCAGTGCAGTCGCCCTTACGGTCTGTTCACCGGCCCACATCAGCACCGGGGCAGCGGGCTCCGCGCATGGACGAGCGTCCACGTATTTCCCGTCGGTGAGCGGCCCAGAAGGCGTCCTTTTGATGGCGCGGAAGTTGTACTGAACGGCGCGTCAGAGGGGTGCAGAAATGGCTCGTCCGCGACAACGAACGCTATCCGTCATCATGAAGGAGCTACAGAGCTACGTCGACGAGCGCGACCGTGAGCTCGCGACGGTGCGCGCGCACCTCGCCCGCGCGCTGACCGAGCGCGACGATCTCGCCGGTCAGCTTCGTTTCGCGATCGAGCAAGCGAATCGGGAAACGCGCGCCGCCGCCGAGCTGCGCGCCGAGCTGCTCGCGCGCACGAGCGTCGCGCACGAGCGGCTCGACTTCTGCTGCAGCGACGAGCACGGCGAGACGACCGCCGTGCCACCGCGCGCCGAGATGGTCGCCGCTCGCCGTCGCAAGCGCGACGACGAAGACACACTCGTGACTGTGAGCTCGTAGATGTCACTTCGCAGCACCTTGCTCGCGCTCGTTTTCGTCGCGTCCGCGTGTCAGTTCAGTGTTCGCGGCACGGCGGCAGGGAGCGACTCTCCTGATCCCGTGTCGATGCCCGGGCCGGTCAGCAACATCGCCGTCGACCTTGCGACGCCCACCATGCCGGATCTACCGATGGCGATCGATCTCGGGGCGGCGCCGCCCGACCTCGCGCAACTCCCGTCTGAAATTGGTGATACCTGCAATGGCGCGTGCGGCACCGGCCTGACCTGCATGAAGTGGGTTCCGGCCGGCTATTGCTCGAAGCCATGCGAGGAAACGAAGGATTGCCCGAAAGGCTCCAGCTGCGTAGGCGTCGACGGCGGCAACTTCTGTCTGCGCGATGCCGTCGGCGGCTGCCCTCGGCCAGACGCGCGCTGCATCGACTGCGGCGTCAACGTCTGCGGACCGGCGTCGTTCTGCGACGCCTGCTAGGGAATCGATTCCGCAATAGGTGCATCAACACGATGCGGCCCGCTGAGCCGTTCACCGGCGACAGCGGCACGCGTGCTCCATCGGCGCGTGCGCCAACTCGAAAAGGCAGCGTGATGCCGTGCTATACATCGCCGAACGAGAGCGGATGGACGGAACTGCACGTCTCGACATTCACTATGAGGGTTGCTTTTCCGGACCCGCGGGAATCAACGGGTGGCTCGGTGGCACGGTAGGGTTCCTTTTCGGCTGCCTCGTTGGCGTACTCCCCGCTTCATCCGTAGGCGCGCTGCTCCCCGGTTCATCGGTAGCCGCACTCGTCGCCACCATCGGTGTCTGGATTGGGTGCATCGTCGTGTGCACAGTCCTGTTCGCCGTCTTCTGCCGCACGCGCCGCTTCTCGGTTCAGTTACACGCAGACCGCCTTGATATCCTGAACCGTAATGGAGTGCGCTCTATCCCCTACGATGCGGTCCGGTTCATCGACGCCGGTACCCGGTTCGACACCTTCTATGGCGACAGATGGCCGAACACGCGCGTCCGCATTCGAGTGGCGGACGGCCAGACGACGCGCATAGGGATCGACCGCCCCCGAGCGTCGAGTTTGGTCGAAGAACTGCGATACCGCTGTCCCGCGGCCGGCGGCATCCACTTCGACGATACCCATTGGTTGCCCGACGAACCTACGTCGCGAAACGAGGCACGCCGCCGGCTGCGCAGGATCCTGCTCATACGCGCAATCCTCAATCTCGTCGTCGGTGGAGGATGGTTGGCAATTCTGGTCGTGCTGGCAGTGAGTGTCGCTTCCGACCACCGGAGCAGTACCAGTGAACGGATTGGCAACTGGAAAGACCTCGCGATCGCGTTGATCGCCATCCCCTTCACGCTTCTCTCGCTCCGACGAGGGGTTCGCTCTTACTCGCGACGCAAGACCGTCTGAACTGCTTCGCATCGACATCGCGCGCTTACTCCATGCCTGCACCAATGCGAAGGCTGTTACCCATGTAATGATCTATTCCCATCGCCACATCTTCGGCTTCTCGCCCTTCTTCTGGAAAAAGACGAAGCCCTTGAACTCCTACCCCTGTTCTCCCCCGCCTGGACAATCGCGGTGCGGCCGAAACGACAAAGCCCCCGGAACCCGTTTGGCTCCGAGGGCTTGCTTTTCGTGACCCCACCGGGACTTGAACCCGGGATTTCGGCGTGAGAGGCCGACGTCCTAACCGCTAGACTATGGGGCCGTGAGACCGACTGGGATCGATCTCGTTCCAGTTCGGGGATAGGGATTCGAACCCCAATAAGCAGCTCCAGAGGCTGCCGTCCTACCGTTAGACGATCCCCGAGCGAAACGCCGCTGGATTTATCCTCGACTACGACCCCTGTCAAGCCGTTTCCGTGTTACGGTCGCCGAAATCCCGCAATGCATACGACGCTCTTCCTGGTCCGGAACGCGGACACCGACTTCACCCGCGACGGACGCGTCGCCGGGCGCCGTGACATCGGGCTCTCGCGCGCCGGCCGGACCCAGGCCGAAACGCTTCGCGACCACATCCTCGCCAGCAAGCACGAGATCGTCGAGATCCTCGCCTCGCCGCTGCCGCGCGCCGTCGAGACTGCCGAGACCATCGCCGCCCCGCTCGGCCACGGCGTGGTGCGCGACCCTCGTCTCATCGACTTCGATGCCGGGCGCTGGGAAGGCCAGAATCACAAGGACATCGGCGCCTCCGCCGAGTATCAGCGCTTCCTCCTCAACCCCGTCGATGAGCAGATCCCCGGGGGCGAGAAGATCAGCGACGTCCGCGATCGCGTCGTCTCGTCGGTCTCGCAAGCGCTCGCCGACAACGAGCTTGGCGCCAGCATCCTCATCGTCTCGCACGCGGGGCCGTTGCGCGTCCTGCTCGCGCACTACCTCGGAATGAACCTGGTTCATTATCATCGGTTGCGGCTCTCGCCGGCGTCGATCTCGATCCTGCGCTTCGAATCCGAAGCGGGCGTGCCGCGCATCCTCACCATTAATTGCACCGCAGACCCCGGCCCAGCGCTTCGCTGAGGAGGTCTACATGCCCGTCAGCATCGGTGGTCATCTCGTCGCCCGCGCGCTCGCCAAGGCGGGGGTCAAGTGCGTCTTCACGCTTTGCGGCGGCCACGTCGCGCCGATCTACGACGGCTGCTTGCGCGAAGGCATCGACATCATCGACACCCGCCACGAGCAAGGCGCCGCGCATGCCGCCGACGCGTGGGCACGGCTGTCGCGCGGACCCGGCGTCGCCATCGTCACCGCCGGACCCGGCGTCACCGACGCGGTCACCGGCGTGGCCAACGCGATGCTCGCGCAGTCGCCGCTCGTCGTCCTCGGCGGCGCGGCCGAGCTGCGACTCGCCGGGCGCGGCGCGCTGCAGGAGATCGAGCAACTGCCGCTCATGCGCTCGATCACCAAGTGGTCGGCGACGGCGACCGATGCCAAGCGATTGCCGGAGCTCATCGCCACCGCGATCCGCCACGCCAACACCGGCGTGCGCGGCCCGGTGTTCCTCGAGCTGCCGTTCGACGTCTTGACGGCGCAGGTCGACGACGCGCACCTGCCGCCG
>Ga0207652_10003191_pt1 | contig 13628 bp, 10 predicted proteins | sample KBSC63BmetaG_FD_184334 | JGI IMG/M metagenome (GOLD analysis project Ga0207652, IMG submission 184334) | Corn rhizosphere microbial communities from Kellogg Biological Station, Michigan, USA - KBS C6-3B metaG (SPAdes) (version 2) | ecosystem: Host-associated > Plants > Roots > Rhizosphere ... | reverse complement strand
TGCGCAAAACGTGGGGCCGGCATCCTGAACAGGTGCCGGCCCCGGTTCGCAAGAACAGGTAAGCCGCTTAGTTCGTGAACGTGATTTTCATATTGTCGACAAACACTTTGTATGCGGTTGGAACACCGTTGAGGTCCAGTTGGAAGGCATTGGTGAATTCATTCCCTGCGTTAATCGCGGTGGCGGCATGCTTGAGACTCAGTGGATGCCGCACGCCATCCACTGTAAGTGCATCATGATAGGTGGTGTGAGTAACGGCGTCATTGTGGTATTCGGCGATGATGTGGTGCCACGTTCCCGGAGAGAAGTGCTGAAGTGGAATTCCGGAATACTCCCACCGTCTTAGAGTGAAATTGAAAACGCGCCACTGGTTCGCCGGGTAATCCGCCTGCCAGGCGAAATTATAGGCATACCCATTCAGCCGCTGCTGGCATTCGAACTCAATCGCCTGGGGCGCGCTCTGAAATCCGGAAGGAATGTACAAATCGAATTCATACCGCAGTGATTTGAAAGGTTTGCTCAGCGCAGTGTGCCGGAAATACCAATAAGCGTTGGCATAAGGGAAATTGCCGCCGATAGTGAACTCAGCCGAACTGCCGCTCAAGGTTGGGTAGCTGATGCCACGGATCATGGAAAAGGTGGCGAGTTCCCCGCCTCCGCCCGTGTTCCCGCATGCGCCACACGTCTGCCAGCCCGTCCATTGCTGAATTTCATTGAACACAGTGCCAGGAGTGGGAGTGGGCGTGGGAGTGGGCGTAGGACTCGGAGTGGGAGTCGCCCCGGTTGTCACCTTGATGGTCTCAGGCGCCTTGAAGACCGCTCCCGTTGAATCCCAAGCTTGAACCACCAGGGAGTGACTGCCGACGGAAGCGGAGATGTACGTGTTGATTTGGGATGCTGCCACTCTGTAAACGCTCACGTTGTCCAGATAGATCCGCATCGTGGTTATGGGATGGCTGCTCTTCGCCGACGCAGTGACATGAACTGGCGCCGTCACCGTCGCCCCATTCGCGGGAGAGGTTACGGTGACCTGCGGGTGTGCAAGTCCCGCGTACCCCAAAACCACCAGCAGGCCAAGCGTCAGCTTGAACACTCTCGCGACTGATTGTTTTCCGGTAGCTGGCGATCCTTCAGCCGATTGATTTTTGTAACGCAGAGAAGCGTGAAACAGCTCTGAGAGCTGTCTGAAAAGAATATCTGCTAGAGACAAGAGACACTCCGGTGCGTGTGAATTAGCTTCCTGAACTCTCTTGGCTCACGCCAACCACACGAAAGCGCGTGCAGTTGCAGACGACGGGCAGTTCTCTTTCAGGTGAGCTCAACAGAGTTGCAGCATCTTCATGCGGGCCGCGTTTGGTCACAATGGGCAAAAGCTCTAGGTCGTCGAGGTTAAGACACCTACATTAATTTCCAGAGCGCAACGGCTGACGCAGAGAGAATCCAGAGTTGCTGGATTCTAAAAAACATATCCAGAGTAGATGATTAACGATTATTAAGGTTTTCTCTGTAATCACGGCCTGAGTGCGCATGGACCAGAATCGTAGCCGTAGGGTTTTTGAGACGTGAATTACGGCTGGCGTTCTATCGTGCTGGTGCAAGTAACCCGGTAACGTTCCTGACATCTCGGCGTGAGTGGCCGAAGGACAAAATCCCTACGATTCAGGAGCCGTCACAAGAATGAGAAGGATCTCTTTCCTCCTTTCTCTTTGGATTGTGCCCGCGCTGGCCGGCGCGCAGGTCCCAAAATCAAATCATGTGGTGGTTGTGATGGAGGAAAACCACAGCTACTCCAGCGTTGTGGGCAACACAGCAATGCCCTACTTCAACAGCCTGGCTTCCCAGAACGTGCTGTTCACTCAGTACTATGCGAACACGCACCCCTCCATCGGCAATTACTTCATGCTGACCACGGGACAGATCATCACCAACAACGACTCATTCACCGGCACCGTCACTCAGGACAATATTGTCCGGCATATGCTGACGGCGGGAAAAACGTGGAAAAGTTACGCGGAGAGCCTGCCGTCGGTCGGATACACGGGAGGCAGTACCGGCGCGTACGTGCGGCGTCACAATCCCTTCACATACTTCAGTGATGTGCTCAACAGCAGCGTTGAAAAGCTCAACCTCGTCCCATTTACTCAATTTGCGGTCGACATGAATGACAATGCGCTGCCGAATTTCTCTTTTATCATTCCCAACGTGAACGACGACGCGCACAACGGAACGCTCACGCAGGCAGACAACTGGCTCAAGACCTATATCGCTCCTTTGCTCGCCAATCCCGCGTTCCAGAGCGACGGAATTCTGATCATCGTATTTGATGAATCGACAGATACGGACACCGCGCACGGCGGAGGTCACATAGCAGCGTTGATGGTGGGCCCGGGCGTTAAAAAGGCCTACAAATCCAGCACGCTGTACCAGCACCAGAACATTCTGCGTACTGCAATGGACGCCCTGGGCATGGCTAGCTATCCCGGAGCAGCCGCCACTGCAGCCGGCATGTCCGATGCGTTCACCGGCGCACCGACTCCGACACCTACGCCAACTCCGACGCCCACCCCGGCTCCGAATCCTACAACTTGTGCGGCTGGCAGCGTAGGCGTTACGGTATGTTCCCCCGCTTCCGGGAGCACGGTTGCGTCTCCCGTGAGATTCACAGCAGCGGCAAAGTCAAATCTCGCGATTACCACAATGCGCATTTATCTGGACAACGTTTCCGTTTACCTCACTCACTCGGCAAATCTGGACGTGAGCCTGCCGGTAGCAGCCGGAACTCATAAAGCGGTAGTCCAGGCATGGGATTCGAGCGGTGCGGTCTTCAAGACCGCAATATCGATCACGGTCGCCTCCACAACAAACGGGTGCACAGCAGTTACGAATGGCGTCACCGTTTGCTCCCCTGCGGGCGGCGCCAGTCTGGGCTCGCCGGTAGAGGTCGTGGCCGCCGCGAAATCGGGGCTCGGAGCGATCACCGCGATGCGAATATACCTCGACAATGTCTCGGTATATCTCACTCACTCCGCAACCCTCGACGCGAGCCTGCCAGTGGCTGCCGGAACTCATAAGCTGGTTGTTCAGGCTTGGGACTCGACCGGAGCAGTCTTCAAGACCGCCCTTTCCGTCACAGTCGGGTCAACCGCCGCCGCATGCACACCTACTGCTGCCGGTATTACCATTTGCTCACCGGTAGGCGGTTCTACTTTAGGGTCACCGGTACTCGTCAGGGCCGCGGCGAAGTCAGATCTCGGATCAATCACGGCCATGCGGATTTACGCAGACAACGTTTCGGTGTACGCAACCCAAGGGAGCACGATCGATACATCGCTGCCCCTCGATACCGGGTCGCACAAGCTGGTGGTGCAAGCCTGGGATTCGACAGGCGCGGTTTACAAAAACGCACGCACCATAGCTATCCTCTAAAAGCTTTGTCGTACTGAGCCCCGGCGCGACGCCGGGGCATTTTCTTATAAAACATCGCCTTTAAAAAAGATCGTTTAATTCTGATGGCCAGGTCGAACCGAAACACTGCGACCAGCAATTGTCATCTCCGCAGCGCACTGATGAAATCGCGCAGGACAGAGATGCCGATGCCGACGGGGCGCAGCCATGAGTTATCATTTTCAACGTCTATGCCCGCTGCTGTTGATCATCTCGCGCTGCTCAGCAGTTGCCAGAAAGAACAGCCAGATATGCTTGACCTGATCCGCCGAATGGTGGAGATGGAGTCGCCCAGCGACAACAAAGAGGCGCTGGACCGTCTAGGCGAGTTCTTGGCTGGAGAATTCTCGAGCATAGGAGCGCAGGTCAGCTTTTCCCAGCAAAGCGATGCGGGCAACCATCTTAAAGCCGAGTTCGACGGCAACTCGGGCAAGCCTATACTTCTGCTGGGTCACTTCGACACCGTCTGGCCTTTAGGCACGCTGGCCAACATGCCTTTTCGCATCGAAGGCGGGCGGGCGTTAGGTCCTGGCATTTACGACATGAAGACGGGCATCGCCATGATGCTGTTTGCGCTGCGAATGCTGCGGGAAATCGGCGTAACGCATCGTCCTGTGACGGTGCTGCTCGACACAGACGAAGAAATTGGCAGCCGCACGGGCAGGCCGCTGGTCGAAGCCACGGCCAGGAATTGCGAAGCGGTGCTGGTGCTGGAACCCTCGCAAACCATCCAGGGCTTCCTGAAAACCGCGCGCAAAGGCGTGGGTGATTTTCTGCTGCAGGTGCGCGGTCGCGCTTCGCATGCAGGTGTGGATTTTGAGAAGGGCCACAGCGCGATTGTGGAGCTTTCCCGGCAACTGCTGGACGTAGCAAACTTCACGGACCTGAAGCGCGGAATCACGGTAAATCCCGGCCTGGTCTATGGAGGCACACGCACGAACGTGGTTGCGGCGGAGGCCGTGGCTGAAATTGACGTCCGCATAGCACGGCTGGCCGACGGCCCGGAACTGGAAAAGAAATTTCAATCTCTGAAACCGTACGATCCGGGCTGCACGATTGAGATCACAGGCGGCATCAACCGCCCCCCTATGGAGAGGACCGAAAGCACCGTCCGGCTTTTTCAGATCGCCAAAGAGCAGGCTGCGGCGCTGGGCATGCCGATCCAGGAGGCCTCAACCGGCGGCGGATCGGACGGTAACTTTACTTCCGCGCTGGGCATTCCTACGCTCGACGGACTGGGCGCCGTGGGTGAAGGAGCGCATGCCAGCCATGAATCGATTGTGATTGAGGAACTGCCCAAGCGCACAGCGCTCCTCGCTGCACTCATTCAAAGTCTTTGAAACATAAGGGTTTATTAAGAACACTAAGGAATTACTCTGGTAAGTGCTTTATTTCTCGATGTTTCTTTGACTCTAAGCTCTGACTTGGCCTACAATCTACCTCGAAGTCACCCTTCACAGTCAGACGGAACGCAAAGCGTAGCGGTTCCGAAATTATTTGGAGTCAAAACAATGTTTGGAAAACTTGGTGTTCCGGAACTGCTGATCATCCTGGTGATCGCTCTCATTTTCTTTGGCCCGAGCAAGCTGGGCGATTTGGGCAAGGGCCTCGGCGACGCGATCAAGAATTTCAAGGGCGCCATGAAGGAAGGCGAGCAGGAAGCTGCAGCCCAGCCCGCTGAAAAGAAATAACAGGCTTGCGAATCAGCAAAAACCGTTAGCTTGCAACATCTCTGTCACAAGCGGCAGAGGTAATCCAACCACATTGGAATACTCCCCCTCAATGCGGTCGGCAAATGCTGCTGCGCCTCCCTGGATGGCGTATGCGCCAGCTTTGTCCATGGGCTCGGTGCTGGCGACGTACCGCTGAATCTCTTCCTCACTTAACAGTCGAAAGAATACGCGCGTGGCGCACGCGCGCGTATCAGTATGCCCGTCCGGCTTCACCAGGCTTACCGCGGTCATGACCTGGTGTTCGCGGCCGGAAAGCATCCGAAGCATCCGCGCCGCATCGGCGTGGTCGCGCGGCTTTTCCAGCACGTGTTGGTCGGCAATGACAATCGTATCTGCGCCGAGCACATAGCGGCCCGGAAATCGGTAAGCCACGGTGCGCGCTTTCTCCTCCGCCAATCGCAAAGCATAGGCAAGCGGTGCCTCTCCGGATCTACGCTCTTCGTGGATGTGAGCGGGATCGACTTCAAATGCGATGCCGGCTTCGCGCAGCAGTTCCTGCCGTCGTGGAGAAGCAGAGGCCAAAATGAGATTCTCTGTCATTGTGCTTGAGGGAGTCCACATCCGGCACGGGATGTCATGCGCGGCAGTTCACAACCATTCGACCCCTGATTTCAGGATGTGTTGCCGGTTGCGTGCCAGCTTTAGCTGAAGATGATGTGAGCATCCTTAATCTCGGCAATCTCCTTCTCAACATACGTGAAAAGCAGCGTGATTAGCAAAGGGGCGCTAATGCTGGGCGCGTTACCAGACCAGGACCATTGCGAGTTCCGTGTGTGGGCGCCCGCGGCCCGCCACGTTACGTTGCGACTGCTCAAGAAGCAAGGATCTGAAGACCTGCCAATGACGCGCGATGAGGGCGGTGAACATTTCTTCCTGATCGCAGATGCTCTTCCCCGCGACCGATACTTTTATGTCATTGACGAAAACAAGCCGGTGCCGGATCCTGTCTCGCGTCTCCTTCCGGAAGGAGTGCACGGCCCGACAGAGATCGTGGATCCGAATCAGTTCGCATGGTCGGACGATATCTGGACCGGGATCCAGAGGCGCGACTACATCATTTACGAACTGCACATCGGGACATTCACACACGAGGGAACGCTGGACGCAGCCATCAACCGGCTTCCCTATCTGAAAAAGTTGGGGATCACCGTAATTGAGCTGATGCCGGTCGCCGCCTTTCCCGGGGTTCGTAACTGGGGCTATGACGGCGTTTCGCTCTATGCCGTGCAGGCGAGTTACGGTGGGCCCGCTGCGCTATGCCGCTTTGTGGATGCCGCGCACGCTCTGGGGTTGGGCGTGATCTTGGACGTGGTTTACAACCATCTTGGCAACGAAGGAAATTATCTTCGGATGTACGGCCCATATTTCACTGACAAGCACCGAACGCCTTGGGGCGAGGCGATTAATTACGACCAGCCCGGATGCAAGGAGGTCCGCCGCTACTTCGTGGAGAATGCGCTGTATTGGCTTCGCGAATACCATCTCGACGGACTTCGTCTGGATGCGGTGCAAACGATCAAAGATGATTCGCCTCTCCACATCCTGGCGGAAATTAAAGAACGCGCGGCTGAGTGGGCGGCGGAAGCAGGACGCGAAATTACAGTCATTGCGGAGACGGACGAGAATGACGAAGCTATTGTCCGTCCGTTGGAGCGGGGCGGCTACGGCCTGGATGGGGTTTGGAGCGACGACTTTCACCATGCGATTCACGCCTTTTTTACTCGGGAACGCAATGGCTATTACCAGGATTTTGGCCAGCCGGAACAAGTTGTGCGCGCGCTGAGCGACGGCTTTGTTTTTCAAGGCGAGCCGTTCCAGTTCTGGCAGGGCCGGCATCGCGGCACCACCTCGCGGCACATTCCCGCAGCCGCGCACGTGATCTGCATACAAAATCACGACCAGGTGGGGAACCGCGCCAAGGGCGAGCGGCTCACAGCGTTGGTTCCTCGCGGCGTGCGCACGCTGGCTGCCGCTCTTCTACTGCTCTCGCCGCATACGCCGCTGCTGTTTATGGGACAGGAGTATGACGAAGCCAATCCCTTCCAGTTCTTCACCGACTACGGCGATCCTGCATTGCAGAAAGCGGTAAGCGAAGGCCGCCGCAAGGAGTTCAAAGACTTCGATTTCAGCGAGGTTCCCGATCCGCAGGATTCGGCGACCTTCGAGCGCTCAAAATTGAACTGGCAGCTCACGCACGGCGAAAACCTGATGCTGCATTGGTACGCATCTCTGATCGATTTGCGAAAAAAATACGTAACCAACTCAGCGCGAACCTGCCGGGCGGAATTGGCTGGCGGCATCATTCATATGCAAGTTCCGGGAGACGATCCGGCGATTCAGGTGTTTGCGCGCATTGAAGGTTCAGCCGAGCTTCCCCATGTCCCGGTAGGTTGGGAGAAGGCGTTGGCGGAAGAAGCGGATGGATATGCGGTGAGTGTGTGGGTGAGGTCGACGACTAAGTAAGAGCACAAGCAGCAAACTGGATTGCCAAAATCGCCGAAATTGGCAAAATTGCCCGGAAGCATTCAGTCAATTTTGGCAATCCCGGTGATTCTGGCAATTACCTGGTTCCCACCTGCCCCTTCACCGACTCAATCAGCTTTTTGGAGTCCCAGCCCACGCCATCTTTAAAAACCACTTCGACATTCTCAATGTCGTTGATTTTTGTGGAGGGATCGCCCTTCACAATCATGATATCGGCCTGCTTGCCGGAGGCGAGTGAGCCGATGCGGGCGGCTTGTCCCAGGAACTGTGCGCCGTTGAGGCTGGCGAATTTGATGGCTTCGAGCGGGGTAAAACCCGCATCCACCAGCAACTCCACTTCTCTCAGGTCGCCAAAACCGGCAATCACGCCACCGATGCCCGTCGGGTCAAGTCCGGCGAGCAGTGTGCCGCCGGCTTTCACAAAAGCGCGCTCGAATTGCATCTCTTTCTGGAACATGGTGGGCCAGGGGCTGTCTTTGCGGTCGGCAACGCGCTTACGGTTGTCTTTATACGCCTTGAGCGCCGCTTCGGTGAAGAGATCCTGTGCCGCCTGGGGAACGTCAGGCCGCGTGGGCACGAACTGCTCAAATACCGGGAGAGTGGACGTGACAGCCACATGGTGCTGGACGAGTGTTTTGATGGTCTGCTGGATCTCCGGGCCGTTGACGTCGAGTTTGTTCGCGGCGATGACGGCTTGCGTGGGATTGGGGCAGATGTCGGGCTGCTTGCCGGGAAAAAATTCAGTGTCCACGGTCAGGCCATGCTCCAAGTCGTCAATACCGAGCTCTGCAGCTTCGCGAAATCCGACGGAACAGAGGTGCCCAGTCACCGTCAAATGATGCTTGTGTGCGGTTTCAATGGCTGCTTTTAATTCTGCACGGGTAATAAAGTTGTAAGCCTTGAAAGACTGAACGCCTTCGTAGATCCAGTACTCCACGGTGCGTCGCGCATCTTCAGGGTCTTTGAGCGCGTGCATCTGCTCCGCAAATGAGCCAGGGCCTTCCAAATAGGGGCCGCTTACGTTGATGTGCGGTCCGACCTGCTTGCCTTGATCGATGGCTTTCTTGAGTTCCAGGTCAAGATACGGCTCTACAGCGCCCGTCGTGCGAATGGTGGTCACTCCAAGCGCGAGGTAAAGGCGCGGAAAACTGAAGGGCATGTCATGGTAGAGTGCGCCGCCCGTCGGATAAAAGAGATGATCGTGCATTCCCACCAGTCCGGGCAGGGCCGAGTAGCCGGTAAAGTCCATGACCTTGGCGTCGGCCGGGACCGTAACTGAGCCGCTTGCGCCGATGGCAGAAATCTTTCCATTCGATATCACTATTGTCTCGTCCGGTTTGGCGGCTGCGCCGGTTCCGTCAATCACGCGAACATGCTCCAGCGCGATCACGGGAGCCTGCTCGCGGATGAAGTCTTTAATCTGCGGCTGCCCGGGCTGGGCCAATGCCGCAACAGAAAACAGAATGAGAGCGATGAAGCCGATCAGTGAACGCATGCCTTCCCTCCAAAAACAAACAACGCAGGATAAAGGTAGCAAAGATGCTTGTGCAACATACATTTACACGCCGTAGAAAACGGAGTTCTCCCAGCCAACACCAGAGTTGGATTTGGTATCCAACTCTCCTTTGAGGCCTGTTGAATTGAAACCCCTGGATCAATTCTCCTCATATTGCATTCTTGCGCTTGTACTCATCTTTGCGGTGGTGGCAGGATGTGGCGGCTCAGGAGCGCTGAGTGCGTCCTCGTCGGGTGGTGACCCCAATCCGTCGCCGACGCCGAGCGCCAGTCCGACGCCGAGCCCGAGCCCCAGTCCCACTCCCAGCAGCACACCCACGCCTTCGCCCACTCCGGCCGTCAAGCTGACGAACATCATCGTTGTCGTGATGCAGAACCGTTCTTTCGATCATCTGTTCGGCACGTTTCCGGGAGCGAACGGGATTCAGCCCGGGGAACCTGGATTCAGCCAGGTAGACGCGGCAGGAAAAACGGTCACGCCGTTTTTGCAGACCAACCTGGGTATAGCTGACATGCCACACCTGCGCGGCGATCTGATGGCAGACTGGGATAACGGCCTGATGGACAAGTTTGCTTTTAATAGCGGTGACGACGCGATGGGCTTTTATGACGGCACAACACCCGGCGTCAGCCTGCTGTGGAGCTGGGCGCAGCAATTTGCGCTGGCTGATAACTTCTTTCCCTCCGCGATGGGCGACGCGCCTTCAAATCAGCTTTATCTGATCGCGGCCAGCGACAAGAATTTCAGCTTCAGCATCCAGCCGTTTTATGGCCCCTGCAATACTCTGACCACCACTCCGGCGCCATACACATTCCCGCACGTTGGCGACCAACTGACCGCCAAGGGATTCACCTGGTCGTGGTATCACGAAAACTATGGCGTCTGTGGAAGCTACACGCCGCAGGAAAACCCGTTTCAGTTCTTCACCAGCTCTGAGAACACGCCGAATCTCAAGGATTTGACAGTTTTCACAACCGACCTGAACGCTGGGAAGCTCCCCAACGTGAGTTTTGTCCAGCCCGGCGCTCAGCACAGTACGCATTTGGCTGCCGGTGTCTCCATCGCTAACGGGCTGCAGTGGCTTGACGACTTCATCCGGCAGGTTCAGGCTTCACCAATTTGGCCCACCAGCGCCATCGTAGTGATTTGGGACTCGTCCGGCGGCCTGTGGGACCACGTCCCTCCCCCACAGACCCTGGATTCGCAAGGCTTTGGCCCGCGCGTGCCGATGCTGGTGATCTCTCCTTTTGCGAAGAAGAACTACATCTCGCACGTGCAGATGGATGATGTTTCTATTCTCCGTTTCATTCAGGAGAACTTCGGGTTGGCATCCCTGAATGCTCGCAATCAGGTGAGCAATGATTTGAGTGACATGATGCTGCCGTAAAAAACAGCAAATAGCAAATGGCAATTAGCGTCCGGCAATCATCCTGCGTACCTGCAGCCCAAGGTTTATTTGATTGATATATACAAATTTGCTATTGTGTATATACACAGACCGGAGGTGGGGTTCTTGGCTGTCACGATGACGTCAATTCGACTGGATACACAACTCGCCGACGAAGCAGCGCGAATTCTTGGCGCCAAATCTCGAACCGAGGCGGTACACGCAGCACTTCGTGAAATTGTGGCGTTAAAGCGATTCAAGAAACTGATGAAGAAGAACGCTGGGAAGCTGCGCTTTGCAGGATATGGCGAGTAACCTCGTCATTTTTGATTCTTCTCTTCTCGTCACCCATCTGCGCACCGGCTGTTACCATGAGCGCATAGACAAGATTGTCGGTCTGGTTCGTATGTCCTCTGTAGTACTGGCAGAGCTCTGGCGCGGAGCTACGACCTTACAAGAAAGGAAATTTCTTAAAACCCTCGCTTGTAATCACCCGGTGCTCACCCCAACCGAGAAGAATTGGATCGAATCCGGGCAAGTCCTAGGCAAGATTCGAGCTCGCACGGGATTCACTCCAGAGAAGCTGCGCGACCTCCATTTTGACGTGCTAATTGCTCTTACTGCCCGTTCGTACGGAGCCCGGCTAATCACGGCGAATCGGGCTGATTTCGAGTTGATCAACAGCTACAAGCGCTTTGATATGGAGATTTGGTAGGAAGCAATGTGACGCCATATCAGCTCGGCTGGGCAGCCCCTAAGAGAGCGCTCTATCCGAATGCTAGAATGAAAGCTAGACCATCCGCATGGACCGCGCACATATCCGCAACTTTGCCATCATTGCCCATATCGATCATGGCAAATCGACCCTCTCTGACCGGCTGCTTGAGCTGACCGGAGCGCTTTCCCAGCGGGAAATGCAGGCGCAGGTGCTGGATGCCATGGACCTGGAGCGCGAGCGCGGCATCACCATCAAGGCCCATGCTGTGCGGATGAAATACACCGCGCATGATGGCCAGGAATACCAGCTCAACTTGATCGATACTCCCGGCCACGTGGATTTTTCTTACGAGGTTTCGCGCTCCCTTGCATCCTGTGAAGGCGCGCTGCTGGTAGTGGACGCCTCTCAGGGCGTGGAAGCGCAAACTCTTGCCAACGCTTATCTGGCCATCAACAACGGGCTCGAAATCATTCCGGTCATCAACAAGATTGATCTGCCCAGCGCGGAGATTCCGCGCGTGAAAGAAATGATCGAGCAGACCGTGGGCCTGGACACGAAAGACGCGCTACTGGTCAGCGCCAAGACCGGCATAGGCGTTCCCGACGTTCTGGAAGCCACTGTCAAACGGCTGCCGCCGCCCAAAGGCAGCGCTGATCATGCTTTGCAGTCGCTCATCTTCGATTCCTGGTTTGATCCGTATCGCGGAGTAATTGTGCTCACGCGCGTTTTTGAAGGCACGCTACGGAAAGGGATGAAAATCCGCTTGTGGTCGAACAACAAAGTGTTCGACGTGGAAGCTCTCGGGGTGCTCACGCCCAAACCTGTGGAAGTGGATGAGCTTGTCGCGGGCGAAGTCGGCTTCATGATCGCCAACATCAAGAACGTGGCGGACTCGAAGATCGGTGACACCATCACAGACCATGAACGTCCCGCCATTGAGGCGCTTCCCGGCTTCCAGGAGATCAAGCCGATGGTCTTTGCCGGCCTGTACACGGTGGATGCCCACGAGCACACCGCATTGCGAGAGGCGCTTGAAAAATTGCGGCTCAATGACTCTTCGTTCTTCTTTGAGCCGGAGAGCTCAGCAGCGCTCGGCTTCGGCTTCCGCTGCGGCTTTCTTGGCCTTCTGCACATGGAGATCATCCAGGAGCGGCTGGAGCGCGAGTTTGGCCTGGACCTGATCACCACCGCGCCCGGGGTACGCTACAAGATTACGAAGACGGATAATGAAGTGATCGAAGTCGATAACCCCTCGCGCTGGCCCTCACAAAGTGAAATCGGCAAAGTGGAAGAGCCGGTGATCCTGGCCACCATTCTCACCAATGAAGAGTACGTCGGCGGAATTTTGAAGTTGGTGGAGGAAAAGCGGGGCAAGCAGAAGGCTTTTGAATACGTCAGCGCGGCACGCGTGATGCTCACTTACGAACTGCCCCTGAACGAAGTGGTGCTTGACTTCTACGACAAGCTGAAGACCATCTCGCGCGGATATGCCTCTCTCGACTATCATCTTGCGGGCTATTGGGAATCGCCCATGGTCAAGCTGGACATCCTTGTGGCCGGTGATCCCGTAGACGCGCTCTCCATCATCGTGCATCGCGACTTCGCTTACGATCGCGGCCGCGCGCTTGCCGCCAAGATGAAACAGTTAATCCCGCGGCAGATGTTTGAGGTTGCCATCCAGGCGTCGATCGGCGCCAAGGTGATTGCCCGCGAGACCGTACCGGCAATGCGCAAGAATGTTCTGGCAAAGTGTTACGGCGGCGACATTACACGCAAACGCAAACTGCTGGAAAAGCAAAAAGAGGGCAAGCGCCGCATGAAGCGCATCGGCAAGGTCGACATTCCTCAGGAAGCCTTCCTGGCCGTGCTCAAAGTGGGCGAGAATGCGTGATGCGGCACAGGTTCAAAAGTTGCTCATCTGTTCTGTGCAAATCCTTTCTTTCCAACCTGTTGCTCTGCCCTTGCTGCGGTGCAACCTGTCTGCCTCAACTCTGCTGCATTTAAGCCACTGACAACAAAAGGGTTACAACGCTGATCCAAACGGGACAAAATATGGAACAACTTTGCTCATTAAGCGGGATTCTCGCCTTCTTACAAGCGAATTTCACAGAATTTCCACAGGCCTGACATCATAATTCACATCAACGATCCTTCCTGAAGTTCACAGTAATAAAGGTTTCAACCTCCACCGCCTTGCCATTCAGCAGATAAGGACGGTAGCGCCATTGCCGGACGGCTTCGAGCGCAGCTTGTGCCAGAATCGGCTGCCCGCTTGTCACGCTCAAGCTTTGAATGGTTCCATCTCTTGCAATGATGGCATGCAGCCTGACCTCGCCCTGTAGGCTG
>Ga0207652_10003184_pt1 | contig 13638 bp, 15 predicted proteins | sample KBSC63BmetaG_FD_184334 | JGI IMG/M metagenome (GOLD analysis project Ga0207652, IMG submission 184334) | Corn rhizosphere microbial communities from Kellogg Biological Station, Michigan, USA - KBS C6-3B metaG (SPAdes) (version 2) | ecosystem: Host-associated > Plants > Roots > Rhizosphere ... | reverse complement strand
CGCAGGCGAGCGCGTCGCGCACCGCGTTCGTCGCCCATTCGGGGCTGTCGGTTTCCCCCGCGCTGAAATGGCTGTGCGAACAGAACGGCACGCTGTTCATCACCCGGCACCAGCGCGGCACTGTCACTCAGCAGGTCGATCAGGTGCGCGCTGCGCTGGGCGGCCGGAGGTTGACGATCTTTCCCGAAGGCACGACCGGCGACGGCCGCGACTTGCTGCCGTTCAAGAGCGCCCTGCTTTCCGCCGCCGGGCAATTGCCGGCAGGCGTCCCGGTGCAGCCGGTGGCCTTGCGCTATGACGAAGCCGAAGCGATCGCCTGGGTCGGCGGCGAGCCCGGCCTTACCAACGCTTGCAAGATCCTCTCTCGCACGCGCCCGGTGCATCTGACCGTCTGTTTCCTGCCCCCGCTGACCGGGCCCGCGCTGGCCGACCGCAAGGCCATGGCGGCCGCGGCGCGCCAGGCAGTCGTGCAAGCCTTGGCGAGATAACGCTTTCCTACAGCACCGGCGGGATGCCAGATCGCCGCATGGGCAGCCTCGACACCGAACCGCAAGCGAGTCCCTAAGGCTAAGTCTGATCGCCGCGAAAACGGCGGAGTTCCACGGGATTCGGCCGGTTTTGAAATTCCACTTTCGCCTCGCTTTCGCGTCCACTTCGGGGCGGTTTGAAAGCGAAGGGGGAATCGCCTAAGGCGCGCCGATGCAACAACGCGAAACTCCCCGGACCTTCAGGGTCAAGAGCTTCGGCTGCCAGATGAACGTCTATGACGGCGAGCGCATGGCCGAGCTTCTGAGCGAGCGCGGCATCGCGCCCGCCCCGGAGGGCGAGGAAGCCGAGCTGGTGGTGCTCAACACCTGCCATATCCGCGAGAAGGCTGCCGAGAAGGTCTATTCCGACATCGGCCGGCTGGTCAAAGCCGGCGGCGAACGCCCGCCGATGATCGCTGTCGCCGGCTGCGTGGCCCAGGCCGAAGGCGAGGAGATCATGGCCCGAGCGCCGGCCGTGGGCATGGTCGTCGGCCCGCAAGCCTATCACCGCCTGCCCGAGATGATCGAGCGCGCCGTGCGCGGGGAGCGGGCGGCCGACACCGACATGCCGGCCGACGCCAAGTTCGCCGCCCTGCCCGCGCGCCGCCGGGCGGGTGCCGGCGCCTTCCTGACGATCCAGGAGGGATGCGACAAGTTCTGCACTTATTGCGTGGTGCCTTATACACGGGGCGCCGAAATCTCGCGCCCGTTCAAGCATCTGCTGGCCGAAGCGCAGAAGCTGGTCGAAGCTGGGGCGCGCGAGATCACGCTGTTGGGGCAGAACGTCAACGCCTGGCGCGGGGAGGATGCCAAAGGGCGCGCGCTGGGGTTCGATGGCCTGATCCGAGAGCTCGCCGCCCTGCCCGATCTGGCGCGCATCCGCTACACCACCAGCCACCCGAACGATGTCACCGACGGGCTGATCGCCGCGCATGGCGAAGTCGCCAAGCTGATGCCCTATCTCCACCTTCCGGTGCAGAGCGGGTCCGACCGCGTGCTCAAGGCGATGAACCGCAGCCACACGGCCGAAAGCTATCTCAAGCTGCTCGAGCGTTTCCGCGCGGCGCGGCCGGACATCGCCCTGAGCGGGGATTTCATCGTCGGTTTCCCGGGTGAGAGCGAGGCCGAGTTCCAGGACACGCTGAAGCTCGTCGACGCTGTCGGCTATGCTCAGGCGTTCAGCTTCAAGTATTCGCCGCGCCCCGGCACGCCCGCGGCCGCGATGGACGGGCAAATCCCGCGAGAGGTGATGGACGAGCGGTTGCAGCGCCTCCAGGCGAGCATCAACCGGGACCAGCTCGGGTTCAACCGCCGCTCGGTCGGAAAGCGCTGCTCGGTTCTGGTCGAACGCAAGGGCAAGCGGCCCGGCCAGTGGCTCGGGAAGTCGCCATGGCTGCAATCGGTGTTTTTCGAAGGGGATGCGGCGATCGGCGATCTCCTGGAGGTCGCCCTGGTGTCCGCGGGGCCGAACTCGCTCGCAGGCGAAATCCTCGTACCGGCGGCCGCCTGAACGGCGGCCGCCGGCCGGGGGATCGGCTTAGTAGAAGAAGTTGTTGTAGACCGTGATCACGCGCCCGTTGCGCGCGTTGATCAACAACACGTCATTGCCGTAGCGAACCCAGGCGCGGTTGCGGCCCGGATAGGGCAGGCGGTACGTGGCGTAGTTGTTGATCCGGTAGCTCGATCCCCAGAACATCCGGTCGAGCATCGCGCCGACACTCAGCGGGCGATAGCGGTAACCGCGCGGCCAGCTGTACGCCGGGCGAGTGTATACGTGACGGTGCGTCCGGCGGTAGTCGCGCCAATCGCGATTGGCCTCGCGCTGGTCGCGGCGGGTTTCGCGGGCGTCTTCGCGGGCTTCCTGGTAGCGGCCCTGTCTCAAATCGCGCGCAACCTCGCGCTGGTCGCGATTGACCTCACGCTGGTCGTGCCTGACTTCACGGGCGCTCTGGGCATTGGCCCCGACGGGCACGATCACGGTAGCCGCGAGGGCGGCGAGCAGTATCTTACGCATGGAAAAGTCCTTTCCTCTTCGTCGGGGCATCAACGTTTATCTTCGAGCATGGTTTCATGAACACTTCACAACGTTGAAGACATCAGCCGTCCAGCCTCGGCGCACCGCGAGGACTGTGGAAAGAGCCAGGCGACCTCTCCATTCGTCGGGCGCACGGCTTGTGCGGGCGGGGATGCGGCTTATCTTCCTAAGGCCGATCGAGCCCGGTCGTGCCGATGAAAGGAGCGCATGGCCCGCAAACCCGAACGTGCCGACAGCCAGGCGGCAATAGCTCACCCGGAAGATCGCCGCGGAGCAGCGCGCCGCGCCCGGGCCGAAATCGCCTTCGACGAACAAGGCGTGCTAGGGGCCCTGTTCGGAGAGTTCGACGCCAACCTGGTGCAGCTGGAAAACCGCCTTGGCGTCTATATCGGCGCGCGCGGCAACAAGATCATCGTCGAAGGCCCGCCCGACGACGTCGCCTGCGCGCGATACGTGCTGAAGGCGATGCATGAGCGGCTCCTGACCGGCCAGGAATTGGATTCCGGCGCGATCGAATCTCTCATCGTGATGTGCGGCGAACCGACCCTCGACGGGATCATCAGCGGCGAGGCGCCCCAACCTCCGATCATGATCCGCACTCGCCGCAAGACCATCGTCCCGCGCACCGCGATGCAGGCGGAATACATGCGCCAGCTGGCCAGCAAGGACATGATATTCGCGCTCGGCCCGGCGGGCACCGGCAAGACGTATGTGGCGGTGGCGCAGGCGGTGAGCCAGCTGATCACCGGCAGCGTCCAGCGCCTGATTCTTTCGCGCCCGGCGGTGGAGGCCGGCGAACGCCTCGGCTTCCTTCCGGGCGACATGAAGGAAAAGGTCGATCCCTACCTGCGTCCGCTCTACGACGCGCTTTACGACTGCATGCCGCCCGAGCAGGTCGACCGGCGCATCGCCAGCGGCGAAATCGAGATCGCCCCGATCGCGTTCATGCGCGGGCGTACCCTGTCCGACGCGTTCGTGATCCTCGACGAAGCGCAGAACACCACGCGCGAGCAGATGAAGATGTTCCTTACCCGCTTCGGCCAGGGCAGCCGGATGGTCGTCTGCGGCGATCCCAAGCAGGTCGACATTCCCGGCGGCATCGAGATGAGCGGCCTCGCCGACGCGGTCGGCCGATTGTCCGGCGTCGAGGGCATTGCGGTGACCCGGTTCTCCGCCGCCGACGTCGTGCGCCACCCGATCGTCGGGCGCATCGTCGAGGCGTACGAGGGCAAGGACGCCTGAGCTGCCGTGCAACTCGACATCGCTATCGAAGAACCGTGGCCGCCGGCCGGATGGGAGGACTTGGCCGACAAGGCAGGCCGGGCTCTGATGGCGGTCGCCCCGGAACTGGCTAATCCGCGCCTTGCCGCCAGCTTGGTCTTCACTTCCGACGAGGAAATCCAAGCGCTCAACCGCGAATGGCGCGGGCGCGACAAACCGACCAATGTTCTCTCCTTCCCGATGCTGCACGCCGCGGAACTGGAGGGGCTCTCAGCCGAAGGACCGCCGGTGCTGCTCGGCGACATCGCGCTTGCTTGCGAGACATGCGCACGCGAAGCGGCCGAGAAGGCCGTTCCGCTCGATCATCACGCCGCCCACCTGATCGTCCACGGGCTGCTCCATCTCGCCGGCCATGACCACGAGCTGGGAGAAGCGGAAGCGGAGGCCATGGAAGCGCTGGAAGTTAAGGCGCTTGCGAAACTGGGCATCGCGGACCCATATGAGCCGCGCGACTAGATAACGGGGAAGAGACGAGGGCGATGCCCGACCATTCGAGATCCGCCGACTCCCAGCACGGAGACGCGGACAGTAGCGGAGGTCTTCTGAAAGCCATCCGCAGGCTGTTCGACAGCGACGAGGGTGACACCTCGCTGCGCGCCCAGCTCGAGGAAGCGATCGACGAGCACGAGGACGAGCAGTCGTCCGGGCCCGAAGCCCAGGCAGCAGGCGATCTCTCGCCGCAAGAGCTGACGATGCTGCGCAATCTGCTCCACTTCAGCGAGCACGATGCCGACGACGTGGCCATTCCGCGCAGCGAGATCGTGGCGGTCTCGGCCGAGGCGAGCTGGGACGATCTGGTCGCCGAGTTCGCCGAGCACGGCCACTCGCGCTTGCCGGTCTATCGCGGCACCCTCGATGAAGTGATCGGGATGATGCACATCAAGGACGTGTTCCCGTACCTCGCCAGCGGAACAGCGCCGCCCGACGACTGGACCGTGCTGATGCGCCAGCCGCTGTACGTGCCGCAGGCTCGCGGCGCGCTTGACGTGCTGGCCGACATGCGCACGCAGCGGACCCACCTCGCCATCGTGGTCGACGAGTTCTCGGGCACCGACGGGATCATCACCATCGAAGACCTGGTCGAGGAAATCGTCGGCGACATCGAGGACGAGCACGACGATGCTCCCGTCGCGCTGGTGACGCCGCTGGGCGAAGGCATGTGGGACGCCGACGCACGCGCAGAACTGGAGGACGTCGCGACGATCGTCGGCGACCAGCGGCTCGCGGAAGTCGAGGAAGCGGTCGACACTTTGGGCGGCCTCGCGTTCGTGCTCGCCGGCCAGGTTCCGCGGCCGGGCGCGATGCTCGACCACCCCAGCGGATGGCGCATGGAAGTGACCGCGGGTGACGAAACGCACGTCACGCGGCTGCGCCTTCATGGGCCGGAGCCGCGCGAGGAAGCGGGCGACTAAGCGCGGTCACGCAATCCCCGGCAAAGTCGCGTGTGTTGCCGCATCGCGCTGGACAGCGATTGCACAATTCGCAACAGGGCTGGCCATGGCCATTCGTCGACTTCCTCCCTTGCGCGCGCTCGAAGCGTTCATGCGCACCGTTCGCCTAGGTTCGGCGCGCTCGGCCGCGGCCGAGCTGGGCCTGAGCCCGTCGGCGCTGTCGCGGCGGATCGGCAACCTCGAGGATTTCACCGGCAAGAAGCTGTTCTCCCGCTCGGGCCAGACGATGAAGCTGACCGACGAGGGGCGCGCGTTCTACGAAGCCGTCCAGCCGCATCTTGATGCGCTGGCCACGGCGGTCGAGAACCAGTCCGAGAAGCTCCAGCTTTTGCGCCTGCGGCTCGGCGTGCTGCCGCTGTTCGGCACCCAGCGGCTGTTTCCGCGCCTGCCCGAGTTGCGCAAGCTGCACCCGCGCCTGCACATCGACATCGACACCGGCCCCCACCTCATCGACCGGGTCGGTGATACCCTCGACGCGGCGATCCTGCTGACGACGCGGCCGGACGCCGGGTTTCACGCGGTGCAACTGGATCACAACACCGTCCACGCGATCTGCAGCCGCGAGCTGGCCGACGAGATCGGCACTCACCCGACCCAGGAAGCGCTCGAGAAGCAGACGTTCCTGCTGCACAGCGACCTGGCGCAGAGCTTCGATGCGTGGAAAGCGGCGATCGGCATGCCGACGCTACAGCCGGCGGCGATCGACCATCTCGATTCAGGCCAGCTGATCCTCGAAGCCGCGGCCCAGGGCCTCGGGGTGGCGATGATGCACGACGACCACCTCAAGCGCGCGCGCGATCCGCGGCTGGCGCACTTGTTCGATATCGAGGTCGAGAGCCCGTACAGCTACTGGTTCGTGTGCCGCCCGGCCGATCTCGAGAATCGGCCGGTGCGCATCTTCCACGACTGGCTGGTCGACGCCGGGCTCTAGCCCTGGCTCAGCCGACCGTCGCCTTGACGATCTTGCCCGGCTGCCGCGGCGGTTCGCCCTTGGGCAGCGCGTCGACGTGCTCCATGCCGCTGATCACCTGGCCCCACACGGTGTACTGCTTGTCGAGGAAGCGGGCGTCGTCGAAGCAGATGAAGAACTGGCTGTTGGCGCTGTCGGGCACCTGGGTCCGGGCCATCGAGCAGGTCCCGCGGACGTGCGGCTCGGCGTTGAATTCGGCCTTGAGGTCGGGCTTGTCGCTGCCGCTCATGCCGGTGCCGGTGGGATCGCCGCCCTGGGCCATGAAGCCGGGGATCACGCGGTGGAACACCACGCCGTCGTAGAAGCCCTCGTTGGCCAGCTCGGTGATCCGCGCGACGTGACCCGGCGCGAGATCGGGGCGCAGCTTGATGACGACATCGCCACCCTCCCCGTTACCGGTGTCGAGCGTGAGGGTGAGGGTATCGTCGGCCATCGTCTCTCTCCTGACTTGAAGGGGCCATATAGCCCCCTTCCCGGCGATGTCACCCCAGAGCACTCGCGCTTGCTTTTGCATGGCAGGGGCATAGGGAAGCCGCGATGGCCGAAACCGAGATCGACGAGCTGGCGCCCGACGCCGCCCCGCCCGAAGAGGGCGCGGAGCTCGACGAGGAGAACCGGCTGAAGCCCGAATTCGTCCGCGCCGTCGCCGACGCGCTCGAGGCCGGCGACGAGACCCGCGCCTACGAGCTGGTCGAGCCGCTGCACCCGGCCGACATCGCCGACTTGTTCGAGCTGCTCGACCACGAGGACCGCACCGGGCTCGCCAAGGCGATCACCGACCTCCTCAGCCCGGAAGTCATCGCCGAACTCAACGATTATGTCCGCGAGGACATGATGGAGGCGCTGCCCCACGGCGTCGTCGCCGACATCGCCGAGCAGCTCGACACCGACGACGCGGTCCAGCTGATCGAGGACCTCGAGCCGGAAGACCAGCGCGCGATCCTCGCGGAAATGGAGCCGGAAGACCGCGCGGCGATCGAGAGCGCGCTGGCCTATCCGGAGGAAACCGCCGGCCGCCTGATGCAGCGCGAATTCGTCGCGGTGCCCGAGCACATGACCGTCGGCGGCCTGATCGACTACATGCGCGAGCACGACGAGCTGCCGACCGAGTTCTGGGAAGTCTTCGTCGTCGATGCGCTGCACAAGCCGCTCGGCACGTGTGCGCTCTCGTGGATCCTGCGCACCCCGCGCAACGTCGCGCTGGCCGACGTGATGAAGCGTGACCAGACGCTGATCCCGGTGACGATGGACCAGGAAGAGGTCGCCCTCCGGTTTCAGAAATACGCGCTGATCAGCGCCGCGGTGGTCGACGAGAGCGGCCGGCTCGTCGGGCAGCTGACGGTCGACGATATAGTCCACATCATCTCCGAGGAAGCGGGCGAAGACATCCTGCGCCTGTCCGGCGCCGGCGAAGGCGATATCAACGAACCGATCTTGCTGACCGTGCGGGCGCGCCTGTCGTGGCTGGTGATCAACCTCGGCACCGCGATCCTCGCCGCGTCGGTCGTCGGGCTGTTCCAGGGCGCCATCGCCCAGTTGGCGCTCCTCGCGGTCCTGATGCCGATCGTCTCGGGCATGGGCGGCAACGCCGGGACCCAGACGCTGGCGGTGGTCGTGCGCGCGCTAGCGACCAACCAGCTGACCAGCTCGAACACGGTCCGGATGATCTGGCGCGAATTCCGCATCGCGCTGGCAAACGGCGTCTCGCTGGCGATCCTGATCGGCGTCGGCACCGCATTGCTGTTCCACAATCCGCTGCTCGGCGAAGTGATCGCCGCCGCGATGGTGATCAACAACCTAACCGCCGGCATCGCCGGGATCATGGTCCCGGTCACGCTCGACCGCTTGCGGATCGACCCGGCCGTTTCCTCGGCGGTCTTCGTGACCACCGCGACCGACGTCATGGGCTTTTTCTCCTTCCTCGGCCTGGCGGTGGCGACCGGCCTGACGCACTGAACCGGGTCACAAAAAGATCACACACAGTCACACCCTGTGACCCAGGTGTGGTCGTTCTAACTTGCTGTAGTTCCATGATTTCTGCCCGAAAAGGTCACACGTCACAGCCGTTTTCGCACAACGGGACCTGTGACTTTGGCGGCCAGGGTCCGCGAGCCGCTCGCCCGGCGCGAGCAAACAGGCGATGGCAGGCGAACTCTAGCGGTGACAAAGAACATAATGGGAACTCGGCTTGTAGGAAAATGAATTCCGGCGCCCGCTTGCCCCTGCCGCCATTCGGCTTATTTCGGTGCCGATGCCGCTGCACATGACCAAGATCGCCTACCGCTCCGGCAGCATCGACAACTTGCGCCGGTGGGTCGAGGCCGGCAGCGAAGCGCACATGACCACGCGCTATTGCCCCAAGCGCCACGAGGAGATGATCGGCGGCTCGCTCTTCTGGATCATCGAGCACGCGATCGTCGCCAGGAGCGAAATCCTTCGGTTCGAGCAGCGCCCTGACACGCGCTGGACCATCGTGCTCGAACCTAAGCTGCGCCTCGTCCACCCCAAGGCCAAGCGCGCCCACCAGGGCTGGCGCTACTTGGCCGACAAGGACGCCCCGCCCGATCTCGCCGAAGGTGAGGTCGCCGGCGACGCCCTCCCGGGCCGGCTGATCCGCAAGCTGGCCTCGCTCGGGCTCGACTGAGCCGGAACGCCTCGGCGCCTCCCTCCGTTAACCCGGAAAGGAGACGCATGATGACCGAACGCAAACCGCACCCCGACAACGAGCTGATCGACCAGATGCAGCAGGATTCGATGCCGGGCGCCCAAGGCAGCGCTTCGGGCGGCACCCTGGCCACCGACGTCGGCAGCCGCGCCGAACTGCACGAAGCCGAAGGCCAGCTCGAAGGCGAAGAGATCGAGCGCGTAACCGGGAGCGATAACCCGGCTCAGAACGAGCGGATGGGCGACAAGACTTACGACAAGATCAGGTCGGGGCAGCAGAACGGATAGCTCTCACTGCTCGCATGGCGGCAGCTTGACGCTGTGAAAAACTAGCTGGGCCCCGGAACAAGTCCGGGGTGACAATAGGGGTTGTCGGGCGAACTCGCAGTGATCAAAACTCCGCTGTCACCCCGGACTTGTTCCGGGGCCCAGCTTTCTTTTCGGCAGCGGCGGAAAGCCCAGATCCTCGGCTAGATCACGCCAATCGGGGTTGTGCGCCTCGATTACATTGAATTTCCACTGCCGTGGCCAGCGCTTGATGGTCTTCTCACGCCGGATCGCGACCTCGATGTCGTCGTGACGTTCGAACCACACAAGACGTTTGACGTCGTATTCCGCGGTGAACCCCCTGAAGGTCTCCTCGCGGTGCTGGTAAATGCGCACCACCAGGTCGCTGGTGACCCCGGTGTAGATCGCCCCGCGGTAGCGGTTGGCGAGCAGATAGACGCACGGTTCGAATGGTCGCATGGCTCTGAAACAAACAAAAGCTGGGCCCCGGAACAAGTCCGGGGTGACAGCGAAGGTTAAGTCTCGGCCCCGGCCATCTCCGCCACCTTGCGCAGCGCGGCGGCGTAAACCTCGGGTTCTTGCGCGCCGGGGATCAGGTAGCGGCCGTTGACAATGAAGCTGGGCACCGAGTTGATGCCCATTTCGCGCCCGCGCTGCTCTTCCATGCGGGTGGCGATGGCCAGCGCTTCTTCATCGAGCGCGGCAGTGGCCTCGGCACGGTCGAAGCCCGCCTGCTCCGCTATATCGAGCAGCACGTCCCGCTCACCAACGGCGCGGCGTTGCTGGAAGTGGGCGCGGAACAGCGCCTGGCTGAGGCGGCTCTGCGCGTCGGCGCCGTGCGCCGCCAGCGCCCAGCGCAAGAGCTTGTGGGCGTCGAACGTGTTCCACATCCACGCGGCCGGCTCCTCGCCCTCGCCAGTCCATTCCATCGGGAAGCCGGCGCTCTCGGCGCGCTGCTGCATCTGCGCGCGCATCGCGGCGACTTCCTCCGGCGAGCGCTGATAGACTTGCGCGAGATGCTTTTGCTGGTCCTTGCCCTCTGGCGGCAAGTCCGGGTTGAGCTCGAACGGCATCCACCGGGTGGTCACTTCGACCTCGCTGCCGATCGCCTCGAGCGCCTTGGCATACTGCGCGTAGCCGATCGCGCACCACGGGCACATCACGTCGGACCAGATCTGTACGTCCACCCGAGGCTTAGTCATCGCTCTTCTCCAGCCACCAGCGCAGCATATGGTGTGCGACAGCCAAAGGGAAAGGCGGCACGAAACGGGCGCTGTCCGGCCGCTCGAACGCTTCGATCACTTGGCCGCGAGTGAACCACTGCGCGTCCTCCAGCTCGGTCGCGTCGAGCGTCAGCGCGTCGTGGTCGGCGTAAGCGTGGCAGGCGATCATCAGCTGGCTCGGGAACGGCCAGGGCTGGCTGGCGATGTAGGTCACGTCGCGCACGCGAACGCCGGCTTCCTCGAAGACCTCGCGGGCGACCGCTTCCTCGATCGTCTCGCCCGGCTCGATGAAGCCGGCCAACGCCGAGTAGCTGCGGCCGGGAAAGCGGGCGTTGCGGCCGAGCAGAACCCTTCCCTCGTGCTCGACCAGCATGATCGTCACGGGATCGGTGCGCGGGAAGTGCGACGCGCTGCATGACGGGCAATCGCGCTGCCAGCCGCCTTTGGCGAGCACGGTCGGCTGGCCGCAATTGGCGCAGAAGCGGTGCCGCGCGTGCCAATCGAGCAGGCTGCGAGCGCCGCCGTACAGCGCCAGCTCGTCGGCCGGGAGGTCCGCGACGGCGGCCCAGGTCTCGCGGCGGGTGTAGGCGGGGTCCGGATCGCCTTCGGTCGGTACCGCGGCGAACAGCGGTTCGCCTTCGAGCAGGCCGAGGAACACGACGTCCGCGCCTTCGGGAGCGTCCGCCAGCCGGCCCCATTGCAGCCGGCGGTCATCACCGAGCCGCGGGATCAGCCCTTCGAGCCGCAGCAGCCGCGCTTCGCCGTGCATCAGCTCGGCCAGCCGCGCGGCGTCGCCGCGGAGCGGGTCGGCGCGGTCGAGCGGGTGGCCGGCGAAGGGCGTCTTCAGCCTCACGCGCCGCCCAGCAAGCGCGGGATGTCGGCCGTGATCGCGGCGGGAAATTCGTCGATCAGCGGATAGGCGTCGGAAGGCATGTATTGCGTGTAGAGCCCGGCGCGCAGCCCGCTTCTCGTATCGACGAAGGCGATCGTGCCGGCCGCGCCGGCCCAGCCGTAAATGCTCGCCTGCGAACCCTTCCCCACCCGGCCGAAGGCGCCGAAGCCGTATTTGCTCAGATCGAGGTCGAGCCCCTTGCTGTCCGGCTTCGGCCTGACCGTGCTCGGCAGCAGGTTGGACGTGCCCATGCGCACCGCCTGCTCGCTCATCACCAGCTGCCCTTTATACGTGCCGGACGCGGCGAGCATCTGCAGGAACTTGTCGTAGTCGCGCGGAGTGCTGGCGAGGCCCGAGCCGCCGAACGGGAACGGGGGCGGGTCCATGAAGATCGAATCGCTGCCGAGGTCGATCGGCAGCAGGGTGCCCCCGGCGACGTAGTAGCTCGTCGTCATCCGGTCCGCCTTGCTGCGCGGAACCTGGAAGTGCGTGTCTTTCATGCCCAGCGGCTCGAAGAAGCGCTCGCGCAGGAAATCGTCGAACTTCTGGCCGGAGACGACTTCGATCACCCGGCCCATCAGATCGGCGCCCATCGAGTAGCTCCAGTGCGTGCCCGGCTGATAGACCAGCGGGAATTCGGCCAGGCGGTCGGCGAACAGCTTGAGGCTCGGCACCGCGGTGCCGCGGAACACCGGGAGGTTCTGCAGGCGGGTGACCAGGCCGGGCACCACGCCGCGCGCTTGGTACGCCTGCACGATCGGGCCGGTCTGGACGATGCCGTAGCCGATGCCGGAGGTGTGGGTCAGCAGCATGCGGATGGTGATCGGCCGCGCGGCGGGCTCGAGGTTGTCGGCGGTGATCGGCCCGTCGTAGATCTTCTGGACCTTCATTGCCTTGAAGGCCGGCAGGATCTCGTACAGCGGCTGGTCGAGGCCCAGCTTGCCTTCGTCGATCAGCATCATCGCCGCCATGCCGGTGATCGGCTTGGTCATCGAATAGATGCGGTAGATGCTGTCGCCATCGGACAGGCGCGGCTGGGCGAAGGTGTCGTAGCCGCGAGCGATGAAGGCCGGCTCGCGCTGCCCGAAGCCGAGCGCGGCGACCATGCCCGAGACCTTGCGCGCAGCGACGTAGCTGTCGAGCAGCTTGCCGACGCTGGGCCAGGCGAACCCGGCCTGGGCGGCGGCGGGGAACGGCGCGAACGCACTCGCCGCGCCTGCGGCAGCGGCGCCGCCGATCCATTGGCGGCGGGTCAGTCCTGCGTTCCAGATCGGCGAACCCATGTGCGGCCTTCCCCTCGACGTCGCGGCGTGAACCTCACCTTAGCGGGCGCGGCCGGCAGATAAAGACGGGTTGAAACTGATCGCGTGTTATCCATCTAACACACATGTTCAATCTGATCTCGATCCTGATCGGCCTCGTCGCGCTACTGCTGGCGATCCCCTCGACCATCCCGCTCCTCGGCTGGGGCAACTGGTTCGTCTTGCCGATCGCGTTGGTCGGCGTCGGCATCGGCGCGCTGTCGCGCTCGAACGGGGGGCGAAATTTCTGCCTCATCGTATTCGCCCTCGCGGTCGTTCGGCTGATGCTGGGGGGCGGACTCTTCTAGCTCCGGCGCGGCCCGCCGCAACGAGCCGGCAGCCCGTCCGACGGTTCACCTGCGCGCAATCTAGCGGCCCGGAACAGGCGCCCGGGGGCGATTGCGAAGTGCGTGAAAGGTAGTGAAAATGAGTAAGTATGTTGTGCTGGTCGCCCTGGCCGCCGGCTTGGCCGCGACGCCTGCGATGGCGAGCGGTAACGCTCCCGGTGGCTTTTATGTCGGCGCGGAAGCCGGGTACCAGGGCGTCCATGTGAAGTCGGCCGACGGCTCGGTTGCAGCCAAGGGCGATTCCGCGGTCTACGGCATCGATGCCGGCTACGACCTGAGCCTGGGCAGTGCGTTCGTCGGGGTGGAGGGCGAGCTGTCCACCAGCAGCGGCTCCGCCAAGTTTCCGAGCAGCACCTCGGCCGCCTATGACGGGCTCAAGGCCAACGGCCAGTACTACATCGGCGCCCGCGCCGGCGTCGCCTTGACGCCGGGCATCGCCGCCTACGGCAAGGCGGGCTACACCTCGCTGCATACCAAGGCGTTCACGTCGTCGGGCTCGCTCAACGAGCTCAAGGACAACACCGACGGCTTCCGCTTCGGCGGCGGGGTGCAGGTGAACTTGCCCGGGCCGCTCGAAGGCCGGGTCGAGTACCGCCATTCGCGCTACAAGGACGTCAACTCCGGCACTTACGGCGATGCGACGACCAACCAGGTCGTCG
>Ga0207652_10003182_pt1 | contig 13654 bp, 11 predicted proteins | sample KBSC63BmetaG_FD_184334 | JGI IMG/M metagenome (GOLD analysis project Ga0207652, IMG submission 184334) | Corn rhizosphere microbial communities from Kellogg Biological Station, Michigan, USA - KBS C6-3B metaG (SPAdes) (version 2) | ecosystem: Host-associated > Plants > Roots > Rhizosphere ... | reverse complement strand
CTGTTGCCACCACGTCCCAGGCCACCGCCGGAGCCGGGCGTGGAAGAGTTGCCGCCGGAGCCGGTGACGCCGCCGGACGATGTGCCCGAGGCCCCGCCGGTTCGCGCGCCCCCGCTTCCGCTGACGCCGCCGCTCGAGCCGCTGGCGCCGCCCGCGGCGCCTCGCCCCCCTGCCCCGGCGCCGCCCGTGGCGGCCATCGTCCCCCCCGCGCCGCTCATCGTCCCACCGGCGCCTCCGGCCGCGTTGCCGTAATCGCGATCGAACGCCTCGCCGTCGAACGGCAGGACCACGACCTTGCTGCCGTGATTGGACCCCTTCGGGATCTGGTTGTCCTTGTCCACGTCGGCCACGGCCAAGGTGATGTGGGTGGGGTGGCCGTTCTCCAGGACCACGCCAGGCCGCTCGGACTTGTACCACTGGGTGCAGGTGGTGCTGCCTTCGTAGCAGAACATCTGCTGGTACACCCTCGGCGAGTACGCCAGGCCGTCGTCCTTCCAGTGGTTGATCCCGTCGGGCGAATACAGGTGCCAGCCCACCCGGTCACCCGATCCCGAATAGATCACGTGATAGGTGCCGGCGCTGTACCAGATGTGGGGATCTTCCTCCCAGCCGTACGTCGGATTGCTGACCAGCGGGTTCGAGGTCCGCTTCGGATAGATGCTGTCGACGTCGGGGCGGTTCGCCGCGGGGTAGTCCCAGGTCGGCTTCTGCATCTTGTAGGGCCCGCACAGCGTGTCGGCGATGGCGATGAAGCCGTGCCGCTGCACGATCTCGAACCGTCCGTCGGGCCGGGCCACCAGGCTGACGTTGGAATCCCAGTGCGAATCGTTGCAGGGCCCGCCCGGGTTGCAGGCGACCGGCGAGTTCGTGGTGACGCCGTTCGGCTGGATCAGCTCGCCGGCGGGACAGGCGGTCCAGGGACCATCCAGCGAGTTGGATTTGTAGATGGTGAAGGGGACGATCTCGCTGACCACCACCACGTACGTGCCGTCCAGCAACTCGGCCGCGGAGACGTTGTGCCCCTTGTGCGAGCTGTACACGTAGTCCTGCCGCTGGTACGGCCCCTCGACCCCCATGCTGCTGATGGCGTGGAAGGCGTTCGAGCTGGTCCAGTCGCCGAAGCCGTTCGCGCTGGAGCCGGGCCAGGTGCTCATGAACATGTGGTACTTGCCGTCCGCGGCTCTGATGATCTGCCCGTCCCAGTAGAAGTCCGCCGGTGGAACGCCCGCCCCTTGCGCGCTCTCGATCCCCTGACAGGTGTCACGCGGCAGGACGCCCGCCACGCCCCAGGTCGCCGAGCTGAGCGGCGAACAGACCACCGGCGCCGGCTTGATGTAGTCGATGAACGACTTCGCCTGGGCGGCGGCCGCCCACGAAAGGATCGATACGCCGATCGCCGCCGCGCGGCGACGCCGGCGGCTGGCGTTCGGCGCGGAAGGAGCAACGGGACAGGAAGCGCTCATGATCATCCAACTGCCGCGAGATCACCTCGATTGTCACGGATTCTGAGGCGCGCCCCCCGAACCGGCTCGACGAACGGGGTCCCGCTGGCCATCCACCACGGCTCCCGCAACCGGGACCGGGGCCGGCTAACGGATCCGATCCACGGTGACGCCGAAGCGCTGGGCGTACATCTGCAGCGTGGCCTCCCAGGCGGGGCGCGCGAAGCAGCGGTCGCGGTACGCCCTGATGTTCGGAAACGGGCCGAGGAGGTCGGTCTTGCGGACGGTCCGCAGAACGCCGGCCATCATGATGTCGGCGGCCGTGAAATCGGCGCAAGCGATCCATGACCGATCGCCCAGGCGACGCTCCAGGTCGGCGAGCCAGCGCTGGGCCAGCTTCCGGACCTCTCCTTCCAGCCTGTGGTTCTGCGGGTCGAAGATGCCGACCACGTCCAGCGCCGCGAACGTCGACTCGAGGGTCGCCACCGCGGCGATGCACCACTGGGTGACCCGCGTCCGCCCCTGGACGTCGCCCGGGATCAGCTTGCCGGCCTTCTCGGCCAGGTAAAGCACGATGGCCGCCGATTCGGACAGGATGAAGCCCTCGTCGTCGATGACGGGCACCTGATGGGATGGGCTCAGCTTGCCGTAGGCCTCCGACTGAAGATCGCCGGCCAGCTGATCCAGCGCGTGCACCCGATACGGCAGGCCGGTCTCCTCAAGCGCCCACTGGGCGCGCAGATCCTTCGTCTCCCCCACGCCTCCCTCGAAGATCGTCCTGAACGCATAGAGCGTGATCATCTGTCGCTGCCTTTCAGTTCCACTGCCCCCCGGGCCACTCGACGGACCAGGCGCTTGCGCTCGCGAGGGCGTGGAGCTTTGATACGGTCCGCGGATTCATTTTCTGGTCGGGTAACCAGGTGACAAGGAGGGGATCATGAGTCGATTCAACGGTGGTGTCGTTCTGGCCGCGTCGCTGGCGGCGGCAATGGGGTGGCAAGGGGACGCAGCGGCCGCGCCGCCCGGACCGCCGCCCGTCACGACGGTGGTCACGCTGGACCCAACCACCGGCGAGCTGCCGGAGTCGATGACGTCCGATGGTCATGGGAACCTGTACTTCTCGCTGGTGTCGGGCAGCGTCCGCCGCATCAACCCTGACCACTCGGTGGTGCAGGTGGGCACCGTGCCGCTGCCGGCAGGCGCCCTGCTGACCGGGATCAAGATCGGGCCCGACGGGTTCATCTACGTCTGCAGCGCCAGCTTCTCGCCCACGCCGTCCGGCGCGTTCGTCTGGCGCATGTCGCCCGACACGGGCGTGGCGACCCAGTTCGCGGCCCTGGACGCCAGCGGGTTTCCCAACGACCTGGCGTTCACCGAGGACGGCACCCTGTTCGTGACCGATCCGTCCCTGGCTGTCCTCTGGAAGATCGATACCGCCGGCAATGCGGCGGTGTTCCTGTCCGATCCGCTGTTCGCCGCCGACCCGGTGAACCCCGCGCTCACGGGCAAGCCGTTCGGCATCGACGGCATCGCCTTCGACAAGGGCGGCGACCAGCTGGTGGTCGCCAACCTGGATTTCGGGCGGATCATGCGCATCGACCTCGAGGCGTGCCATCCCCACCCACAGGTCTTCGTCGAGGACCCGCGGCTGAAGGGCGTCGACGGCATCGCCATCGATCGCCGCGGCACCATCTACGCCGCCGTGAACGCCCAGAATTACCTGGCCACCGTCGACAAGCACGGGAACATCGCCATCCTGGCGGCAGGCTCGCCGCCGTTCGACAGCCCGTCGAGCTTCGCCTTCGGCACCGGGAAGGACGACCGGCGGACGCTGTACGTCTCGAACTTCGCCATCGTCAACGCGCTGGCGAACCAGCCGGCGCACCCGGGCATCGTGTCGCTGCCGGTGCAGACCCCCGGCCTGCCGCTGATAGGCGACGACCAGGACTAGAACGCGCGCAGCAGGGCCCCGCCGACGCCTTCTAGGGCATTGTCTGGGTGAAGTCGAAGGCATTGGTCAGATCGGCCGCAGACGCGTCACGGGCGCCGAGCGGGGCCAGCCCCCACCGGCGCTCGATGAACGCCAGTATCGAGGACGTGTCGTAGACAGTCGAGTCGACGTACGCCTTCCGCGCGAAGGGCGAGACGACGAACGTCGGCACGCGGGTACCCGGCCCCCACTGGTCGCCCTGCGGCGGCGCCACGTGATCCCAGAAGCCCCCGTTTTCATCGTAGGTGACGATGATGGCGGTGTCGGCCCAGTTCGGGCCGTTGCGGACGGCGTCGATCAGCTGCAGCGCGTGGCCCTCTCCGCTGATCACGTCGGTGTAGTTGGGGTGCTCGTTGTCGATGCCGTCGGGCTTCACGAAGGACACCGCCGGCAACGTGCCCGCCTGGGCCGCCGTTATGAAGTCGGCTTCGTCCTTCAGGTGCGCCCGGCCCGGCTCCCCGTCGCCGTAGCCCTGGAAATAGACGAAGGGCTGATGGTTGTACTGGAACAGCGTCTCGGGATCGGTCCCCGCGTCGTTCAGCGCCGGGTTGGAATTGATCGCGCTCCAGCCTTCGGAGTACCAGGCCCAGTCGAGGTTTCGCTCGGACAGCCGGTCTCCGATGGTGGGGAACGTCTGCGGCGGCACCAGCTGGTCGGCGGGCGTGGCCGGTGGATGCGGCGTCGCCGCGGGGAACAGGGTACCGATCAGGTGCCCATCCGGCGTCAGGGGTCCGTCCTGCGGCTTTCCGTTCGCGTCCGCAACCGGCGCGCCGTTCGCGTCCAGGACGGCGCGCTTCACCGTCGCGGGCGCCCCCGCGAACGTCGCCACGCCCGCCGAGATCAGGAAGATGTGGTTCTGCAGCGAGCCGCCATAGATGCCGTGGAAGAAGTGGTCGCAGACCGTGTACTTCGCGGCCTCGGCGGCCAGGGGGAGGTTCGCGGTGTGGTAGTAGCCCATGGTCAGCCCCTTGGCCGCGCTGTCGTAAAGAACGAATTGATCCATCTTGCCGCCATGGATCTGCCGCTGCTCCTCGTAGAAGTTGTTCGTCAGATCGGTGGAGGTGTCGGCGTTGACGGGGATGTACTGATCCAGCGCGAAGGGCCCATTCGGGATCGTCTGGGGAAGGTGAGTCTCGGTCTGCGGAAGCTGCTGGTAGGCGGTACCGGCGTCGTCGATCTGTGGCGGGGCGTCCTTGGCCTGCGACAACCCCTCCGTCCCGGCCAGCTCTCCGTAAAGGCTGTCGTAGCTCCAGTTCTCCAGGACGATGACCACCACGTGATTCAGCCTCTGCAGGCCCGTGGGACGCGCGTCGCCCGTGTTCGCGTCCGGGCTCGCGTTCGGACGCGACGAACTGGCGCACGAGGCGCCGATCAACAGGCCAGCGAGCAGCAGGCAGGGACGAGATCTGGAGCTCATGAGGTTCTCCCGGCGTTCGAGGTGATGGGGCCTTCCGCGCTCCAGAACGGAAGTACCCGCCAGATCGTTCCATCGACTTCATCACGCGCAGCGTGACCGGCCGCCGGCAGAGATCAGGAAGGTCTGTCACTGGCGAGCAGCGTGACCAGCACCTCGTCCAGCTGGTCCAGCGTCTCGGGCGTGTGGTCGGTGCTGCCGGAGGCGATGGCGGCTTCCAGCGCCTCCTTCGAGGGGTAGAGGTCGTGCATGACCAGCAGCGTCTGGTCCCCCTTCTCCTCGAACGTCACGGTGGTGACGGCTCCGTCTTCGTCACCTTCGTCGTTGGTCCAGACCAGACGCGCGTGCGGCGTCACCTCGATGTACCGCCCGAAGAACTCCATCTGCTTCGAGGCGCCGGTGCCGAACACCAGGCGGTACTTCCCGCCGGTGCGCGCGTCCAGCTCGCACGACAGCAGCGAGATGCCGCACGACTTGGGCACCCACCACCGCTGGAACAGCTCGGGCTTCGTCCACGCCGCGAACACGATGCGCGCGGGCGCGTTGAACGTTCGCGTGACGACCAGTTCGCGATCGGACTTCCGCTCGGCCTTGGTGGGGTTCTTCGCGCGGGCGGGCTCACTGTGATTTCTTGCGTCCATCTACGATCTCCTTCTGTTTTAGTTCTTGTTTCAGTTCTTGCACGACGTCGTCCAGCTCATCGAACCGTGAAGCCCAGAGCTGGCGGTACCTTTCGATCCAGGCCGTCTCCTCGTCCAGGCGGCGGGGGCCCAGCTTGCAGGTCCGCACGCGTCCGACCTTCTGCGTGGTGACCAGCCCGGCCTGCTCCAGCACGCCGACGTGCTTCTTCATGCCCGTCAGGGTCATGGCGAACTTCTGGGCCAGGTCGGTGATCGAGGCGTCCGCCCGTCCGAGCTGCTCGAGCACACCGCGCCGGGTGTTGTCCGACAGGGCGGCGAACGAGGCGTCCAGGCGGGCGCGTTCATACTGAACCATGTGGTTCAGTATTAGCCTAGCCGGCACGATGAGGCAAGGGGAAATGGCTTTCGGCGTTCAGCGCCGCCCGTGCCGCTCACATCGCGCAGACGAGCCGCATGCTGAGCGTCAGGCACCCGTCCACGCCCGTTCGCCCGAATCCGCCGGCCGCGAAATCAGCCGGCGACAGCGGCCCGGTTATCTCGCACATCAGGTCGGCGTAGTTGTCCGCGTCTTCGTCGCCCACCCACAGCGCCCACGGCCGTCCGCCGGGCAGCAGGTCGCTGGCCGGGACGGCGGCGGACGCGGGGATGACGGCCTGATTCCACATGGGCGACAGCGTGTCGGTCAGCGTGTCGGTCCAGCCCAGGGCGTTGTCGACGGGCATCTCGAACTGCACGAACGGGTCGGGCAGCGCGCCGCCGTAAAGATCACGCGGCCCGTCCCAGGGCGAGCCGTCGGGATACAGCGGGGCCAGCATGGCCGAGACCGCGAACATCTCCCACCGAGACTGCGGGTCCAGTTCGCAGGCGCCGCTGGTCGAGCAGCGCTGACAGGCCGCGCAGGCCTGACAGGCGGCACCGGCCAGCCCGCACTGCTGCGCGGTGGGCATACTGACGCAGCGGCTGCCGGCGCAACAGCCGGTCGGGCAGGTGGTGGCGTCGCAGGTGATGCCGGTGCTGGGTGCGCCGCCGGCTCCCCCGTGACCCCCGCCGGTCCCACTGGCGCCCCCGGCGGCACCGCCCGCGCCGCCGCTCCCGGGCTGATCGCCCCCCCCGCCCTTGACGGCGCCCTGCCCCCCCACCGCTCCCCCTTCTGCGCCCCCGCTGCCTGACATGGCCCGCCCGCCTGTGGCCGACTGGCCGGCGGGCGCACCGCCCGCCCCCCCACTTGCCATTCCGACAGGTGCCCCGCCGCCGCCCAGGTTTGTCGGACCGCCGGACCGACCACCGAGCGCGACACTTCCACCCCCGCCGCCCTGACCGGCCTGATGCGGGACGACGCCGCCGTTGCCGCCATGGGAGGGTGTCGTCATACCGGCCGCGCCCAGGCTGGCGCCGCCGACACCGTCGGAAGTGTCCCCGCGGTGAAGCACGGTTCGTCCCCCCTGTCCCCCGCTCGCGCTCGCGTTCATGACGCTGCCCGCGGCACCCTTTCCACCGATTCCAGATTCGTTCCCCCCGGCCCCGCAGCCGCAGACCGTCGCCGCCACGAACATCAGCACCCTGAAACGCATCGATCCGCGCTGCCGTTGCATGAGCTCCTCTGAGTTTGGAACAACCGACTACTTCGCTACGCTTGGCGTTCCGGCGCGCGATCCGCAAGGGGCGCGGCCGGTGAATTTGGAATCGCGGCGGTATACCTGATCGGCGCGCGCGCCCGTCGGCGCCCTGGCTGATCCGTCGCACCTGTTACGTTCCACACTGTCGCGCTACGATGCGCGCCATGTCCCCCGAGCGCCTGTCAACGCCTGCGTCGATCCCGGTTCGCCGGCGGCCGAAAAGATCGTGGCTCTCACTCGCCCTGCTGGCCGGCGTGGCCTGCTCGGCCGGAGGAAGCGGCACCGGCCCCCATGGTCAGGGCTCTGGCGGCGCCGGATCTGGCGGGAGCGGCTCGGGCGGCAACACCGCGGGGACCGGCGGCCGGATGACGGAGGCGGGCAGCGGCGGCGCGCAGCAAGGGGCGTCCGGCGGCAAGCAAGCCGCGTCCGGCGGCAATCAGGGCGCCTCCGGCGGCAAGCCGGGGAACGACGCTGGCACCGGCGGCGCCACCCCTGCCACGGGGGGAACGACGGGCAGCGGCGGCGCGGCGGGTGGAAAGGGGTCGGGAGGCGCCGCGACCGCGAGCGGAGGGGCCGGCGGCGCCGGTTCAGGCGGTGCAGCCGGCGTCGCCGACACCGTCACGCGCACGGCCTCCACCTACAAGTTTTCACACTACCCGATCCAGACCACCACGGACGGCGTCTGGAACGGACCGTCGACGGCAGGCAGCACCGTCAGCAGCACGAGCTACGACACCGTGGTGCTGGAGAACGGGTACCTGCGCGTCACGCTGCTGCCCAAGTACGGGGGCCGCATCCTCAGCATCGTCCACAAGCCGACCAACCAGGAGCTGCTGTACCAGAATCCGATCGGCACCCCGTACCTGATGGGTCAGGGAATCTTCTATTACGACTATCTGGTCATCATGGGCGGCATCTTCCCGTCGTTCCCGGAGCCGGAGCACGGCAAGTACTGGAATCAGCCCTACGACCTGACCGTCGTCAGTGAGAGCAAGGACGCGATCACCGTGAGGATGTCGCGCAAGGACGATCTGGATCTCGCCAAGGGTGTCCCCAGCAAGTACGACGTCGGCCGCACCGACGTCCTGGTCGAGCTGGACGTGACCCTGCGCGCGGGCAGCAGCAGCGTCGAACTGAACACCAAGCTGACCAACACGCGGAACACGGCCGTCCCCGCCCTGGAGTACTGGACCGTGACGACGTTGGCCCCCGGCTCGGCACCAGGCAAGACCGCCATCCCGCTCAACACGCGGATCCTGGCGGCCATGGATCAAGTCCATCTGCTCGAGAGCTCGTGGAGCTGGTTCGGCAACGCCGAAGAGCGCGTGAGCGGAGAGATCTTCAAGTGGAAGAACCTGGCCCTGTTCAAGAACTGGGTCGACCAGGGGACGGCGTTCGCCAATCCCGACTATCGCGCCAACTGGTCGGGCCTGATGAACGACGACAAGAGCGCGGGCATCGTCGACGTGTCCGACGACAGCAAGACGCAGGGCCTGAAGCTGTGGACGTTCGGACCGCAAGGCCTGACGGCCGACATCAACGACCCCTCCGTCTGGGTTCGCCCCGCCATCGAGATGTGGCACGGGATAACGCCCGAGTTCTGGAATCGCGCGACGATGGCTGCCGGTGAAGTCCGGCAGTGGAATCAAAGCTTCTTCCCCATCCTGGGGCTGAAGGACGTCACCGCGGCCAGCGCCAACGGCGCGCTTTATCTGTCGGCGTCGAAGTCAGGGTCGGACAGCATGCTCAGCGTGGCGGCCACCCTGACGGTGCCGAACCAGACCGTGAAGGCGGTGTTGCGACTGGGGGGAACGGCTGTCGCGCAGCAGGACGTCGTGGTCTCGCCGATGGGGACGGCGACCGTCACCGCGACGCTGCCCAGCAGCCAGGCCGCGACGGGCGCCGTGTTCTCAGCCGAATTCCTGCAAGGCGACCACAGCCTGCTGACGGGACAGACGACCCTGCCGTAGGCTCGTCGTCCCGTTCTTCGGGCCCCCCGGGCGAGGCGCGACATGCTGAGGGTTCATCGCTCTTCCAAGCGGACGGGCAAGCGGGCGGGCAAGCGGGCGCGCCGGGTCCTGCTGGTGGTGGGCGCGCTGTTGCTGGTGTCCTATGCCGCCATCCTGATCTGGTTCCGATTCAACGAGGACAGCCTGCTGTTTCATCCCGTGAGGGGGAAGCTGGCGCCGCCTCCCGCAGGCCTCGCACTCGATAGCCATGACGTCGCGCTGCAAAGCGACGACGGCACGCCGCTGGTGGCGCGGTCTCTGCCACCACCCCCGGGACCGGCGTCCGCCAGCGCAGGCTGGATCCTTTATCTGCATGGGTCCGCCGGCAACGTGGGGATGCCGGCGTACAACGAAGCCTGGGCCCAGTTTCATCGACTGGGCCTCGGTGTCTTCGCCGTGGACTATCGGGGCTTCGGTGAAAGCGGCGGCCGCCCCTCCGAGGCCGGGCTGTACCGTGATGCCTCCGCCGCCTACGCTTATCTGACGGGCAAGCTGGGCGTCCCCGCCGCGCGGATCGTCATCTACGGCTACTCGCTCGGTTCGGCGGTGGCCATCGATCTCGCCACGCGCGTCCCCGCCGCGGGCGTGATCGTCGAGGGGGCGCTGCTATCGGTCCCGGCGCGCGGCGCAGAGCTGTACCCGTTCCTGCCGGTGGCGTGGATGGCCCGCAACCGGTTCGCCTCCGTCGAGAAGATCGCGCGCGTGACGATGCCGAAGCTGTTCATTCACGCGCGCGGGGACACCGACATCCCCATCGCCCATGGACGCAAGCTGTTCGAACTGGCGACGCCCCCCAAGTTCTTCCAGGACGTCGCCGGCGGTCACCGCGACGCCTACCAGGTCGACCCCGGCTTCTTCACCGCCGTCGCCCGCTTCGTCGCGGGCGTGGGCATTCCCGTGACCCGCCGCGAAGCGGGGGCCCCGGGGATCGCGCCGCCGAGTGAGCTATAGATAGATGGCTCGATGGGGACGGACGGCGCGATACTGCGATCGGAGGCAGCATGAAACGGACGGTGACGACGCTGGCCATGCTCGTGTTGGCGGAGATGGGATGTCGCGGCGGCGGCGTCAGTTCCGATGGCCCGCCAAATGACAGCCAGGTGGTCTGCGATCCGCTGGCGCCGGCACCGATCACCCTGGGGACAGTCGTTGGAGTGGGACAGGACAGCGACGGAACGCTGTACGTCGACGCGGCCAACGGCGTGTTCATTTCGGCGAACGGGTCACTGGTGCGCCAGCACGTGGTGGGCAGCGGGCAGTCCGGGGCGAACAATTTCGCGTTCTCGTTCGTTGCCCCCGGCGCCGACCCCGCGACGGCGCGGGATCTGATCGTTGAAACCGACGCCGAAGGCGTGACGATGACCTTGGGTCCCGGTGGCTCCGGGAAACAGCAATTGCAGGGGGCCGCGACAACCGGCGTGATGTTGACGATCGTTCCCGCGTCGACGGTGGCCGGGATGCCCGTGGTCAACACGCCGAACGTGATCTCCTACGTGGGAGACGCGGCGAACGGTGACGTGCTGATGGCGACGGTGCCGCTGAACGGTCAACCCGATCCCGGCGACGGTGGGATCTATGACGGCGGCCTGTCGATCTTCTGCGGTCCGCCGCCGCTGCTCGCACAGCGGACCATCACGGCCTTCGAAGAGAGCATGAGCGGCAACGGGACGGTGACGTTCCTGGTCGACGGCACGCCGTACGACCTGCAGTTCGGCAGCGTGCCAGGGCCGGACGCCGGTCTGTTCGGCACGTTCGCCTTGCTGGGCCTCTCCCCGCACGGGGGTCCGGCGATGGCGATAACGCTACGCTCACCGACACCGGCCACGACGCCGGGCGGGCTGACGTTCACCTGTTCCCCCTGAGCTTGCATCCCGGGAAACAGACAACAGGATTCTGGACATGTCAGCCCTTCACAAGACTGTGTTTGCCGCGGCGTGCCTGCTGACCTCCCTGTCGCTCGGGTGCCGGCGCGCCCCGGCCGAGGGGCCTGTCGCCGGATCGGGCGGCACGGCGGCCGTCGCCGACGACCTGAAGGGTGTCGCCCACCAGACCGAGAAGGCGGCCAAGGACATTGGCCACGCCACCGTCGACCTGGCCGACAAGGCGGGCGAGCGCCTGGAACACCTGGGCGCCCACGCGGGAGCCGACAGCCAGGACGCCTGGATCACCACCAAGGTGAAGAGCGCGCTGACCAGCCAGGGCATCGACCCCCTGCACGTGCACGTCGACACCAACGAGAAGGTGGTGACCCTGTCCGGCAACGTCCCCTCGGCGGCGGAGAAGGCCAAGGCGGTCAGCGCGGCCAGGGCCGTCACGGAGGTCGCCAGCGTCACCGACCACCTGTTCGTGAAGGCCGACGCGCGCTAGTGCCCCGCTCTCGAAATAGCGTCAACGCCGAGGCCGACAAGCCGCGCCGGACGCGAGGCGCGACGACGAGGCATACCCGTAGGTATGGTGAGGAGGAGCAACGAAGCGGCCGGCGCGGATCGTCGGCCGAACGTGATGCTATTGCGAGAGCGGGGCACTAAGCGCCGGACTCGTCGTTCGCGGGGATTGTCGCCCCGCGACGAAACAGCACGTCGGCCGGCAAACGCATCAGCAAGGCGAGCGCCTCCTCGCCGGTCGGTTCGCGCAGCTGCGCCCGCATCCCCGCCTCGCAGGTGCCGAGCACCTTCTCCAGCGCCTCGACGGGCCGCGGGCGCCGGCCCTCCTGGGCGCCCCCCGCGATCCAGACGTTCACCAGGTAGCCGATCTCGCGCAAGCGATCGGCGAAGCGGACCGGATCGCGCTGGCGAAGGTCGCTCATCGCTTGCTCGAACAGCGGCGCGACCGCGTGAGCGTGCCCCGCCTGGTCGTCGCTCGACCCGAGCGGTGCCAGCAGCGGGCCTCCTGGCGCGGCCGGCGCCAGCACCCCGGCGTCGCGCAGGATCGCCGCCAGATCGCCGGCGTCCGGGGCCGCGAGCGCCTTGCCCGACGAGCTAGCCGTGCCCGGGCGGCGACGCTCGTCACGGGTCCCCCTCGCCGGGGCTGGTAGCCCGGGCCGCTGACGCAGCTGTCGGAGATAGGCGCGCGTGATGGGGTCCCGTTCGTCGCCGCCTCCTCGCCGGGCCAGCGCGAGGAAGGCGCGTGCGTCAGCCGGGCTGACGAAGCCTTCGCCCGCCCGGCGATCCTCACGGGCCGCCGCGACGTCGCTCTCCAGCATCTGGTCCGCTGTCAGCACCTCGAACAGGCCCCCCTGGCCGCCGATGTACTCCATGGTCATCTCGCAGCACCTCTCGAGGATGTCGCGCAGCCGGTCGTGGTGATCGCGATCGAGCAGGAGCAGGGCATTCCAGACATCCTCCCAGGCGTCGGGATCGCGTGCGATCAGCCGCAACTCCTCCCACTCCTCGAACGCGGCGTCTTCCAGCGCGCGCTCGAGCTGCTGGGCCAGCTCGTCCCCGGGGCTCAGCTGCTCTTCGACGATGTCGCTGTCCAGCACCAGCACCAGCCGGTGGACGCCCAGCGCCACCAGCTCTACCGGCAGCTCGCACAAACGGCGCACCACCACGTCGTCCCCGGCCTCCATCATCACGCGCAGCCACAGCGCGAAGCGCTCCGGCCGGAAGGTCTCGTCGCCGCCCGCCCGCTGGGGGCGCCACAGATCGTCGTCGAAGATGCGTTCCAGTTGCTGCTGGCTGGCCAGCGCCACCAGCTCGGCCGCGTCTTCCAGCCCAATGCGATCGATCAGCGCGCCCAGCACCTCACCGGGAAGGTCGCGTACGGCGGCGATCAGCCCGGGCCGTTCGAGGATTCGAAGCAGCAGGTCGGTCGAGGTGGGGACTCGCGGGCGGCCAAGCGAACTCATGGGGGCTCCTTTCGCGGGACCACCATGGTCGTCATCGCCCAAAAACTTGCTAGCTATTGATTTTTCTGGGGATTTTGTAGTATTTAAGGGGTTCTTCGGGGGCGTCTGGACTTCGTTCCGGTCAGAAGTCCCAGCGGTGACCGCGGTACGAGTACACGTACCAGCGGCTCGGGTCCGCCCAGCTCATGTCCAGCGCGGCGTCGAAGACCAGCGTGTCGAACGAAACGGTTCCGTCATCGGCGACGTGGGTGGTCAGCTCCTTGGCGACGGCGGGGTTGGTGGCGCTACCGCCGGGCTGGATGAACACGTTCCCCGTCGCCGGAAGCTGGCAGGTATCGGAGACGAAGTAGGACGACTCCCGCTTGCTGAGGGCGTACTGGCCCACCTGTCGAATGGTCAGCGACGCCTCGTCGATGCGATAGACGACCGCGCGCGAATAGCTGGCGTAGGTCGGCCCGAAATGGCGGCTGACGCCGTTGTCGAACAGCAGCAGGTCGCCGTTGCGCAGCAGCGCCGGTGAGTGCTGGCCGAACGGCCAGTCGAAGTCCGGCGCGGCGGCGTCCCCCGCAGCCGCGTCCCCCAGCTGCACGGACTGTCCGTAAGGCGTCCCGGAGGCATCCACGGCCGTCAGCAGCTTCGCGGACTGCGGTGGGTTCCAGCCCTTGTGCGGCGCCAGCAGCCAGACCAGGGATCCG
>Ga0207652_10003180_pt1 | contig 13656 bp, 14 predicted proteins | sample KBSC63BmetaG_FD_184334 | JGI IMG/M metagenome (GOLD analysis project Ga0207652, IMG submission 184334) | Corn rhizosphere microbial communities from Kellogg Biological Station, Michigan, USA - KBS C6-3B metaG (SPAdes) (version 2) | ecosystem: Host-associated > Plants > Roots > Rhizosphere ... | reverse complement strand
TGCGCGCACAATCTTCACCACGGCAAGCTGCTCGTGCGTCGCCGTATAGAGCTTGTCCTTCGGCTGGTCCTGGGCGACCGCTACAACACCGATCACCGCGCAGCACAGTGCTGCACCGGCCACACTTTGAAGCAAGGCTGCGGTTCTGCTCGATCTAGACCTTCGACGATTTGGCATAGGGATGTCCTGTCCGCTTCCCTAGATAATACGAGGCGCGATGAACCATAGTTTGTCATCCGTTTGTCAGAAGCTCAAACTCGATACCCTCCGTCCGGATGTAAACTTCGGCATGGGTTCCTGTTCGATGCGCACCGCCGCTCTGCTGCTCCTCCTCGCCTCACCCCCTGGGTTCGCGCAAACCGCCGCGCTACCTTCCACGCCAGCCACCACGCCTGCGCCCTTTCCAGGAGGCCCATCCACCCCGCTAGGCCAGCAGGTGCTCGCCATCACCAGCGCACCCGCCGCCACCCGCGCACACTGGGGCATCGCTGTTACCGCGCTCGATGGCACACCGATTTACGGGCTAAATGAGGGCGAGTTCTTTCGCCCGGCTTCGAATAACAAGCTTTTCACCACTGCTGCGGCGATGCATCTGCTGGGACCATCGACGCGCGTCTCTACAACTGCCACCGCCTACGCGCGAGTCGACAAACATGGAACGCTGAAGGGAGATCTCAACCTCAACGGCGTCGGGGACGCGAACCTATCCGGACGTACCTTTCCTTATCAATCGCCCTCTGAGCGCAAACGCGACGCCGCGCAGCAACCTCCACCCCCGCTTCGCTATCTCGACGAATTGGCTGCGGCCCTCGCCCAGAAAGGCGTCAGAAAAATTACCGGCCACATCATCGGCAATGATGTGGCGTGGCCCTGGGAACCCTATGCCAACGACTGGAGCATCGACGACGCGGTCTGGGGCTACGGCGCGCCGGTTTCCGCCCTGACCATCGTCGACAATCAACTCGATCTTAGCGTCGTACCCGCAGGCCGTATCGACCAGCCTGCAACCGTCGCCCTCACCCCGAACACCGGCTATTACGAGATCAAAGCCGAGGTGAAAACAGCAGCAGCCGGCAGCCATGCCGACATCCGCATCGATCGCGACATGGGTTCCCGCATCGTCCGTGTCCGAGGGACGGTGGCGCTCGGAGAGCCATATTCGACAGAAATCGCAATCGAAGACCCCGCTGAATTCGCCGCGCAGGCTTTTAAGCAGGCTCTTGAAGCTCACGGCATTAAGGTGGAAGGCAAAGCGGTCGCACTGCACAAGCCGGATGTGGATATGCAGGGCTTCTTCACGGAATCGCACGATCCAGTCCCGACCCTTCCGCAAGCTGCCCAAAATCCGGACACCGCAAACAATCCGCCTATCGGGTCAACCTCTTCTCTGCAAATCGAACACAGCTCTCCCACATTGGCCGAAGACGTTAAACTCACGCTCAAGGTTTCCCAGAACCTCCACGCAGAATTGCTGTTGCACCGGCTCGGAAGGCAGTACGGTACCGAGGGTTCCGCCGCTCAGGGCGCCCGCGTCGTCCGCCAGTTCCTGCTCAACGCAGGCCTCGATGGCGACGACTTCGTTTTCTACGACGGCTCCGGCCTCAGCGGCCACGACCTCGTCACCCCACGCGCCACCGCCAGGTTGCTTACCTACGCCACCAGCCAGCCATGGTTCTCCCAATGGAAAGCTGCCTTACCCGTGGGCGGTGAAGACGGCACTCTTGCCGGCCGCTTTTCCAAGCCGCCACTCAAAGATCATCTCTTCGCAAAAACCGGGACACTTTCCGAAGCCCGCGCCCTCTCCGGCTACGTCGACTGCGCCAGCGGCAACACGGTCATCTTCTCCGTCATGGTCGACAACCATGCCCCAAACACGCCCGCGGACCGCGAAGCCATGGACGCCATCGTCGCCGCCATCGCTGCCAACAACTAGTTGAGCTTTCTGAAACCTTCGGCCCTGGAACCTGGGCTCTCGCTTCAACGAGGTGTATTCGCCTTGATGTACTCGCGCAGTTTCAGGTTCGTGTCCAGCGCCTTGTGGACCCCGCTGTCGAGCATCCGCAGCCAATCCGACGCGGGCTCTTTCAGCTCGGCCATACTCAGCAGGTAGCTGGTCTGGACGATGATCTCGAGCGCATTCGACAACTCATGCGCCAGACGGCGCACTTCGAGTGCGAGCTCTTCGGGAATCTGGGCAGGACTGGTGGCAGCAGGGGTTTTCGCAATGTCGGTCATGGGTCCGTTCGGGAGCCGGCGCGTCGCGAACCGGCGCCAAATCCAATTCGCACAGTGTACGGCAGCCTCGCCCGAATTGACAGCCCGCCTCTACTCTGGAAGACTAGAGATTCACAAGCAGTGCGCGTTTTGCGCTGGTTGCAGTGAGCCGAAATGGCGGAATTGGCAGACGCGCGTGGTTCAGGTCCACGTTCTCGCAAGGGAGTGGAGGTTCGAGTCCTCTTTTCGGCACCAAATATCTGAAATTCGCACAAAGGGCAGGGTCCAACCCTGCCCTTTGTCGTGTTCGTTGCCTCAATTTCAATTGCGCTTCCCCACTTAAATTTAGGTAATGCCTCGTTCGTTCGCCGTTCAGCGACTAACGCGGTATGTCGCATTCCTTTGGAACAGCCGAAACTAGTTTTCAGACAGCTACTTAGGCTGCATCACGGAGCAAGACGCTGCATAGCCTGATGATCGCAACCATGTTCGTTTTGATCGTTCTGTCACCCTGCTTTAACGCTCTGCGGGTCAGCGGATTCGGTCCCGGGCGCGACTGATTCACCTGAAACTACCCACTTTTAGGGACGGCGAACGTTGCCGTCCTTTTATTTTTTCCGCTGCTCTACTCTACCCGCCATAAAGCTGCGCCTCGAACTGCTGCAGCGCCTCGTCGCTCCACTGATGCGAGGCCTTCCGCCAGCCGTTTCCGCCGCCTTCATCCAGAAAGTTCGGGAAGTTCAACCGGCAGACCCCGATCTTCGCTGCAAAATCCACCAGCGCCTGCGCCGTGCCATCGAGATACAGCACCGCCTGCATACCGTCCTTTGACCATTGCACCGACGCCAGCCGCTCCTTCTCCCGATCGTCCAGCGCCGACCCGTTATAGATCAACATCGCATCGAGAATGCTTTCTTCCTGCGTCTCGCGCGAACGGTCGCAGGCATAGAAATATCCCGCCGGACCTTCGTCCTCAAAGACGGCAGTCCACGGCGGTGAAGGCGAGTTGGATGACAAAAATGCACGACCGGGCTTGAAGGTTAACGAATCCATTAGGACTAGGGTACAGGGAAGTGAGAGCAAGGGGCCAGGGCTGAGGACCCAGAAAGGCCGTTGAGGAATTCTTCGGGGAACAGGCTTTCTGGACCCTGGATCCCGAGCCCTGGCCCCTTGCTTTCTCTCCGATACACTTAACCTAACGATGCGATTGAAGGGCTTCTACATTGGGCGTGCGCAGCGAGTGGCTGCCGCCCTGCTGCTTTGCATGTTGTTCGAGTGTCTGTGGGTCGTAGCCCGGCAGCCGCTCTCTCAGCAGGACTACCGCTTCGCGCGCTGCGGCCGCGAAATGTGGGAGAAACCCTCACCCCTCGCCGGCTACTTCACTACCTGCGGCAACCTCAACGGCGATGGCACATTCGGCTATCGCCTCGCCGGCTTTCCCCTCTCCGCCGAGCGCTGGGTGATGCTCGCCGCCGACCACTTCCGCAAGCCCGAAAACCGTCTCTACCCCGGCGGCCTCAGTGGCTCAACCTGGGAATCCCGCAACCAGCTCAGCTTCGTCAAATACCTTCTCCGTCTGCCGTTCGTCTTCTTCGCGCTCTGGCTGGGTGGCGGCCTGTGGTGGGTCGCGCGGCGGCTGTTCGGCAACGAAGGCGGCGGGCTGGCGCTGTCGCTTTACGTTTTCTGCCCGGCCATCATTCGCAGCGCCTGTTCGCCCAACAACGAGATCCTCGCCCTCTGGGGCCTCTACGGCCTCGTCTACACCGCCATAGGCGTCGCCCACGCCCTCCAAGGCCCGCGCCGCAAATGGCGCCCCCGCATCATCCTGCTCACCTTCGCGCTGGGGATGACGGCCTGCGCCCATCTGCTGGCAGCGCTCATCGGTCTGGCCCTGGGGGCCATCCTGCTGGCCTACCTCGCCGACCGCCGCCGCAGCCACCTTGCGGAGATCCTCATCTTCTCCTCGCTCGGAGCGACGGCGATGGTCTTCGCCTCGTTCGGCTTCCGCGTCTCGGCGTTCCTCTACGTCTTTACCGGAGGCAGCGCGCGCTTCTGGTTCACGCTTGAGAACATCCGCGCCTTCATCACAGCAAATATCGTCTATCCCAAACTGAATGCGCCGCTGCCCATCCACGGTGCCATCCTGCTGGCCTTCCTGTTCGCGCTAATTGTGTACATCGTCTCCCGGCCAAGCCGCTACTTCGGCAACACGGTCCCGCTGGTAATCGCGCTGTTGCTGGCGCCGATCTACACCACCCAAACCGTAACCTCCCCGCTGCTCTGGGCGCTTCCGTTCCTGTTCACCTTCATCGGCGGAGTCTTCGCTGACGTACTCGACGGGACTCGTAAATCCCCACAACAGCGCCGCCTGATGCTCGCCGCGACCTCCGGCCTGGTCGTCGCACAGGCCGCTCTGTGTGTCGGCTGGCTCGCCGTCTTCAACGCCTGATCCACGCCTGAGTCACGGCAAAAGAAATTCGCATCCAACATTTAGCTTTCCTGTACTGTGTACGCATTACCACGAAGGACCGTCATGAAGCCGCCCGTATCGCCGCGCCGGACACTGCTTGTTCCCGCGCTTGCACTTTGCCTTCTTTGCCTCATTTCGGGCTGCCGCAAACACCGCGGATCGACCACCCTCGCCACCAACGTCCAGCACGTCGTTGCCTCGCCGCAGCTTGCGATCCTCAAGTGGTCGAACTACTCCGACTACCAGCCGCAGGTGAAGCAGTTCTACGACGCGCGCGAATATGCGCTCGCCTGGACCAATGAGGACGGCGCCCTTACTCCGCAGGCCGATACCCTTATCCAGGCCTTCACCAACGCCGCCCAGAAGGGCCTGCGTCCCGACGACTATGACGCCTCTCGCTGGCCCCAGCGCATCTCCCACCTCGCCGCGATCCAGAGCAAACACGACACCTCGGCCGCAGCGCAGGATTCCGTCGCCGAGTTCGACACGGCGATGACCATCTCGGCCATGCGTTACATCTCCGACCTGCACTCCGGCCGCGTCAACCCGCAGCACCTCAACTTCGATATCGACGTCCCGGCCAAGCGCGCCGCGTTTGACCTTCCGGGCTTCCTCAACAATCAGCTCGTCGAAGCCGATGACGTAACTGCCGCCATCGCCTCCATCGAGCCGCAGAACCCGATGTACACGGCTACCTTGCAGTCCCTGCAGCAGTACATGGCGCTGGCGAAACAGCAGGACGCCCCGCCCGCTTCGCCCGGCACAACCAACCCGCTTGCTACGCCTCTCCTCGCCGTCGCCAAGCCGGTCACGGTAGACCAGCCTTATCCCGCGGCCGCACTCTACGCGCTGGCCTCGCGCCTCGCCTTCGAAGGCGATATGCAGAACGCGCCTGCCGGCCTTTCCACCGTCGGCGCCGTCTACACGCAGGACTTCGCGGACGCCGTGAAGCACTACCAGGGCCGCCACGGTCTTACCCCCGACGGCAAACTCACGCAGGCCACTATCGATTCGCTCAACGTCCCCATGGACGTCCGTGTGCAGCAGCTCGATCTGTCACTCGAACGCTGGCGCTGGCTCGCCGACCCGTATACCAACCCGCGCCTGCTCGTGAACCTCGCGGAGTTCGTCGTCCGCGCCTACAACCCCGACCACTCGCTCGCTTTCAAGATGAAGACCGTCAACGGCCAGGCCAGGGGCGACCACGACACCCCGGTCTTCACCCGCATGATGCGCTTCCTGGTCTTCCGCCCCTACTGGAACGTGCCGCCATCGATCATCAAGAAGGAACTGACGCCCCACATCGCCAAGAGCGGCATCGGGTATCTCGCGCAAAAGAATTTTGAAGTCACCAAAGCCGACGGCACGCCCGTGACCGGCTATTCCCCCAGCGACATCGAGCACCTCCGCTACGCGGTCCGCGAAAAGCCCGGCCCGAAGAACTCTCTCGGCCTGGTCAAGTTCATGTTCCCCAACGAGTACGACGTCTACATGCACTCGACCCCGGAGCTGAACCTCTTCAACCTCACCCGCCGCGACCGCTCCCACGGTTGTGTCCGTCTGCAACACGCCGACCAGATGGCCGCGTGGGTGCTCTCGCCGCAACCGGAATGGACCGCCGACAAAATCGCCGACGCCATGAACAACGACCAGAAGAACAACCGCACGGTCAGCCTCAAAGAGCAGCTTCCGGTGGTCATCTTCTACCTCACCGCGGTCCCCGACGAAGATGGCACAACCCACTTCTTCGACGACATCTACAGTTACGACAAGCAACTCGAACAGATCCTCGACAAGGGCATGCCGTATCCCTCAACGCCAGCGAAGATCAATCCACACCTGACGCCGGGTGAGACAGTTTAGGAGTGGTGCACACTTCCCGTTGTGTCGATGTAGAGGAATAAGCAAGATGATGCGAATAGCGCTGAGCCTCACAACTGCGTTCTTTTTGATCGGCTGTAGCAATGCAACTTCTCATTGTGACATCTGCGGCATGACGTTTGTTAGCGCTACAGGGAATAGTCCAGAGCAAATATTGAATCCGACCAAGACCATTGCCGATTTCCCAGGCTCCGCTCTGAAGTGGATACACATCGCGAGTCCACGCTTCGCGAAAGAACGTCTGGATATCAACAAGTACAGGATCGAGGTTTGGGAAGACGAGGATTCCGTCACCGTAATACTGCTGAATCCTGGAGTCTCGGATATTCAGAGACAAAGCATACGTGGAAGTGCGGGGCCTTTGCCCGAGTTCAGTGTGAGTATCAGTAAAAAGGACATGAAAATCATAAGCTCCGGCTATGAGCGCTAGCGAAGGCCCGCCACGATCTTCATGGCAATCCGTTTTCAGAAGGAGGTTATCTTGTCCGCAATCGCGACGCTCTACCTGATAGATCAGCCGTCGACTTCAGGTCTGCAAGAATCCATCGCAGCGGGGCCAGAAACAGCTTCAGCATTCTTCGCCGCGCATATGCAAGCCATATCTACCTTCGATGGAAGCGGCTGGATTTTTCCGACGCTGCTGCCCGTGCTCGACCAACAATACGGAATCAAGCTGATAAGTGATTTCCCGAACATAGTGGGGATTCTCGACATCATTTTCACCGTAGAACATCGCAATGCCCATCTCGATCGGCTAGATCCAAACCTGTTTGAAGTCGACGCTCTCCGCACTGCCTTCGAACGATTCAACGAAACCACGGAGCCCGATGCGGGGCTGTTTATACGAGAAGGGGTCTCATTTCTTCATAAGGGCCTACGCATGGTCACACCGAAGAACCTGGTGTTGCTTACGGTAAGTTAGCTGGACCTTCTCCAGAGCCAGACCGCGCTCGCCATTCGTCCACATCTTTCTCCACCTTCCGCAGATAATCCGACAGCCGCTGTCCGCGGGCCCGCTCGAAAATCCTCTCCAGCACCCGGCAATCCGTGATCCGATCCACCCGAAAACTCCGGAAATCCTTCCGTAGTTCGCACCACGCGACCAGCGTCCAAACACCGCCCCAGAAATATAATGCCAGCGGCCGCACCACGCGCTCCGATGCTGCACCATCCAACCGCTCATAGCAAAATTCAAGCGCATGGCAACTCAGACACGCCGCATGCAGCTTGTCCAATAGTTTGCGTTGCGCCTGCGGCAGCTTGTAACCCGGCGCATACAACATGATGCTGTCCAGCCGTTCAGCCAACGCCGGTGGCAGCACGGCCTCGATCCGCGCCAGCGCTGCGCTGGCAGCGGCAACACTCTCCGCGCCGCCCCAGGCCTTTACCAGCCGGGCGCCCAGCACCAACGCCGTAAGTTCTTCGGAAGTAAACATAAGCGGAGGCAGATCAAACTCGCGGCGCAACGTATAGCCCACGCCGGCTTCACCCTCGATCGGCTGGCCCGCGAGTTGCAGGTCGCGCACGTCGCGATAAATCGTGCGCTCCGAAACCTGGAGCCGCTCAGCCAGCGCGCGAGCGGTCTTCAGGCGTCCGGAGCGAAGCATCTGCACGATGCGAAACAGTCGGTCGGCGCGGCTCATACGCCCGCCATTCTAGCGGCTATGCAGCCCAAAGTGATTGCCCTCCGAGTCCAGCAGGCAAGCGTAGAAGCCATATCCTCCCGGGACCTGCGTCTTCGGCACCAGCACCTTCGCGTTAAGCGAGTCCGCGCGAGAGAGTGTGTCGTCCAGCTTGCCATCGACATTGAGGAACACCATCGTTCCCTGGTCCGACGGCTTCTGCCCCAGCCGCTGCACCAGGCATCCGCCGACAGCGCCCTCGCCGGATGGAAACATAATGCAGGGCTCATCGCCGGGAAACGGAAGCATCTTCGCAGCCAGCAGGGTTTCGTAGAACTGTGTCGCACGCTCGATGTCGGCGGCAGGAATCTCAAACCAGGTAATCGCGTTGCCTTCAAACTTGCTCATCGGTGCTTCTCCTCTGCGTCGTGGAATTGACTACATGCGCAGAGTAGGACACCTCTACTGACAGCATAGTGTCAGTAGCCTGTCAGGATAAACCGAATCTTCAGCCGCCGCACGTCCGGCGCAACCCATCCACCGCGGGCTTCGGCTGAGCCGACGACATCGAAGCTGTAATAGTCCTCATGCAGCTTGCGCCGCTCGCCGAACTTCGCCACCGCGAGCCGGACGGCTTCCAGCTCCGAGGCGTACGAAACGCCACTCAGAAAATCATCCACCGCGCCCAGCCAGAAGATCGTCAGCGTCTCGTGATACGCACTCTCCGGCGTCCCCACCGAGCGGTTGTGCCGGCGAATCGCAGCCCGCGTCATCGCCAGCACATTATCGCCGTGGCGTTGCAGATAAAGCGCCGCAATCGCAACATGCGCACCGTGCGTCCACAGCGGCCGCGGCAATTCTCCACGCTCAAAGGCAGCGACGAACCGCGCGAAGCTGCCCTCATCCTGCAATGTGGAAATTTCCATGAGTCTAGTAAGCGTCGCCGCCGGAGTCTCCGTGCGCGAGGTTCTCGAACCTCGTGAAGTCGGCGATATACGCCATATGCACAGTTCCAGTGGGCCCGTTGCGCTGTTTGGCGATAATGATTTCCGCCTTGCCCTTCAGATCTTCATCTTCGCGGTTGTAGTATTCCTCGCGATGGATGAAGGCCACCACGTCGGCATCCTGCTCGATCGAGCCCGACTCGCGCAGGTCAGAAAGCAGCGGCTTCTTGTCACCCGTACGCTGCTCCGATCCACGCGAAAGCTGCGACAGAGCCACCACGGGCACACGCAGCTCTTTCGCCAGCGCTTTCAATCCGCGCGACACCGAGCTGACTTCCTGGGTCCGGTTCTCAAACTTCTTCTGACTCGCTCCCGCGGACCCTGTCATCAACTGCAAATAATCGATGACGATCAGATCGAGCCGGCCTTCCTGCTGCAACAACCGGCGGCACTTCGCGCGCATTTCCGCCAGCGTAATGCCTGGTGTATCGTCCACAAACATCTTCGAATCCATCAACCGTTCCAGCGCATTGATGAGCTTGTCGCGGTCCGAGCGTGGAATGAACCCCGTCTGAATCAGCCGCGAATTGACGTTCGCCTCGCTCGCCAGCATGCGTCGCAGCAGCGACTCCTTCGACATTTCTAACGAGAAGATCGCCACCACTTTGTTGTCCCGCACGGCGCAGTTTTGCGCAATGTTGATGGCCCAGGCTGTCTTCCCCATACTAGGTCTCGCAGCGATAATGATCAGTTCGCTCGGCTGCAGACCACTGGTCATCTTGTCGAAGTCGATGTAATGCGTTGCAAGGCCTGTAATCTCGCGCCCTTGCTCATACAACGCATCGATGCTGCCGAAAGAGCTTGCAACAATCTCGCTAATCCCGGAAAAACCGCGGTTGATCGCAGAATCGGCCACATCCGCGAGCCGCGCCTCCACATCGTTCAGGACCTTGGTCGCCTCTTCCGTCCGGTCGGAGGCCTGCGCCATGCCCTCGGAAAAAATGCTCATCAACTGCCGAAGCAGGCTCTTGTCCTTGACGATGCGGACATAGCTCTCGATGTTCAGGTTCCGGGGAATGCCCTCGGTCAGATACGCCAGATACGCCGGTCCGCCAATCGCTTCCAGCTCACGCTTCTTCGCCAGTGCGTCCTGCACCGTCAGGAAATCCACTGCATGGTTCGCCGCAAGCAACTCCAGAATGACGTGATAAATCCTCTGATGCGAATCCAGCGAGAAGTCTTCTGAACGCAGCTTTGCGGTCGCATCGCTGATCGCCACCGCATCGAGCAGCATCGCGCCAAGGATGGCGATTTCGGTATGAATCGAAGATGGGAGACCGTCTCCCATTGGGGACGGCATTGCAAGGGCAGCCATGTATGCGCTCAGTCTTTCTGGAGAGGGGATGAGGATGTCAGGTGGTTATGTGGAAGCAGTGGGAAACAGGCCTGGACACCGGCATTTTGCACTGAGCTTGTTGCAACTTTCGCAAAAAGTAGCGGCTCTCGCCAACCGAGAGCCGCTACTTTCGATCCCGTAAACCTACTTAGTGTGCTCGGCGTAAACCTTTTGTGCCGCCACAAGTCCCGTCCCAAACTCCACGCCCAACTGCGGCAGCGACTTCACCACCACCTGCTCGAGCGCCGCGATCAACGACATCGTATCCAGGAAGTCGAAGAACCCGAGGTGAGCGATCCGAAAGATCTGTCCCTTCATCTCGCCCTGGCCGTTGGTGATGATCGCCCCAAAGCGCGATTTCAGCTCCTTCACAACCACGCCGGAGTCCGTGCCTTCAGGCGCGTACACCGCCGTCGCCGCCGCTCCAGGAGTCGCCGCGAACAGCTTGAACCCCATCGCGGTCATCGCCGCGCGGGTCATCGCCGCGATCGTCTCAGCATTGTCGACCAGCTTCTTGCGTCCGGCAGCCAAATCGCCATCGGCCTGCGCCGCTATCCAGTCCAGCGCCGCCCCCAGCGCTGCAATCAGTGCGACTGCCGGCGTGTACGCGCTCTCGCCGTTCTTCGCGTTCTTGCGCTCCTTGCGCAGGTCAAAGTAGTAGCGCGGATTGTAAGTCGCTTCCATGCGGTCCCACGCGCGATCGCTCACCGCGAGATAGCTCAGCCCCGGCGGAATCATCACCGCCTTCTGCGACCCACCGATCAGCACATCGATCCCCCATGCATCCATATCGAGCTCGCTCGTGCCAAGCCCGGTGATGCCGTCCACAATCAGCAGCGCCTCGGACTTCGCGTTCTTCAGCAACTCACCGATAGCCTTCACATCGTGGCGCGCTCCGGTCGAAGTTTCGTTCGCCTGCACGAACACCGCGCGCGTCTCCAGCTTCAGCGCGGCCTTCACCTCGTCGAGGTTGAACGTCTGTCCATACGGCACGCTGACGAGATCGACTTCGCAGCCAAACGCCTTGCAAAGCGCCGACCACCGCTCGCCAAACTTACCCGCGCTCAGTACCAGCACGCGGTCACCCGGCGACGTCAGATTCGACACCGATGCCTCCATCGCTCCGGTACCCGACGATGACAGAATGATCACGTCATTCTTCGTGCCAACAAAATCCTTTAGCTGCGCAAGCACGCGTGTATACAGCGCACGAAACTCCGGCGTGCGGTGGTGAATGTCGGCGGCCGCCATGGCAAACTGCGCGGCGGGGAGCAGGGGCGTCGGTCCAGGCGTAAAAAGACGAATCTTCCGTATCATGCTTTCTATTTTAGCCAACCTACAACTTGGTAAGCTGGTACGTGGTGCACGGAGGCACGAACATGGCAAAGATCGGCGAGCGCATCGGCGCAGACATCATCACGGCAATGAAGGCCCACGAGGCTGACAAGCTGACGACCCTACGCATGGTCAAGTCCGCGCTGAAGTCCAAAGAGATCGACAAGCGTGAGCCGCTGACCGACGCCGAGGAGCAGGCGATTTTGACGACCCTGCTAAAGCAGCGCCGCGAAAGCGTCGAGAGCTTCACCAAGGGCAACCGCCCCGAGCTCGCCGCGAAGGAGCAGACCGAGATCGGCATCATCGACGCCTACATGCCGCAGGCCGCCGGTGAAGACGAAATCCGCGCAGTCGTCCACGGCGCGATCGAGCATGTCACAGCGGACGCCGGCGGCACACGCCCCGGGCCCCGCGACATGGGAACAGTGATGAAGGTCGTCCAGCAACGCCTGCTGGCGGATGGCATCCGCGCCGACGGCAAGGTGGTCAGCGAAATGGTAAAGGCAGAGTTGGTTAAGAGTTAGTTAGCGCTTAGGCTGTTTGCAGAGTACGAACTCGCGCGTTAGCAGAAGCCCAATTTTCCCGTGAACGAGCGATGTCGCTTTCGGTTCGAGTGGAAATGACTGCCCCGAGCGGTCGTTTGGTCTTTGCCAAAAAAAACACAAGGCCGGTCGTTAACCCGGCACTGAGTGCAACCTGCTCCACAAGTTCTTCTGAAGGAAGCTCATTCAGAGCGCGAAGAAGTGAAGTGAGTCCAACGAATCTTCTTCCGCGTAGCGTGATCGCCTGAAATCTGACGAGCCAGATGGACAGTGCTTCCTGCGCTGTTTGAAGCCGGCTTCCCTCTCCGCTAACTTTTACAGAAGGGTCCTTAGCCAGTTCGAGAATTTGACGGAAAGCGGGTGACTCCGGTTCCTCTGAAAGACGAACTACCAATTTTTTCAGGGTCGAGTTCATACTTCAGTCGCCTCCACGTTTGACTCTGCTCCACACTCGGATGGATTTCCTATCCACCATACTCTTACGCCACTGGCGCCTTACAACAACAATCCAAACAGGCATGGATCGAGCAGGCCCCACACACCCGCGCCAGTTCGCGCCGCAACGCGGCGCGAGCCCGATGCGCCCTCACCGCGGCATTCCCCGCCGTCAGTTCGTGCTTCTTCGCAAACGCACTTAGCGGCTCCTCCGCCAGATCGACCTCGCGAAGAATCTCCGCATACGCCGGCTTCAGTGTCGGCAGAACGTGCGCAATGCAGCCGCAGATAAACTTTCGCGCGGCAGCATCCGGAGCAGCCAAATCTCCGTCAGCAAAACCCAGTTCCGCGGCCCAGCCGTCCATCGCCTTGCTCTCGGTCGCGCGACGCCGATAGAAGTCGATCACCGCATTCCGCAGCACGCTGTAAAACCATGCCACAGCCGAATCATCCTCGCGCAAACTTCCCGGCCGCTCCAACGCACGCATGTACGCAGCCTGCAGAATATCTTCCGCAAGCTCAGGATCGGCAACCCGCCGCCGCACAAATGCGAGGAAGCCGGCACGGCGATCGAGCAACGTTTGCAGTGTCGTTTCAGACATAAGAATCAGATGAGGCGCAGCAACGAACGAAGCAGGGAAGCAAGCAGGAGCGGCGAACCGCTCCCACCGCATTAGCAGCAAGGGCAGGGGCAGACCGGGCAATCGCATTCCGGACCGCAGGGGCAGGTGCATTTCGTCGTCATCGCAGTTCTCCTTTTCGACCGCTGTTCGGCAGTCAATCCCGTAGACGCGCGACCCCAAAAATCATTACAGCT
>Ga0207652_10003178_pt1 | contig 13664 bp, 8 predicted proteins | sample KBSC63BmetaG_FD_184334 | JGI IMG/M metagenome (GOLD analysis project Ga0207652, IMG submission 184334) | Corn rhizosphere microbial communities from Kellogg Biological Station, Michigan, USA - KBS C6-3B metaG (SPAdes) (version 2) | ecosystem: Host-associated > Plants > Roots > Rhizosphere ... | reverse complement strand
CTGGCTGCTCACTGTCTCAATTGCCATCGTACCTCTTCTCCAAGCGGAGAGAGGGGTATGGTCCGGGCAGCACATGACGCAGCTCGACACCGACTACCTGGTGATCGGTTCTGGACTCGCCGGCCTCAACTTCGCACTCCTCGCCGCGGAGCACGGCCGCGTGGTCGTGATGACGAAGAAGCGGCCCACCGACACGAACACGAACTGGGCGCAAGGTGGCGTCGCGGCCGTGCTCGCGAACGACGACAGCTTCGAGACCCACGTCGAGGACACGCTGGTCGCAGGCGATGGCCTGTGCGATCGCAACGTCGTCGAGCTGTGCGTCCACGACGGGCCGCGCCAGGTCCAGCGCCTGCTCGATCTCGGGGTCCGGCTCGATCGCGATGCCGCCGGCAACCTCGACCTCGGCCGCGAGGGCGCCCACACGAAGCACCGGGTCGTCCACTGGGAGGACATCACCGGCCGCGAGATCCAGCGCGCGCTGCTCGCCGCCGTCGAGGCGCACCCGAACATCACGATCCTCGACAACCACATCGCGGTCGACCTCCTGTCGCTCGCGAAGTACGGCGGCGACCCGGCGTGCTTCGGCGCGTACGTGCTCGACACCCGGACCCACGTCGTCCAGACGATCTGCGCGCGCGCGACCGTGCTCGCGAGCGGCGGAACCGGCAAGGTCTACATCTATACGTCGAACCCCGACGTCGCGACCGGCGATGGCATCGCGATGGCGTATCGCATCGGCGCCGCCTGTGGCGACCTCGAGTTCACCCAGTTCCACCCGACGGTGCTCTACCACCCGCACGCGAAGAGCTTCCTGATCTCCGAGGCGCTGCGCGGCGAAGGCGGCGTGCTCCGCCTCGCGACCGGCGAGGAGTTCATGCACCGCTACGATCCGCGCGGCTCGCTCGCCTCGCGAGATATCGTCGCCCGCGCGATCGACAACGAGCTCAAGAAGTCCGGCGCGGACTGCGTGTTCCTCGACATGACCGCGCTCGATCCGGCGTTCGTGCGCCAGCGGTTCCCGAACATCTTCGAGCACTGCCTCGCGCTCGGCATCGACATGACGAAGACCGGCATCCCGGTCGTGCCCGCGGCGCACTACCAGTGCGGCGGGATCAAGTCCGACATCAACGGCGCGACCACCGTCAAAGGCCTCTACGCGATCGGCGAGTGCGCGATGACCGGGCTCCACGGCGCGAACCGGCTCGCGTCGAACTCGCTGCTCGAGGCGATGGTGTTCTCGACCCGCGCTGCCGAAGCGGTGCGCGGCGAGGTCCGCCGCCAGCCGTCGCAGCTCGCGCCGTGGTCGAGCGGCACCGCGACCGACTCGAACGACGCGATCGTCGTGGCGCTGAACTGGGAAGAGATCCGCCGGTTCATGTGGTCGTACGTCGGCATCGTCCGCTCGAACAAGCGGCTCGAGCGCGCGCGCCACCGGATCGAGATCCTGCGCGACGAGATCCGCGAGTACTACATCGACTTCAAGATCACGAGCGACCTGGTCGAGCTCCGCAACCTCGCGCTGGTCGCGCACCTGATGATCGAATGCGCGCGCCGCCGCAAAGAATCCCGCGGCCTCCACTTCACGCTCGACTACCCGGAAAAGCTTCCCGAGGCGCTGCACTCCGAGATCCAGCTGACCGACGGCCCGCGCGGCTGACCGAATACTTCCGGACAGCGCGAAGACTACGTGCGCATCTGGCGAGCTGCGCGCGTCTCCCCCGCATGCTGTTCCGCTGCCTTCTTGTCGTGGGCTCGATCGCGTGCTTCGCCGGCCCCGCCGCCGCCGATGACATCCCCCCAGCTCCCGCGTTCGGCCTGCTCGATCCGATGCGGATCACGCCGTTCTATCTCGGCATTGCCACCGAGCTGAGCAGCTTCGACCACGGTGCAACGGCGTCGACGACGCTCCACGTCCAGGCGTCGACGGAGTGCGAGTGCCACTTCAGCTTCTACGGCACGCTCCCCGCGTCGCTCCAGCTCGCCCGGCCGCTCGGCGCGATCGCCGCGTCGTCGGGACCGATCTCGACCCAAGACACGGGCACCGCGCTCGGCACCGCCGACGTCGGCGTGTTCGGCGGCGGACGCCGCGAGAGCGAGGACGGTGCGATCACCACCCTCTTTCGAGTCGGTGCGCTGTTGCCGACAGCGACGAGTGGCTCGCATGCCTGGCTCCCGAGCGCGCGCGCCGAAGATCGGGTGCTCGAGCTCCCGCGCAACGCAGGCGTCCGGTCCAGCGTCTCGCGCGAATACGCAGACCACGGAGCGCCCACGTTCCGTGTGGAGGTCGGGGTCGACGTCGCGGCACTGCTCGCGACATCGCGCGATCCGGTTCACGTCGTGCCCCGCGCCGGTGCGGGAATGCTGGTGATGCCGAGCGCGCGGTGGAGTTATTCGCTCGAGACCGCGGTATCGGCCGATCCGTTTGTCGGGACGGGCCTGGATCTTCGCTGGAGCGGCGGCGTCACGGCCCGCTTCGGCCACCATCGTGGCCACGTCTCGTTCGTCCAGCCTGCGGTCACGCTCGCGACGACCTATGCCGGCGACCGGTGGTCGACGAGCCTGCTTGTCGATGTCGTCGCGACCTCGGCGGCACTCGCCGATGGTTACCGCGAGTAGACACCCCGTGTTGTGAACGCTCGTTGACTCGCGGCGACGTTTGGCACGTGTCTGCGGCTAGTTACACCCAAAGGTGCCCGTGACGCCGGCTGGCATATCGGTCGCAATACCGTCTTCCATCAACTCCTAGCTGCCGGATCTTGACGGACGGCCACGCAGCTCGGGGGGCCACCGAAGCATTCTGCTTCGGTGGCTTTATTTTTTTCGGCTGTTACTGTCTTTGCAGTGAAGCCGCTCCGGGTGCTGGTCCTGTTCGCCGTCGCCGCCTGCGGCGGTCCAGCGGGTCCGTCGTCGCCCGCGGCCGATGGCGTGCGCGAGTACGTGAAGGCGCTCCACTCGAACGATCCGCACGACGCGTACGACCTGCTCGCCTCGGACGTGAAGAAGAAGCTCAGCTACGACGAGTTCGCGCTGCAGTGGAAGCAGTCGCAGCAGGAGCGGACGTGGCAGGCGAAGGTGCTCGAGGACAGCCTGAAGGGCAACCCGGATGTCGGCGAGCGCGCGCTCGTCAGCTTCTCGGACGGCAAGCTCGTCCAGCTCCAGCGCGAGGGCAAGACCTGGCGGCTCGAGTCCGAGCTGGTCTCGCGGTCGCGCGCGAAGCAGCCGCGCGATGCGATCCGGTTGTTCGCCGATGCGATCGCGGCGCGCGATGTCTCGGCCGCATTGAACCTCCTGACGCAGCGCCGCCGCGATGGCCTCCAGAAGCAGGTCGAAGGCTTCATCGCCGGAATCGGCAAGCACATCAACGGCTCGCTCGAGACGCTGAACGATCGCGCCGAGCTGCGCTGGGACGAGAACGGCATCCGCTACCGGATCGTGCTCCGCAAGGAAGACGACGAGTGGCGGATCGACGACATCTACATCCGGCCCGCGCCGAAGGGCGAGGACGAGGGTGACAAGGGCGGCGTCGAGGGCTCGGTTCCCGAAGACTTCTAAGCTTTGCGCCGCGAGCCGCCGAGGAACGACGGCAACCGGTGGCGCAGGCCGCGCAGCATGTCGATCGCACTGCCGCTCGGCGGTGTCTGGTTCGTCGCCGGCATGACCTTCGGCGCGAGCTCGATCCGCGGCGTGTCGTCGCCGACGAGCGAGGCGACCGGCGTCGCCGACGAAGGATCGCCGGTGCGCGGGCCGAGCCCCATGCCTTCGCGCGCCTCTTCGACCGTCTTCGCGAGCACGGTGTGGAGGTCCTTGCGGAGCTGGACCTTCTTGAGCGTCGTCCCGATCTGGCGCGCCATCTCGCGCGCCGACGGGAACCGATCGTCGATGTTGCGCGACAGCGCGCGCTGGACGATCGCGACGAACGGCTGCGGCACGTCGGGACGGAGCGGCCGTAGCGGCTGGACCATGCAGTCGCGCAGGCGCGTGTACGTCTCGTAGTCGGTCGTGCCGTCGAACAGCTTGCGGCCGACGAGCGCTTCCCACAGCACCGAGCCGCACGCGAACTGATCGCTCGCGGCGATCGGCCGGCCACCGGCGACGATCTCCGGCGCGAGATACGACATCTTGCCTTTGACGATGCCTTGCTCCGTCGTCTCCTGCGGGCGATCCGGTGCGAGCGCGAGACCGAAGTCGATCAGCTTGACCATGCCGCGCGTCGTGAGCAGCACGTTGTGCGGCGAGACGTCGCGATGGACGACCGGATACGGCCGGCCATCGGGTCCGAGCCTTTCGTGCGCCGCCGCGAGCCCGCGAAGAATTCCGACGCCGACGGCGGCGACGAGCTCCCACCGGGTCGGCTCGTTGCGCTGGACGTGCCAGCGGATCCAGGTGCCGAGATCGACGCCGTCGATCCACTCGAGCACCATGTAGTAGTTGCCGTGGTCGTGTACGAAGTCGTGGACCTCGGCGACGTTCGGCGACTGCAACGTCGAGCCGACGCGGGCTTCCTCGACGAACATCGCGACGTACGGGTTCTGGATTGCGAGATTCTGGTGCATCTGCTTCACCGCGACATCTCGGACGAATCCCGAGTCGCCGCGTACGCGTCCGCGCCAGACGTCGGCCATGCCACCACGGCCAGCAACTTCGATGAGCTCGTAGCGCCCGCCGACGATCGTACCCGGACGGGGCTCCTCGGCCATCTCGTCTTCATCTTGGCACAAACTGCCGGCGGGAAGCGCCGCACGAATGGTAATCTAGTGATCATGGAGTCCAGCCCGGGCCTCGCCCGGTTTGCTGAAGTGGTGGCGAGGGACGAGCTCGCGCTCGACCATGCGGCACTGCTGATCGGCGCGTGGGACTATCCGACACGCGACCTCGAACGCTATCGCGCGCAACTCGACGACATCGCTCGTCGCGTCGCGCCGGGAGTCGAGCGCGCGCACAACAGCACGGAGCGCGCGCACACGATCAGCGACTACTTGTTCGGACGCCTCGGCTTCTCGGGCAATGCGGACGACTACTACGATCCGCGCAATAGCTTCCTGTGCGACGTGATGGATCGCAGGCGCGGTATCCCGATCTCGCTGTCGGTGCTCTATCTCGAGATCGCGCGGCGGGTCGGCGTGCTCGCGCAGGGCGTGAACTTTCCCGGCCACTTCCTCGTGCGCGTCGCGATCGAGGACGCGTGGTTGTTCCTCGACCCGTACAACAACGGCGCGGAGATGTCGCCCGCGGATCTCGAGAACCTCCTGCGCAAGACCACGACGCCGAGCGCCGTGCTCGAGCCGAGCGTGATCGCGGCGGCGAGCAAGCGTCAGATCGTCGCGCGGATGCTCGTCAACCTCGCGGGGATCTACGGGCGCAACGGCGATCTCCCGCGCTCGCTCGACGTGTTAGAAAGGCTCGCGATCCTCGAGCCCGCGAACCCGCGCATCGCGCGAGACCTCGCGCAGCTGCGAGAGCGCGTCGATGGCCTGAACTAGAGAGCATGTCCGACTTCACCGCCGACTCCGTCGCGAAGCAGCTCGACTACTGCACGTTCTGCCCAAAGATGTGCCGGCACGCGTGCCCGGTGTCGACGGCGAGCGGCCGCGAGACGTACATCCCACAGGTCAAGATGGACCGGATGAACCAGCTGCGGCTCGGCCGGAGCAGCTGGACGGCGGAAGAGACCGATCCGCTGTGGGCGTGCACCGGGTGCCGGCACTGCACGGTGTACTGCGATCACGGCAACGAGCCGGGGCTCGTGCTCCTCACCGGCCGTGCCGCCGCGGTCGACAAGGGCGTGCCGCATCCCGCGCTCGTCGGTTACTCGGAGCGGTTCCGCGCGCGCGAGCAGCGGCTCTCGGCGCAGCTCCAGGCGAGCTTTCCGGACCGGCTCGCGACCGAGGGCGAGCTCGGGTTCTGGCCCGGCTGCGATGCGATCGACAAGGGCTCGGCCGATATCGCCGCCGCGCTCGCGGTGTTCGATCGCACGGGGCTGGAGGACGTCAAGATCGTCGACGCACCGCAGGCGTGCGCCGGTTATCCGCTGCTGGCCGCCGGTCACAAGGATCTGTTTCGCTGGCACGCCGGTCGAGTCGCGACTGCGATGCGCGGGTTCAAGAAGGTCGCGATCAACTGCAGCGCGTGCCTGTATGCGGTTCGCCAGCAGTACGCCGCAGAGGGCGTCCAGGTCCGCGCCGAGGTCGTGTCGCTCGCCGACGTGCTCGCGCCGGCGGCCGCGAACCTCGCGTGTCAGCTCCAGCGCAAGAGCGTCTACTATCACGACCCCTGCTATCACGCGCGTTACAACGACGTGATCGAGGCGCCGCGCAAGGCGCTCGCGCAGCTCGTCGAGGTCCGCGAGCTGTCGTGGAACAAGCAGGACACCGAGTGTTGCGGCGGCGGCGGCCTCTTGCCGAAGACGATGCCACTCGTCGCGGACCAGATGAGCAAGCGCCGGCTCGCCGAGGTCCAGGCGCAAGGCGGCGGCATGGTCGTGACGTCATGCGCGACCTGCGCGTTCATGTTGAAGCGCAACGCACCGGCATCGGTCGAGGTCGCGAACCTCGCGACCGCGATGGCCTTGCTGTCGGAGACGCCGTTCACGCCGCCTGCGGCGAGCGAAGGCGAAGACTAGAGCAGCAGCTGGAGGAGCTCGATCAGCTCCGCGAGTGACATTCGATTGGCGAGCGGGACCAGTCCGTTGTCGAGTACGGGTCCATAGAGCGCCGGAATCTTCAACGCGCGGCGCTGCCCGGCGGAGATCGCCATCGCCTGGAGCACGCCCTCGCCCTGGTAGGGATGCTCGCCAGCGAGCCACAGCGCGAGCATCGCGCAGATCGAGAATACGTCGGCCGCCGGCGTCGGAGTCGCATCGGGTTGAGAGAGGATCTCGGGCGCCATGAAGAACTGATCGAAGCACGGCGCCACACCGTCGCGGCGCGCCGCGGTCGCGAGGAACGGCTCGCAGCGCGGTGCAATGCCGGTGACCGTCTTCTCGCGGTAGCCGTAGACGAGCTCGGGACGGAGTCCGCCGAGGACGTGACCGCCCGCATGCGCGAGCGCGACGATGCGCGCGACGGCGAGGGCCGTGGCAACCGGGGATACCGACGAGAACGAGGAGATCGGCGCGCCGTTCGGCTCGGTCTCGACCATGCCCGTGTGCTCGGCGTGGTCGGAGAGCGGCCCGATGTGGAGCAGCTTCGCGATCCCCGGCACGCGATACTCGAGGTCCGGCCTGGAGCGCGTTTGCTTCGCACCGAGTGTGATCAACACGGGAAGGTCGGTTTCGTGATCGATCCCGCGGTACTGACCGCGATCGGAACTACCGCGCAGCTCCTCCTGAAGCTCGAACCGGCCGGCGCCGAGCGTCGCGCCCAGCGGAAAGTGCTCGAGGCGGAATGCGTGCTTGAACGCCCACGCCTCGCTCGCGAGCTCGTCGACCTCGTCGAGCGACAGCACGAGCTCGGCGCCCGTATCGCGCACGAACTTCCACGCACCGCGGTCGACGCGCTCCGCGCGAATCGACGGCCCGAGCTTCAGCGCATTCGCCGATTTCATCTCCCGCAGCCAGCGATCGCCGAGGTCGGAGAGCACCGCGAGCACGAGCTCGTGCGCGACGCCCTGCGGGTCATCGGCGAGCGTCACGCTCGTGGCGTCGACCGAAATGACGCGCGGCCGGTTCACGGAGCTCCGAACAGGTAGACGAGGCCCGGGTCGACACTCGCGGTCACGTCGTTAGACTCTTCGTCGCAGATCCGGACCTGATAGTGGTCGCGCAGCCACGCGACAAACGTTCGTCCGGCCTCGAGTGGCTCGAGGCGGTACGCGAGGTCGATCCGATGCGGATAGATGCTGACGAGCGTGACGTTGGTCGGAAAGTTGTTGGTGTCCGTCTCGCGCAGCGACACCGCACTCGCGAGCGTGTCCTGGTCAGGCGCGACGATGAACGTCGCAGGATCGGCGACGTCTCGGCGGGTATGCGGCAGTCGCGACACGAATTCCTCGATCGGCGCAGTCGCGAATGCGCCGGACACGGGCACGAAGCTCATGTCGGTGATCACGGCGCCTTCTGATGCCCGGCCGCCATGACCGCTTTCTGGAACGCCTCCCACTGGAGCTTGTTCTTGCCCTTGTCGTACGGGTTCGCGACGTCGGCCGGCCCCTTGGGGACCGCCTCTCCTGCGCTGTCGACCTTGAAGGCGACGCCATCCTGCCCGGGAGCGGGGGTCGAGGTCTTCACCTCGACACTGTACATGAGCTGACCTTTGTTGAACTTGTCGCCCAGAGGCTTGACGCGGATCAGCGTGCCGTCCGTGAAGTCGTACACGAGCTGATCTTGGGTCTTCACGCCGAGTGGATCTGTCGGGTCCTTGATCGGGTCCTTTGTCTTGGTCGCGTTGCCTGCGGTGACCTCCGCGTCGAGGACGAGCTCCATGTCCGCAGCCGACTTGCCGCCGAGTTGCGGCGACAAGCGCTTTGCTGCACCGCCGACGGTTCCTTTTCCGTACGCGGCAAGCTGCGCCTTCGCGTCCGCCTTACCGGGATCGTTGAGATCGAACACGGCGCCGCTCGAGATCTTCGCAGCTGCCTCTGCTTGCGCAGCCGCAACGGCTTCGGCCTGCGCCGTCGCACGTGCCGCTTTGTCGGCCGCGTCGCCCGCGACCTTGACCGCGTCGTCGGCTTTCTTCCCCGGCTTCGCCATCTCATCGGTGTAGGCCTTCACACCCGCATCGCGAGCGGCGTCCTTCACGCGTGTCTCACCATCGGCCGGCAACTGGATCTTCTTGATCTCGCGCTCCGCGTGACTGTTCGCGGACTGATAGACGCGCGCGGCATCGGCGGGCGGAATCGTTCCAGCCTTGGTCTGCGTCGGTGTCGTCGGTGTCGCTCCCGCGCCGATCACGCCCTTCGTCATCAAGCCTTCGGGCGGCTCGCTGAACATGACGAGGCTGCCGATCGCCTCGTGATCGACGGTGTAAACCTCACCGCTCCACAGCGTCTTGCCACTCGCATCGGTCGCGACCATCTTCGATTTGTAGACGCCGATCTCGGCGTTGCCGGCCCACGAGCCGACCCGCTCGGGCTGGAGGATCTTGATCGCGACCTGCGGCTCGTGAACGCCCGGCGTCGGGTTGCCGATCTTGCCGCCGCCCTTCGCGACGTACGGCGTCTGCACGGTGTGCTCGCCGAGGCCGTTGCGCACGCAGAACGCGACATCCGCGGCCGAGGGGAACACGTTGACCTTGTTGAGCTCGCCGCCCTTGCCGCCCCCCTTCACCAGCTCGGGGAAGCTCGTCGTACCGCCCTTGATCAGCTTCGCATCATTGAGCGGATGCGAGTGCGCGACCGGACGCACGCCGCCGAAGCCGGCCCAGTTGACCGCCCCGCCTTCGCCGCGGATCAGGATGAACGAGCCATCGGGCAACTGGCCGATGCCCCACTCGACGCTGCGTGTATCGAAGCTCTTCGGCGGCGCCTCCATGCCGAGCGCCTTGAACGCGGAGTGATCGCCCGCGGCGAGCTTGCCGAGGATCGCCTGCGCCTCGCCCTCGGTCTTCACGTGGGTGCCGACCGCGATGTTCTGCTTCGACAGGATGTCCGCCGGATCGAGCGTCGGCTTGATTTCGGCGACGACCGGCGGCGGGCGATCGGCCGGCGCCTTCGGATCGGTCGCCTTGCGCGTCTTCCACGCCTCGTCGAGCGCCTCGTTGAACGGCTTCTCCGTCGGGATCTCGACGGTGTAGCCGCCCTCGCCATCCGGCTTGATCGTGATCTTCTCGCCGCCGCGCGTGATCTTGACCTTGTCGGTGCCGAGCACGTTCGCCATCTCGGCTTGCTTCGCCGCCATGTCGGTCGCGTACGCTATCTTCAGCTTCGCGATCTCGTCCGGCTTCATCTTCCCCAGCTTCGTTTCGTCGCCGCGGATCGTGCCGGTCTTCGGATCGTAGTGCGGCTCGATGCCCTCGCTCGGGTGGAACAGGCCCTCGCTCTTCATCGACGCGACGGTCTTCGCGGCCATGTTGGACTCGATGGCCTTCAGCGCGGCCATCTGAACCAGCATGATCGCGCCCGACTCGGCGAGCTGCTGGAACACCTGTGCCGAGACCTTCTGCGCCGCCTTGATCTTCGCGTCGAGGTCGGCGCGCATCCCCGCGAGCTTGGGATCCGAGGGGTTCGTCCGCTCGAGCTCGCGGATGTCGCCGTCGAGCTTTGCGATCTCGGTGATCTGTCCATCGCGGATCTGGCGGATCGACTCGATCGCCTGGACCGTCATGATCGTGCCCATGCCCGCGATCGTCACGCCCTCGAGCGCGTAGCGCGCGACCTTGCCCGCGGTCGCCACGGCCTTGAGCTCGCCGACGTACGGCAGGAAGTTGAGTCCGATCTCGGCGACGCCGGTCGCGACGTTCATCGACGTCAGCGTGCCCTTCGCGCGGAGCTGCGCCATGTTGTCGAGCGTGTCGACCGAGTTGTAGACCGCGAGCGCCGGCAGGAGCAGCGCGCCCGACCCCGGCACGAACACCATCACGGCCGCGCCGATGATGTTGACCGCGAGCTTGACGTGCTCGTTATAGACGACGCTCTTGACGTCCTTCCACGCGGTGCCGGTGTCGAGCTCGTAGCCGACGGTCTTCTTCAGCGGCGTCAGCGAGCTGTCGTCGAGCTGCTCGAACAGCACCGAGACGCGGCCCGGCGGATACGACTTGCAGAGGTCGGTAAACGTGCCCTTCACGGCGTCGTGGAACGTCTTGCCGGTCGCGCTGAACGTGTAGTTGGTCGGTTCGTAGAGCTGCGTGAAGTCGTGGATCGTCGTCTTGACCGCGTCGCCGTCCTTCTTCGCGGACGCGACGAGCTTCAACACGGTGTCGGCGATGCCGTTCTTGCGCGACAGGAAGCTGCCGCGCGCCTCGAAGAACGTGCTGTCTTTCGACTCGGCGTCGAGCGTCTTCTGGGTCTCGTCGAGCTGCTTCAGCTGATCCTTCGCGTAGGAGATCATGTCCGCCCACTGCGGATTGCCTGCGGGACCGTTCAGCGTGTGATCGGTCGTGTGGGCCTTGATCATCTCCTCGAGCGCCTTCTTGTCCTTGCCGACGAAGGCGACGCGATCCTTGTAGTCGAGCCGGGTGAACCCGTCGGGCGTGTTGCCCTCGGTCCACGTGCCGTACTCCTGCTTCTGACTGCCGAACATCGTGTTGAACCACGACACGTCGAACGGGTACGCGTTCTTGCCCGAGTCGAACGTCGTGCCGCCCTGCAGCCCGCCGAACGCCTTCGCGTTCATCTCGGTCATTCGCTCGCTCTCGGTCTTGACCTCGCAGTCGAGCTGGAAGTGCGCGGGCTGGTAGAACGCGTGCGTCACGAACGCGTGGATCCGGTAGGTGCCCTTCTGCGGGAACTTGAACGTGAAGCCGCTCGGCTTGCCGTCGAGCTGCGAGTAGTGGCTCGTGTCGTCCTTCAGGTGCTTGCCGGGCTCGGCGACGCTGACCGCGGTCCACTTGATGTCGATGTACGGGATCGCGAACGCGTCGCGATTGCTCTCGCACTCGAACACGAACTCGGCGTCCTGATCGACGTAGTTCAGCCCGGCGCGATTGATCAGCTTGCCGAGGACCGGCTCGGTGAACAGCGGCTTGTAGGTCTTCGCGCTCGGATCGGGCTTGTTGCCGAGCTCGGCGTTCGCGTTCGCCGCATCGGCCGCGGCGATCACCGTCGTCAGGAACGACACGTCGAGCTGCTGCGGCGTCGCGCCCGTGCCCTTCGCCTTCAGGAGCTCGACAACCTTCTTCTTCAGCGCCGCCTTCTCGGGCTTGTCGAGATCGCGCAGCATAGCGATCACGCCTGGGGTGATCGTCGAGGGGTCGTCCTTGCTCGGCGTCGGCGGCGTCGTCGACCCGAGCTGCTTCATCCAGTCGAGGAAGTACTGCCGATCGGCCTCGGGGATCGAGCTCGTGAACTTGACGCCACCCGCCGTCGCTGTGCCCGCGCCCGGATCGGCCTTCTGCTTCGCGAGGTGCTCGGTCCACACCTGCTTGCCGTACAGGTACTCCATCGCCTTGTCGCCGAATGGCACGAGCACGCCGTTGTTGCCCGGCTCCACCGTGAGCTGGTAGCCATCGGCGCTCGTCAGCTCGGTCCGCGGCCCCGCGAGGATCGGCATTCCCGTGTACGCCTCGATCGCGGCGGCGACCTGCGCGCGCAGCGCGACCGGCCAGTCCACGGTCGTCTTCGCGGACACGCCCCCGGGGACGACTGCGGTCGAGCGCATGATCACGAGCACACCGTTGCCGTAGTCGACGATCGAGACGTCCTGACCCGGCGCCGGCCCGATGATCGCGTAGATCGTCGCAGCCGGCCGCAGCGTGGTGACCTTCTTCTTCTTGTCGATCACGCCCTGCATGCGGACCGTCGCCGCGTACTTGGGGATGTTCGCGTCCTCCATCCACGAGAACTGCCCCGCAGCCTTGAGCGCGCGCAGGATCTCGACGTTGCGCACGGGCGTGAACGTCTCGCCGTTCACGATGTTGAAGCTCGGATCGGACGTCAACCACTCGGTCAGCGCGAACACGCGACCGTCGGTTTGGATCTGTAGATTGACGTTCGGCGGCAGCGTCGGCTCGGCCTCCGCCTTCGCCGCAGCGCCCGGATTGCGCGCGACGACCGCGCCCGCACCGCCGGTGGCCTTCGCCGCCTTCGTCTCCGGCCCGGGCTTGCCCGCGACCATCGCGGCCGCCATCGCGTCGGCCGACGCTTCGACCGAGTCACCGGCCTCCGTGATCCGACCGGGGCCGCCGAGCTCACCCGCCGCGTGCTGCGCGACGTGCGCGAGCTCGTGCGCGATCAACAGGTCACCGGCGGGTGACCCGGGATTGTATTGACCGGCTCCGAAGAACAGTTGGTCACCGCTCGCGAATGCGCGCGCACCGACGGCCTCGGCGGCCTCGGCGGCAGCGCTGTCGGTGTGAACGCGCACGGCCGAGAGATCGATGCCGAGCGTCCTGGCGAACTTGCGCGCGAGGAGCGGTGGCAACGGTGCGCCGCCGCCTGCAGCCGCCTTCGCGACGATCGCCTGGAGTTCCTCGGGGGTCCGCTGCGCTCCCGCGCCTTCCTTCTTCTTGCGCGCGATCGGCAGCGTGCTCGCGAGCGTGATCTGGCCGGGCGCCGACGGAGCACCCGCCGGCATCTTGCCGAGCTGCTCGGTCAGCGAGCGCTTGCCGGGCGCGAGTCCGCCGTCGAGCGCTTCTGCGTCGCCGCTGTCTCCTGTCGCCTTTCCGTACTCGCGCACCATCGCCTATTCCAGCTTCACGTCGATGTTGTAGACGTACGTCGACCAGCCGGTCTCCTCCTTCACGTCCTTCACCGAGACCGGGTCGAACGGGAACGTGATCGACGCGCGGGACACGCCGTTGACGAAGACGTAGACGAAGTCACCCGGTGCCAGCTTGCCCGGGTCGTAGACCATGTGGCCGAGCGCGCTGTGATCTTCCTTCGCGTCGGCCTCGGGCAGATCGACCTTGTTGTGGAGCTGGAGCGAGACCCGGACCGACGGAGATCCGCCCTCGATCGGCGTGATCGTCACCTTGAACTTGACGCTGCTCTTCCACAGCGCGCCGACCATGTTCCAGTACGAGCTCGGCAGCAGCTCCTTGTGGCGTGGCAGCTCTCGCAGGAACCCGTGG
>Ga0207652_10003177_pt1 | contig 13671 bp, 12 predicted proteins | sample KBSC63BmetaG_FD_184334 | JGI IMG/M metagenome (GOLD analysis project Ga0207652, IMG submission 184334) | Corn rhizosphere microbial communities from Kellogg Biological Station, Michigan, USA - KBS C6-3B metaG (SPAdes) (version 2) | ecosystem: Host-associated > Plants > Roots > Rhizosphere ... | reverse complement strand
GGCAGCCGAGGCAGAACGACTGCAGGCGGTGGCAGCCCTCGCAGCGCGGCGAGTCCTTGCGCGCGTCGATGGCGTGGCGATCGAGGTAGTCGTTGCCGTGGAAGTCCATCGGCTTGACCACGCCGTAGTGGCAGTCGAGGCAGAACTGCTGGCGATGACAGTTGGCGCAGTACTTCGGATCGCTGGCCGCGACCGACGAGTGCTTGGTGCGGAACTCGAGCGTGTGCGCGTCGCCGCGCAGCGCGCCCGACGGCTCGAGCGTGCCCGTCGGCAGGTTGGTCTCGAGCGTGTTGTCGGGCTTGACCAGGTGGCAGGTCGCGCAGCGCGACGGCCCGTGCATCGCCGCGCGCCGCGAGTCGTGGCACGAAAGGCACAGCCCCATCGTCGGCAGCTGATTGCGCGTCGCGAGATCGATGCGATCGAGCGCCGCGTGGCAGCGCGTGCAGGGCACGCCCTTGTCGACGTGGACCGCGTGATCGAACTTGAGGTTCGGCGCCGGCATGACGACCTTGGCGAGGTCGGCGCCGATGCTGAGCTCGGGATGCTGCTTGTTCGGCGGATGGCAGGTCTCGCAGACGTCGCGCGTCGGGATCAGGTTGTCCGACGAGCGCGTCGACTTCGGCGCCGCCTCGTGGCAGAAGTCGCACTCGATCTTCTTGGCCAGGTGCTTGGCGTGCGAGAACGCGATCGGCAGCTGTTGCTGTGGAAAGATGATCTCCGACGGCGCGGCGAACCCCGCGACCGTAATCCCGAGCGAGAGGACGAGCGCGATCAAAATCCACTCCACGGCTGCGGCCGGCGGATGCCGCGCGGCTTCATGCCCAGCCAGAACGACAGATCGAGCAGCGCCAAGACGCGCAGCTGCGACGGATAGAGGCGGTTCACGTTCTCCTCGATGAGCCCATGCAGGTTGATCCCGTCGAGCGGCGTCCAGCGCAGGCCCGCCTGCACGCCGAACGAGTTGGCCGCGTCCTCGGGCCGGATGTCGTCGTGGAACGAGACGAAGGAGAGGCGCCCCTCGGCGAAGACGCTGCCCTTGCGCACGCCGAGCTCGTCGCCCCAGATGCGCATGCGCGTCGACAGATCGACGCCGGCGCGCAGGCCGCCGTAGCCGTCTTCGTAGTAGCCGTCGATGCGCACCCAGCCGCGCCTGCCGACGGCCATGCGCCCGCCGAGTGAGCCGCCGCCCGAGGCGTAGGCGCCGTTGTCGTCGAAGTAGAGGCGCGTGAACGCCTGCGCGTAGGCGCGGATCTTCCAGAAGGTGACGTCGTAGGCGAGGCGGATGTCGTCGAACGCTTGCGAGGCGAAGACGTTCCAGATCGAGTCGCCGTCGAAGGTCGGCGCCGAGAGCACGTACTCGAGCGAGATGCCGTGGCGCCCGAGCTGCGAGCGCGCGCCGGCGTAGACCTCGTCGATGCGGCCGGCCAAGAGGTTGTAGCGCAGCGCGAACCACGGCACGAGCCGGCCGTTCCACAGGTTGCCGCGCGCGGTGATGCCCACGTGCTCGTCGACGACGCCCCAGGCCGGCTCGCCGGGCAGGCGCGGCTCGCCCGTCTCCGACATGGTGCGCTCGTAGCTGACGCGCGCCTGCAACCAGCGCAGACCGTAGCTGTGCGCGGCGATGCCGAAGGTCGGTTGCAGCTCCTCCTCTTGCCGCGCGGCGAGCGAGCCGAGCTCGTTGCCGCCGAGCGCCACGCCGTCGACGCGATAGATGGGCGAGTCGAAGATGCCGGCGCCGGTGACGTTGAGCCCGCCCCAGACCTCGGCGGCGACGTGGAACGGCGCGCGCGCCGTGACGTGCAGGCCGTCGAACGAGGTCCAGTCGTACATGTCGATCATGATCTGACGGCCGAGCTCGAAGTCGATGGCGCCGGCGATGTTGCGCCCGCCGACGTAGGCGTAGAGGAGGTCGAGCTTCTCGGGGAACAGCTCGCGCTCGGGCGTGCGGCCGGTGAGCTCGGTCAGCGACGGAAAATCGCCCATGTCGGCGTCGAAGCGCATCGACGCGGTCAGATAGAACTGGTTGTTCGGCAGCGGGCGACCCAAGTCATCGTGCGGGCCGAGGTTGAAGACCGAGAGGCCGAGGTACTGCGTGATGCGGCGCCGGTTGACGAGCGCGTCGTCGGCAGAGCGCAGCTGGTAGGCCTGACCGATGGTCTCGGCGTCGATCTGGAAGTCGTAGGCGCGCGCCGGCGCGGCGAGGCACAGCATTGCGGCGACCGCGATGAAGGCGAAGACGCGCACCGTCGGCCGCACTTTATCGAGTGAGCGCGAGGTTGTCGAACGCGACGGTACCCGACAAGGCGGCAACGCCTACTGCGCCGCGTGGAAACGCCGGCGGATGGCAGCTGAGCATGGCAGTGCCGCCCGCCGACACGGTGAGCTTGCCCGCGCGCCAGGCGATCTCGACGGGAGCGAGCGCGCCGTCGGGCAGCGCGCCGTCGGGCAGCGCGGTGCCGCTGCAGCCGGCGCGCGCTTGCGCCACCGTCTGGCCGGCGCGCGGCGAGGTCACCGTCCACAGCTCGACGGCGCGCCCCGGCGCGAGCACCACGAAGTCGTAGGCCGCGTCCGAGTCCCAGCCGACGAGCACGGCGGCGGCGCCGGCGCCGCGGCGGCCGGCGAGCAGATCGAAGGTGAAGTCGGCGACCTCCATGCCGGCGACGAGCGCGTACTCCGCGGGGCGGCCGTCGGGCGCCGGCGCCGCGGCGGTGACCACGAGCTGGCCGCCGTCGGTGGCGGCGCGATCGGGGCGGCGCGGCAGGTAGGGATCGGCGCTGCCGTCGAGCGTGAGCGGCGGCAGGCTCGCCCACGGCGACAGCGGCGAATGGAAGTAGACGACCGCGTCGCTCTTGGCGTCGCCGCCGGCGTCGCGGCCGCCGGTGAGCAGCACGGTGCCGTCGCCGAGCCGCGCGGCGGCGAGATCGCGCGCCGAGAAGCTGGCGCCGAGCGCGGTGACCGCGGCGCGCCCGTCGAAGAGCGCGAGCGTGCCGTCTCCGCCGCCGGCGACGAGCACGCTGCCGTCGTCGAGCGGCGTGAGCGCCGGGCCGAGCCGCGCCTCGGCGAGCGGCGGCAACGCCAGCGGCGCCTCGTCGGGCGCGAGCCACAGCGAGACGCCGACGTCGGGCGTGGTGGTGCCGCCGGCGACGAGCGCGGCGCCCGTCGTCAGCCCGACGCCGGCGCCGCTGGCGGTGCCCGCGTCGAAGCTGCGCTGCTCGTCGGGGTCGATCACTTCGGCCGCCAGCGCCCCGCCGCCCTCGCCGCGTCCACCGACGAGGAGCACGGTGCCGTCGCCGCGCAGCACCGCCGAGTGGCCGACGCGCGCGTGCAGAAGCGGCGGCCCCGGCGCGAACATATCCGCCTTCGGATCGTAGATCTCGGTCGACGCCAGCGCCGCGCCGGGTTGGCAGTTGCCGGCGTCGAAGTTCTGGCAGCCGGCGGCGAGGAGCACGCGCCCGTCGGCGAGCACGGTCGCCGAGTGGCCGGCGCGCGGCCCGCCGACGAGCAGGCGCGCCTCGCCCACCTGCCGGCCGGCGGCGTCGAAGCGCAACGCGCCGGAAAAGGCGATGCCCGCCGGCAGATCGTTCATATCGTTGAGCACGCCACCGGTCACGAGCGCGCCGCCGTCGGGTAGGGGCGCGCTCGCCGCGGCGAGCACGGCGCGTGGATCGAGGCTCGCGCCGGTGAGCGCGAACGTCGCCGTCTTCGGATCGTAGAGCTCGACCTGCGTCGCCGGCCCGTCGCCGGCGTTGACGCCGCCGGTGACGAGCACGCCGCCGCCGGCGAGCACCGTCAACCGATGTCCGGCGCGCGCCACCCGCATCGGCCCGGTCAGGCACACGCCGTCGGGCGGACCGTAGGCGATGGCCATCGGCCCCGCCGGCAGCCCGTCGAGCGCCAGCGTCGGCGTGCGTCCGAACGCGGCCAGGCCGCTCGGCCCGAAGCCCTCGACCACCACGTCGCGCGTGGCCGCCGGCAGGCTCAGCGTCGCCGGCCCCGCCGCCGAGGCCGACGCGGTCAGCGTCGCCTCGGGCGGAAAGTCGCCCTGCGCGGTCACGCGCACCGTGTTCACCGCGCCCATCGCGACGCACGACGGCATCGTCGCGGGCAGGGCCGGCACCAGCGTCAGCGTGCGATGCGGCGCCGAGCAGCCGGCCAAGGCCGCGATCGCCCACAGCGCAGCGACGAGGATGCGCACCGCGCGTACAGTAACACGAGGCGCCGACGTGTTACACTTTGCCGACGGTGGACCCGGTCGCGTTCGGCAAGTACCAACTCCAGGAGCGCCTCGGCGAAGGCGGCATGGCGGTGGTATGGCGCGCCAAGCTCCTCGGGCCGGGCGGCTTCGAGAAGGTGCTCGTCGTCAAACAGATCCGCGACGAGCTGGCGCAGCGCCACGAGTTCATCGATCTCTTCGTCGCCGAAGCCAAGCTCACCGTCTCGCTCACGCACGCCAACATCGTCCCCGTCTTCGAGCTCGGCATGGTCGACGGCACCTACTTCCTGGCGCTCGAGCTCGTCGACGGGCCGCCCTTGTCGACCATCATCGCCGATGGGCCGATGCCGCCGCCCCTGGCCGCGTACGTCGTCGAGCAGGTGCTGCGCGGCCTCGACTACGCGCACCGCCGCGGCGTGGTGCATCGCGATCTATCGTCGGCGAACGTGCTCGTCTCGCGCGACGGCGAGGTCAAAATCGTCGACTTCGGCATCGCTGCGCCCGTCGACGCGCGCGGCGTCGTCGGCGGATCGCGCGGTTACGTCGCGCCCGAGCAGGAAGCAGGCGGCGGCGCCGATGCGCGCAGCGACCTCTACGCCGCCGGCGTGCTCTTGTGGGAGCTGGTCAGCGGCCGCCGCTTCGACGGCAGCGCGCTCGGCATTCCCGCGGTGCAGGAGATCGTCGTCAAAGCTACGGCGCGCGATCCCGAGGCGCGCTATCCCGACGCCGCCGCCATGCTCGCCGCGGTCTCGCGCTTTCTGCGCTCGGCGACGGGCGCGACGACGCAGGCGGGCCTCGGCGCGCTCGTGCGCCAGCGCGCGCCCGACATTCCGCGCACGCCCGTCGACGGCACGCCCGGCCGCGACGACGAGGACGACGACGGCGATCGGCCGGAGGGCCCGCGCACCGCGGCGATCCCGCGCGGCAAGGAGGTCACCTTCGCCACGCGCATCGCGCTGCCCCCAGCGGCGGCGCGCGCGTCGAAGGGCCGCGGCCTGCTCATCGGCGTCGCGGCGCTGGCGCTGGTCGCCCTGTCGGCGCTGGCCGGCGCGCGACTGCGCGACGCCTCGTCACCGGCGGCGCCGCCGACGGTCCCCCACGGAACCATGGCGGCTCGCCTCGCGCTGCACGTCAGTCCCGCCGACGCGGTGCTCACGCTCGACGGCAAGCCCGCGCACGCCGGCGTCGTCGAGCTTCCCGCAGGCCCGCACACGATCGTCGCGCACGCGCCGGGCCGGCAGGACGCGTCGCGCACCGTCACGCTCACCGCCGGCGGCGCCGACGAGGTCACGCTGGCGCTTTCGCCCGCGAAGGTGCGCCTGATCGCCCGCACCGATCCCGCCGGCGCCGAAGTCCTCCTCGGCGATCGCGTCCTCGGCACGACGCCGCTCGATCTTCCGGTCGCGCTCGAGCCCGGCGCCCGCCTCAAGCTGCGCAAGCGCGACTACCTGCCCGTCGAGCGCACCGTCGCCATCGCCGACGGCGCCGCCACCGTCGAGGCGCGCCTTCAGCCGGTGCCGCGCGGCGAATTGACGCTCGGCGCCCTGCCCTGGGCCCACGTCACCATCGACGGCGACAAGCGCCCCGACACGCCGCTCTCCAAGATCGCGCTCGCCGCCGGCCCGCACCAGGTGCACCTCGTTTGTCCACCGACGGGCAAGGAGCTGCGCTTCACGGTGCAGATCGAGCCCGGCAAGGAGACGCGCAAGGTCGCCGATCTGCGCGGCGATCCCAAGCTCGTCGACGAGTAGCGGGCCGCTCGCTAGCGCGCGCTCTCGTCGAGCTTGCGCGCCTGATGGCGCTTGTAGAGGCCGACGCACACGAGCACGAAGCCGGTCGCGAGGAGCGCCGTGCCGGCGGCGAACTCGGCCCAGTTCTCGTCGCCGAGCACCCGCTTGGTCACGAGGTTCCCGTTCTCGCGCGTGGTCTCCTGCGACTGCGGAAAGTCGAGCGCCACCACGTCGACGGCGACGCCGCCCGCGACCAGCCCGATGCCGATGCCGGCGAAGATGAAGCTCTCGCGTCGCAGCGCGCGCGCCTGCTCCTCCTCGCCACGTCCGAGTCGCGGCGGCGGCGCCGGCATCCACGCCGGCGGCGGCTGCGCCGTCAGCGGCGACTGCGTCTGCGTCTGCGTCTGCGTCTGCGTCTGCGTCTGCGTTTGCGTTTGCGCGTGCGCCAGCGACGCGGACACGAAGACGGCGACGAGCGCGAGCCGGCTCATCGCCCCTCCAGCGCGAACGCGTGATAGTCGAGCCCCGCCGAGTAGCTCGCCTGCCGCGGCCACAACGTCACGCCGAGCACCACGCCGACGCCGATCGCCCCGACCACGCCGGCCCACAGCCACGGTTTCCGCCACACCGCCGTCCGATGATCGCTCGCCCCGCGCGCCCCGCCCTGCACGACCGCCGCCCGCGGATGCGCGATCGGCTCCGCCCCCTCGACATTCGCCACCACGCCGCTCCGGCACGTCGCCGCGTTCACCCTGCGCACGAGCTCCTCGGCGTTCGTCGCCACGATCACATCGCTGGCGCAGCCGTCCCCGAGACGCGCCGCCGCGTAGGTGAGCGTGCCGGCATCGATCGCGATCGCCACGCGCACCAGCTCGTCGAGCCCGAGCCGCCGGACGATCTCGGCCGCCGTCGGCGTCGGCAAAGCGGACGGCTCTTGGGAGCCGCGCGCGCTCGGCCCCACCGCCGCGAACGCCTTGGCGACCTCGGGCCGCACCATCGCCTCGGTGAGCGGCTCGTCGGGCACCAGCGACTTGGCGCGCGCCCACGCCCGGTTCGCCTCGTCGCGCCGCTTGAGCTCGAAGAGCACGACGCCGTGCCACGTCGCCGCCAGCGCCCACTCCGCGGCCACCCCCGGTCGCGCGCTCTCGGCGCCGTACACCGACTCCGCCTGCGCGAGCAGCGCCTCCGCCTTGTCGAGCTCGACACGCGCCAGCGCCCGCCGCCCGTCGCTGACGAGCTGCGCCGCCTGGCCGAAGAACCCGAGGTTCTTCTCCGCCGTCCAGCCCTCGGCGACGAGCGCCGCCGGATCCTCGAGCACCTCCGCCCCGCGCGCCCGCTCCGCCCTCACGATCGCCGCCCGCGCCTCGCCGAGCCGCGCCTGCGCCCCGCCCGACGGCGGCGCCGACACCAACACCGCGACGGTCACGAGAAATCCCACGGTCCCACGATATCACGCGCTATCATGAGCCCGCCATGGACCGTCCTCGCCTGCGCCCCCTCGAAGCCTTCCCACTCGCCAAGAACGGCCAACGCTTCCTCGGCCTCCGCGACCCCTCGCGCCTCACCGACGCCGTCGCGACCCTGCCGCCCGTCGCCGTCGCCATCGTCCAGCTCTTCGACGGCGAATCGACGCGCGCCGAGATCTGCGCCGAGTTCCAGAACCGCTACGGCACCCCGCTGCAACCCGAAGCGCTCGACAAGCTGATCGACCAGCTCGATCAAGCCTACCTCCTCGACTCCGAGCGCTTCCGCCAATACTCGGCCGGCATCTTCGGCGCCTTCGCCGCCGCCCCGACGCGCAAGGCGCACCTCGCCGGCGAGAGCTACCCCGCCGATCCGTCGGCCCTCGCCGCGCAGCTCGACTCCTACTTCGATCCGCCGCACGGCCCCGGCCGCCCCGGCGCCGCCGGCGGCCCACTGCCGCGCGCCGTCGTCGCGCCGCACATCGATTTCGCCCGCGGCGGCGCCGCCTACGCCTGGGCCTACAAGCCGCTCGCCGAGGCCGCCACGCTGCCCGAGCTCGTCGTCGTCTTCGGCACCGATCACATGGGCGCCGAGCAGCCGTTCACGCTCACGCGCAAACACTACGAGACGCCCTTCGGCGCCATGCAGACCGACGTCGAGCTCGTCGACGCGCTCACCAAGACCGTCGCCGCCCGCCTCGGCGAGCCGCGCGCGCAGGCGCTCTTCAAGGACGAGTACCACCATCGCGGCGAGCACTCGCTCGAGTTCCAGATGGTCTGGCTCCGCCACGTCTGGAAGGAACGCGCCGACGCCATCAAGGTCGTCCCCATCCTCTGCGGCTCGCTCCACGACTTCGTCGAGAGCGGCAAGGGCCCGCGCTCCGATCCACGCGTCGACGCCGTCCTCACCGCGCTCGTCGAGCTCGTCGGCGCGCGCCCGACCTTGTGGATCGCCGGCGCCGATCTGGCCCACGTCGGTCCCCGCTTCGGCGACCAGGACTCGCTCGACGCCACCGATCGCAGCTCGCTCGAGCGCCGCGATCAAGAAACGCTGGTCCACGCCAGCGCCGGCAACGCCACCGCCTGGTTCGACGAGATCCGTAAAGAAAAGGATCGCCGCCGCGTCTGCGGCCTGCCTCCCATCTTCGCGCTGCTCGAATCCGCCCGCCCCGGCGCCGGCCGCGTTGCAGCTTATGCACAATGCCCCGCCGACGAAGAAGGCGGATCGATCGTCTCGATTGCTTCACTCGTCTACGGTTGATCAGGTAAGGTAACCGCCATGTGAGCGAACGGAGGCCGGGGGGCTGTCGCGCCCCGGGAGGCGAGTGCAGCGAGCCGACTTGGCGCGCCCCGGCCGGAAAGAGCGAACGGAGAGACAATGTTCATCTGGGAAGAGAAGCCCAAGACGGGTTTCAAGCGCGCGTCCGAGCAGCGCCACGCCATGTACAAGAAGGAAATCGAGGATCGCGCCGGATTGCTCCTCCGTCTCGGCTACAAAGCGCGCGATGTCAAAGCGCGCCTCAAGAAGTCCGTCGATTGGGATTTCGATCTACAGAAGGCTCCCGATCACGCGAGCGAAGTCGACCGCATCGTCGACGACGTCTTCAAACGCAACCAGAAGTAGCACCACGCCAAGGAGGCTTGGATGAAACCGATGTTGCTGTTGGCAGCAGTCGCGTTCGTGGGCGGCTGCGGCATCGACAAGGAAGTGTACGAAGCCAAGGTCGCCGAGCTCAACAAGACCAAGGCCGATCTCGACCAGTGCCACAAGGACGCGGCCGAGGCGAAGCGCAAGTGCGACGAGACCCAGGCGCGGCTCGACGCCGAGAACATGGCGATGAAGACGAAGCTCACCGCCCTCGGCCAGGACATCTCGAAGCTGACGTCGACGTCCGAGGAGGACAAAAAGCGCATCGCCGATCTCATGAAGCGTCAGGAAGCGGCCGAGGCGCGCGCCAAGCAGTTCCGCGACATGGTCGCCAAGTTCAAGTCGATGATCGACGCCGGCAAGCTGCAGGTCGAGATCCGCGACGGCCTCATGCTCGTCAAGCTGCCGGACAACATCCTCTTCGACCCGGGCAAGACCGATCTCAAGCCGGCGGGCAAGGACGCGATCGCGCAGGTGACGTCGATCCTCTCGGGGATCGAGGGCCGTAAGTTCCAGGTCGCCGGCCACACCGACAACATCCCGATCAAGAGCGCCAAGTTCAAATCGAACTGGGAGCTCTCGACGGCGCGTGCGGTCGAGGTGACCAAGCTCATGATCGCCGACGGCATGGACCCCAAGCGCCTCTCGGCCGCCGGCTTCGCCGACGAGCTTCCGGTCGGCGACAACTCGACCGACGAAGGCCGCCGCGCCAACCGCCGCATCGAGATCGTCGTGCAGCCGAACCTCAACGAGCTGCCCGGCATGGACGAGGCGACGCCCGGTAAGACCTCGTAACGCAACGCGTTGTCGCACCCCTTGACATCAGGTCCTACGCCGGTTAGATAACGCCGGAACTGAATTGAGGACCCTCTTTTGAGTCCCTTCGCGTTGGCCGAGCTGTCCAAGGTCCCTTCCCTGAAAGATCGCTGGGTTGCAATCGATCCGAGGGGTTCTGCGCCCGATCGCGATACCCCGCTTTCGGTCGCTCTGAAGTCGGGCGCCACCGTCGTCGATGCCGACGACGAGCTCGACGTGCTGTGCGCGCGCCTCAACGCCGCCAGGCTCACCTCGCTCACCATCGTCTTCGCCGGCTCGAAGTAAGCGCCGACTTCCGCAGCCTCCCTACTTCGGCAGGACGGGCATCCCGCCGTCGGCGGCTCGCTTGAACCACGTGAACGACAGGTCGCGCTCGACCTTCGGTCCGCCGAAGGGCGGGAGCTTCACGTTCTCGATCACGCGCTCGCAGCAGTCGAGCACCGTGCGCGGCGCTTGTCCCTTGGCCGTGACCGCACCGGTCTCGCCGCGCGGCTCGACCGTGTAGTGCATCGCGATCGCGAACGCCGAGCCCGGCGCAAGATTGGCGTCGTCGAAGCACGCTTGCAGGTGCGGCATGGCGGCATCGACGATCGGCTGCCAGTCGGCGGCGCGCGGCCCGCGCGGATCGCCATTGAGCGTGCCCGAGTCGGTCGGCTTCGCGGGCGCGGTCGCGGCCGTCGGCGGCGGCGAGATCGGATTCTGCGCCGCGCCGCTCGCGGCGACGCTCGGTGAAGCCGGCGCTACGGCCTGCGGCACATTGTCGCTCTCGTAGGTCATGGCCGCGTGTTTCCGTCGACAACCGCACACAAGCACGAGCACGATCGCGAGCCCGACACGCGTCATGCCATCACCGTAAACGGCGCCGCCGCGTCACGCAAATCCCCTGCGGCTGTGCTAGCCTTCCACTTGCTTTGCTCATCTGCCCGACCTGCAAGACGCACTTCGGGGGCGAGGAGCACTTCTGTCCGCGCGACGGATCGCCCCTTACGGCCTCGGCGAACGACCGGTCCGCCCCGAGCGGCGGCGTCAGCCGCGCCACCCCCGATCCCACGGCCGATCGCCTGCTCGGTCGCGTGCTCGGCGGCCGCTATCGCCTGCTCGAGCGCCTCGGCCAGGGCGGCATGGGCACCGTCTACCGCGCCACCCACACGCTCATGGACAAGCCGGTGGCGGTCAAGATCCTGCGCGGCGAGCTCGCCACCGACGCCGAGGCGGTGGCGCGCTTCCATCGCGAGGCGCGCTCGGCCTCGCGGCTCGATCACGATCACTGCATCCGCGTCACCGACTTCGGGCAGTCCGACGACGGCCTCCTGTTCCTCGTCATGGAGCTGCTCGACGGGCACTCGCTGTCGCACATCACGCGGCGCGGGCCGGTGCCGCCCGCGCGCGCGGCGGCCATCGGCGTCGCCGTCGCCGAGGCCCTCGCCCACGCGCACGACGCCGGCATCATCCACCGCGACCTCAAGCCCGACAACGTCTTCCTCGCGCGCCGCGCCAAGGGCCGCGAAATCGTCAAGGTGCTCGACTTCGGGCTCGCCAAGCTGGCGTCGGACTCCGCGCTCGGCCCGTCGATCACCCGCGACGGCACGGTCTTCGGCACGCCCGAGTACATGGCGCCCGAGCAGGCCGAGGGTGAAAAGCTCGACGGGCGCACCGACGTCTACGCGCTCGGGGTCATCCTGTATCAGCTGGTCTGCGGCGAAGTTCCGTTCAAGTCGTCGAACTTCGTCGCGCTCCTGACCAAGCAGGTCTCCGAGGAGCCGATGGCGCCGCGCGATCGGCGGCCCGACCTCGAGATCCCGCCCGGGCTCGAGCTCATCATCATGAAGTGCCTCGCCAAGCGGCGCGAAGATCGCTACGCGACCGCGGGCGAGATCGCCGACGCGCTCGAGCCGTTCGCCGCCAGCGACACCTCGCAGTCGCTCGTGCTGCCGACGCGCGACCCGTCGCCGTCGAGCGGCATGCCGATGCTGCGCCACGGCGAGCCCGGCTCGACGCGCGACATGGCGATGCCCACGCCGCAGCCCGAATACGAAGAGAGCGTCAGCGACTCGCAGCTGCGCGGCGAGATGGCGCCGCGCACCTTCGGGCGCAACGTCGCGCTCGGCCTCGGCGGCGTGGCGCTCGCCGCGGCCGCGTTCGGCTTCGTGTTCATGGGGCGTGCGCGCCGACACGTGCTGCCGACGTCGGCGCCGATCGCCGCCGCCGCCGAGCCACCGCTGGTGCAGGGCAAGCGCCTGCTGAGCGAGGGCGATCTCGACGGCGCCGACAAGGTCCTGCGCGCCGCGCGCGAGACCAGCGACTCCACCGAGCTGCAGGAGGCGATGTCCGAAGTCGCCGAGCAGCTCGGCAACCGTCTCGGCGCGCTCGCGCACATGCATCGCGCCATCAAGCTCTCATCCGACGACGCCGAGCCGCGCGCCCGGCTCGCCGCCCTGCTCCTACGCCTCGGCCAACCGGCCGAGGCCTGCCGGCAGGCGAAAAAGGCGCTCTCGCTCGACGCCGGGCCGCGCAGCTCGTCGGCCCGCGCCGTCATCGCTCACGCGAAGTGCAAGGAGACTCCATGACCAGACTGAAGATCGGAACGATGCTCGTCGCGCTCGTGGCACTGGCCGCGGTCGCGCACGCGTCGAACTATGCGCTCGAAGAGATCCCGCAGGTCATCCCGGCCGCCGACGCGGCCAAGCGCAAGAACCAGGGCATCGGCACCACCTTCCAGCTGCTCGAGAAGGCGGGCGAGCCGAAGGCGCGCCGGGAGCTGGCCCGGGCCGTGAAAATCCCCGAGAAGACGCTCGACGGCTGGGTCCAGATGGCAGACGTCATGCGCGTCAAGGGCGTGGGGCCAGATGTCACCCGGCTCCTGGCGGCGTGCGGGGTGCACACGGTGGCGCAGCTGAAAACCCAAGACGCCACCAAGCTCAACGACGAGATTACTAAAGTAAATTCGAAGTCGCACCTGAGCGAAAATCCGCCCTCGGTCGAGCACCTCCAGGCGTGGATCGCGCAGGCCCAGACCCTGCCGATCGTTCTTCATTAATAGGACGTTCTGCGGTACGATGGCCGGCGGTCCTCATGAGCGAGCGCACGCAGGTGAGGGGTATTTGCATCCAGCAGGCGAGTGCAGCGAGCCGACTCGATGCGCCGAACCGGAGTAAGCGAGCGGATTTGAGATGGAGATGACGTTCGACGGTCCCAGCCGTGGGGCCCAACCTGCCGGCGGAATGACCGGCGCGCGGTTGGCCAACGGCGTCAGGCTCAACGATCGCTACGAGATCGAGGAGTTCCTCGGCCGCAGCCCCTACGGCGAGAGCTACCGCGCGCGCGACATGGCGTCCGGACAGCTGGTCACGATCAAGGCGCTCAATCCAGCGCTGATCGCCGACGGCGCCACCATGGAGCGGCTGACGCGGGAGGTTCAAACCGCGGCCACGCTCGATCACAAAAACATCGCCACGACCTACGGCCTCTTCGGCGCGCAGGTGGGCAACGATCCCGTGGCCTACCTCGCCTGCGAGTTCGTCGACGGGCAGACGCTGCGCGACATGCTCGAGAAGAAGCGCGCCTCGGGACGCGCTTTCTCGCTCAAGGGCGGGTACAACGTCATCGCGCACTTGTGCAACGCGCTCGTGTACGCGCACGGCGCGACGGTGCACGGCGGGCTCACGCCCGACTCGGTGATGGTCAACTCCGCCGGGCGCGTGAAGCTGACCGACTTCGGGCTGGCGCGCACGCTCAAGCCGCTCGACAACTTCCGCGCGCAAGTGGCGGCCGGGACGATGGCCGCGCTGGCGCCGGAGATGA
>Ga0207652_10003171_pt1 | contig 13693 bp, 11 predicted proteins | sample KBSC63BmetaG_FD_184334 | JGI IMG/M metagenome (GOLD analysis project Ga0207652, IMG submission 184334) | Corn rhizosphere microbial communities from Kellogg Biological Station, Michigan, USA - KBS C6-3B metaG (SPAdes) (version 2) | ecosystem: Host-associated > Plants > Roots > Rhizosphere ... | reverse complement strand
GGGAACCGCCTCCTGAAACCATTGATGCAGGCAACTTGGCACGCATCGTGCTGGTAAGAATCCCGGAGCATCTTTCTGGTCAGGAACGGGGGCTCCCAAACGGCTGCACCTTCGGGTGCGGCCGTTTGTTTTTGCACCTGCGTGCGCGATCGAGCCGACATCGCCGTCAAAAGCGCATGTCGCTGTGAATTGCATCACGTTTTGGCGCGGGCGACTGGCACGTCTTGTGCTGTAACGGTTGGTGACATCTCACCGGGACAACAGGGGCGTACGTCAATGCGCAATCGGTTGATTGAACGCGGATTCACGCTGATCGAGCTGATGATCGTGGTCGCGATCATCGCCATCCTGGCGGCCATCGCGATTCCTGCATATCAGAATTATCTGATCCGGACGCAAGTCACCGAGGGCATGACGCTGGCGACAGGCGCGAAGGCAGCAGTATGGGATTTCGTGTCCAACACCGGACGCTTTCCGGGCAGCAATCAGTCAGCAGGGCTAGCCAGCGCGACCTCCATCATCGGCAAATACGTCACGGAAGTCGACGTCTCAGGCGGCAAGATTGCGGCCACGTTCGGCAATGACGCCAATACCGCCATCCAGACGGCCGGCCACAACACATTGCTGCTGTCACCATGGACCGCGGGTGGCAGCATCCTGTGGACCTGCACGCCCAGTACAGTCGATCCAAAATACCTGCCTTCTTCGTGCCGCGGATAAATCGATATTTCCAGAGAGTGACGCAGTACGTCACCTTCTGCGGATGAATCAGCAAAAGCAATTTCCGGCAATTGCAAGGAACTGTGAACCGGGTCGCAAGCTAGTTTTACCGTGTCCAGTTAGATTTCCCGCCAGGGTGCAGCGTTAGGGTTTGGCACGAAAGCTGCTTCCTTCCACCCGAGCTTCTGGCTCACTGGCCACTGCCAGGGGGTTCGCATCAGGGGCTTGCACTTTGGGCATTCCCAACCAGTAGACCAGTAACCCAGCAAGAGGAAAACCACCATGAAATCGATGCAGAAAGGTTTCACCCTGATCGAACTGATGATCGTCGTCGCGATCATCGCGATCTTGGCGGCCATCGCCATTCCGGCGTACCAGAACTACTTGATCCGCACGCAGGTGTCGGAAGGCGCCGTGTTGACGGGAGGCGCCAAAACGGCCATCTCAGAATTCTATTCGAACAAGGGCTACTTTCCGTCTTCGAATGCTTCTGCTGGTCTCTCGACCGCTGCCTCGATCACCGGCAAATACGTAACGTCGGTAGACGTATCCGGCACCCCAGGCCAGATCGTCGCTACATTCGGCGGGCAGGCCAACCAGGCCATCACGACGTCCGGCAAAGATACGCTCGTTTTGTCGGCTGTCACGACGGCCGGTTCGATTGAGTGGACCTGCACCAAGTCGACGGTTGATGCGAAGTACCTGCCGTCGAGCTGCCGCTAATCTCCATCGCAGTTCGAACTATTCGAAGGGCCGCCTCGCGCGGCCCTTCTTTTTTGCTCTGCAACGTGCTCCGAGAACGGGTCGGCTTTAACCGCGCCGAGGCCGCTTCGCCGATCTATCCCGTATCCTTGCCCGCCATGATCGCTGCAACGGACGCACCGTGAATTTCTCTTCCAACTCGTGCGTGCGACGCACGGTCGCAACGCTTGCATTTGTGCTGGCACTGACTGCGTTGCTGGCGATCACGTGGTCGGTGTACCACGGGGGACTTTCCGGCGACTTCCTGTTCGACGACTTCGCCAACCTGCCTCCCATCGGCGCAACGGGGCCGGTGACGCACTGGGCGACCTTTTGGCGCTATATCACTTCCGGGGATGCCGACCCGACCGGACGCCCATTGACGCTTCTGACGTTCCTGATCGACGCACGCAACTGGCCAGCCAGCCCCTATCCGTTCAAGGTCACCAACCTGATCCTGCACCTGATCAATGGTGCACTGCTGGCGGGGTTGTTGTGGAAACTGGGACGGGCGCAGTCAGTACCTCTCAATCCGTCATTCCGGACGCCGCAGAGCGGCCATCCGGAACCCAGCGGCCTTGTTGACACTGATCCAAAGGCGCTGGGTTCCGGGTTCCGCGCTCCGCGCGGCCCCGGAATGACAGTGGATGAGAAGGGCATCGCAATCGCCGCACTGTTCGGCGCCGGCGCATGGTTGCTGCACCCACTGTTCGTCTCGACAACCCTGTATATCGTGCAGCGTGAGGCGATACTGCCGGCAACGTTCGTGTTGATCGGCATGCGGGGCTGGACCGCATCGCGCGAGGCCTTGGCACGGGGACACGTCAAGCGCGCGCTGGCCGGCATGGCGCTGGCGTCATGGTTGTGCACGGGACTCGCGGTATTGTCCAAGGCCAACGGCGCGCTGCTGCCCATCCTGCTGCTGCTCACGGAATGGATCGTGCTTTCGCGCAAGCCGATGCCATCGGTGGATACTCGCCGCTGGCATCGGCGTGCGGTGACAGTTTTCCTGATGGTGCCCAGCGCGCTCGTGGGCATATACCTTGTTTATCTGCTGCCGTACTCGCTTTCGACCCCCGTCGAAGCCCGCGGCTGGAGCGTAGGCCAGCGCCTGCTGACCGAGCCGCGGGTGCTGGTCGATTACCTGCGCCTGTTGTTCGTGCCGCACGCGCATTCGAGCGGTTTGTTCAACGATGCATTCCCCATCTCAACCGGCTGGCTGCATCCGGGCTCGACCATCCCCGCCCTCGTGTTGATCCTGGCACTGATCGGCGTCGGCTTCGCATTGCGCAAACGGTATCCCGCAGTGGCGTTGGCGCTGCTGTTCTACTTCGCCGCGCAATCGATGGAATCGGGCTGGATTCCGCTGGAGCTTTATTTCGAGCACCGCAACTACCTGCCGGCCATGCTGCTGTTCTGGCCGATCGGCTTGGCGCTCGGCAAGCCGGGGGTGTTGCGGTTCCTGAAGATTGCGGCAGGCGCGGCCATTCTCGGGGTGCTGGCCGTCCTGACCACGCAACGCGCAGAGCTTTGGGGCGATGGTTTTCGGCAGGCGCAGGTATGGGCTGCGATCAACCCGGATTCGGCGCGCGCGCAAGCCAATGCGGCACTGTACGACATGGCACATGATCGTCCACGCCTTGCCGCCGCACGTTTGCGACTGTCCATGGCGCGCCATCCCGACGACATCCAGGCGCCGATCAACCTGATCGGCGCGGAATGCAGGCTGGGGGCCGTGGACGCCGGCACGCTGTCGGCGGCGGAACATGCCTTGGCGCATACCCGGCTCGGTGGGCAGGCCGCATTCAAATGGTTCAACGAGGCGCTGGACAAGGCGAGCCGACGCGCCTGCACCGGTCTTGATTTCGTCGCCCTCCAGGCCACGCTGGATGCCGCACGGCGGAATCCGCACTGGCAAGATCAGCGGGGACGGCAGCAGGATCTCGATCATCTGCAGGCACAACTGGACCTCGCCGAAGGCGAGCCCGATGCCGCGCTGCAATCGTTCAATCGAGCGCTGGCCGCGGATCCGAAACCGGGCCCGGCGCTGCAGCAAGCGGCGTACCTGGGTTCGCACGGTTACCCGGAACTCGGACTGGCGCATCTCGACTACTTTGCGAGCTTGCCGCCGGCACCGAAGCCCGCCTTCGGCATGCCGCGCATCCACGCCTGGGTGTTGCGCAAGCAAGACTGGTGGCCGCAGGAGCTTGCATACCTGCGCAAGAATCTTGAACAAGACGCCGCGGCAAGAACGGCGGCCGGATCGAATCCATGACGTCGATGCCCCCGCACCTCGCTACCATGCGTGATTTCGCACTTGCCAGACGGGACCTATGCGCCTGAGTGACCGCACCCGCAAATGGCTGCCGTGGCTGCTGCTGGCCATCGCGGTGGTCGCCACGGCGTTCGTTTACTGGCCGGGCGTCACCGGCGGCTGGGTGTTCGACGACTACCCCAACATCGTCGACAACGCGGCGATCCACATCACGGCGGGGCACTCCAGCCTGGCCGCCTGGGTGAACGCGGCGATCTCGTCGCCCGCGAGTTTCCTGCACCGGCCGTTGGCATCGATCACGTTCGCGCTGAACTGGATGGCGGCCAATGGCAATCCGTGGCCGTTCAAGGTCACCAACATCGTGATCCACCTAATCAACGGCGTGCTGGTGTTCTTCATGCTGCGGGCGCTGTTGCGGTTGGTGGAGTGGCGCGGGCTGCGGCTTGAACCCCTCTCCCTTCGGGAGAGGGGCAGGGGTGAGGGTGCGGATACGCACTGGGCGGCACTACGCGGACCCGAACCCTCATCCGTCCCTGCGGAATCGCGCTACGCGCGCGTTCGCTTCGCTCCGCCTCTCCCACGGGGAGAGGGGACAAACAACCTTTTGGACGACTCTGCCGCGACGCGCCTGGCACTGATCGTCAGCGCCGCGTGGATGCTGCTGCCGATCAATCTGATGGCGGTGCTGTATGTGGTGCAGCGGATGGAAAGCCTGTGCCAGGTTTTCATACTGGCCGGCTTGTGGGCGTACCTGCACGGCCGCTGGATGATGTTGACGGCCAAGGATGCGCGGCGCGACCGGCGCGGGTTCGCGCTGGCCATATCCGGCATCGTCTTCGGCACCGTGCTGGGGCTGACGTCGAAGGAAACTGCGGTGCTGTTGCCGGTGTTCGCGTTTCTGGCGGAGTGGATCGTGCTGCGGTTTGCGCGCGCGGTACCTGACGCCAACGACGGCGACGCAGGCCACACCCCCCTTGTCATTCCGGGGCGACCCGCAGGGGCGAACCCGACTGCGTTTGCAGGACTGCAAACGCGAACGCCGGAGTCGGCACGCAGCGCGAGTGCCAAGGATGGCGCGAGTCAATCGGTTTCGTCGACGACGACAGCCCAACGGCCGGATGGGTCCAACGAAGGACAGGAAACCGATTCCGGATCGCCGCTACGCGGCGTCCAGAATGACGACGGCGGCGAACCACAGGTTCGAAACGAGAACCACGGTCGGCCATCGATGCCCACAGGCCAAGACAAGCGCATCTGGACACTGTTCACAGTCACGCTGTTTGTGCCCGCCGTCCTCGGTTTTGCCTGGCTGTTGCGGGAAGCACTGCGTCTTTCGGCGTGGAGCGGACGCGACTTCACCCTAGTGCAGCGCCTCCTGACCGAACCGCGCGTGCTGGTGGACTACCTGCACTGGACGCTGTTGCCCAACCCGATGGTGCTGAGCCTGTATCACGACGAGGTTGTGACATCGACCGGGCTGCTGACGCCTTGGACCACGCTCGGCGCGATCCTGCTGCTGGCAGCCCTGATCGCGGTCGCGGTGTGGCTGCGCAACCGGCGCCCGCTGGTATCGCTCGGGATCGGCTGGTTCTTCGCCGCGCAGTTGCTGACGGCCACGATCGTTCCGTTGGAACTGGTGTACGAACAGCGCATGTACTTTGCCTCGAGCGGCGTGCTGTTGGCGGTCGGGGCGTTGTTGCTCGGTTTGCGCTGGAAGATCGCGTTGCCCATCCTGCGCGGGTTCGTCGTCCTGGTTGCGCTGCTGTGGTTCGCGATCGCCACCAACCTGCGCGCGCATGAATGGTCGAACCCGTTACGCCTTGCCATCGCCGAAGCCAACCGCCATCCCGAATCCGCGCGCGCGGTGTACGAAGCCGGGCGCCTGCTGCTGATCGCATCGAATTACCAGCCGGGCAAGGCGCTCGATGCATCGTGGAAATTCCTGCGCCAGGCCGCCGCCATCCCGGGCTCATCGGCGCTGGCCGACCAGGCCATGATCATGATTGCCGACCATCATCGCGAAGGCGCCGACGACACGTACTGGGATTCCATGGTACGCAAGCTGCGCGACCAGCCCACCCGGCAGGAAGACATCTCCGCACTAATTTCGCTGACCAATTGCTACAAGTCCGACATCTGCAAGTTCGAGGTTGCACAACTGCAGCGCGCCTACGAAGCGGCGCTGTCCCAACCGCATCCCATCGCGCGCTTGAATGGCGCCTATGCCGATTTCCAGCGCGACATCCTGCACAACGACGCGCTCGCGGAGGTGTACCTCGCGCAGGCCGTCGCAGGCGACCCCAGCGAATCGGCCTACCGCATCGACCTGGCCGCGTTGTATGCACGTAACGGCCAGACCGAAAAGGCACTGCGCCAAATCGATGCGCTGCGGCGCATGAATCTTGCCGGTCGTCTCGACGGGCAAATCGCAACGCTGGAGCGTCTGGCGGAACAAGGCAAGGTTCCGGTACAACGATGACAATTTCGAGCGTGCAACCTCGAGCATGAGCGCACCCACTTCCGACCCGCCCTTTTTGATCTTCGGCTCACCGCTGATCGAGCAAGCAGAGATCGACGAAGTGGTCGCGTGCATGAAATCGGCGTGGTTGGGAACCGGACCACGGGTGGCACAGTTCGAACGCGATTTCGCGGCCTATCAACGCCTGCAACCTTCGCAAGTCGCGGCGGTGAATTCCTGTACGGCGGCGCTGCACGTCAGCATGGTGGCGGCGGGCGTGGAACCCGGCAGCGAGGTAATCACCACCCCGATGACGTTTTGCGCGAGCGTCAACGCAATCATCCACGCTGGCCTGACGCCGGTGCTTGCCGACGTCGACCCCGAAACGCAATGCATCGATCCGGCCGCGATCGAGGCCGCCATCACACCACGCACCCGCGCGATCCTGCCGGTGCACTTTGCAGGACGAGCCTGCGAAATGGACGCGATCATGGGGATCGCGGCGAAACACGACTTGATGGTGATCGAGGACTGTGCACACGCGATCGAGACCACCTACCGCGGTCGCAAGGCCGGCCGCTTCGGCGACTTCGGCTGTTTCAGCTTCTACGCCACCAAGAATGTCGTCACCGGCGAAGGCGGAATGATCGTTGGCCGCGACGAGGCGCATATCGCACGCGCCAAGGTGCTGGCGCTGCACGGCATGAACAAGGACGCCTGGCACCGCTTCGGCGACCAAGGCTACAAGCATTATCAGGTCATCGAAGCCGGCTTCAAGTACAACATGATGGATCTGCAGGCTGCGATCGGCATCCACCAACTGGCCCGCGTCGAACGGAACTGGAAGCGACGCGAGGCAATCTGGAATCGCTACATGGAAGCGTTCGCCGACCTGCCGATCGGTCTGCCTGCAGCGCTGGCGCCCGACATGCGCCACGCCTATCACCTGTTCACGATCATGATCGATGAAGCGCGCTGCGGCATTTCGCGCGACGCATTCCTCGATGCCATGAACGTACGTCGGATCGGCACCGGCGTGCATTACCTTTCGGTGTCCGAACACCCGTACTACCAGCAACGCTATGGCTGGAAGCCGGAAGCATGGCCCAACGCCACGCGTATTGGCCGGCAAACCGTCAGCCTGCCGCTGTCGCCAAAGCTTTCCGATTCCGACGTTTCACGCGTCATTGCGGCCGCGCGAGACTTCGTTCTTCGAAGCGAAGCCTGAATGCAACTCTGGAAACTGCCATCACCTTCGTGGCCAAAAACCGGGCCTATCGCCAAAGGCACGATTCGAACCACCGCCGTACTAGGCCTGCGGCTTGTGGTGCAGGCCGGGACATTGCTGCTGGTCGCCCGGATGCTCGGGCCGAAGGAATTTGGCGCATTCGCGGGAATATCTGCTTTGGCAGTGATGCTTGGCACGCTTTCAACTTTCGGCACACATTTGGTGCTGCTGGGCGAGGTGTCCAAAGCTCCTGCACGGCGCACACAGGTATTGCTCTACGCCATCCCGACGACGCTGCTCTGCGGTACCGCACTATTGGCGATATACCTTGCCGTTTGTTTGCTCATGCTGCGGGCGGTTGGCGTTTCGCTCGTGGTACTGCTGGCCATCGGCATCACGGAGACCATCATTCAACCCTTGTTCGCTCTGCCCGCCGCGGAACATCTGGCCTTTGGCCGTATCGCGCGCTCACAATTGTTGCAGACGCTGCCGCTTGCGTTGCGCCTAGCGGCGGCAGCTGTCGTGTTCCTGCTCCACCCCCCCGATGCGCTGGCAGCATACGGCTACGGCTATTTCGTCGCGTCCGTCATTGCGCTAGGCATCGCTATTGCCACCATGCCAGCTCCATGGCCAAAGGTGCATCTATGGCGGTTCGCACGCATCTATGAACTACGAGAAGCTGTCGGTTATGCCGCGCTCGCGATCACCGCAAACGGCCCGGCTGAGCTCGACAAGACACTGGCCGCACGTCTATTGCCGCCATCCACTGCGGGCTTATACGCAGCAGGCGCGCGCGTGATTGGTGCGGCAACGCTCCCCATCATCGCGATGATGCTGTCTGCCTTGCCCCGCTTGTTCCGCGAAGGCCAGGACCAACCACGGCGTACCGCGCACCTGATCCACCTGATATTCACTGTAACGCTGGCCTACAGCACAATCCTCGCTATCGTGCTTTGGCTCATTGCCCCATGGTTCGTAACCCTGTTCGGCCCCGAATACGAAGGTATCCAACACATGATCCATTGGTTGTGCCTTGCTGTTCCTGGCATGGCACTACGAACGGCAGCTGGCAACGTGTTGCTGGCACTGGGCAAGCCATGGGCGCGGGTTGGCTTTGAAGCCGCGGGACTATTTGTGCTCACGGCTGCCGCCATCGTGTTAACGGCTTACTTCGACGGCGAGGGAATGCCACTGGCACTCGCAAGTGCGGAGTGGGTAATGGCAATCACGGGAATCTTGCTTATAGCTCATGCACGATTGAGCCCAGGCAGGCTCAATGAGGAGCGGGCGTAAAAGAGCGACACCGGTTCCGAGCCACATCCAACGTCGCAGAGACCAGACCGCGCCATGGCGTAAAAGACCGAAAACGCAAACTGCGAATCGCTGCCCGTAGCGGGAGGCTGACGCAACGGCAAACTACATATACCACGCAAAGAACCCAATTTGGCGCAAGCTTGCCTGCAAGTAACCAGTGGCCGCGATTCATGTGGTACTCGTAAAAGAAAGATCCATTCTTGGCACTGCCAGAGCCGGCGTGAATGATCGTTGCATCTGCGCACTCTACAACCTTGATGCCCTTGGTTTGCAATTCGAGGCCAAGGAGGACGTCTTCGCCGTAGAAAAAGAATCGCTCATCAAACAACGGCGGCGGGAGAACGCTTGTGCGAAATAATAGGCAGCACCCAGTAGGGTATCTAAGGCAGGCCACCAACGGTGTGCGAAACACTAGAGCCATTGCACGCTGATAGCTCCCGAAGAGCGACACAGCAACTGCACCTTTCTTTTCACGTGCTCGCGGTACGGCAACCGCGGCATCGTCGAGATTCTTGACCATTGAAGCTAGTGCGCCGGTCTCCAAAGTAGCATCGGAATTGATCAATAGGACTGCGTCAGCGCCGCCTCTAATTGCCTGCTTCAGCCCCGTATTCACACCCTTGGCAAAGCCAAGATTCTTGTCTGGTGCCAGCACCTGAACATGCACCCCAGCCTCAATCAAAGGGAGGAACTCGGTGCTCATTTCTTCCAGCGACGCCCCGTCATCTTCCGAATTGTCCACCAAGACAAAACTGCGCATCCCTTCGGCAAAAAGCGAACGAATACAGTCCAAGGTACTCTGTGGAGTACGGAAATGCAGCACGAGCCCCACGACCTTACCTGTCTCAAGGCACATTCTTATCGCCGATGCTCAGAAGTTACTTCTCTTTGCGCCAAAACACTCCCCATCCGTCTATGTCTTCGATGATCTCGGAAATACCATGCCGACTCCTATAATCATCGATCGCCGCCTTACATCCAGGAACAACTCCATAATCATCCACTATCAGATAGCCACCAATAGATAATTTCGGATACAAGGCATCGATCGCATCCATGGTCGACTCGTACATATCGCCATCAAGACGACACACTGCCAGTCGCTCGATCGGAGCATTTGGGAGAGTATCCTTAAACCAACCTTTCAAGAATTCAACTTGCTTGTCCAACAACCCATATGAATCGAAATTCTGCTTCACCGTTTGGAGGTCTACGGCGAGTTGTGGATAGCTATGATGCTTGTCCCCACGATCTTTCGGCGCCTTGACAACGTCTGGGCGCGGCAGCCCCTCGAAGGAATCGGCGGCCCAGACAATCCGATCTTTAACCCCATATGCCTTGAGTATGCCGCGCATATAGATGCATGCGCCGCCTCGCCACACACCCGTTTCGATCAAATCGCCAGGCACGTTGTCTGCCAAAACCTGCTCGACGCACCGTTGTATATTCTCCATGCGCGGCATGCCAATCATAGTGTGCGCAAATTCCGGCCATACACGCCCTTGGGTCCTTTCAAGCGGCGTCCCGTAGGGGTGCCCAAAAATGCTTGGAGCGACTTGTCGAAGTGGCCGCATAAATTTTGTGTCATGTTTTTCTTGCTTTAGCCATAGCGAATGCACCAAAGCTTTTTTCAACAAATCGAGATACATCGCTCGCAATTCGCTCGTATCAATCATAGTAATTCTCTTTCGAAGTGTCGTGTAAATTGAAGCGGAGCTCTTAGTTACTCGCGCCATTACTGCACTCTATATAGCATTTTACGTAATCGTCGATCATGGCGTCTTCCGAAAATTTCGAACAAGCTATCGTTCGCGCTTGGTATCGTAGCTGTTCATATAGTGCGGTGTTGCCCGCGACATCGCGCGCCGCCTTGGCGAATGCCAGCACATCGTCACGGCGACACAACACGCCACCTACCCCGCCTTCTACAACCTCGACCAGCGACGAGCCTCTTGTAGTGATGGCCGGCATTCCACATGCCATTGCCTCAATCACAACCAGGGGTAGCCCTTCGCTACGCGATGGAAACAGGAAAGCATCCGCATCCTGCATCGCGGCAATCACTGCACCATCGCCCCGTAAACGACTGATGTCGTGCATGTTAGGCGGCATGCCTTTCTTGCTACGTTCGGCTGCTGGGCCGCCGGTATAGTACAGTTCGAACCCTTCGCCGAGCTCACGCATGATCGGCGCCAGAAGATCTACGCCCTTGCGTGATATCCAACTCCCAACATAAAGCAGGCGGAATGGCTTATGTGAGGAGCGACGCGCGGGTGGCCGAAATCGTTCAGTGTCTACGCCGTTGTAGATCACCCTCATAGGGCAATCAAGCAGAGTATGGCGCGCGGTGTCTGCCACGAAGTGGCTCACCGCAGTCACAGCGCTAGCGCGCCTCAAAGTGCGACGCTCGACCGAGCGGATCCAAAGCCGATGGTATAGCCCGCGAAGCCTCCCTTTATAGGGCTTAAGGTCTCGATGATGAATGGAATGATGCAGTGTCGCAACGACCGGCAGACCCACAGGCAGGAACCGCGGGTGTAGCCACGTATTCACGTGCGCCACTGTCGCCCATTCTGGTGGCTTAGCCACGCGTACGGCCCATGGAGCATACTCGGCGCGGAGTGGTAACCAGGTAATTTCGGCGCGGATGCCGCGCTTGCGAACCCCCGCCACAAGACGTTCGGTAAAAACGAGCGTGCCGGTACCACTGCGGACGGTCGGAAACCAAACCGCGGGTTGAACCGGAGCGCTCATGATCGCACTCGCTCAATGCGGTAGATCAACGTCGGGATGATCCGCCGCAACGAATTCAATACGACATTGGGTACCGCACGCACGGTGCATGTTACCAACGATCCAGGCCGCTCAATTTCGAGCGTGGCACGCCATGCTTCCACGCAGATATTTCGGTAACAAAAGTTCGTAATATCAAGCATGCGTTCAAGCTGACGCATCTGCAGGGGCTCGCAATCGTAAACCGTGCCCTTGCGCATCAGGCGCAGGTATGGCGTGCGCCACGCGTGCGGCCACCAGCTCAGGAACTTCAACTTGAAATGGGGCTCGGTCAGCATCCACCGGTTTGGTACCGCAAGGTACCCTATGCCATCCGGCCTCATCACCCTGTGTACTTCTTCAAGGTGTCTGTGCTGGGCCTTTGAATCCCCTACGTGTTCAATGACGTGATTGGTGATGACCACGTCGAAACTCGCGTCTGCGAAGGGAAGCTCCACCTGTTCTACCTGAAAGTATTCGTACCCTTCACGAGCGAGGCGGTTGTCGACCACGTCCACAGCCGTCACATCACAGCGCAATTGTGGATGCGTCGCGAAGTAGTGGGCAATACCGCCGGAGCCGGTGCCGATCTCCAACATGTTGATCGGTTGCGAACGATGAGCGAGATCAAGCAGGCGCTCGATCTTCAGCGCCTTCCAGTTGCGCGATGGCAGGTCGAGTACCGCATGCGGCTGGCGATCAGCTGTGCTTGTATTCACGATGGCGTGTCGCTGGCACACTGGAATCCTCCGACCGACGCCAGCTGTTCGGCAATTCCCATGCCGAACTTTGGCCAAGCGAATCGGCCTGCAAACTCGATGCACGACTCGCGCAAGGTTTCGCGCTGCGTGAGCGTCACGGCAACCGCCTCCGCGAATGCAGGGTAATCCCCGGTCGAAATGAGGCGTCCTGATTGACCGTCGGCGACGGCATCGACCACACCGCCGGTTGCAAAGGCAACCGTGGGCAGGCCGTGCGCAGCGGCTTCCACCGCGACCATACCGAAGCCTTCCGGATCGCCTCGAATCTCGCGCACCGGAAATATATGCACGTCGGCCGTGCGATACAGCGCAGTCAATTCGTCGTCTGGCACCTTGCCGAGGAACCGGATGCATCCGCCCACGCCTGCCAGCTCGGCGGCGTCGCGGATGCTCGCTGGTGTTTGCGCTTCGGCGTGCAGCGCCTGGCTCGGAGCGTCACCGACGATCAACAACAATATATCGGGTTGAGCGGCAACGATGCGTGGCAGCGCATGAGTCACGAATTCGCGCAAACCCTTGCGGGCGCTGAGGCGGCCCACGGAGAGCAGCAGCGGGCCTTCGCCGAGGTGGTGACGTTGGCGGAAAGAATCGTCGGGCGCAGGCGCGCTTCTGCGAGAAGCGTCGACCGTTGCGTCGCGCGGGAGCGCACCCGCACCCCTGCCCCTCTCCCGGGGGGAGAGGGGTTCTGAGTCGACGGGAAGATCGACACCGGGACGCACGATGCCGATGTGTGCGGAATCGATGCCGATGCCGCAACAGAGTTCGGCGGTCGCGTGGCTGTTGGCGATGACCCGGTCCATGCGCCGGATTGCCGGCAGCCACAGCGCGCGATAGATGAAATTGCGGACGGCCACGTCGAGGCCATGCAGGTAAACGGCGGTGCGCGAACCGCAAGCGCGTGCAACGCTTCGCGCGATCGGCGCGGTCAGACCACTGCCGGCCAGCACGACGTCGGGTTTCCAGCGACGTGCTTCCTTACGCGCAAGTGATCGCGCGCGCCACAGGAATTTCCACAAGGGTTTCAACGGCGCCTCGCGCACCACGACACCCGCGGGCGCCAATGCTGCGGAACCCGCCGGGCCCACGATTCGCACGTTCGCGAATTTGGCCAGTTCCGCGGCCATGTGCCAGTTGAGCCGCTCCATGCCACCCACCAGCGGCGGCAGATTTCTTGTGACAATGAGGATGCGCATGCGTGACGCTAGCTATCACGCCTGTACGTCAGCGACGTGATCTGCTCGGAAATCAACCCGATCAGGAAGACGATCACCGAGGCGCTCCACAGCGCCACGCTGACCAGGCTCAGGCGATGGAATTCGAAGAAGGTCCAGGCCCAGTAGGCCCAGCCGAGCACGAAGAATGCGATCGCGGTCGGGGCGAACAGTTTCAGCGGCGCGTACAAGGTTGCGATCTTGAAGATGATC
>Ga0207652_10003162_pt1 | contig 13717 bp, 14 predicted proteins | sample KBSC63BmetaG_FD_184334 | JGI IMG/M metagenome (GOLD analysis project Ga0207652, IMG submission 184334) | Corn rhizosphere microbial communities from Kellogg Biological Station, Michigan, USA - KBS C6-3B metaG (SPAdes) (version 2) | ecosystem: Host-associated > Plants > Roots > Rhizosphere ... | reverse complement strand
CCACCTGACCAACGACCTTGGGCCACTGACGCATATCGACAACATGGCCCACCTGGGCGGGCTGGTGTGCGGTCTGCTGATGGGGCTGCCGTTGTTTCCCAGGATGCTGACCGGTAGAACGGGCTATCGCGAGCGTCAGAGAATTACGTTTGCCTGGACAGCGTTCGGCATGGCGCTGTTTGCATACGGTATCGCGAAGTTTCGCGCAAAATAGCTAAACGCAGAATAGCTACGAGGTTGCAGCGAATTTGCGGACCATTGCCAGCAGCAGCCGGCGGTCGCCTTCGTTCAGGTGGGCGGAGTAGCGTTGCACCTGCGTTAGGAACCGGATTTCATCCTCGTCCAGCGACAGGCCGGGCACCTCGCGCACGGGTTGATCTTCGAACATCTGGCTGAGTGGCAGGTCGAGCGCCGCGGCGATCTTCTGCAGTGTTTCAATCGACGGAACGGTGTGGCCGTTTTCGACACGGGAGAGATAGCAGCGCAACAGGCCCGTGCGCTTCTCGATGTCGCCCTGCGACATCCCTTTTTGCAGGCGGAATGCTCGGATAGTTACGCCGATATTCATTGAAGCGGGCTCCCGGGAGGCTGGCGGCGCTGGGGCCGTCAGGGCTGTTTGCATATGTGCCATTAGCCGTAAAGTAACGATAGCTGGAGCAACTGGCAAGAGGCAAATTCACTTCCACCGTACCATCCGAGATTCATTCGTAAAGGGCAACGCAACGTGTCTTGCGCGGTACCCCCTGCGTGTTGTGGGTGGATGCTCGCAGGCCACTAGCCCATGTACATTCCGCCGTTTACGTCGAGTGTATGGCCGGTGATGTACCCGGCACCCTCGGACGCAAGAAAATTAACGGCGGCGGCAATATCGGAGTCCTGCCCGACGCGCTGGAGCGGGATATGGACGGTCATGGCGGCTTTTTGTTCGTCGGTGAGGACGGCGGTCATAGCGGTCTCGATGTATCCCGGGGCGACCGCGTTGACGGTGATGCCGCGGCTGGCAAGTTCACGGGCTAGCGACTTGGTGAGTCCGATCATGCCGGCCTTGGAGGCGGCGTAGTTGGCCTGGCCTGCCTGGCCGATCTCTCCGACAACGGAGGTGATGTTGATGATGCGGCCCCAGCGGGCTTTGAGCATCGGCGAGGCAAGCGCCTGGGTCAGCAGGAAGGCGCCAGTGAGATTGGTGGTCATGACGTCGTCCCAGTCTTGCCGCTTCATGCGGAGCATCAGGCCGTCTTTGGTGATGCCGGCGTTGTTGACGAGGATGTGGACAGCGCCGAACTCGGCGACGACGGCCTTGGCGCAGGCCTTGATAGATTCCTCGCTGGCAACGTCGAGGGCGAAAGCTTTCGCAGTGCCTCCGGCGGCGGCGATCTCGGCAGCGACGGACTCCAGCTTGTCGAGGCTGCGGGCGGCGACGGCGACGGTGGCGCCGTTGCGGGCGAGTTCGAGAGCGCAGGCGCGCCCGATGCCTTGTGACGCTCCGGTTACAAGGGCAATTCTGCCCGAAAGTCCACTCATTTGACCCTCCAACATCTCTGTCAAAAATAAATCATTCAGGCGCGATATTCTTTAGCGAGTCATGTCTGAGCGCCCTAAAGAAAATCCTGCCGCAAACACCACCGAAGTCTACGCCATTCACGGCGCTGAACCCGAAGTCCTTGCCTACGCGATGGCGAAATATTCGCGGTCGGCGCTGTCGATGAAGGAATCGTTGGCCGAGATCAGCTCGCAGCGTGCCGAACAGTTCCTCAACACGTTTTACTTCCAGTATGGACACAGGTCGATTGCCGACCTCGCGCACATACCATTTGCCATCGAGAAGCTGAGCCTGCTGGCGGCTATCACTGTGGTCGACGAGACGCGCTGGGACGGGCAGGAGCGCTCGACGCGTTACCAGGATTTCCGGCGCAGCGGCTGGTTTACGCCGCAGCTTGCGGAGCCGCAGCGTGAGGCCTATACGGCTGCCATGAAGGCGTTGTTTGGGTCGTACGAAGCGTTGGGCCAGCACATGCTGGGCGCGCTGAAGGGTGTTATTCCGTGCCCGGAAACGATGAAGCCAGACAGTTACGAGCGGACGCTGAAAGCTCGGGCGTTCGACGTGGCTCGGTATCTGCTGCCGCTGGCGACGAACACCTCGCTGGGCCAGATTGTGAACGCGAGGACGCTGGAGTCGCAGGTGTCGCGGCTGCTGTCGAGTGAGTTTGCCGAGATTCGCGAGCTTGGCGGGAAGCTGCGCGCGGCGGCGACAGAGCCGGCGTGGAATGTGCAGCGCGCGGCGCTGGAAGAGATGGCCGGCGAAGGAAATGTGCCGCAGGAAGCGACGCGGGAGATTCTGGAAGACTTTCTGCGTCCGGTAAGGACCGCTCCGACACTGGTGAAATATGCCGAGCGGAGTGAGTATGTGTGCTCAAGCCGCACAGAACTCGCCGAGGCGGCGCGCGAGTTGATGAAGGGGGCGGAGATTTATCCGGCGCCATTGGTCGACCTGCTCGACGATGATGAAGACCTTGAGGTGGAGATTGCTACGTCGCTGCTGTATCCGCAGTGCCACTATTCGTATCGGCAACTGCGTGGAGCTGTCGCCGCATTGGGTGAAGTTCGCCGCAATGAGATTTTGAAGCTGGGAGCGGTGCATCGCGGGCGTCATGATGAGTTGCTGCGGGCGTTCAGCGCGGGGCATGGTTTCCGGTTCGATATTTTGATGGATATAGGCGGGTTCCGCGATATGCATCGCCATCGGCGCTGTGTCCAGTTGCTGCAACAGTTTTCGGATTGCCATGGCTACGACGAGCCGGGGTGCCCCGGACAGCCTACCCTGGCTGAAGCCGGCCTGGATCAGGAGTATGCTGCGGCGATGGCTGCGGCTTACGACGCCTACCGCGCGCTGAGGGATTCGGGTGAGCCGGACGCGCTGCAAAACGCCCAGTATTTGCTGCCGCTCGGGACGCGGTGCCGGGCGTTGTTCAAGATGGATTTTGCGGAGGCGCTGTATATTGCGGAACTGCGATCGGGAGTGGCAGGGCACTTCAGCTACAGGCGCGTGGCGTGGGAGATGTATCGCGCGGTAGAGGCAAGACATCCAGCGCTGGCGGGGCTGTTCCGGATCGAGGATGTGAATGTGCCGGTGGATCTGCTGAAGAGATAGCCCAATGACGCAGGAAGCACTGAATGCGCTAGCAAAACAGGTGCTGAATGCGGCGTTCCGCGTGCATACCGCGCTGGGACCGGGGTTGCTGGAGAGCGCCTACACGGCTTGCCTAGTGTATGAGTTGCGCAAGTTAGGGATGGAGATCAAGACTGAAGTTCCAGTGCCAATCGTCTATGACAAGGTGAAGCTTGCGGATGTGGGTTACAGGATCGACATTCTGGTGGCGAATGAATTGGTAATAGAGGTCAAGTCTCTTGAGGTGATTGCTTCCGTTCACTTGTCGCAACTAATTTCCTACTTGAAGTTAGCGGACCGTCGGCTCGGGTTTCTGCTGAATTTCAATGTCGAAAGTTTCCGCACCGGGATTTACCGGCGGGTGAATCGGCTGTAAAAGCCTTGACGCAAAGTTCGCCAAGTGAGCAAAGTTTCGCAAAGGGTTACTTGGCGAAACTTGGCGCTTTTCTTTGCGAACTTTGCGTCAAGGTTTTTCCGGGTGCCAACGGGCGAAAGGTATCATCGGGAAAACGTAATGTGTTTCCGAGGTGCTTGATGGTTCGTCCGGTAATCCTGGCTCTGGTCGTTTTGTTGTTGGCATCGCCCCTACACCAGGACGCACCTGAGCTGAGCTATAGCACCGATGGCCAGATGAATTTCCCCGCTAACTACCGCGAATGGGTCTACCTGACCTCCGGCCTCGGGATGAGCTACAGCGCGACGGCTCCGGAGCATGCGAGGTTCGACAACGTCTTTGTCAATCCGACAGCGTATAAGGCATTTCTGGCGACAGGGACGTGGCCCGATAAGACGGTGCTGGTGCTCGAAATACGCGCGGCGGAAAGTAAGGTGTCCATCGACCACCACGGGCAGTCGCAAACGACCGAGGTCGTGGCCCTCGAGGCTCATGTGCGCGATGAGAAGCTGCCAGGCAAGTGGGGCTTCTTTGAGTTCGACGGTCATGCGCCGGGGAAGCTGGTCGCACTCCTGCAAGCTGCTACACGTGCCACGAGGCCCATGCGGCGGTGGATACGACGTTCGTGCAGTTCTATCCCACGCTGATTGGAGTAGCGAAGGAGAAGAAAACACTCAGTGCGGCGTATCTGAAAGAGATTCCGAGTACGGCAGTCGAGATACCGAAGCCGAAGTACTAAGCCGGCGGCTTATCGGCGAAGCGAAAAGGGTTGAAGTTGGTGTGGGCGTCGTAGGCGTCGGTTCCCTCGGCACGCTTGAGCCAGTTGATGACCAGATACGTCATTGGTGTCGCGAGGACTTCGTAGGCCACCTTGATTGCGTAGCCGGTGATGATGGTCCGGACCAGCGTGCTCGCGGGGACAGTGCCGACAAAGGTGAGGGTGATGACCAGCGTCGTATCGACTGCCTGTCCAACGATTGTGGAGCCCACGGTACGCGTCCATAGCCAGCGGCCTTCGGTGAGGACCTTCAGGCGGGCCATGGTGTAGGAGTTGGCAAACTCGCCCGCCCAGAACGACAGCAGGCTGGCGATCAGGATGCGCGGCAGAAAGCCGAAGACGGTGCTGAAGGCTTGCGCGTTGTGCCAGCCCGGGTCGGCGGGCAGAGCGATGACGATGGTGGCCACACCGTAGAGCAACGCCGTGCCGAAAAAGCCGAGCCAGATGGCGCGGCGCGAGGCGGCGTAACCGTAGATCTCGGTGAAGACGTCTCCGAAAATATAGGTGATCGGAAAGAGGATCGTGGCGCCAGAGATCGTCAGCGGGCCGACGCGGCATAGCTTCTGCGCCAGCAGGTTCGAGACCAGAAGGACAACGACGAACGCCGTCGTGAGGGCGTCCAGGTAGCGGAAACGAGGCATGGAGAAAGCTTACATGGTGTCTTCGACGAGAGACTTCATGACATCGCTCGCTTCGGTCCCGAGATGCTCCAAGCCTTGGACCACGCTGCGGCGGTCCGTTTCACTGCGATTCTGGCTGAGCTTCCACTTGCCCTCCAGGCGCTCAATGGACAGTTCCAGTCCTACAATCCCCTTGGAGAGCGAGTGAACGTAATCGGCCGGCGCGTCGGTGATCTTCCAAGGTTCTGCGAAGGGCGATTCGTGGATGTCGGTCAAAGTTCTGAGGTGGTCGAGCAGCCAGTCAGTATCTTCGACCAGCTTGAGGTGGCCGTAGGCGTGGACGACGACGTAATTCCATGTAGGAACGACCTTGCCGCTGCTCACCTTCTCGGGATACCAGGAGGGTGTGATGTAGTGTTGCGAGGCGGCGAAGATCGCTAGAGCTGGCACGTCAGGCGAGAAATCGCGCCACTGAGGATTGGCTCGGGAGAGATGTCCTTTGAGAATTCCGAGGGAATCTGGATGGTCCTCCAACACCAGAGGAATATGAGAAGCGACCAGACCTGAACCGCCCAGCGTGACGAGTGAACTAAACGGGTGGGACCGTATGAGCTCGTGCAGGACTGGAATTCGCGTTTCTTCAAAAGCTTTCGGAATGTACATGATTTCCTTTGGCCGCCGGGTGGTATTTGTAGGATATCGGAGTGGCAAGAGGGACAGCCGAAGCCAGTTTTGTGTGCGAGCCCTGATTTGGGTTCGTTTCGGAGCACTTTCGCTTTTCTTTTGCTTTACTCACCGGCTTGGTGCTAGACTCGGCTTCTAGCTAAGAGCGGTAGCTTCAAAAGCCGTTATTTTTTTCAAAGTCTTATCAAGGAGACGCACAACGTGGCAGACGATCGCAGCAGAGCCATTGAGGCCGCACTTTCGCAACTGGAGAAGCAGTTTGGCAAAGGGTCGGTGATGCGGCTTGGCGCGAAAGATACGATTGGGCCGATTTCGGTCATTTCGACGGGATCGATTTCGTTCGACGCCGCGCTGGGGGTGGGTGGAGTGCCGCGTGGGCGTGTGATCGAGATTTTTGGGCCGGAATCTTCGGGTAAGACGACGATTACGTTGCAGATCATCGCCGAGGCACAGAGGGCAGGCGGACTCGCAGCTTTCGTGGATGCCGAACACGCGCTCGACCCGCAATACGCGCGGAAGCTTGGCGTCGATACGGACAACCTGCTGATTTCGCAGCCGGACTATGGCGAGCAGGCGTTGGAGATTGTTGAGGCGCTGGTGCGCTCGAACGCGATCGATGTGCTGGTGGTCGACTCGGTTGCGGCGCTGGTGCCGAAAGCCGAACTCGATGGTGAGATGGGCGATTCGCACATGGGACTTCAAGCGCGCTTGATGTCGCAGGCGTTGCGGAAGCTGACGGGTACCGTGTCGAAGTCGCGGACGTGCCTGATCTTCATCAACCAGATTCGCGAGAAGATTGGCGTTATGTTCGGCAACCCTGAGACCACGACGGGCGGCAAGGCGCTGAAGTTTTACTCATCGGTACGCATTGATATTCGGCGTATTGGTGCAGTGAAGGAAGGCGATGTTGTCGTCGGCTCGCGCACCAAGGTCAAGATCGTCAAGAACAAAGTGGCGGCGCCGTTCCGCGATGCCGAGTTCGACATTCTTTACGGCGAGGGCATTTCGCGTGAAGGCGATGTGCTGGATCTCGCGGTGTTGCACAACATCGTCGACAAGGCGGGCGCGTGGTACAGCTACCAGGGCGAGCGCATTGGGCAGGGCCGCGAGAATGTGCGCACCTACCTGAAAGAAAACAAGGACACCTTCGCGCGCGTGGATGCGGAACTGCGTAAGAAGCTGGGGATCAAGGCTTCGGACGACGTTGAGATTCCGGCGGCTCCTGAGAATGGTGCGGAGAAGGCGCAGGAAGTTGTGAAGGGTAAGAAGTAATTGCAGGCTTGGTCCCACGCCCGCAATGCCGGGCGTGGGCCTCTCGTTTCCGTGGGTTTTTCGTTTCTCAGATAAGCAGCTCATCATGAAAGCCCGGTGTTGTGACATGTCGCATGTCACAGCACCGGGCTGATGTGTTTGGTGCTCGTGTTTACTCCGATGCGCCGGGAGTGGCTTTTACGGGGCCGCGTAGTCTACATTGGCTATGCCAAAGAGTTCGCATCCTACGAGACGCGATGATTTGTGCAATGAGATGGACGTTCAGCCCAGTCACAGTTCCATTCAAATGAGCGCGGCGGTCAAGCCGCGTGTGGAGTTTGCCGATGCATGTTGCTGTAAGCCAGGGCACAAAGAATCCATCTGGAGACGCTGGCAACGCGTCGATCTTCCCACGCGGATATATGCTCACTTTCCTGTTGACGACGCTGATCTTTTTCGTCTGGGGTATGTCGAACAACCTTACCGATATTCTGGGGCAGCAATTCAGGAAGTCGTTTGAGTTAAACGTGTTGCAAGCGCAGTTGGTGCAGACGGCGGTGTTCCTCGCGTACTTCGTCATGGCCATACCGGCGGCATTACTGATGCGCAAGTTCGGCTACAAGATGGGTTTGGTGGTGGGGTTGGTCACGTTCGCGATCGGAACGTTGATGTTCTGGCCTGCGGCGGTGATTGGGCAATATACTCCGTTTCTGATTGCCCTGTTCATTGTCGGCAGCGGATCGTCGGTGCTCGAAACCGCTGCCAATCCGTTGATTGCTCAGTTCGGCGATCCGGCGACCTCGGAACGGCGGCTCAATTTCTCTCAGGCTTTCAACCCGCCAGGCACCATCGCTGGAGTGCTGTTCGGCACCTGGTTTATTTTCTCCGGGATAGAGAAGAACCCGGCGGAAATTGCTTCCATGAAGGCGCAAGGTACCTATGCGGCGTATCTTCACGGAGAAATCCTTCGCGTGGTTCCGACCTACGTGGTGCTGGGCATTGCCGTCCTGGTGCTGGCGATATGTATTGGGCGGGCGAAGTTTCCTGCCGGCATCGACTCCAGCGAAGGAGCAAAGGAGATCGCTCCGGTCCGGCGGGGAGCGTATGGCCGTCTGCTTGGCAACCGTAACCTGATGTGGGCTGTGGCAGCGCAGTTCTTCTACGTCGGGGCGCAGATCAGCACATGGAGTTCTCTGATCTTTTATCTGAAGGCCTATACCTCGCTAAGCGAGAAGGCGTCCGGATACTTCCTGACCGGCACTCTGGTGGCCCTGGCTGTTGGGCGGATTGTGTCGACGCCGCTGATGAAATTTATCAGCCCTGCGAAGATGATCGGACTCTACGCGGTCCTGAATATCCTGCTGCTGGGTGTCGGCATCGTCCATCCCGGAATCGTGGGGGCGAGTGCGATCCTGTTCACAAGCTTCTTTATGTCGATCATGTTCCCCACCATTTTTGCCCTTGGTATCAAGGGCCTTGGAGACGATACGAAACTGGGCGGCAGCTTCCTGGTGATGGCTATTCTCGGCGGCGCCGTCTTTCCGCCGTTGCTGGGTTTGATTGCGCGGCACACGGGGAGTTTGGCGTTGGGATACCTCCTTCCCGTCGCTGGTTATGTTTTTGTGGCGCTGTATGCTTTTATGGTGCCGAAGCTGGCTCGCGGGGTCGAGCCGGACGCGCTGAATGCCGTACCGCAGAACATCTAGGGCGCAAAAAATTATGGCCGAAATGATCGACGCACATCATCATCTCTGGCGGTATTCCGCGGAGGACTACGGTTGGATTTCGCCCGAGATGAATGTACTGCGGCGGGATTTTGTGGCACAGGACCTCGACCGCGAGCTGCAAGAGGCCGGCGTCGATGGATCGGTTGTGGTGCAGGCCCGGCAGAGCATCGAAGAGACGCGATGGCTGCTGGAACTTGCAGCCGAGGATGAGGCGATTCGCGGCGTTGTCGGGTGGCTGCCGCTGGTGAGTGCGGAGCTTCCGGCGATGCTTCGCGAGTTTGCAGATTACGGCAAGCTCAAGGGATTACGTCATGTGATTCAGGACGAGCCGGATGATGACTTTATCCTGCGTGAGGACTTCAATCGCGGTGTGGCGGCGCTGCTCGATACAGGTCTGGTGTACGACATCCTGATCCATGAGCGGCATTTGCCTCAGGCTGCGAAGTTTGTGGAGCGTCATCCGGAACAGGCCTTTGTGTTGGACCATCTGGCAAAGCCGTTGATCAAGGACGGAATTCTGGAGCCTTGGCGGGAGAACCTGACGCGCCTTGCGGAGCACGAAAATGTTTTTTGCAAACTTTCGGGATTGGTGACTGAGGCCGACTGGGATGCGTGGACGCTGGATGATCTGCGTCCCTACCTAGACATCGCGCTGGAGGCGTTTGGAGCGGAGCGGTTGATGGCCGGTTCGGACTGGCCTGTTTGTCTGCTGGCGAGTGGTTACGGGCAGTGGTGGGATGCGTTGCGCGCGTGGGCCGGGCGTCTCGACGAGGATGAGCGAGAACGGGTCTTCGGGCTGACCGCGAAGAGAGCTTACCGGCTCTAGCGTGCGTTTCTTTTCGTGCGCGGGTGGCTATTCAGCATTTGCGGGTGGATGTTCAGCTTCGAGCCGCAAGCTTCGAGCTGCCAGTCAATAGGCCCGGAATGGACGTCGATGGCGGATGCTTGGGGTTGCGGCCGGTTCAGTAATCCGCGGCGCATTGGGCGTGAAGTTTCTAGAATGGGTGCATGGAGTTTACGCGCGAGCTGAAGGAGTGGGTGGAGGAGCGCGCGCGGGCGGCGGGGTTCGACCTGGCCGGGGTGGCCGATGTGCCGGAGCCGGGGAGTGAGTCCGCGGCAGATGCGCAGCGAAGGTTTGCGGAGTGGATCGCTGCCGGGCGCTCGGGTGAGATGGACTGGCTGAAACGTGCGGATGAGTCGGGCGAGTTATTGCGCGGTGACCTGCGGCGGGCGATGCCATGGGCGCGGTCGGTGGTGGTATGTGCGCTGAACTATAACGCGGAGGCTCCGCGATCGATCGATGCGGCGGATGTGAAGGCCGGATGGATTGCGCGCTATGCGTGGAGTGGCGGCGAGGATGGTCGAGGCGCGGACTATCACGATGTCATGCTGCCGCAGTTGCGGAAGCTCGAAGCGGAGATGAAGGAGAAGTTCGGCGCGGAGTGCGAGACGCGGTGCTATGTCGATACCGGGCCGATTGTCGAGCGCGGATATGCGGCGCGCGCGGGTGTGGGTTGGATCGGAAAGAATACGTGCGTGCTGAACCAGCAGATGGGGTCGTGGCTGCTGCTGGGGGTGATTGTGACGTCAATTCCGCTGGCGGCCGAGGCGTGGACGATGGCTGCGACGGATCGATGCGGAACGTGCACGCAGTGTATCGATGCCTGCCCGACGGATGCACTGATAGCGCCACGGCAGATGGATGCTTCATTGTGTATCGCCTATCTGACGATTGAAAAGAAGGGCGCGATCGCGGAGGATCTACGCGGGAAGATGGGGCGGCAGGTTTTTGGGTGCGATATCTGCCAGGATGTTTGTCCGTGGAACCGGCGGGCACCGGTGGTGCGGGAGAGTGCGATGCCGCCACGTGGGGAGTTGGTGAATCCGGCGCTGGACTGGTTGGCGGCGATGGATGGGCCAGAGTTCAACCGGTGGTTTCGAGGGTCTCCACTGGAACGGACGGGGAAGAGGCGGGTGCTGCGAAATGTGGCGATTGCGATGGGGAATAGCGGAGACGGGGAGTTCCTGCCGCGGCTGCGGGCGTGGGCGGCCGGTGAGGATGCGGTGTTGGCGGAAGCTGCGGCGTGGGCGGCGCGGGAGTTGGAAGAACGATGAGCTGTGAGTGATGAGCTGTGAGTGATGAGTAACACGTTGCCGGTAGACTGTTGGCATGGATGACGAGAAAGTGTTGACGCCGCAGGCCGGAGATGAGGCGGTCAGTCAGTCGTTGCAGGCCGCGCCTTCGGTGCGCGTGGCAAAGAGTGGGACGTGGAAGCAGGTGGTTGCGCTGGGCCGCTATATGGCGAAAACTGAGGTGCATACCTATGCCTTCAGCGTGGCGGCGCAGGTGATTCTTTCGTTGTTTCCGTTTATCGTGCTGATGCTGACGCTGTCGCAGAAGGTATTTCACTCCGAGAAGATGGCGGATGTGGTTGGCGACATGATGAGCAATTTTTTGCCGAACCACCAGGACTTCGTCATGCGCAATATGAAGGCCCTGGCGAACTCCCACGCGGGGACAAAGATTTTTTCGCTGGTGATGCTGCTGGTGACGACTACCGGAGTTTTTCTGCCGCTGGAAGTAGCGCTGAATAGCGTGTGGGGCGTGAAGAAGAACCGGTCGTACCTGGCGAACCAGGTGGTGTCGATTGGGTTAGCGGTGGGTGTTGGCGCGCTTGCCATGGCGTCGGTCGCGTTAACCGCGGCCCAACGAACAGTGATGGGGTGGGTATTCTTTGGGCACACCGATAACTGGGTCTTCAACACAATTGCGAAGGGTTTTTTGCAGATATGCGCGCTGGCCGCGAGTATCGGTTTGTTCTTCCTGATTTATTGGGGGCTGCCGAACCGAAAGGTGCCGTTTCGTGCGGTGTTTCCCACGGCGGTGGTGATGGGTGTACTTTGGACGGCGGCGAAGTATGTGTATATCCTCGCGCTGCCGCACCTGGATTTTCACTCGGTGTATGGGGCGTTCGATGTGTCGGTGAGTTTGATGATGTGGGCGTTTCTTTCCGGGCTGCTGCTGTTGGCGGGAGCGTATGTGTCGGCGACGCGGCAGGCGTTGCGGGAGACGAGGGAAGCGGAAGAAGCGGCCAGGGTTTAGGACCCAGGATCGCGAAGGCAAGGTTATTGCCGGGAAGAAGCAGGTCTCTCCACTTCGCTTCGCTCCGGTCGAGATGACAAATTTTGGAGGGAAGCTTTCTGGACCCCTGAGCCCTAAACCCTTGGACCCTCTATTTCGCCGTAAAGGCCTTGATGGCGATGTCATTGGGGTGACCGCCGGCGGGGAGCATCGTTACAAGGCCGGGTTCTGTGCCCTGGGTACGGAAGATGGCGACGTCTCCGGTGCGTGAATCGCCGACCAGGAGAAGGTGCTCGTCGGCGGAGAAGGCAATGGCGTCGGGGCCGGAGCCGGTGCGGACGCCGGAGATGAGCTTGCCGTCGTCAATAGAGTAGAGGCTGGCGGAGTCGGCGCCGAAGTTGGTGACCCACAGGCTGCTGTTGTCGCGGCTGATGACGCCGCGCGAAGGCTTGGAGCCGATGATGTAGGTGCCGCCGACCTCATTGGTCGACGTATTGATTTCGGAGATGCTGTCGGAGGCGAAGTTGGTGACGAAGATTTCGCCGCCGTCGGGTTTGAGCGCGAGGTGGGTAGGCGTGTTGCCAACGTCGAGGCGGGCGAGCAGGTGGTCCTGTTGCAGGGACGCATCCTGTTTGCCGGGCCATGAATCGGGGGTGACGGCGAGCCAGATGGCCATCACCTGGTGCGAGCCCGAGCAGGCGATAAAGGCCTTGGTCGAGTCGGGAAGGATGACCGCGTCGGTAGCGCCGGGGCAGCCCGGATAGGCGGTGCGGAGAGTGAGCGGATGGGCGTCGTCCTTCGAGACGGAGTAGATGGAGACGCTGCCGCTGGCCCGGTTGGTCACGACCAGCGAGCGCATGTCGTTGGCGATGCGGGCGACGCCGGGTTGCTCGCCGGTGGCTGCGGCAAAGATCTCGCGGTGGTGTTCGAGATCAAGGACGCTGACGGTGTTGGAGCCGGAGTTGGCGACGTAAGCGCGTTTGCCCTCGGGGTCGACGTCGATGAAGTAGGGCTGGTGGTGAACGCCGATGGTCCAGACAACTTTGTTCTGGGAGGTATCGATAACGGAGACGGAATCGCTGCCCGTGTTGACGGCGTAAACCTCGTTGCGGACGGGATTGGCAGTGATTCCCGTGGGATTTATGCCGACTTGCAGGACGCGATCCTGTCGCAGATAGACGAGGTCGAGGACGGCGACAGTGTTGGCCGCGCCACCGGTAACGTAGGCAAATTCCCGGTAATTGGCTGGATATTTGGGAAAGTGGTAGCGGCCGCAAGCGGTCAGGCCGAGAGGCAGTGTCGCGAGCAGGCAGGCGACAGCGCGAGTTTTGCAGTGGCGGATGGAGGCAGAAAACATCTTTACGGAGTGTAGAGCATCCCTCGTTGCAGTGAGGTTCGAAACAGGTGTCGTTGGTGTAACCGAAAGTTTACCGAGAATATTTTCAGACGGACGCAACTATGTCGTCTTGCGAGTGTCCAAAACTTTGACACGGACGCCATCATGCAGCGGCCGAATCGTCAGCAGGACTCCTCGGAACTACGAGGTGGCGAGCAATCGCTACCTCGTAGCTTTTTTTCTTTAAGAGCGCCTTTCGCGGAACCAGTGGATGGCAACCCAGGCGCCGTAGCCGAATTGCAGCAGCCAGACGATGCAGAAGGCGTAGACCGTGTGGCGCTGGGCGAGAGTTTCGAAGGGTATCGTCATTGGAGCTCCGGGAGTGGGTTGGCGCCGAGGAAGTGGTCGGTAGCAGCGGCTGCGCGGGCCTGGCGGCGGCGTTCAAGAGAGTAGCGGAGTCCGAGGATGAAGATTCCCCACATCAGCCAGCCGGCAACGTTCCAGAGGACAGCGGGCCACATGGCGTTGTCGATACCAGCGTCGGGTCCGCCGCCGAAGACCGGGGCCGGATGCTGCGTGCGCCACCAGCGTATCGACATGTAGCAGATAGGAATGTCGATGGCCGCGAAGATCGCGAGGACGGCCGACAGCAGCGCGGTCTGGTCTGGCGAGGCGAAGC
>Ga0207652_10003161_pt1 | contig 13717 bp, 16 predicted proteins | sample KBSC63BmetaG_FD_184334 | JGI IMG/M metagenome (GOLD analysis project Ga0207652, IMG submission 184334) | Corn rhizosphere microbial communities from Kellogg Biological Station, Michigan, USA - KBS C6-3B metaG (SPAdes) (version 2) | ecosystem: Host-associated > Plants > Roots > Rhizosphere ... | reverse complement strand
AGCCGCTTGATGTTCATTGCGATCTCGGTGCGCAGCGCGCCCTCGACGCGGAAATCCTTCTCGATCGCCTGACGCAGCCGATTGACATCGGCGTCGTTCAGGTCACGAATGCGCTGCTCGGAATTGACGCCGGTCGACTCCAGAATCCGTCGCGCAGTCGCGCGGCCGACGCCGAAGATGTAAGTGAGACCGATCTCGACCTTCTTCTCACGCGGGAGATCCACGCCTGCGATACGCGCCATTATCAGCCCTGCTTTTGCTTGTGTTTTGGATTGCGCTTGCAGATGATGCGGGTCACGCCCTGCCGCTTGATGACCTTGCAGTGCTCGCAGATCGGCTTCACGCTGCTACGAACTTTCACGTCCAACTCCATGCTAGATGAGCGGGCAGCCGTCGGGGCGCCCGATAATTTCCGAGCCAGCCTTTGAAAATACATTGACTGGACAGGGGATGCAACCTGTCAACCTTCGGCGCGGGTTGGGGTTAGCTGTCTCGGCGTTGGCTCCCCGCCTCGCCGCTGGCACCCCTAGTCCGAAAGGTGGCAGGTGGGAGACGTGGTCAGAGGCACTGGTATCAGTTTATCCGGCGCGTTCTAACCCTGTGTGACGCAGCTAGAAGGCGAGTAGAAAAACTGCTACCGGAGCATCTCTGCGCACCTCTCCGACCTGCCACCTTTTGGACTAGGGGTGCCAGACGCAGCGCCCGGGTCTCAGAATCCCGGAGCTAGATAGTGGTCATTACCGACTTGAGCTCGGAAGCCGGGTCCTTCGCCTCGGTGATCATGCGGCCCAGCACGATGTAGTTGGCCCCCGCCCGGGCGGCCTCAGCCGCCGTAACCGTGCGCTTCTGATCGTCAGTGCGGCCTCCGGCCGGCCGGATCCCCGGCACCAGGAGCTTCAGCTTTTCACCGTACTTGGCTCCTATTTTCTGGGCCTCCAGGCCGCTGCACACCACCCCGTGGGCACCAGCGTCGGCGCACTCCCCGGCGAGACGCAGCACCTCGCCATAGACCTCGAGCGACTTTCGACCCCAGGCGGTACGCAGCATCGCCGCGTCGATCGAAGTCAGGATCGTCACCCCAAGGACGCCGCACTTGACCCCCGCCCCCTCGACCGCCGCCTCGAGCATCTCCCGGCCGCCGGTGGCGTGCACAGTTACCAGCTTTGCACCGATTGCCGCCGCGCTCCGAGTCGCGCCCCGAACCGTGTTCGGGATATCGTGAAATTTGAGATCCAGAAAAACGTCCTTCCCGAGCGCGCGGAGGGTCTGCACGATCTGCGGCCCGGTCGCCGTGAACAGCTCTGCGCCCACCTTGTAAAATTTGCAGGCGTCGCCGAGCCGCTCGACCATTGCCAGCGCCAGATCGGCACGAGGAAAATCCAGCGCCACGATCGGCACCGGACGTCGCGCGCTCCCAGCCGGCGCGCGCGAGGGCGCCTTGGTGCGCCGCGGACGGCCGCTGATGCGCGGTCAAATCAGCTCTTCCACTCGAGAGTTCCCCGCAGGTCCGACAACGAAGTTACTCCTTTCCGCCGGCACCAGTCGCTCAGTCCCTCAACGAGACGCTCGGGAAGCCGCGGCTCGAGCATCGCAGCCGTGCCGACTGCGGTCAACGACGCACCCGCGATTATGTACTGGATGATGTCCGTCGCGCGCGAGATCCCGCCAATGCCGATGATCGGGAGCTTCACCGATTTTGCCACCTTGTACGTCGCCAGCACGCCCACCGGCAGGAGTCCCGGGCCGCTCACTCCGCCAGTGCCGAAGCCGAGCCCGGGCCGACGTTTGTCGACATCGATCACCAGTCCCGGAATGGTGTTCACAACGGAAATCCCGTCCGCACCGGCATCGGCGGCGACGGTCGCCATTCGACCGATATCCTGCACGGTAGGCGAAAGCTTGACGAAGATCGGCTTCCGAGTGGCGGCGCGCGCGCGGGTTACCACTTCCGTCAGCGTCCGGGGATCAGCCCCGAATTCCATCCCGCCGGCCCGCACGTTGGGGCAGCTGACGTTGAGCTCGTAGCCGGCCAGCACCGCGGCATCGTCGAGGCGGGAGATGACCTGCGCAAAGTCCTCCACCTGGCTCCCGACCACATTCGCCAACACCTTCGCGCGTTTCAGGTTCGACGCCAGCCACGGCAGGTGTTCGACTTTTACTTCGTCGACACCGGGATTCGCCAGCCCGACCGCGTTGATCATCCCGCCCTCGAATTCCGCGACTCGCGGGGATGGCGCTCCATGTCGCGGCTCGAGGCTGACCGCCTTCGTAACGAATCCGCCGAGTCTTTCCAGGTTCACGATGCGCGCGAGCTCCCGCCCATACGCGGCGGTGCCGGCGGCTAGCAATACTGGGTTTTGAAATTCGATTCCTGCAGCGGTGACTGCCAGGGCGGACGACGCCACCGCTACCGGGTGCCCCCGACGCGCATCTCGTAATGGCCGAGGTACGCAATCACGGAGCTGGCGATGTTCCTGGCCAGCGCCCGCTGATTCGCGTCATCGCTTAGGTAAGTCGCCTCCGACTGATTGCTGCCGAAGCCGAGCTCGATCAGGACCGCCGGCATGTACGATCCGCGCAGCACCGCAAAATTCGCCTGCTGCACGCCGCGATTCGGACCGGGGTGCACATCGATCAGGCCGTTCTGGATCGTCTGCGCCAAGTCACTCGACTCCCTCAGGTGCTCGTTCTGCGCCATGTCCGTGATGATGAAGCTGAGCGGGTCGCCCTTCGGAGCGTTGGCGCCGGTCTCGAACTTCACCGATTCGTTTTCCATGTTTTCCACGCGACGCTCATCCTCGGTCTTTGCTTCAGCGAGGAAATATGTCTCAAATCCGCGCTCGCGTGCCGCCTTGGCCGTGCTGTACCCCGGAGCGTTGACGTGAATCGAGATGAACACATCGCCGTGGTTGGCGTTGGCGATCTTGCCCCGATCGTAGAGCGCGATCAGGGTGTCGGTAGTGCGCGTCATGAGAACGTCGTAGCCGCGGGCGCGCATGACGCTCGCCAGCTTTTTGGCGACGGCCAACGTTATATCCTTTTCGATGAACCACCGGGACGATCCAATCGGTCCGGTCATCCCGTTGTCGGGCCCGCCGTGACCGGCATCGATTACCACCAGCTTTCGCTGGCTCGGTTTCGGAGCGGGGTCGCTGCGCGGCGGCGCCACCGGCGCCCGGGCACTGGTTGACTCGGCGCGCTGCGACGTGATTGTCGGCGCCGCCGTGCGAGTGGTGGTCGTTGCAGGCGGAGTGCGTGCCGCGACTTCGGCGACCGCAGCCCGAGCGCGCGGAGGAGCGACGCTCCGGAGTGCTCCCTGCGCGATGTCGTAGGTGTAGCCGGTCACGTACCGCGGAATCACTTCACTCACGAACTGGAACGGCAGGTAGAGCTGGCCGCCGTGCACCTGCGGCGCGCGAGTAAGCGGAATTGTAAGAGTGTCGAGCTTGGCGAATGGAATTCCGTCGATCAGCGCCAGTCTCACCTGCTGAAACGCCAGCGTGTAATGAAGGTTGGTGCCCGTGATGAGGGTGCCGTTCATCGCGCGCATTAGAGCATCGGCACGCACCGTGGCTTCCCCACCGGTAATGGTTACCGGCACCTGCGCCGGGCTCGGCCCGTCGCCTACCAGAATGAACGTCGGCGCTTGCGCGGATGCGGCGGCGATCTGCAGCGCCAGTGCGAACGCGATCATCGGGTGCGAACAGCGCGCTGCATGTCGCGCTCGTCGTCGCGACGTTTCTCGTCGGCGCGCTTGTCGTACAGCTTCTTGCCCTTTCCCAGCGCTAGCGCAACCTTCGCCTTGCCCTTCTTGAAATACAGCTCGAGCGGAATGAGGGTCAGACCCTGCCGCTCGACAGCACCGATCATCTTGCGAATCTCCTTGCGGTGAAGCAGGAGCTTCCGCGTGCGGGTCGGCTCGTGATTGAAGTAGCTCGCCTGTTCGTAGGGCGATATGTGCAGGTTAAGCAGAAAAACTTCTCCATCTCTGACGATCGCGTAGGAATCAGCGATGTTGGCTTTTCCGTTTCGAAGGGACTTGACCTCACTGCCGGTCAGAACGACTCCGGCTTCCCAGGTATCCAGGATGTGGTAGTCGTGCCTGGCGCGTTTGTTCCGCGCCACGGTCTGCTTTGCGTCCTTCTCGACGGTCTCTGCCATTTGACTTCGTTTCCAAGTTAGACGCAACAATCATCTTCAGAAAGCCCGATCGCGTTGACTTGCATCTTCGCACTTTCTATCTTCCCAAGTTCGATCGGCCGAAGTGGTGGAACTGGTAGACGCGCTGGCTTCAGGAGCCAGTGGGCGCAAGCTCGTGGGGGTTCGAGTCCCCCCTTCGGCACTAAAAAACAGAACGGCGCGTCTGCTGGTCAGACGCGCCGTTTTTTGCTCCAGGAGCGAAATCTAAACGGTCTCGAGAATCGGCAGTCCGGCTTTCTCCTGACGCTGCTCGCTATCCAGACCGACGCGTTCCCGAACGGTGGGCTCGTCGTGCAGCAAATCGGCGAGACTCACGCCTTGCAGCACGTCGTCGATCCTTTTCTGCAGCATCACCCACACCGGTCTGATGCTGCAGCTGTGCGAAGCCGAGCAGCGCTCTTCTTCGACGGGATGACTGACGCAATGCAGGTCGAAGGTCTCGAGCTCGGACGCGTGAATCACGTCCCTGATTGAGATTTCCGCTGCAGGCCGCGCCAGTACATAGCCGCCGCGCGCACCGCGGGTGCTGGTTACAACCCCAGCGCGGCGCAGCCTCAGCAGAATCTGCTCGACATAATCCGCGGGAAGCCGCTCCTGACGCGCAATCTCGCGTCCGTTGATCGGCCCCAGCTCAGTGCGCTTGGCGAGATTCAGCGCGCAGATCACGCCGTACTCGGCCCAGGTCGTTATACGCATAGTCTCAGGATAGACTCTTATCGGATTAAGTACAAGGTCGTCCGTGAGGGAGGACCAACTGCGACAAGAGTAAGGTGGTCCTCACCCTACGCTCGCGCCCCCATGCTTACCTCCGGGCACCCCAATCTCGGTCATCTTCCTGAGATCGAGGACCTCATCGATCTCCTCGGGCGGCAGGACTTTTTCGCGCTCGACCAGCTCCCGAATCAGCACATTCTCTTTCACCGACTGCTTGCTGATCTCCGCGGCGCGGGCGTACCCGATCTGCGGCGCCAGCGCGGTGGCCAGCGCAGCCGAGCGCTCCACCCAGTACTTGCACTGCGCCTCGTTCGCCTCGAGGCCGCGCACCGTTTTCTCGGCCAGCACTCTGGCTGAAGTGCGGAGAATCATCACCGACATCAACACGTTGTACGCAATCACGGGCATCATCACATTGAGCTCGAGCTGCCCGTGCTCGGCCGCGGCGCCGACGCAGGCGTCGTTGCCCACCACCTGGAAGCAGACCTGATTCACCATCTCGGGGATGGACGGGTTGACTTTGCCGGGCATGATCGATGATCCGGGTTGCACCGCCGGCAATCGGATCTCGTCGAAGCCGGTGCGTGGGCCGCTCGCCAGCAATCGCAGGTCGCTCGCAATCTTGCTCAGATCCACTGCCAACACCCGAAGCTGGGCGCTGAACCCCGCAACGTCTCCCATGCTCTGCATTAGCTGAATGCGATCCGCTCCCTCGCGTAGCTCGATTTTCGCCGAATCTCGGAGGTGCTTTACCATCAACCGCGGGTACTCGGGCTCGACGTTGACCCCCGTTCCCACCGCGCTTCCGCCAATGCCCAGGTCGCGGAGATAGTTCGCCGCGCCGACCACGCGATCGAGGCCGCGCCGTAGCGAGCCGGCGTACGCCTCGAGCTCCTGACCAAGCCGGATCGGCATCGCATCCTGCAGATGGGTGCGCCCCGATTTGACCACGTCGTCGAATTCTTTGGCTTTCTTCTCGAACTCCGACGCAAGGAGATCGAGTGACTGCTGCAGCAGCGGCAGCTCGGTCAGACACGCGAGCCGGATGGCGGTTGGAATCACGTCGTTCGTCGACTGCGCCATGTTGACGTGATCGTTTGGATGTACCGGCGCATACGCACCGCGCTTGCCGCCCAATAGCTCGTTGGCGCGATTGGCGAGCACCTCGTTCACGTTCATGTTGTGAGACGTGCCGGCGCCGGCCTGGTACACGTCGACCACGAACTGATCGCGGTGCTGGCCACCCAGCACCTCGTCCGCCGCTTTGACGATCGCGTCAGCGAGCTTCGCCTCGAGCCGGCCCGTCTCCTTGTGGGTGAGCGCCGCGGCTCGCTTGATCCTCACCGTCGCATCGATGAACGCGGGCAGCGGCTTGAGTCCGCTGATCGGAAAGTTCTGTACTGCGCGCAGGGTCTGCACTCCGTAGAGCGCATCGACTGGGACCTCCAGCGTTCCAAGCGGATCCTTCTCGGTGCGGGTCTTGTCCGTCATGATGTCGTCAGGCTATCTGGTTAGCGCCCGACAATGCGGGCGGTTCCGTTCAGAAAAGGATTGGACTGCTTCTCCTCACCGATGGTCGTCGGGATCCCGTGACCGGGATACACCACGGTGTCGTCCGGCAGCGAGGCGATCCGCCGCAGACTATCCGCCAGCTGGGGTGGGTTCGAGAATGGAAGATCGGTTCTTCCAATCGATCCGGCGAAAAGACAATCGCCAACCAGCGCGATGCCGTTGCCATGGATCACCACATGCCCCGGCGCGTGTCCGGGCGCGTGCATCACTGTCATTTGCGCATCTCCCAGCTGCACTTGCTGACCATCGCTGAATTCGCGGTCGGGCACCGGCGGCTCCTCGAACGGAATCCCGTACACTTCCGCCTGACGCGACGCCGCTTCATACAACCTGCGGTCGAGCGGGTGGAGAAAGACCGGAACATCCCAGCGCCTTTTCACCGACGCGATCGCGCCCACGTGATCGACGTGGGCGTGGGTGACCCAGATCGCTTCCAGCTCTGCGCCGGAGCGCTCGATCGCATCGATGATGCGATCGCCCTCCCCGCCCGGATCGACGATCACCGCACGATTGGTCTTCTCGTCCACGACGAGGTACGAGTTCTCCTGGAACGCCCCAACGGTGATTGACTGGACCTTCACCGCTGCTTCCCGGCGGGCATCACGTGTATCCGCCCGCGCTTACGTGCGAGCTCTCGACGGCGTCGCGGGTAGCCTCACCGGACCCGTTGCGCTGCGCCTCCTTGAATCGCCCGATGTACTTGTCGGCGGCGATCGCTGCAGTCGTCGCATCGCCGGCGGCGGTCGTAACCTGCCTGGTCAGCTGAGCGCGCAGATCACCGGCGACGAACAACCCGGGGATCGACGACATCATCGCGTTGTCGGTAAGCGCGTAGCCCATGACATCGTGGTCGAAGTGGCCGGCGATCACTCCGGTATTCGGCCGGAAGCCCACGAAGATGAAGAGTCCGTCAGCCGGCAGAAGCTTCCTTTCCGTCGTTACGAGGTTGTGCAGATGCAGACCCGTCATTCCTTTCTCGGGGTTGCCTTCGACCTTCTCCACGACGGTATCCCAGATGATCTCGATCTTCGGGTTCTCGAATACGTGCTGCTGAAGAATCTTCGACGCCCGCAGCTCGTGCCGCCGGTGGATCAGATAGACCTTCGTGGCGTAGCGCGTGAGGAAGTCGGCCTCCTCGGTCGCGGCGTCACCGCCACCGACCACCGCGACGACCTGCTGCTTGAAGAACGCTGCATCGCAGATCGCGCAGTATGAGACGCCTTTGCCGGCGTACTCCAGCTCGCCGGGAATCCCGAGCTTGATCGGCGTGCCCCCCGCAGTCACGATCACCGCCGGCGACCTGAAGATCTCGCCCTTGTCGGTCTCGGTGTGGAAGTATCCGTCCGGCTGTTTTGTCACCGACGTCACCGTCGTCGTCTCGAAGAACTCCGCGCCGAACTGCTTGGCGTGCGCCGCGAACTTCTCTGCCAGCTCGTAACCCAGAATCTTCGGGAAGCCGATCACATCGTCGAGGTACTCGGTGTTGAGCAGCTCGCCGCCAGGGAACCCGCGCTCGAGCACCGCTGTGCGCAGCAATGCCCTACCGGTGTATAGAGCGGCGGTCATCCCAGCCGGGCCCGCGCCGACGATGACGACGTCGTATTCGCGAATGGTTGCCAAATGCTTGCCTGGAAGAGGAACTACCGGCGCAACGCCGGCATCTGAAATATAACCGCCGCGGTAGACTCCCTTCCCTGGTCAGATGCGTACGTGACGACCGCCATCCACTATAATGGTCTCGCCGGTGACGTAGTCCGCGCTCAAGAGATAGAGCACCGCCTGCGCAACGTCCTCGGGGGTGCCCAATCGACCGAGCGGTGTGGTCGCGACGAGCTTGTCCGCCTCCTCCTGGGTCCATCCTTCGGGAAGCATCACCGGTCCGGGTGCGATCGCGTTGACTCGGACCTTGGGCGCGAGCGCGTGCGCGAGACCGCGGGTCATCTGCACGATCCCGGCCTTCGTAATGGTATGTGGGATGTAGTTCCGCCACGTCTCGAAGGCGGCCAGGTCGGCGATGTTCACGATGGCGCCGCCACGATCACCCATCGCGCGCGCCGCTGATTGCGACAGAAAAAACGGCGCGCGCAAATTCAGCGCGAACATCGCATCCCAATCCTCGACGAGCACTTCACCGACCGGCGTGCGGAGCATCACCGCCGCTGAATTCACCAGCACATCGAGCGATCCAAACACCTTGACGACGTGCTCGATCAAACGCGGGCCGGTCGCTGGGTCGATCAGGTCCCCGGGCAGCGTGCGCGCGTCGCTGCCGGCGGCGACAATCTCGTCCGCGGTTTGTCGAGCGCCTTTTTGGGACCCGGCGTAGTGGACGCCGACCCGCATTCCAGCCCTGCCAAGCGCAAGCGCGATGACCCGTCCGACGCGGGTGCCGGCACCCGTTACGAGCGCGACCTTGCCATCTATCTCCATTCAGCGGCCCTCATCGAGGAGCCCCTGAAGATGCACCCGAGGCGAGTCTCTCGTCTTGTCTTTCCAGCCACTCCATCGGCACGTTCATGTTTCCCAGCCGCCGCGGGCCATCCGACGCTCCGTGCCAGTCCGAGCCGCCACTCGGCAGCAGTCCAAAAAAGTCGGCCAGCGCCTGCAGACGCTTTATGTCTTCGCCCGAATGGCTCGGGTGCTTGACCTCCAGTCCATCGAGCCCGGCAGCCACCAATGGCTCCAGCCGCTCGCGCCGCCCCCCATCCCCCGGGTGCGCCCAGATTGCCAGACCTCCGGCCTCGTGCGCGATCGCGATAGCATCCTCGATCGAGAGTTTCTCCTTCGGCACGAAAGCGGCTCCGCCGCCACCGAGGTATCGCACGAACGCGTCACGAAAGTCCGCCACCACCCCGCGCGCAATCAGCGCTCGGGCAACGTGCGGCCGCCCGACTGCGCCGCCGTTGGATTGTTTCAGTACTTCGTCGAGAGTCAGCGGGATGCCGAGCGCATTCAGCTTCTCGACGATTCTGCCGGCCCGCGCGTGGCGATGCGCGCGAAGCTCCCCGAGACGCCGCTGGAGTCCGTCGAGATTGGAGAGATGCAGTGCGAGCAGGTGCACCTCGTGATCGTCCTGAAACGCACTCAGCTCGCAACCGGCGATCACCCGGATGCCGAGCTTTTCCCCGGTGGCTCGCGCCGCCGGGACGCCATCGATCGTATCGTGGTCGGTGAGCGCGAGAGCCGCGAGTCCGCAGCCTTCGGCAGCTTCGACTACGCGCTCGGGGGGAAGGATTCCGTCAGACGCAGTTGAGTGGCTATGCAGGTCGACGTAGGTCGGCCGGCCCGCATCCGCACTCACCGCTCGTAACCGGCCTCAGGCGACGTAAAGCTCGGCTGCGATTGCGCGAAGAGCGACTGCAGCTGGGCGTCAGACAGCTCGGCGAACGCCTGCTCGCGCGAGCGGGTACCCTGCGGTGAGTAGCGCGTCACCCGAACCTCGCGATCCTTGCCCGCACCGCGCGAGAAAAGCAGCGCGTACTCGTCCTGGGTGTACTGCGTGATGTATCCGGATGGATACACGTTCCACTGCTGACCATCGACCTGAAGCATTCGCGCCGGCATTACAGCTTGACCTCCTGATAGACTCTCGTCGGATCCAGCGTTTTGTGGGGCGCGCTCGCGTGCGCGATCGTCAGAGTCTGCTCGTCGTCGGCTTCCGTGAACTCGATGAACGCCCCGGGCAGAGACATCTCCTCGAAGACCCAGAACCGGCAATTCGCCGCTTCATAGTGCGACCGCAGCGCCTTGAGCCGCTTCGTATAGTTGGCGCGCTCGGCCGAGGGCACGGTCGAGCGCTGAATTGTCAAAGCCTTGGGCATTTAGAGTCCGGTCTCCGGGAACGTTTCGATTGTCTTCTTGATGAAGGCCAGGAACTGATCCGCGACGGCGCCGTCGATTACCCGGTGATCGAACGAAATCGAAAAATATGCGCAGGTTCTGATGGCGATGACATCTTCGCCGTCCTGCCCGGAGAGTACCTTCGGCCGTTTCTCGATCGCCCCGACGCCGAGGATCGCGACCTGCGGCTGGTTGATGATCGGAGTTCCCATCAGAGAGCCGAACACGCCCGGGTTGGTGATGGTGAAAGTCCCTTCCTGCACTTCCTCCGGCGATAGCTTCTTTGCGCGCGCGCGGGCGGCCAGATCATTCAGCGCACGCGTGATTCCCGACAGCGAGAGATCCTCGGCGCTCTTGATCACCGGCACGATCAGCCCCCAATCGAGCGCGACCGCCACGCCAATGTTGATCTGCTTTCTGTAGATCACACTGGTGCCGGCGACCGATGAATTCATGATCGGAAATGCCTGCAGGCCCTGGGTCACCGCTTTGATGATGAAGGGCATGAAGGTCAGCTTCTGACCAGTCGCGGCTTCGAATTCGGCGCGCTTTTTCGCGCGAATCCTGGCGACTCGCGTGAAGTCGATTTCGATGAACGACGTCACGTGCGCCGAAGTATGCCGCGACGCGACCATGTGCTCGCTGATCAGCGCGCGCATCTTGGACATCGGCTCGACGACATCCCCCGGCCACGGCTCGGGGAGTGGGAGCAAGTGTCCGCCAGTGCCTGCCAATCCACGCGTCGGAACGCCCGCCGTCGGCCTCGCACCGGACTCGATGAAGCCGAGTATGTCGCGCTTCGTCACTCTGCCGGCAACCCCCGACCCCTGGAGTGAGGCGATATTCACCCCATGCTCGGCGGCAATCTTTCGGACCAGCGGGGACGATCTCGTACGGACACGATCCTCGAAGGAGTTTCCGTTGCCGGAATGGGAAGCGGCGATTGCGGGCGCGCTCGAAGGCTGCGTCCGCGGGGCCGCGCTCGGCGTACCTTCCCGGTGGGGGGCCGGCGCACTCGGCGACTTCTCGGTGGACCCGACCGCGGCCGGCTGCGACGCCGCCGGAGCACCCGCGGTCGGTACTTCGCCTTTGCCCGCGACGGCGCCCTTCTCAGTCTCGAGTCGCGCAACGACCGTCTGAACGGCAACCGTTTCGCCTTCCTTCACCAGGATCTCGGCGATCACACCCGCTGCCGGCGCCGGAATCTCAGCGTCGACCTTGTCGGTTGAGATCTCGAAGATCGGCTCGTCACGCTTCACCTCGTCGCCCACTTTCTTCAGCCACTTCGAAAGTGTGCCCTCGGCGATCGACTCGCCCATCTGCGGCATGATTACATCTACTCGCGCCACCTGGTCTCCTTCGTCGTTTTCAGTTCCGCCGGCGTCGATTCAGGCGCATCAGCACCCCAGCGGGCAGCGTGACCGCTCCAATCACGGCACCAATACCAGCATACACCCACCAATTGCACGCCGGAAGGCCCTCGGGAGGCTTACAACCGTAAGCGCTACCGACAATCTTCGCGAGCAGTACAGCAATCATTCCGCCGCTGAAAAATCCGGCGAACGTCATCACGCACCCAACACCGATATTGCGGGCGACAATCTCCCCGCGACTGAGCTCCGCTGACGCCATCAGTACGCGGCAACCTTCCGTAGCGCCAACACGATGTCAGACGTCTGCGGAAGAACGTAATCCTCGAGCGGAGGCGAGTAAGGCAACGGGACATCCGCTGCCGTGACGCGCAGAATTGGGGCATCGAGCCACTCGAAAGCGCTCTCGTTGATCCGCGCCGTAATTTCTCCGGCAACTCCTCCCGTGCGGGTATCCTCGTGCACGATCAGGACGCGGTTGGTCTTCTTCACCGTCGCGGTGATCGCACCATCATCCATCGGTAGCAAGCTCCGCAGATCGACGACCTCGACGGACAGTCCATCCTCCTTCTCCACCTGCTCGGCGGCCTCGAGCGCTTTCCAGACGGTTGCAGCGTAGGTAATGATCGAGACGTCGGTCCCTTCCCTCGCGATTCTTGCCTTCCCGATCGGCGTAAGGTGATCGCCCGCCGGCATTTCTTCCTTGATCCGCCGATAGAGATACTTGTGCTCGAAAAAGAGGACGCAGTCGTCGTCGCGAATTGCTGATTTGAGCAATCCTTTGGCGTCGCTCGCCGTCGCCGGATACACGATCTTCAGGCCGGGGGTGTGCAGAAATGCGGCTTCCGGATTCTGTGAATGAAACGGCCCGCCACGCACGTACCCGCCGCTCGGTCCGCGCACCACCATCGGACACGGGAGCATCGCCCGATAGCGCGCCGTCGCGACGTAGTTGGTGAGCATGTCGTACCCCGTCGAGATGAAGTCGATGAACTGCATCTCGCAAACGGGACGCATTCCCATATGGGCCGCTCCCGCGCCGGCGCCGACGATCGCCGCTTCCGAGATCGGAGTGTCGATCACACGCTGCTCCCCGAACTTCGCCATCAGCCCTTCGGTCACCTTGAATGCACCACCGTACGCGCCGATGTCTTCGCCGAGGCAGAAGACGTTGTCGTCGCGCTCCATCTCTTCGAAGAGCGCTTCGCGGATCGCCTCGAGGTAGGTGATCTCAGACATCGTGCGTCCCCCAGCTCGCCGGACGCTCGTGGACTTCAACCGCCGACTTGATCCCCTGTCGGAACCACAGCGGTGAGAGCGCGGGCGGATCGGCGTAGATGCCGACGAGTGCATCCGTCGGATCCGGCATTGGCGACGTCTCTGCCTCGTCGGTCGCACGATCGATCTCGTCCTTTACCCGATCATCGATCGCCGAGAGCTCCGCCCCATCGAATCCTTCATCCGACAGGCGCTTCACGTAGCGGTCGACAGGATCGTTCTCGCTCGCCCAGCGATCGATCTCCCCGGCAGGCACGTAGGATTGATTGTCGTGCTCGGCGTGCCCCTTCCGGCGGTAAGTCATCAGCTCGATCAAAGTCACGCCGCCACCCGAGCGCGCGCGATCAACTGCTCGCTTCGTCACCTCGTAAGTCGCGATGACGTCGTTTCCGTCAGCTCGCTCTCCTGCGATCCCATAGCCGACCGCCTTGTCGACGAGCTGGTTCGCCGCCGTCTGCTTGCTCAGCGGAGTCGAGTACGCGTAACCGTTATTCTCGACGATCACGACGAGTGGACACCGCTGCACGGCGGCGAAATTGATCCCCTCGTGAAAGGCGCCCGTCGAAGTGGCACCGTCACCAACGTAGACGAGCCCAACTCGGTCCTGCTTCCGCATCTTGAAGGAGAGAGTCACGCCCGCCATCACCGGGACCATGTCGCCGAGGTGAGAGATCTGCCCGATGAAGCCGCGCACCAGATCACCGTAGTGGATGTTGAGCTCGCGTCCTCGGGTCGGCGAATCG
>Ga0207652_10003160_pt1 | contig 13722 bp, 12 predicted proteins | sample KBSC63BmetaG_FD_184334 | JGI IMG/M metagenome (GOLD analysis project Ga0207652, IMG submission 184334) | Corn rhizosphere microbial communities from Kellogg Biological Station, Michigan, USA - KBS C6-3B metaG (SPAdes) (version 2) | ecosystem: Host-associated > Plants > Roots > Rhizosphere ... | reverse complement strand
ATGGCAAGTGCTACGAGCAGGGCCACAACCGGTGGGGGGATTTTCAGTTCGAGAGAAGACATTGCTTCTTTCCCTTGGGGTGGCGAGTACCGGCGGAAGCGCCGGTGACGAGGGCGGTGTTTGCATTCGACACCGCGGGACTCCGTCGACTGGGCGTCGTATTGATGACGATCGTCATGTTTGGTACCATTAGTGGCGGCCGCCATTAATGTCAAGTCTGTTGTCACGCGGCGAGAAGGTGGAGCCATGCGGGTTTCAAGGGAAAAAGCAGCCGAGAATCGGGAACGTATCCTGACCGAGGCCGCGCGGTTGTTCCGGGAGCACGGTCTATCGGGCGTAGGCGTCGATGCCCTTACCGACGCTGCTGGACTGACCCACGGCAGCCTGTACAGCCAGTTCGGTTCCAAGGAACGTCTGGCAGCCGAGGCCCTCAATCACGCCGCAAGTACCAGTTCGGCACGCCTGAACGACGCCGCGACTCTGGACGAATACGTCATCCGGTATCTGTCCGCGGGCCATCGGAAACGGCGCGGCGATGGCTGCGTGGTGGCGGCTCTGGCGGGCGAAATTCCGCGCCAGGGCGCCGCGATCCGGCACAGCTTCACGGGCGCCGTGCGTACAGTCATGAAACGGATCGCCAGTCTGATGCCGCGCCGCCGCAAATCCGAGGACGAGGCGCTGGCCATCGTCGCGACGATGGTCGGCGCACTGACCTTGGCGCGTGCCGTCGACGACCCGGAATTATCGGACCGCATACTGGCCGCCGCGCGGACACGACTGATGTCGCATTAGTCACGCTTCGCGCCCCCGCTCAATTTCCCGGATGGTCTTCGGCGCGTCCAACTCGACCGGCTGTAGCGGTATGCACGGTGCCAGTCGCCGTTACGACCAGCACCAGTTCGCCGCCGCGACACCTTTACCCGTCAGATGGACGTCCGAGTGGCCCCGCAATGGCCGCTGTCGGGCGACTCGAATGAAGGTGTCAGTGGCGGGTCTGGGTCGCTCAGCGACGGTCGCTGGACCGCCAGTACCCGACAGTCGACCGCCATGAACCTACGACCGCTTGCACGGCAAGCGGACATCGCTCGCACGGGCTCGATTGGCGATTGCAAAGAGACGTCTGCAAAGTGGTCAACCATTAGTGGACCAACTCCGGGACGTTTTCAGTTGACCGGTGCAACCGCCGTCGTTCCAACCACCGGAACGCAACTGGGATCACGAGCATCGAGAACAGCGGCGCCGTGACCATTCCGCCGACCATCGGCGTCGCGATGTTGCGCACCAGATTCGATCCGCTGCCGCTGCCGAACATGATCGGCAGCAGTCCGAGAAAGATCACCGCCACCGTCATCGCGATCGGGCGCACCCTCAGCAACGCGCCTTCGCGAATCGCCGTGGCCAGCCCTTCCTCGTTGGCGTTGTCCAGCTCGTACTGACGCCGCCACGCTTCGCGCAGGTACAGCATCATCACCACGCCGAACTCCGAGGTGATGCCGGCGAGGCCAATGAAGCCGACCACGGTCGCGACCGACACTTCGTAACCGAGCAACCAAGTCAGCCACAACCCGCCGACGAGCCCCAGTGGTACGGTCACGAGGATGATCAGGGTCTGCGCGGTGTCGCGGAAGATCAGCCAGATCAGCACGAACACCAGGATCACCGTCGCCGGCACCACCAGCTTCAGGCGCTGCTCGGCGTGCTGAAGTTGCTGGAACTGCCCGGCCCACTCCACGGTGTACCCTGCCGGCAGTTGGACCTGCCTGGCGACGGCGCGTTGGAGCGTCGCGACCAGGCCGCCGAGGTCACCGCTTGCGGAATCCACATACACATACGTAGCCGGCACGCCATCCTCGCTCGTGATCATCGGCGGACCGTCGGTTATCGTGAGGTCGGCAACCTGCCCCAGGGTCACCTGGGCGCCGTCCGGCGCCACGATCGGCAGCGTGCGCAGGCTTGCCTGCGTATCCCGCACGGCGCGCGGATAACGCACCACGATCGGAAAGCGCTCCAATCCCTGGATGGTCTTTCCGATGGTTTCGCCTCCGACCGCCGTGGCAATCAACGACTGCAATTCCTGCTGACTCAGCCCATATCGTGCCGCGGCATCGCGATGGATCTGTACTTGCACGTAACGGCCACCGAAGCTGCGTTCGGCGACTGCGGAGGTGACGCCAGGCATTCCTTTCACGACGTCCTGGATCTGTATTGCGAGACGCTGCAATTCACGGAGATTCGGACCCATCACCTTGATGCCGATCGGCGTCTTGATGCCGGTGGTCACCATTTGCTCGCGGTTGAGGATCGGATAGATGAAGAGATTCGTCAGTCCCGGGACCTGCACCGCGTGGTCCAGCTCGGCCTTGAGCTTGTCCATCGTCATGCCGGGGCGCCACTCGCTTTGCGGCTTGAACGTGATGGTGGTATCGAACATGGAAAGCGGTGCGGAATCGGTGGCGGTCTCGGCACGCCCCGCCTGCCCGAACACGTGCGCGACCTCCGGCACCGTCTTCAACATGCGGTCGGTCTGTTGCAGCAGCTGCTCGGCCTTGCCGGCGGACAGACCCGGCAGCGCCGTCGGCATGTAAAGCAGCGTGCCTTCGTCGAACGCCGGCATGAACTGGCTGCCCAGTTGCGACAATGGCAGCAGCGCGGAAGCCGGCACGATCACGGCCGCGACCAGCACCACCCGCGGCATCCGCAACGCCCACGCGAGCAGTGGCTGGTACGCCGCGCGCAACCATCGGTTGAGCGGATTGGCGTACTCGGCGCGGATCCGACCACGCACGAGATAACCCATCAACACCGGGACCAGCGTCACCGACAGGCCCGCGGCCGCCGCGACCGAATACGTCTTGGTGAACGCCAACGGCTTGAACATCTTGCCTTCCTGCGCTTGCAGGGCAAACACCGGCAGGAACGAAATCGTGATCACCAACAGGCTGAAGAACAGCGCCGGGCCGACTTCGGTAACGGCGGCCGCGACAAGTTCCCAATGTTCCTTGAGGGTGGGCCTTGTGCGATCCGGATGTTCGCGCTGCCAGGTTTCAAGATGCCGGTGCGTGTTCTCGATCATCACGACGGCGGCGTCGACCATCTCGCCGATGGCGATCGCGATGCCGGCCAGCGACATCACGTCGGACGACAGGCCCTGCAGGTCCATCACGATGAAGGCGGTCAGCACCCCGAGCGGCAGCGTGATCACCGCGATCAGCGAGGAACGCAGGTGCCACAGGAACAGCAGGCACACCAGCGCGACGACGATGAACTCCTCGATCAGTTTCTGGTTGAGGTTGCTGACCGAGCTCTGGATGAGCTTGGAGCGGTCGTAGGTCGGCACGATCTCGACGCCCGCCGGCAGGCTCTTCTGCAATTCGGCCAGTTTGGCCTTGACCTCCTCGATCGTTGCGAGCGCATTCTTGTGGTACCGCATGATCACCACGCCGCCGACGACCTGGCCCTGACCATCCAGTTCGGCGATGCCGCGGCGCTCGGTCGGCCCGCGCCGGATACGTGCGACATCGCGCAACAGGATCGGTGTGCCGTCCTTGCCGGCTCCGATCGGAATGCGCGCGAAATCTTCCCGCGATTGCAGGTAGCCCGTGACGTTCACCATCATTTCGGCTTCGCCCTGCTCGATCACCGAACCGCCGGTGGCGCCGTTGGCCTGCTTGATCGCGTCGACGACCTGCGCAACCGTGATGCCGCGCGCGGCCAGTTCGCCGGGATCGAGCACCACCTGCCAGGCGTTCTGCATCCCGCCGATGGTGGCGACTTCAGAGACGTTAGGCACGCTCAGCAAGCGATAGCGCAGAAACCAGTCCTGCAGCGCGGTCAATTCGCCCAAGTCATGTTTGCCGGTGCGATCGACCAGGGCGTACTCGTAGACCCAGCCCACGCCGGTCGCATCCGGTCCCATCTCCGGCTGCACGTCGGGCGGCAATTGGGCGCGTGCACGGGCGAGGGAGGTCAGCACCCGCGAACGCGACCAATAGAGATCGGTGCCGTCCTCGAACAGCACGTACACGAACGAATTGCCGAAGGACGAGAAACCTCGAACGGTCGTGGAACCCGGCACCGACATCATGGCGGTCGTGAGCGGATAGGTCACCTGATCCTCGACGACTTGCGGCGCCTGTCCCGGCCACGAGGTGTGCACGATGACCTCGGTCGGGGTCAGGTCCGGCAACGCGTCCAGCGGTGTGCGCAGCAGGGATAGCGTGCCGATTACCGCCAGTGCAATCGCGGCCAGCAGCACCAGGAAGCGGTTGGCGATCGACCAGCGGATCAGCCGCGCGATCATGGTTGTGCCCCGGACGACGCAGGCATCGGCATACCTGACATGCTGGAGGATGCCGAGGAAGGCGGTGAAGCTTTGGTGCTCGATGCGGGCGGCATCGCCATGCCCGGCATGGTGTTGCTCCCCTTTGCCGGCGGGAGAGGGGCTGGGGCTGAGAATTCGGGCTTGGCCGGACTTTCACCACTCGTACCCAGCCGCTGCAATGCACCGGACAAACTCGCTTCCGAATCGATCAGAAACTGACCCGAGGTAACGACGCGTTCACCGCCATGCAGGCCAGCCAGGATTTCGGTCATGCCACTGGAGGATCGCCCGGTGCGCACCCGCACCGGCTTGAAGCTGTCATTGCCGAGCGCCTCAATGACGCGCGTGTCGATGCCATCGGAAATCAGCGCCTCGACCGGCACCAGCGGATGGGCCGCGCCGGCCGCACCGGTGATCGCCACCTCGGCGAACATTCCAGGCGCCAGCTCGTGCTTGGGGTTTGGCAGCACGATGCGCGTCTGCTGCGTACGCGTGGTCGGGTCGACGTCCGGCAACAAAGCTTCGACCGTGCCATGGAAGGTTTCGCCGGGCAGCGCGCTGACCGTGACCGTCACTGGCGTGCCCGCTTCGATGCCAGCCGTCTGCGCCTGCGGCACCGCAGCTTCCACCCAGACCGGATCGAGGCCGTTGATCGTCATCAGGGGATTGCCGGCGTTGACCTGCTGGCCTTCGCGCACATCGAGCGCGCTGACCACGCCGTCCGCGGGTGCGCGCAGCGTGATCGTGCCCGAACCCGCGCGCAGGCCACGGATCGTGGCGTCGTCCATGCCCAATGCATGGAGGCGCATGCGCGCGTCCTCGTGCAGCGCACGTGCGTACTTTGATTTCGCACCGGTCAGCGCGAAATACTCGTTGGCCGCAGCGCTCCACTCGGGCGCCAGCACTTGGGCCAGCGGTTGCCCGGCCTTGACCTGCGTGAAGGGCGCGCGCACGTCGAGTTTCTCGATCGTGATGGCCGTGCGTGCGCTGACCGTGACGGCCAGATCCTGATTCCACGCAACCCGGCCCGGCACACTCACGGAGTCGGCAAGCCGGCCGACTTTGACCGTCGCGGTGCGCACACCGAGATTTTCGAGCGCCTCGGGATTGATCTTGACCACGCCAGCAGCGGTGCCGCTCTCTTCCGCGTATTTCGGCACCAGCTTCATCCCCATCGAAGACATGCCGGGATGGCTGTAGTGCGTCTCGGGCTGCATCGGGTCGTACCAGTACAACACCTTGCGTTCGGATGATGCGGGCGCGCTCTGCGCCGTCGACGAAGGCGACTTCGAACGCGATGCGATCCAGTAACCAATGAATCCGGCCAGCACGAGTGCGACCAGCGCGCCGGCGAAAACAAATAGACGTTTCATTGCGGCAACTCCACGATGCTCTGGTCAGGCAGCAGATAGGCGAGCGCGACCCAGGCCTTGCCCCACGCGGACAAGGCCTTCGCGTAGTCGACACGGGTACGGATTTCATCGCGGCGCGCCTCCAGCCACGGCTCGAGTGAGCTGCCGCCGCGATACAGCGCGAGTGCAGTACGGGAACGATCCGCCGCCAGCGGCAGCAGTTGCTTACGAAAACGGTAGACCTGCCGGTTCCAGCCCTGCCAATCCGCGATCGCCTGCGCCACCGCTTGGCGCTGGGCCCGGCGTGCGTCCTCGAATTCCGCACGCACCGCGGCGCGCTCGGCGTAGCGTGCACTGATGTTGCGGTCCTGTCGGTTGCCGGGGAACAGTGGCAGGCTCACGCCGAATTCGATGGCGAGCATGTCGGGCCGATTGATCCGCTCGCCGTACATCAACGACACGCTGAGGCCCGGATGCTTGCCCGCGCGCGCCAACGCGATCGCCGCGTCGGCTTGATCCTCGCGTGGCCCCCAGGCCAGCAACGCACCTTGCTGGTCCAGCTTGGCTTCGAGTTGCGCCTCGGGCACGCGCAGCGTCGAAAAATCCGGCGGATCGCCCAACGGCCGGTCCGCCACTTCGCCCAGCCAGCGTTGCAGTCCGGCACGCGCGGCCGCGACATCCGCATCCGCTGCATCGATCTGATTGGAGAGCGCCTCGGCATCCGCACGCATGGCCAGCATGACGGTGGCGGTCCCCGTGCCGCCCGCGAGCCGCGCCTTGCTGGCCTCGGTGGCGAGTTGGTCCTGACCACGCAGCTCCGAGAGCAATGCGCGTTCCTGTTGCGCGGTCCACAGCGCGACCCATGCGCTCGCTGCAGCTTCCTGGGTCGCAAGCCGCAGGCTCACCTCGTCGGCGTTGGCCAGTTGCACACCGGCCTCCGCGACCTGTTTTTCCGCGGCGCGCCTGGTATGCGAGGGAATCTCCTGCGTGATGCCGAGCTGGCGCATGGTCATGTCGTCGGCCGCCGCATTGAAGGCCTGCGGCCCGGTCACCGTCAGGTTACTGATGCCGGCCATCAGCATGGGATCGGGCAGGCGACCGGCGCGGACTGCATCCTGCTGCGCGGCTTCGATGCGATATTGATTGGCCTGCACCTGCGGTGCATGGGCCACGGCGATGCGGGCGGCTTCATCGAGACTCAGCGACGCACCCGCACCTGCGCGTTGGGCAACAACGGGCGACGTGTTGTCCGGCGTGGTGGCCGCAGCCTGCGGCAGGCGCAGAGTTAGCGGTACGCGGTCCTGCGCTGCGTGCGCCGCCAGCGTCGGCAGCAGCACAAACAAGAGAACGAGCAAAAGACGCGACGCAGATACGCGCCAGCGTAAAAGACGGACGAACATGAGACCTCCGGCGACAAGTGGGCACATGCGGCCGCAAACGCGGCCGCAGGATCACTTGCGGAGGTCTAGATCAGCAGTACCCGGAATCTCAGCGCGGGCGGAATGCCCGATAATCGCCACGTCGCATCGCGTGCATTGGACGCGTGCGAAGCAGGTAGTGCAATCAGCGTCAGCGACGACGCCGGGAGCACTGCGAGCAGCAGTAACGGCGGTACCGTGGGCGCATGCATGTCCTGCGTGGACACGGCTTGGTGCGCGCAATGCGCATGGCACAACACCGGCGAGTGCTCGGCTTGTGCCATCGGCATCTCTTCACAATGCATGGCCATGGCCGTGTTGCCCGCCGGCAGGTCGGCACGCGAGCACACGTACGCTGCCAGCGCCGTCTGCTGGAACAGCAACGCGAGTACCGCCAGCAGCGTCGGCCGCAGGCGTGCACGTCGAGTCGAGCAGAAACGTCGCATGGGATCAGTGTAGCGCGCTTGGCAGGTGACCGGACGGCAATTCAATTCCTTTCGCGCAAGCCCGTCGGCGACGCGTACACGAACTGCGGCAGCGCCGATTTCAACACCACGAACGCCGTGTGCAAGAACAGCAATGCCAGCGCTGCACCGAACAGCGGATCGAGCCATCCCCGGCCGGTGACGGCGATCAGTCCGGCGATCACCAGTACGCCCGCATTGCCGATGATGTCGTTGCGCGAGCACAACCAGACCGACTGCATGTTGACATCGTCACGGCGGAATCGTGTCAGTAGCGCAAAGCATGTGAAATTGGCCACCAGTGCCGCGCCGGCGGCAATCGCCATCGGAACGGTCAGCGGTACGGTTCCGGCAACCAACTTGTGCGCCACGGCCGCCAGCACGGCCAGGGCAAACACGAATTGGATGGCGCCTTTGACCAGGGCCGCGCCCGCACGGGCACGCACTGACCGGCCGGCCACGATGAGACTGAGCGCATACACCAGCGCATCACCCAGGCTGTCCAGCGAATCGCTTTGCAACGCCGTGGATGACGCCCACCAACCCGCACTGAATTCACCGATGAACACGACAACGTTGATCGCCAACACCATCCACAGCACGCGATGTTGCGCAGAGGTGCGCTTGGCAAGGGCATCGGCGGCTTCACAATCACAGCACGGCATATTCGGCAATCCAGTATCGGACCTGGATACATCACACTCAATCACGTGATGTTGAACGGCGCAAGAACTCCCGAGGTTCAGCAAGCCGGAATCGACGTGGCCCGCCCGCAACAACCTTGCTGTTCCTGTACCGGCGGGCACGGTACGCTGCCGTAGGAGCAGAACACGCAACAGTCGCCCGGTTTCGGGCGCAGCAGCGCACCGCAACCGGCGCACTCGTAAAAGAACTGACAAGCATCGGTCGGCATGGTTTCCGTCGCCTGATGTCCGCACACCGGGCAGGTCAGCGTGCTCTGCAATTGCGGCTCAGTGGTCATGACCGGCACGGACAACCGTGGACGGATAACCGGCATTCGTGGTCGCCTTCATGAGTGCCGAAGGCGCGGTCTTGTCGTCGTCGTAACGGATCGTCACCGTCCTTTTCGCAACGTTCGACTCGATCCCCTCGACGCCGTGCACCCTGTCCAGTGCCGTCCTGATCGTGATGGGACAGGTCGGGCAGGCCATGCCCGGTACCGAGAGCGTGACCGTGCGCACGGCCGCCCATGTTGGTGCGGACACACCGATGGCAAGGATCACGGCGAGTGCAAGAAATATCTTCATGATGAACCTCTTAATAGAACCAAGGTGCGACATACGGAAACCCGAACCCGACCACCACCAGCGCGACGACGATCCAGAACAGGACCTTGTACGCACGACGCGTTGCCCGTAACGCGCAGATCTCACCGGATCGACAAGCCGCCGCCGGACGCCAGATGCGGCGATATGCGAGGGCGAGTGCGATCACGGAAACCAGAAGAAACCACGGCCGCAGCGGTTCCAGGCGGGTCAACTGGCCGATCCATGCGCCGCTCAATCCGATGCCGACCAAGACCAGCGGCCCGAGGCAGCAGGCGGAGGCCAGCACCGCCGCCAACCCGCCGACCGCTAGGATTCCTTGTTTATCGGTGTCGGGCCGCATCTCGCTCCACATGAGGTGATTTGAGGTTAATGTACTTCCGTAGTCAGCTACGGAGTCAAGCCATGGCTTTCATGATCGGCGCGCTCGCCCGAGCGGCGGATGTCCACGTCGAGACCATCCGCTATTACCAGCGCCGCGGCTTGCTGGAAGAGCCAGTCAGGCCGCAGGGCGGGATCCGCCGTTACACCGAAGCGCATGCACGCCGGCTGCGTTTCATCAAGCATGCGCAGGCGCTGGGTTTCAGTCTGGATCAAGTCGCCGATCTGCTGGCGCTGGAAGATGGCCGGCACTGCCGGGAGGCCGAACGGCTCGGGTCAAGGAAACTCACTACGGTGCGCGAGCGCATCCGCCAATTGCACCGGATCGAGCGCGCACTTGCCGAGCTGGTGGCGGGCTGCCACGGCAATCGCGACAAAGCGCGTTGCCCGCTGATCAACGCGTTGGAACATGAGCACTGAAGGCGCTGTAACTGGCGCGCACGACGCTCTAGCTTTCACCGCTCGGTCACGTACATTCCACCACGCTCGCGGTGGAGGTGGAAAGCAGCGTGAAGCAATCGTTCGATCTCGTGGTGATAGGCACCGGTACCGCCGCCACGGTGGCCGCGGTGCGTACGCGGAAGGAAGGCTGGCGAGTGGCGGTGGTCGACTGGCGCCCTTATGGCGGCACCTGCGCGTTGCGCGGCTGCGATCCAAAAAAGGTGCTGGTCGGCGCCACCGCGGCGCTGGATCATGCCCGCCGCATGCGCGGCAAGGGGCTGGTCGGCGATATCTCGATCCACTGGCCGGAGCTGATGGCGTTCAAGCGCCGCTTCACCGACCGTGTGCCGGCCGAACACGAGCAGCTTTATCGTGCGCACGACATCGAATGCCTGCGCGGTGCCGCCCGCTTTATTGCGCCGACAACCATTGAAGTGAACGGGGAGCGCATCGAAGCCGGACACGTTCTGCTCGCCACCGGTGCGGAGCCGGTGCGCATGAATATTCCCGGCGAGGAGCATCTGGTCACCAGCGAGACTTTCCTGTCGCTGTCGGACTTGCCACGACGGATCGTGCTGGTCGGCGGTGGTTACATCGCAGCGGAGTTCTCGCATATCGCAGCGCGTGCCGGCGCACAGGTCACCGTCCTGCAGCGCGCCGACCGCCTGTTGACCGGCTTCGATTCCGATCTGGTCGGGTGGTTGATGCCTGCATTCGATGCGCTCGGCATCGAGGTCCGGCTGGGGGCCACCGTCACCGCGGTCGAAAGAATGCTTGGCGGCTTTCGCGTGCATGCGCGTACGGGCGAAGACGAGTCGACCTTCGATGCAGATATGGTGGTGCACGCGGCGGGCCGTGCGCCGGCGCTGCAAGCGCTGGACCTCGAAACGGGCGGGATTGCGCACGATCGCGGGCGTTTGCGATTGAACGAATATTTGCAGAGCGCGTCCAACCCAGCGGTCTACGCCGCAGGCGATTCCGCGCAAATGGGCCCGCCGCTGACGCCGGTGGCGAGCCACGATGCAAAGATCGTCGTGGCCAACCTGCTGCACGGCAACCATCGCAAGCCGGATTACCGTGGCGTTCCCAGCGTGGTGTTCACCCTCCCGCCGCTCGCGAAAGTTGGGCTGACCGAAGCGCAGGCGCGCGAAAAGAATCTGAAGTTCAAGGTCCATACCCAGCAGACTTCCGACTGGTTCACCGCGCGTCAGGCAGCCGAACCGGTCGACGGTTACAAGGTCCTGGTGGAAGAGGACAGCAACCGCATCCTGGGCGCACACCTGGTCGGCCCGCACGCCGACGAGACCATCAACCTGTTCGCGATCGCAATGCGCCACGATCTGAAGGCAACCGATCTCAAGCACACAATCCTTTCGTATCCCACCAGTGCCTCGGACGTCGGGTATATGGTCTGACCTGGCTGGAAACCGTCACGCACGGCTGGAGCTGCCGCGTCCGCAAAGCCGCGTTCACATGGGCGATCGGTTCGATGGCACACTCTTTTCAGCCCACCCGGCTCGACAAGATGTCGCCATTCGCCCGTTTCTCCGTCGCACGCATTTCGCCGGCCGTCCTGATGGCCTTGGCGGCCGCGCTGCTGTTCGGCGCCAGCACGCCGTTTGCAAAGTGGTTGCTCGGCGATACGCCGCCAATCCTGCTCGCAGGAATTCTCTATCTGGGCAGCGGCATCGGGCTGGGCATCCTGCGCGTGTTACGCGACCGTGGTTGGCAGCCGTCCGCGATCCCCGCGCGGGAATGGCCGTGGCTGCTGGCCGCGATTGCCTTCGGCGGCGTGCTCGGGCCGATCCTGCTGCTGCTCGGACTGACGCACACGTCGGCGGCATCGGCCTCGCTGCTGTTGAATCTCGAAGCGGTGCTGACCGCGTTGCTCGCCTGGATCGTGTTCCGCGAGAATGCGGATCGCCGCATCGTGCTGGGCATGGCGCTGATCGTCGCCGGCGGCGCGCTACTGGCGTGGCCGCGATCGGGCGGCCTTGCCGGCGGCTGGGGTGCGTTGGCGATCGCGGGCGCGTGCCTGTGCTGGGCGTTCGACAACAACCTGACCCGCAAAGTGTCGGGCTCGGACGCACTGTTCGTGGCCGGCTTGAAGGGTTTGGCTGCCGGCGTGGTGAACACCGGGATCGCGTTGCTGCTCGGCGCGCATTTACCCACCGCAACGATCATCGGTGCGGCGATGCTGGTGGGGTTCTTCGGCTACGGCGTCAGCCTCGTGTTGTTCGTGTTGGCGCTGCGCGGCCTCGGCGCGGCGCGCACTGGCGCCTACTTCTCGATTGCGCCCTTCATCGGCGCGCTGATCGCGTTGTTCGGTTTTCACGAATCCGCAGGCGTCTTCCTGTGGATCGCGGCAGGCTTGATGGCGATCGGCGTATGGTTGCATCTGTCCGAGCGGCACGAGCACTTGCACACGCACCTAACCATGACGCACAGCCATCGTCACGTGCACGACGAGCACCACCAACACACCCACAACTTCCCGTGGGACGGCACGGAGCCGCACACGCACGTCCATACCCACGAGCCGCTGACGCATTCGCACCCGCACTATCCGGACATCCATCACCAACACAGACACGAGTAGCGGAAAAGAACGACAGCGCCTGCGGCGAATGATGGAGTCGCATCGGCAAGCGAACGACATGGCAAGTCTAAAACTCCTGCATCTCTGCCTTGCGTTGTTTCTCCCGATGGCGATGTTATGCACACCAGCGTGCAGCGCGGCCGATGCGGCCGTCTCCTGCCGCTGAAAACGATCGGCCGATGTCCACTTGCCGGGCCGGATCCACCTTCTGCGCCATGCTGGCGACCATGGTGGGCGTGCTGAAGGTCAGCTTTGGAAATGACTGCCGTCGTTTGCGGACGCCAACCGACAGTCGCCTTCGGGTCGCATGTCGACCGTTACGGACCTGAGGCTCGCGACTGTCCGCGGCACGGGCGCTCTCCGGCCACTATGAGACAGTCGCAGCCCGAATCGAGCTGCCCCAAGGCGGCCGTTGCGACGATCACTCAATTGAACGATTTCCATAACTGAACACGCTCACGCTAGTAGTCATCCAGCGATCGCCCCGATGATGTCAGAGGATCACCGGCTCTTGATGGTGTTTTCGATCCACCGCGCGTAAAAGGAAACGCGTGTGCTGGAAACTTCCTGGCCGCAGAGTCCCATCCGAAAGGTTCCGGCGCGCATGGCCAGCAGGTCCGACTTCGTTCCGTCCAGGCCTTGGGCGATACCAGCCAGCTTCCACGTGCCGTGATCTTTGATGAGGACAGGCCCGCCACTGTCGCCACTCCCCGTCATGCCCTCCAATGGCAGGGCGGCGCTGCCGCAGTCGAACTTGTAGTAGAGCCATTGGTTCTTGGCGGCCACTATCTGGTTGTACGCGTGGCGCAGCTGGGTTCGGTGTGGTGCGTCCGGGGCGGCTCCGGTCAGACTGTCACCTGTTGCACCCTTGCCGAAAATCTCCACTACGCGCCCGAGCTCGTCGGGGCGGAGATAGAGCTTCACTGGTTCGACGTCCTCTACCGGCTTCGCCAACTCCACTAACGCGATGTCGTGCATTGCGGCCCGATAGGATTCGAAACCTGCCATCCACGCTGACGGATCCTCCGTCTTCATGGTTTTAAGCAGCTGGTTCCACTGTGTCCAGCTTTTCGGGAAATCCGGGTAGACGATGATGCGTGCGACCGCCCTGCGCTTGCCGGCGATGGTCACGTAACGGTGTTCGGGCATTGTCAGCATCATCTGCACGGCATGTGCGGCCGTGAGCACCCAGCGCTTTGCGATCAGGGTTCCGTGGGCTTCCATCGGCAGGTCTGCAAGGGCTGGCAACGCGTTCGCCGGCACCCGATATTTGGAGTCCGGAACGTCGCTGCGGATGACGATGGCGTGGGCCCCCGCGGTGACCAGTAGAAAAGCAAGCATCAAGTATCGAAAGCGTTTCATGGTCAATGTGTTTCCTTGGTGGCTCAGTGTGCCGAGTGAACCGGCTTCAAGGTCAACGGCTCCGACTTGCCGTTCTGGGTGAAGGTGCCGGTCAAGGT
>Ga0207652_10003152_pt1 | contig 13740 bp, 10 predicted proteins | sample KBSC63BmetaG_FD_184334 | JGI IMG/M metagenome (GOLD analysis project Ga0207652, IMG submission 184334) | Corn rhizosphere microbial communities from Kellogg Biological Station, Michigan, USA - KBS C6-3B metaG (SPAdes) (version 2) | ecosystem: Host-associated > Plants > Roots > Rhizosphere ... | reverse complement strand
TCAAATTTTTGATAGCTGCTTTGGTTTGGATAATCGAGTAGAAGTTCATATTTCCATTTACTGTTATTCCTTTTTACGATCACTTTAAAATTTCCTTCCGGTGTTCTTTTATCGCCAGCCATATATTTATCACGAAGGTCATTGCTGCCAAATACACACGGATAAGTGGCATACCAACCCTGGTTATCATACACCCTCAGTTCGTAACTTTTTTTGGAAACAATTATATAATATGGATTAGCCTTTGTTCTTGTTTTAATGATCTCTTTGATAAAATCAGATTCATCGTTATTTGTTCTTTTATCAGAATTAAATGAAAAAAACAAACAGCAAAATAGAAGAATCAGCGATATGTTTATTGTACGGGTTTTCATTTTTCAGGAGGCACTGCTAAGCTAAAAAAATCACTGCTTCTCTCAAAATTATTTGCCTTCCCGGAAGTTGATTTAACTTTTATTTGATGCCGGATCTTAAGAAGAGGAAGAAGGCATTTAATCCCACTGTGCTTCAGCTTTTACGCGTTGTTTGTCGACTCTTTTGCTGATAAAAATGCTGATTTCGTATAAAATAATTAACGGTACTGCAACAATTGTTTGGCTTGTCCAGTCTGGTGAAGGAGTAATTACAGCTGCAACAATCAGAATAATCACATACGCATACTTCCGGTAATTTTTCAAAAATTTCGGTGTGATGAGTCCAAGTTTTGAAAGTACAAAGGCGAGTACCGGAAGCTCAAACGCAAGCCCACAGCCCAGGATCAGTGAGGTAAGTGTATCAATGTAATCATCCAGAGTAGGGAGATATTTATAAACTCCTAATTTTCCTAATTGAAAATTTGCAAGAAAATTAAAGGTAAACGGTGCCAACAAGAAATAACCAAAAGCCGCTCCTGTAAAGAAACAAAGAGAAACCCAGCCAATACTTCCCGTGGCGTAGCTTATTTCTTTTCGTGATAAGGCTGGTTTTATAAAGCGCCATAATTCCCACATTAAGTAAGGAAAGGCAATGATAATAGCGCCCATAAATGAAATACTAATAGCTGACATAAAAGGACCGCTAACGGTATTTCCCTGGAGTTGAATATCGACCGGAGGCATGCAGAGTGAATCACCAAGGTGTAATCTATGACCAAGATTACAAAGCCCCGAGTAAGTTATAAAACTATTCCTGGAAGGGGCAAGGATGATGTTATCAAAAATCCAATCCACATAAAAAAAAACAACAATTGCTACAACAATCAGCACAAGCGCAGAACGGAAAAGATGCCAGCGCAAAACTTCGAGGTGATCTATGAAACTCATTTCAGCGCCTTCAGTTTCCTGTCCCCGTATTCTTTTAAAAAATGCTTTTCTTTCTGATGTCGTTGTACTCAATTTACTTTTTCGTTTGAATTATGCAAATATATAGTACGAAGTTATTCGTTTCTTGGATTGAGAAATTTTAAGGAAAGATTGTTTTCATTCCAGTCAAAGGACAAATAATGAAAATTGTTTTTTTCTTATTTCATTTAATGCATAGCACTTGAAAGAGCTGCTTTCTTTCCTTTGTTCCCTTTTATCAATAAAACAAAAGGAACACAAATCAAAAACAGAACACCAATATAAAGGAACACATCCATGTAAGATAGCACCATCGCTTGTTTGGTAACAGAAAAATCCAATGCCTGATACGCGCTTTTAAGAGCGATATCCGGCGTCATTCCTTTAGCCATAAAACCATGTTGCATCATATTAATCCTGTTTTGAACAGCAGGATTATTTACATCTAAATGACTTATGAGATTTACACGATGCGACATATTTTCCTGGGCGATATAAGTAGTTATGACGGCTACACCAAAGGACCCTCCCAACTGCCGCATCATTCCCGTAAAGGCAGCCCCTTCACCGATTTGCTGTCCGTGCAGTGTAGAAAGCGCGAGTGTGGTTATTGGAATGAATAACATACTTAGTCCAAATCCTCTGAACATCAGTAGCCACCAAAAAGCTTCAGATGGTGTGTCTGGCGTAAGTATTTTATAACCCCACAGACTATAAAGGAAAAATATAATAAGGCCTCCGGCTACCAGGTACTGCTGTTTTACTCCACGTTCCAGTAATTTTCCAATAATCGGCATCATAAAAGCAGTGGCAATTCCGGAAGGTATAAAAAGCAATCCTGCATCTTCTGCGGTCCATCCAAGTGTGGACTGGGTATATAGCGGAATGATAAATGTAGAGCCATATAATCCAAAGCCCAAAATGAAAGATAGAATCGTTCCAATACGCAGATTTCCATTTTTGAGCACGCGTAAGGCAACGATTGGATTTTTATAAGTCAGCTCACGCCAAATAAAAAAGAATATTCCGAAAATAGAGATCACGGATAAAATCACAATAACATTACTGTTGAACCAATCGTCATCATGACCTTTTTCCAAAACATATTGCAGCGAGCCTACGGCAATTGCAAGCAAAATAATTCCGAGAAAATCGATATTTCTTGTTGCCGTTTTCTCTTTAAATTTCGGGCTTTTTATGAATTGTAACGTTAATAAGGTAGCAACAATTCCAATCGGAATATTGATGTAAAAAATGTACGGCCAGCTATAGTGATCCACGATATAACCGCCGAGTGGCGGTCCAAGTGTCGGCCCGATGATTACGCCCAGTCCATAAATTGCCTGGGCCATCCCTCTTTTTTCTATCGGATAACTTTCGGTAATAATAGTTTGTGAAGTAACCAATAACGCGCCACCGCCCAGTCCCTGGCAAAAACGAAAAGCCACCAGTTCCCATATTCCGGTAGCATTGCCGCATAAAAATGAAAACACTGTAAAGATCATAATCGAAGCAGCGAAATAATTACGGCGGCCAAATTGCTGCGAAAGCCAGCTTGTCATAGGTACAATAATTACATTACCCACTGCATAGGCCGTTACTACCCATCCGATTTCAGTAAGAGTAGTACCCAAATTGCCTTTCATGTCGGTAAGAGCCACATTTACAATCGTCGTATCTACAATTTCAAGTAAGGCACATAATATGGCAGTGATCGTAACAATTACACGTCTTGCGCCATATTCGACTAAAGAATTTTGTTGAATCATATTTTCAGGCTATCCCTTGTAAAAAATTAATTAAGATGTACATCCACATCCACATTCATGCCCGGCCTCAGTCGATTTAACAACGTATCGGACTTGTCTGTAAATTCAATTTTTACAGGAAGGCGTTGCACTACTTTTACGAAATTTCCACTCGCATTATCGGGAGGCAACAGAGAAAATTTAGCACCGGTTGCCGGAGAAAATGAGGAAAGTACTGCATCAAAATCGTGATTTGGAAACGCATCAGCGTGTACAATTACTTTCTGTCCTATAGCCATTTTCCGGTATTGCGTTTCTTTGAAATTTGCTACTACCCACAGATCATTGCTGTGAACAATATTAAATGTGGATTGACCGGCTTGCAACAATTGCCCTTCCTGAACATTTACCCTTGAAACCTTTCCACTTTCAGGAGCAGTAAGTACGGTGTATGAAAGTTTCAACTTTGCTTCTTCCACTTCTACTTCCCGTTGTTTTACAATGGATTCAGCTACTTCAATCGATTGTGCAGTGGCATTAGATTGAGAAGCGACTACACCGGTTTGAGTGCTGGCTTGTTTTTTTTGTTGTTCAAGAATATCCAGTTGTTTTTCTGCCAGCTCTTTTGCGGCTTGTGCCTGTTCAAATTGCTGTTGCGTAATGGAATGATCCTGGATCAGGTTCTGATAACGGTTAAAATCCTGGGTGGTTCTGGTTACATTTACCTGGGCTGCCGCAATTTGTGCATCAATGGTATTGACACCCTGTTTTGAAGTAGCAATGCCTGAACGTGCAGCAACAGTATTGGCGCGGCTTGCAGCTACATTGCTTTTTGCAGTTGCCAATGCAGCTTCTGCCTGCATCAATGCTATTTTATAATCACGGTCATCAATAATAATCAATGTGTCACCTTTGTGTACCTGCTGATTATCTTTTACGCGTACTTCCTTTACATATCCTGAAACACGGGGAATTACCGGAATAATATCTGCCTCAATTTGTGCATCATCAGTTTCCTCATGATGCTTTGCATGGTTATATTTGGTAATGCCAAACCATGCGCCGCCCAATACCATTATGATCAGTATTATTAAAAATACTTTGCTGCGCTTCTTAGGTTCCGGCTGAGTTTTTTCTGTAATCTCTGTTTCTTTTTTTGAAGGAAATTCTTCTTGTTCTGATTGCATAAAATGTATTTTCGGCTTTTTAATTTATTGATTTGTTGATAATATTCCGGCTGTTTCCAACAACTTGCTATACGCTAACAAAACATCGGCTTTAGCAACAGCCAGGTTTATTTTTGATTGAAGTAATAAAAGATTTGCATCCAAAAGATCCGTCGTATTTACAAGTGCGTTATTATATTTATTCTGGGTGATCCGGTTGTTTTCTTCAGCCTGGATCACTGCTTTTTTATAAACATCAATTTTCTTTTGGCTTAGCAAAAGATTTTCAAAATCACGGTTTATTGAAAGTCTCACCGCATCTGAAAGTTGCGCCTCATTTTCCATAATTTCTTCTTCTCTTGATTTTGCCTGCGCAATTTTTGCTTTTGTTTTCCATAGAGATGAAAGATTGTATTTCAGCCCTACGCCAATGTTTGCTGCATTTGTAATGGTAATCAAATGTGGAATATCCGCAGCAATATAACCACCAGTTAAAGCGATTTCCGGTAATTGATCGGCTTTGGCAAGTGATATCGCCGTTGTTGCGGCTTTTCTTCTAAAACCAAGCGCCAGAATATCTTTTCTGTTTTGCAAAGCAAACTGTTCGTAATCATCAATTGTCTTTAAAGAAAAGGTTTTATCAAACCCGGTTGAATCTGTTTTTAAAACAGTTGATTCAGGATAACCAATCATTAGATCCATATTGATATTCGCTGTTTTAAGATTGCTTTGTGCATCCAAAAGTGATAATTCAATATTTGATGTTTGCAGTTCTGCTTTCAAAAGATCATTTCTTGCAAGTAATCCGGTTTCTTCCAAACGGGAGAAAACAGAATCACGATGTTTCGATTGTAATAAATTTTCCTGAACTACGTCAACCGTTACTGATGCTTTATACAAATTGATATAAGCATTGATGGTGTTCAGAATCACCGCTTCTTTATCGTTTTCTGCATCCAGCGACGCTGCCTGTTCCAGATACTTTGCAGATTCAATTCCATAGCGGATTTTCCCTCCTGCATATATGGGAAGTGATACGTTGAAAATGCCATACATAGCCTGATTTACATGAGGCATTTGTTTCTGATTTCCGCTGGTATCGCTGCCACCTCCAAGTGCTTTTGTTTTGATGGCAAGATTTGGATTTGCCATATACAAATAAGAGCCGGAAACACTTGCGTTTGGCAGGCGGTTATCCTCTGCCTGTTTTAACATTGCTGCAGCTTCTGCACTCTTTGCCAATGAAGCTTTTAGTGCATGACTGTTCTTTATACTGAGATTGATTGTTTCCTGTAATGAAAGGGTTTTTACATCCTGAGATTTAGCGAAAAAGGGAAGAAGATTCAATACCAAAAAGACAAATCCAACGGATAAATTTGAAAACTTTTTTCTATCAATTTTTACAGAACGCATGCTCATCTTTTTTATTTAATTTTTATTTTTTTAGTAAATGCGAACGCATCAACTGCTTGGTATGTTCGCTTAATCTCTTTTTTAATTGTTTGTTTTGAAAAGCACGAAACCCTTCTTTTTTATCCAATATTTTTCTACACATGGTGTCAGAAGTGAGTAAATAATGGATCGTTCCAAGCATGGTTGTCAGCGTTAATTCAATATCTACCGGCTTAAACACCCCATCTTTTATGCCATTTTGAATAATCTTTTTCACCTGTTTCATATTTTTTAATAAAATATCACTGATTGCATTTCTCAATTGTGGCCGGTGTTCAAGCGATAATTCCCGGTGCAGCAAATGATGGAATTCTGAATTCGAAAATTTTCGTTCAATTGTTTGATCAATTACGATATCTATTTTCTCGATAGCTGTCAGTTTTGTATTATTTACAAGTTCTGTAAAAATTCCCTGCAGGAAGGAAGCACGGTATTCTACTACGCTTTCAAATAATTTTTCTTTGGAAACAAAATAGTAATTGATCATGGCCACATTTACGCCGGCATCAGAAGCAATTTCCCTTACTGACGTTCCTTCAAATCCCTTTGCAATGAAGAGTTTGAGCGCCGATTCTATGATGGTCTGTTTCTTTGTCATCTTTTTAAAGAGGGGCGCAAAGTTAAACACTTGTTTAAAACTAAACAAATGTTTAATAAATATTTTTTATTTTTTTTCTGCGAAAAAAAGATTACAGGATGACAGAATTAAAAACAAAAAAATCCGGATTTTATTTCCGGATTTTTTTGTTTTTCTGATATATAAATTTTTTTCAAAAACAAAATCAGTTTATTTCCTCGTCTGCTGTTAACCGTTCGTGTTCAGATTTTTTTTCCTTTCAATCTCAAACTATTGCTCACGACACTCACAGAACTCAAGGCCATCGCAGCTCCTGCTATCATTGGGTTTAATAAAAATCCATTAATTGGATATAAGATTCCAGCGGCTATTGGTATTCCGATCAGGTTATAAATAAAAGCCCAAAACAAATTTTGGCGGATGGTGGCAACAGTATACCTCGATAGTTTTATCGCTTTCGGAATTTTCAAAAGGTCTGAAGAAATGATGGTCATCTTTGCAACATCCATGGCAATATCACTTCCTTTCCCCATGGCAATGCTTACATCAGCCTGGGCCAAAGCTCCGCTATCGTTGATACCATCGCCCACCATTGCGACCGTTTTTCCTTGCTGTTGAAGTTCTTTTACAAAATCTGCTTTGTGTTCCGGTAATACTTCCGCTTTGAAGTGTTTAATACCTGCTTTTTGTGAAATGGCTTGAGCAGTTTTTTCATTATCTCCGGTAAGCATATATACTTCTATTCCTTCTTTTTGCAATTGCCTGATTGCTTCTTCTGAATTTTCTTTTATTTTATCTGCAATCGCAATGACAGCAATGGCATGTTTATCATCGGAAAAATAAATAACGGTTTTTGCTTCCTGAAGCCATTTATCAGCCGCAGAATTTAATGAGCTGTCAATAGTAATCAGGTTATTTTTTAAAAGAGATTTATTCCCTGCAAAAAACACTTTACCATTGATATTTGCTTTTGCTCCAAAACCGGTGATGCTTTCGAAATCGTGAACCGGTAAATAATTTTTCTCTTCAAAATATTTTACTACTGCCTCAGCTAACGGATGTTCGGATTGTTTTTCCAATGAAATTAATTCGTGCAAATATTGTTCTTCATCGTTAAGCCAAAGAATGTTTGTAACAGTTGGTTTTCCTTCTGTAATTGTTCCTGTTTTATCGAGGATGATTGCATTTACTTTTTTTGCCAGCTCCAGGCTTTCTGCATCTTTTATCAGAATTCCATTTTCAGCTCCTTTGCCAATTCCTGCCATAATTGCTGTAGGCGTAGCAAGCCCTAACGCACAAGGACAGGCAATGACAAGCACTGTTACCAATGCGAGCAAGCCGTGCGTTAAACCATTATCGCCACCAAAAAGTACCCAGAGTATCATGCTCACAAGCGCAATTCCAATTACCACCGGCACAAATATTCCTGCAATCTTATCTACCAGCTTTTGCACCGGCGCTTTGCTTCCCTGTGCTTCCTGCACCATCTTTATGATTTGTGCCAATACTGTTTCACCGCCTACTTTCTCCGCTTTAAACTGAAAGCTTCCTTTTTGATTTATAGTCCCGGCAAATACTTTATCGCCATTTAATTTTTCAACAGGTATTGGCTCGCCACTGATCGTGCTTTCATCTACAAAAGAATTTCCAAAAATCACTTTTCCATCTACCGCAATCTTTTCTCCCGGCTTTATTAAAATCGTGTCTCCAACTGTGACATTTGAAATATTCATTTCCATCTGGTGGCCGCCTTCATGCACCACCGTTACTGTTTTTGGTTGCAGACCGATTAGTTTTTTTATCGCTGATGATGTATTCCCTTTCGCTTTTTCTTCGAGCATTTTTCCCAATAAAATGAAAGCAATTACCACTCCGGCAGCCTCAAAATAAACATGCGGCACAATGCCTTTGTTTAACCAGAATTGAGGATACAAAATATTGAAAACACTGAACAAATAAGCAATTCCGGTGCTCATGGCTACCAACGTATCCATATTGGCAGAACGATGTTTTAGTTGTTTCCAGGCATTGATAAAAAACTGTTTTCCGAAAACAAAAACAACCGGAGTCGCCAATATCCACATTACATAATTTGCAAAAGGTATATTCATAAAAAACATTCCGATAATCACCACCGGAATGGATAAAATGATAGAGCTGTAGGTTTTTATTTTTAAGGAACGAAATCTCTTTGCATGTAATTCTTCCATTGCATCTTTCGCTTCTTCACTTTCATCAATCATTAAATCATAGCCAACATTTTGCAAAGCGGATTTAAATTTTTGAGGAGATGTAATGGTGGGAATGTATTCAATATTGGCTGTGGCATTCGCATAGTTTACCGCCACATTTATGACTCCCGGAATATTTTCCAAAGTGCTTTGAGAACTGGCCGCGCAGGAAGCGCAACTCATGTTCAAAACAGGAAAAGTTTTTTTTACTGTATCTACACCATAACCCAGGTCACGTATCGTTTTTACGGTATTTGATAATACTTCCGAATTGCCATCTGTTTGGATAACGGCTCTTTTATTATTCAATTCTACTTTATGCGATTTGATTCCTTTTACCTTTGCCAACCCTTTATCAACAATCAAAGCGCAATGTTCGCTTTCTACGCCGGACAAGGGCAAATCCATTGTGCTGTTTTCTTTCATCTTCTTTAAATTTTTTCAAACACAAATTTCAGAAGATTGTTTTTATTGCTGTTACAGGATTAAGGAAGAGATGTATATATAATTGCCTATTTTGTCAATTGGTTTACGATGCGTAGTTCCCAAAGATTTGAATTTGGTGGGAGTCATACCGGTTAGTTTTTTAAATTGGGCCGACAAGTGCTGTGTACTGCTGTAGCCAAGGTCGAATGCTATTTCGGTCAAAGATTGTTCATTATAAATCAACCTTTCTTTTATCTTTTCTATTTTTTGTAAAATAAAAAATTGTTCGATCGTGATACCTTCTACTTCAGAAAATAATTTGCTTATGGAAGAATAATCTTTGAAAATTTTTTTGGTTAAAAATTTTTGAATGCTGAAATGCTCTTCGATATTTTTTTCCTGTACTTTTTGAATCAATAACATTTTTATTTTTTCGATCAATTGAGTTTTTGCATCATCCAACAATTCAAATCCTACTTTTTGTAATTCTACAGCAAAATGCTGAAGTTGCTTTTCTGTCAGTTCTTTGGTCAATTCGATTTCTCCAAGCCTCACATATTTTGGTTCAAGTTTATTTTGTTTTAAAATATTTTCAACGCTCATAATGCAGCGTGGACAAACCATATTTTTTATAAAAAGTTTCATTCGTCTTTTGTTCTTTAGCTATAACTTTTTCGCAGATTTGGCACTACTTGTTTTCCTGTTTTTTCTTCAACGAATTTAGTGCTTCTGTCCATTTTAATAATTCCTTCAAGAGCACTTCTGCGGATTTGTCTGCCGCTTCATAACCAATAAATTTTCCATTTTCATCAATATGTTGTTCAAAAAAGGGAATTGCTACTCCTTCGCTCATCGGCATCATTTTTACCGTGGTAATTTGAAGTTTAGACATTTGCGCAGCACGTAAACCGCCAGAAATTCCACCATAGCTCACAATTCCAACCGGTTTATAGTTCCATTCTTTATAAAGAAAATCGATCGCATTAGAAAGCGTAGGCGGCATGCTGTAATTGTATTCGGGAATCACAAAAACAAACGCGTCGGCAGCATCAATTGTTTTGCTCCATTCCTTCGTATGTTCTTTGGTATATTGTTGAAGCCTTGGGTGTTTTGGTTCATCCAGAAAAGGTAAATTGATTTTTTGAAGGTCTAAAACCTCTACGGTAAAATTCGGGTCTTTTTTAGCAATTTCAATAAACCAATTCGCAACAGAGATTCCTTTTCTTCCCGGGCGGGTACTTGTAATGATTATTTTTAAACTGTACATTCTAAAATTTTTTTATTGAATTTGCAAATGTCTTACCAGTTTATGATAATCGGTCTTTTTGTCAAATATAATGGGAACTCAAAAATACAAATCCTCACTATTCCCGCCTGACCGGACGGGCAGGTCTTGTTTTGATGAGTGCAAAGAGTTCTTGACAAAAAAAACATCGAACGGTTCATCAGCGCTTATTTCCCAATCTTCTCAAACAATAATTCCGGTTCGTTGGTCGTAATAAAATCAAAATCATTCTGCAAAAACCAATTCATGTCTTTTTCTTCGTTTACTGTCCACGCATTTAAGGCGATACTATTTTCTTTTGCAGATTTTATCCAGTCTGCATGTTTTTGAAAAACGGAATAATGATAATCTGCACCTTGTATTCCATCCTGTTTTAATTGTTCAGGAGTTTTATCGCCATTCAGATATTGAACAATTGCTGAAGGCTCTCTTTTTAAAATTTCCTTCAGTATTTCATAATCAAAACTGATATAAACCATCCATGCCTGTGACTGCATTTCATGAATTTTTTCCAATACTTTTTTTACGGTTGCATTTGCCCATTCCCTTCCTTTTTCAGAAGGTTTTATTTCTAAAATTAATTTGGTGGAATGTTGCTGCTGAATTGTTTTTAAGAAATCTTCGAGTAACGGTAAAGTTTCGCCATTCGATAATTTTGTTTTTTGCAAATCTGATAAAGGGCTTTTTTGTACGGGTAAACCGGCCCATACCGGATCGTGATTGATGATAAGCGCACTGTCTTCCGTCATATGCACATCTGTTTCTGAACCAGCACAACCCAATGCTATCGCTGCTTTCAGGGACGCAACAGAATTTTGTGGGGCGGCCGTATTTTTCCAGACGCCCCGATGAGCAATTACTTTATTTTGATGGAAGTTGTTTTGCAAAAGTGTAAATGATTTCTTTGAAATTAGCTTGTTGTTTTCTTTTATTAAAACGGAAAATTGAATTTGTTTTTGCTGAGAAGTTTTCTTTTGAAATTTGTCTTTTATAAAAATATTATTTCCTTTTATCTGCAACAAGCCAGCATTTTCGCCTTCAAGTAAATAAGTGTATTTTTCCCCGGATAAGGGAATAATAGAAGTAAGTAAATTGGATTTTAAATTATTTTCAAAAATACAGTTTGTAAGGGCAAAAGTTTCTGTTGAAAGCACTTGCGATTTTGTTTCCGTTGCTGAAGATGCTAGAAGAAAGAAGAAAATAAGAATGTAGATTTTCATTGCCGGATGAATGTAGGTTTGTTCAATTAAAAATAATGCGTTTAAGATTTTTAGAAGATCAAATATATAGAAGTACAGCTGCTTTAACTGAGCTGCCTATATATGATTGAACAGGAAGATTCCCTTGTTAGTTGAAGAAAAAGATTACCAGACAAATGTTCCAACACTTCCTCCATTCAATGAAGTAGTTATCCACTTGCCATTAAATTTAATATTAAAAGTACTTTTTGTATCACCATCATTTTCCACAACCAATACTTTTTTTCCTGCAGGCGTTTTAAATGCTGCATTGCTTAAAATGCCTGTAACAGAACTTGAAATTCGGACAGAACCAGCCGGAACAAATTTGGAAACATGAGCGACAATATAATAGCTCACATTGCGGTTAAAAGAACTGCTGCTTACAACAGTAATCGCTCCTTTACAAGCATCACAACCGCCAGTTGTGTGAGGGCCATAATAGCCGTTATTCGCCAGATTCCATTCAAGTGCATTTTTACTCCAATTCAGCATAGAACCAATAATGACATTCTTCACATGCCATTTCAAATCGCCTGCAAAACTTCCATTGGCTGCGGTCCACTGTTCCGTAAAGTATAAATCTTTATCAGGATAAGCAGCGTGCACTGTTGAAAGCGCGCTGATATCTCCTCCGTATAAATGGAAAGCAGAACCATTAATAAACGGCCTTGCATCTGCATCATTTAAAATGGAAATGGGGTAATCAGGTTTGTCGCAATTATGATCGTAAATGATAATTTTGGTATTTATGTTCGCATTTTTGAATGCTGGCCCCAAATGGTTTTTAATGAAATCTGCCTCTTGTGCAGCAGTCATATACATACTCGGATTATTCGCCGGATTTAGCGGTTCGTTTTGCGGAGTGATGGCATCAATGGTAATTCCCTGCGCCTTCATTTGTTGAATGTATTTTACGAAATATTGGGCATAAGCTTCATAATATTGTGGCTGTAAACTTCCACCCACAAAACTGTTAGTATCTTTCATCCAAATAGGCACTGACCATGGCGATCCTAATATTTTGATATTGGGATTAATAGCGAGGATTTCTTTGAGCAAAGGAATTACATTAGTCATATCAGGAGTGAGACTGAAATTATTCAGATTCACATCTGATTGTCCCATTGGCATATCATCATAAGTAAAAGGTGATTCATTTAAATCAGAAGCGCCGATACTGATTCGTAAATAGCTGATGCTGATCGCATTTTCACCTGTGCCAAATAATTCCTGCAACAACGCCTGTTTTACCGATGTCGCAAGAGAATTAATTACTTCTGCGCTTCCGCCGGTAAGCGTGTACCCAAAACCATCTATTGTTTGGTTGGTAACCTTTTCATCTACCTCAATTGTCGGATATTGATTTGCATTTGTTCCAAAAGCCAAAATGCTATTCTGTTTTTGCAGCTTTACACTTTCATCCCCATTTGTAAGCCAGAAGTCCACTTCGTTTTTCGCAGGTGGATTTACAGGAGGAGCCGGAGGTGTAAGATCCGGTGTTTTCTCATGATTACAATTTATGAAAAGCACGGCCAACATTCCCAAAATAAAAAAACGTTTTCCTCTTTTTGTAATATCATTCATCGTTTTCATGCATTCAGTTTTTAAAAATTAACAGCGAAATGAAATTTTTATTTATGACTATACATCCTTACGTAATCCACTTCAAGTGATGCAGGAAAAGCAGTTTCATCCACACCCATTTTACCGCCAAGACCTCCACCAACTGCAATGTTCATGATCAAAAAGAAAGGTTTATCAAAAGGCCATTCTGCGACGGTTTTGTGTTCATTTTCGAAATGGTTATATAATTTATCATCCACAAAAAAGTCGATTTTTTCTGGTGTCCATTCTATGGAAAAAAGATGAAATTCACTGTATGGATTTTCAATGTATGTCTTTTTGCTTTTCTGTGTTCCAAGAATGTGGTTATATGCTTTGGTGTGAATGGTTCCCAAAACAGAATCTTTTTCATATCCTACATGTTCCATGATGTCTATCTCGCCACATAATGGCCAACTTACTTTTCCGGCATCTGCTCCAAGCATCCAGATTGCAGGCCACAAACCTCTTCCCGCCGGAAGCTTGGCGCGAATTTCAATTTTGCCATAGGTAAATTCTTGTTTTCCTTTTGTGAGCAGCCGGGCTGAAGTATAATCATGCCCACCTTTATCTTCGCGAATGGCGGTTATTTTTAAGGTGCCATTATCGACGTGTGCATTTGCCAAAGAAGCGTTTGTGTAATACTCAAGCTCATTATTTCCCCAGCCATTTCCTCCTACATCGTAAGTCCAT
>Ga0207652_10003151_pt1 | contig 13741 bp, 12 predicted proteins | sample KBSC63BmetaG_FD_184334 | JGI IMG/M metagenome (GOLD analysis project Ga0207652, IMG submission 184334) | Corn rhizosphere microbial communities from Kellogg Biological Station, Michigan, USA - KBS C6-3B metaG (SPAdes) (version 2) | ecosystem: Host-associated > Plants > Roots > Rhizosphere ... | reverse complement strand
ATCCAGAACATCTATATCCGCAAGGTCGAGAAGGTCGACGGCGAGCTCTACAACGTAGAACTGCAGACTTTCGAAGCCGTCAAGGATCCCGCCAAGACTGGAAAATAGCAGCCTCGAAAATGGACGACTGTAAAATAGTACGGAAGGCAGGCCGCAGGCCTACTTCATCCGCTTGAAGCGCACGCCCTTGCCGTCCGGCAGGCGGGTAGCGACATAGCCGCCTGCGATGCAGGCCTCGCGCTGCGGCATCTTCTCCTGCGGGCTGCGCAGGCTGTCCCACCAGGATGCCCGGTGCGACGCGCGCGGCAGCGGCGCATCGATGATCTCCTCGATCTTCTCGAAGCTGAGCACGAATTCGGGCAGGCTTTGCTTCCTGAGATAATCGCGCAAGGCGTCGTAGTCGTTCACGGCAACTTCCTCGATATTTCGGCGCGACAATTGATCTCACCCAAAATCGTCGCTCGGGGAAGAAAGCGTTAACCGATTACCACATCGTTGTCCTCACTTAAGCCGACAGCAATGTTTCTGGCGCATGCAGGACGATCGGGAGCTGATGCATGCGATTTGGACGGCGCAAAGGGACGGCGGAAAGGCCTTGGCGATTATCGGCCAAGCTGCTGATCGCCTCCTCCTTTGTCACCGTGCTCGGCTTCTCCGGCATCTGCGCCAGCGTCATGCTCGACATGCGGCGCGGCGAGGAAACGCTGGCGCGGCAGTCGCTGGAAAACCTGGCCTCCAGCATCGATTCCGACATCAGCCGCAACATCGAGGTCTACGATCTCTCGCTGCGCAACGTGGCCAGCAACATGGTGATCCCGGAACTCAAGGACGTCTCCAAGCCGATACAGCATCTGATCCTGTTCGACCGCGCGGCGACCGCGAAGCATTTCGGCGCGATCGAGGTATTCGACACCAAGGGCCAACTGACCGTGGACGCCTCGACGCTCGATCCGCGGCCCGAAAACAGCGCCCATGAGAACTTTTTCGAGGTCCATCGCGACAATCCGGACGTCGGCCTCTACATCAGCCGACCGACGCTGCATCGCGGCGCCTATTCGATCGTGCTGAGCCGCCGCATCACGGGTGACGACGGCAGCTTCCAGGGCGTTGTCGCGGGCTCGATCCGCTTCACCTATTTCCACGAATTGTTCGGCCGGCTGCAGCTCGGCGAAAGCGACACCATTTGCGTGCTGCGCCGTGACCGTACCATCATCATGCGCCGCCCGTTCGATCTCGACATCATCGGCAAGAGGCTCAGCGACCTTCCGCGCGGCAAGCAGCCGACGATGGGCGAGGAAAACGCCTATTCCGGAGTAGGTCCGGTCGACGAAATCCCGCGCCTTTACGTCCGGGCGCCGGGGAACGGCCCATTCGTCATCATCGTCGGCAAGCCGATAAGCGACATCCTCAGCCTGTGGCGGGTCGAGGTACTCCGGATCGGCGCGCTCATGATGGCGCTGATCGCGTTCGTACTGGCGGTGACGCTGTTCCTCGCGCGCGAAATCCGCCGCCGCGCCCAGGCCGAGGACAAGCTCGAGGAGCTTGCCACCACCGACGCGCTGACGGGCCTGAGGAACCGGCGCAAGTTCGACGAAGTCATCGACAGCGAGTGGCGCCGCGCGCTCCGCCACAACACGCCGCTGTCGCTGTTGATGATCGATGCGGATCACTTCAAGAGCTATAACGACACCTACGGCCACCAGGCCGGCGACCAGGTGCTGGTCGGGATCGCCATCTGCATCTCGGATTCGGTGCACCGCGCCGGCGACTGCGCGGCGCGCTATGGCGGCGAGGAATTCGCGGTGCTGCTGCCGGCTACGGCCGGCGCGGATGCGATGATGGTGGCCGAAACCATCCGCCGCAAGGTGCAAGGCTGGTCGGACGAGCCGGTGATGTCGACGGTGAGCATCGGCATTGCGAGCATCACGCCGACGGAGGCCGTGGACTGGCCGCAATTCGTCCACGCCGCCGACAAGGCGCTCTATGCGGCAAAGGACGCGGGGCGAAATTGCTGCGTGATGGCGCCGACGCCGGCGGCTTCGCTGGCGGCCTAGGCCGGGCGCTACTTCTTTTCCAGATACTTCTTCATGTCGGCGCGCAGGCCGTCGCGCAGATCGGGGCGCGCCATGCCGTAGGCGATATTGGCGCGCAGGAATCCCGGCTTCGAGCCGCAATCGTGCCGCTCGCCCTCGAACTCGACGCCGTAGAACTTCTGCGACTTCGACAGGCCGATCATGGCGTCGGTGAGCTGGATCTCGCCGCCCGCGCCGCGCTCCTGCGTCTCCAGAATCTTGAAGATTTCCGGCTGCAGGATGTAGCGGCCGGTGATTGAAAGATTGGACGGCGCGCTGCCCTTCGGCGGCTTCTCGACCATGCCGTCGACCTCGAACACGCCGCGGTGGGAGTGGCGCGGACCCACGCCGCAAATGCCGTATTGATGGGTCTGATCGGCGGGCACTTCCTGCACCGCGATCAGGTTGGACTTGTCGCCGAGCTTGGCTGCGGCCGCGATCATCTGCGCGAGACAGCCCGGTCTGTTCAGCACCAATTCGTCCGGCAGCACCACCGCAAAGGGCTCGTTGCCGACGATGTCGCGGGCGCACCAGACCGCGTGACCGAGACCGAGCGGTGCCTGCTGCCGCGTAAAGCTTGTCGCGCCGGCTTCGGGCTGGTCGCGCGCCAGAATCTCCTGCTCGGCCTTCTTGCCGCGCGCGGCAAGCGTGGTGTCGAGCTCGAACATGCGGTCGAAATGATCCTCGATCACGCCCTTGTTGCGGCCGGTGACGAAGACGAAATGCTCGATACCGGCTTCCTTTGCCTCGTCGACCACATACTGGATCAAGGGCTTGTCGACGATGGTCAGCATTTCCTTGGGCATCGCCTTGGTGGCGGGCAGGACGCGGGTGCCGAGACCTGCGACGGGGAAGACGGCTTTGCGAATTTTCATGAGGCTTTGGAATAGCTGGAGGGAAACGGAGGCTAGTTGGTAGCGCCTTTTCGGCCAGCCCACAAAGGCGGCTTGTTGATAGCCCTAACGCGCAAAGTCCGCTTTTGTTAATCTATTGGAAACCGTTAACAGGCCTCGTGAAAGCCTGAATTTCCGCGCAGCGGGTGGGGACATGACGCCTCAGATGGAACCCTTGGCGAAGGCGCTCGCAGCCGTGCTGGTCGCAACCGGCCTGTTGGCGAGCCCGGCCTATGCCCAGCAATCCGGCAACGGGCTGCCGAACCTTTTCGGCGGCATTTTCTCCGGCCCAAAACCCGACGCAACGCCGCAGCAGCCGGCCGTGCCCGGCAATACCGGCCCGATCCCCTGGAGCGGCGAGGACGGCGCTTCCGGCCACCCCCTGATGACCGCAAGCGCGATCCGGGAGGCAGCGGCCAATTTCAACAACTGCGTCGCCGGGATGTGGCCGGATGCCGCCCGGCGCAACATCTCGCGCGAGAGCTTCGAGCGCTTCACCGCGGGGCTGACGCCGGATTTGCGCATCATGGACCTGATGGACGCGCAGCCGGAGTTCACCAAGTCGATCTGGGACTATCTCGACATCCTCGTGAACGACAACCGCCTCGCCAGGGGCAAGGAGACGCTGGCCAAATACAAGCCGCAGTTCGACGCGATGGAAAAGGCCTACGGTGTCGATCGCAACATCGTCGCGGCGATCTGGGGCATCGAATCGAATTACTCCACCCAGATCGGCGACCGCAGCGTGCTGCAGTCGACCGCGACGCTCGCCTGCATCGGACGCCGCCAGGCCTATTTCAAGGATGAATTCCTCTCCGCGCTGGAGATCCTGCATCACGGCGATCTCAGGCCCGAACAGATGCACGGCTCCTGGGCCGGCGCGTTCGGCGCGACGCAATTCATGCCGACCGCGTTCAAGCGCTACGCGGTCGACGCCAACGGCGACGGCCGCCGCGACGTGGTCGACGATCCCGCCGACCTGATTGCGTCGACCGCCAACAACCTGAAGAAGGACGGCTGGCAGACCGGCCAGAGCTGGGGCTACGAGGTCTCGGTGCCGCAGGGTTTCAACTACATGCTGGCCGACCGCGCCAAGACCATGACTTTCGCGCAGTGGCAGCAGCTCGGCGTCGTGCGCGCCAACAACCAGGCTTTCCCGAATGCCAACGACAAGGCCTATCTGCTGGCACCTGCGGGCGCCTCGGGTCCGGGCTTCCTGATGATGCAGAATTTCCGCGTGATCATGAAATACAATCCGGCCGAGGCCTACGCGCTCGCCATCGGCCATTTCGCCGACCGCTTGCGCGGCGGGCAGCCCTTCGTGCAGCCCTGGCCCAGGCAGGAGCGCGAATTGTCGCGGGCGGAGCGGCTCGAGCTGCAGCAGCTTCTCGCCCAGCGCGGCTTCTACAAGGGCGCGCCGGACGGCCAGTTCGGCGGTGAAACCAGGCAGGCGCTGCGCGGCTTCCAGGCGTCCATCGGCGCTCCCGCGGACGGATTCGCCACCGCGACCACGCTGGAACAGCTTCGGGGCCGCTGAAGGCTCATTTTGGCGCGGAAATAACCCCGAAAACCACGTTTTCAGTGTGCGCTTGACGGTGCGGCCGGGCCGATTTTATGGCAAGGAATATGCCCGCTTGCGGCCTGATTCCGCTATTATGTGAATACCGTTTCCCGATGTGACCGAGCCGCATGATCAAGCCGCCGTCATTCCTGAAAATCTTCACCGAGCCCGGCCCCCTGGTCGTGCTTGGCGTGACGATTGCGCTGCTCGTCGGCATCGTGGCCCCCGCGTCCGCGCAATTCTTCAATTTCGGCGGACCATCGCGGCCTGCGCCGCGCCAGGGCGGGTTCGGTGGAGGCGGCGGCGGCTGGTTCGGCGATTTCTTCGCGCCATACCAGCAACAGGCGCCGAAACGCGTCTACCAGGATTTCTCCAAGGCGCCCCCGCCGGAGAAGCGCGACGCCGTCCCCGAGCGCAACGTGGTGGTGATGGGCGACGGCATGGCGGATTGGCTCGCCTATGGCCTCGAAGACGCCTATGTCGAGCAGCCCGACATGGGCGTGATCCGCAAGGCGAAGAATACCTCCGGACTGATCAGGTATCAGCCCAGGGGCGAGCCGGCCGACTGGGCCGCCGCAGCGAAAGGCATATTGGCGACTGAAAATCCGGATGTCGTCGTCATCATGCTCGGCATCAACGACCGCGTGGCGTTGCGCGAGCCTGCATCCGAAAAGGGCGACAAGGACAAAGACAAGGAAAAATCGGCGGACAGGAAGAACCCGAAAAAGGACGCCCGCGGCAAGCCTTCCGACAAGCCTGCCGACAACAAGTCTTCCGACAACAAGACTGCGGACTCCAAGCCGGAGGGCAAGGCAGAGGCCAAGCCCGACGACAAGGCGACCGACACCGAGCTCGATGACGCCGACAGTGCCGATGCGCCGCCCGCCCCGGCGCCGGAGAAGACGGCGCGTTCGCCGAACGGCCTTTACGAATTCCGCGACGATCGCTGGGTCGAGCTCTACTCGAAGAAGATCGAGGAGATGATTGCGGTCGTCAAAGCCAAGGGCGTACCGGTAATCTGGGTCGGCCTTCCCGCGATCCGCGGTCCGAAGGGCTCCTCGGACATGCTGTTCCTGGATTCGCTCTATCGCGAAGCCGCCGGCAAGGCCGGCATCACCTATGTCGATGTCTGGGACGGCTTCGTGGACGAGCGCGGCCTTCTCCTGCAAAAGGGCCCCGACTTCGAAGGCCAGATCCGCCAGCTCCGCTCCTATGACGGCGTCTATTTCACCAAGCCCGGCGCCCGCAAGCTCGCGCATTATGTCGAGCGCGAGATCACCCGCCTGCTCGCGACCCGCTCGGCGCCGATCGCGCTGCCGACCGAGCCCGCGACGCCCGATGCGAATGCCGTGCCCGGCCAGCCGGCGCCGCGGCCGCTCGCCGGACCGATCCTGCCGCTGGTTGCGGCGAGCGTGAACAGCGATCAACTGCTCGGCGGTCCCGGCACGCGGCCTGCCGCGGTCGATGCACTCGCTGCACGCACGCTGGTGAAAGGCGAGCCGCTCGCTCCGCCCGCCGGCCGCGCCGACGATTTCGCCTGGCCGCGCCGCGAGGTTGGGCGCGAACAGGCCAAGGGCGATGTGCCCGTCGCCAATGTGAACCCGGGCAGCCCCGCCGCCAATCCTCCCGCGCCGGGAGCACCCGCCGTGCCCAACGTAGCGCTTGCGCCGCCAAAGCCGCCGCCGGCAAAGAGACCGCCGCAGGCGCCGCCGTTCGGCAACTTCTTCGGCTTCGGAAATACGGCGCCACCGCCACCGCAACTACGTCAGGCACCGCCGCCGCGGCAGATCATACCGGGTGCGCCACGCCCACCCGCCGCCGTCGGCCGCTCCGCCTCGGTGCAGTAAGCACCGCCTACAAAATCAATCCGCCGTCGACCACCAGCGTCTGGCCGACGATGTAGGACGACAACGGCGAGGCCAGGAACAATGCCGCACCCGCCATGTCCTGCGGCGTGCCGAGCCGCCGCAACGGAATCCGCGACAGCGCGCCCTCGAGGCGTTTTGGATTTGACGTCGTCACCCTGGTCATCTTGGTATCGACCAGCCCCGGCGCGATGCCGTTGACGCGGATGCCGTCCTCCGCCCAGGCCTCTCCCAGCGTGCGCGTCAGACCGACTGCACCGGTCTTCGATGCATTATAGGCAGGATTGCCCATGGTCGAATGATAGGCCGCGGTCGAGCTCACGATGATCAGCGAGCCCTTGGCCTGCCGCAGCAGCGGATGAAATCGTGTCGCGCAGGCCATCAGGCTCATCAGATTGACTTCGAGGACGGTGCGAAATCCCTTCATCTCGAATTCGCCGCGGCGATAGATCACCGCCCCCTGCGCCAGCACCAGCACGTCGAGCCGCTCGACGGACGGGTTGAATTTCTCGATCGCAGCGGCGTCGCTGACATCGAGCCGGAAGTAATCGAGGCCTTCCAGATGCGAGCCATCTTCCGGCGAATAGTCGGACGCCGCCGCGCGTGTGCCGCAGACCGCGACCCGCGCGCCCCTCGCGCGGAACGCCTGCGCGATGCCGTTACCGATGCCGCTGGAGCCGCCGACCACGAGGACTTGCCTGCCGCTGAAATCGAGCTCGTTCATTTCCATCCCTTCCCTGGACTGTTTGATCCGTCTTAGGATCGGCGGGGGCCTTGTCAATCGCCTTCATGATCGGGAGAAACGTCAATGTCCGAATACAAGCAACTCAGCCGCTCGGTGAAGGGATTGACCGTGCTCGTCACGGGTGCTGCCAGCGGCATGGGCCGCGCCACCGCGCGCGTGTTCGCGGCCGAAGGCGCCAATGTCGCGGTGACGGATTTGACGGTGGAAGGCACCAGCGCGGTCGCGGAGGAAATCACGGCAAGCGGCGGGAAGGCCGGAGCCTGGACGCTCGACGTCGCCGACCGCGCCGCGATCGATCGCGTGGTCAAGGAGGTCGCCGCGCATTTCGGCGGCCTCGACATCATCGTCAACAATGCCGGCATCTCCGTGCGCGTCGCGATCGACGATCCCAGCTACGAAGAGGCATGGGCGAAAGGGATTGCCGTGATGCTGACGGCGCATCCGCGCATCATCCGCGCGGCACTTCCCTACCTGCGCAAGTCGAAATCGCCGCGCATCGTCAACATCGCTTCCACCGAAGCCTTGGGCGCGACCGCGTTGCACAGCCCCTACTCCGCCGCCAAGGGCGGCGTCACCAGCCTGACCCGATCGCTGGCGGTCGAGCTCGGCCGCGACGGCATTACGGTCAATTGCATCTGCCCGGGCCCGATCCGGACCGCGATCACCGACCGGATCCCGGAAGATCACAAGGCCATCTACGCCAAGCGCCGCACCGCGCTCGGCCGCTATGGCGACCCCGAGGAGGTCGCGCACATGACCTTGAGCCTGTGCCTGCCTGCGGCCTCCTTCCTGACCGGCGCCGTCATTTCCGTGGACGGCGGCTTGATGGCGCGGAATGCGTAGGCCAGCCATGCTGCCGGAGCGTTGACATCGCCTTGGTCGGGAGTAGCCTTTCAGGCAAATCGAGCGGGATAACCGCCCTTCGCGTCTGGAGAGAACGGCTCAGGAGTCACGGTGATGGCGATTGCGATCCGGCAGCTTCACAAGCATTTTGTCGGCGAAGTTTCAGGCATTGATCTGCGCAAGCCGCTCACCAGGACGGAAGCGGCCGAGATCGAGGCCGGCATGGACAAATATGCCGTGCTGGTCTTCCACGGACAGGACATCACCGACGACCAGCAGATGGCTTTTGCGCTGAATTTCGGCGAGCGCGAGAACCCGCGCGGCGGCAACATCACCAAGGAGAAGGATTACCGCCTCGGCTCCGCCGGGCTCAATGACGTCTCCAACCTCGGCAAGGACGGCAAGCCGCTGGCCAAGGACCATCGCACGCATCTGTTCAATCTCGGCAATTGCCTGTGGCATTCCGACAGCTCGTTCCGTCCGATCCCGGCGAAATTCTCCCTGCTGTCGGCGCGCGTCGTGAACCCGAAAGGAGGCAACACCGAATTCGCCGACATGCGCGCGGCCTATGACGCGCTCGACGACGAGACCAAGGCCGAGATCGACGACCTGATCTGCGAGCACTCGCTGATGTATTCGCGGGGATCGCTTGGCTTCCTCGACTACACCGATGAAGAGAAGCAGATGTTCAAGCCGGTGCTGCAGCGCCTTGTGCGGACCCATCCCGTGCACGGCCGCAAGTCATTGTATCTCTCCTCGCATGCCGGCGTCGTGCGCGGCATGAGCATGCCGGAGGGACGGCTTCTGTTGCGCGACCTCAACGAGCACGCGACGCAGCCGGAGTTCGTCTACGTCCACAAATGGACGCTGCATGACCTTGTGATGTGGGACAACCGCCAGACCATGCACCGCGTGCGCCGCTACGACCAGTCGCAGCCGCGCGACATGCGCCGGGCGACGGTAGCGGGCACTGTGCCTACGGTGGCGCAGGAGGCGGCGGAGTAGCGGCAGGCAATAGTTGCAGTCATTGCGAGCGAAGCGAAGCAATCCATATCTCAACTCGGGGAAACATGGATTGCTTCGTCGCTGCGCTCCTCGCAAAGACGGAGTGCTGGAACGACCGCGCGCCTTACGCGTGCCCCGCTTCGTTCGACAGCATGCCGGGATCGATCCCGATCTTGCGCAATGCTCGGGAGTATTTGTCGTCGACGTCATCGCCGAACACGAGATCCGGATCGGCATCGCAATGCAGCCAGCCATTGCCCTGGATTTCATTCTCGAGCTGTCCCGGATGCCAGCCGGCATAGCCGAGTGCGAGGATCGCGTGCTTCGGACCCGCGCCTTTGGCGATCGCCTTCAGGATATCGACGGTGGCCGTGAGGCAGATGCCGTCGGCGATGCGCAGCGTCGCATCCTTGATGTAGAAATCGCCGGAATGCAGAACGAAGCCGCGGCTGGTATCGACCGGCCCCCCCTGCAGCACCTTCATGCTCTCGGCGTTTTCCGGCAGCTTGATCTGGTCGGCCTTGGGGATGATCTTGAGCTGCACCAAGAGCTCCGGAAAGTCGATGCTGCCCGCCGGCCGGTTCACCATGATACCCATGGCGCCGTCGGCCGAATGCGCGCACATATAGATTACCGATCGCTCGAACCGCGGATCGCCCATCACGGGCATCGCAATCAGGAGCTGGCCATCGAGATAGCGGCGCTCCGACAAATTGTCGGCCGTGCCGGAAGGCTTGCCGGCGCCCTTGCCGGCCGGTTTGGCGCGAAGTTCGTTCGGCTTTTTGCCTTGAGGGTCCATCCGCAAAGCACTCTCTCATGTTCGACCACATCCTGATATTGGGTCGCGGTCCTGTCAATCAACCTTGGGGGCATACGCTCACAAGCAATTCAATGGTTCAGCCCGCCTTCAGCCTGTAAAGACGTTTCATGACCGTCATAGTTCCAGCCCGTGCCGCGCTCGGCTTTACCGCAGCCCTGCTTGCGTCCTCTCTTGTGTCGGAAGCTTGCGCCCAGGATGCCTCCCCCTGGCAAAAAGACGGCCATTCGGCGGTGCGCCTGCTCGCGGGCTCGCGCAGCGGCGCGGTGCTGCTGGGCGGTATCGCCTTCCAGTTGCAGCCGGGATGGAAGACATATTGGCGCACTCCGGGTGATTCCGGCGTGCCGCCGCGATTCGATTTCTCGAAATCCGACAATGTCGAAGCGGTGACGGTGTTGTGGCCGGCGCCATTGAAATTCGACGACGGCGCCGGCGGCGTCTCGCTGGGATACCACGATAACATCGTGCTGCCGCTGCGGATCGTCGCCAAGAATGTCGACAAGCCGGTGACGGTGCGCGCCGTGATCAACTATGCCGTGTGCGAGAAGCTGTGCATTCCCGTCGATGCAAGTACGGAGCTTTCATTCAAGAGCGTGGCGAGCACCGAGGACGGTGCGCTGTTTGCCGCACTTGATACGGTTCCCAAACCCGCCAATATCGGCGATCCCAATCCGCTCACCATTCGCGACGTCAAGCGCGAAGTCAAAGGCGAAGTGCTGGTCGACGTGGTCACGCCCGATGAGCGGGCCGTCAACCTTTTCGTCGAGGGCCCGACGCCGGACTGGGGCCTGCCGGTCCCGAAGCCGGTCGAGCACAGCCCGCCCGGCGTGAAGCGCTTCTCGTTCCTGCTCGAAGGCGTGCCGCCCGGCGTGAGTCCCGACGGCGCGGCGCTGAAGCTGACGCTGGTCGGCGCCGACCGCTCCTACGAGTTCAATATCAATTTGAATTGACGCGGATTGTCGTCCCGGGCAAGCGAGCAAAGCGAGCGCGACCCGGGACCCATACCCACGGGCATCTGTTGTTATGCAAGGCGTCAACCAGCGTGCCTCATCGATGGGACAACGCAGTATTGGTCCCGGCTTTCGCCGGGACGACAGCGAGATGGGTGCTTCATCCAACCGAATCTTAACGAATGGTTGATAGATCGAACCGTCGCCGCCAGCTCGCGGCATGTGTCTGGGACGTCACCGTGGCCGCCATCGATACTCAGCCCGCAACCGCCTCGTCAGGCGGGTTCCTTGCGCGATTGAAAGCCAGGCTCGCCGGCGGTCCGAGCGAAGCCTCGGTGACGCGGCGGCTCGCCGGCACCATCTTCATCATCCGCGTGCTCAGCGCGGGCCTCGCCTATCTCTCGCAGATCCTGCTCGCTCGCTGGATGGGCGGATCGGGCTACGGCATCTACGTCTACGTCTGGACCTGGGTGCTGCTGCTCGGCAGCATGATGGATTTCGGCATCTCGGCGTCCGCGCAGAAGATCATTCCGGAATACCGGGCCGGCGGCGAGCATGCGCTGCTCCGCGGCTTCCTCTCCGGCAGCCGCTGGATGACGTTTGCGGTGTCGTCCGCCATTTCGCTGCTGCTCGCCGGTCTCGTGAAATCGCTGTCGCCGTGGATGGAAGCCGGTGCCATCACCCCGCTCTATATCGGCTGCCTGACGCTGCCCGCATTCGTCGTCGCCAACACCCAGGACGGCATCGCGCGATCGCATGACTGGATGCGGCTCGGCCTGATGCCGCAATTCATCGTGCGCCAGACGCTGATCATCGGCTTCACGGCGGGGGCGCTCGTACTCGGCTTCGATCTCGGTGCGACCGCAGCGATGACCGCGAGCGCCGCGGCCGTGTGGATCGCCATGATCGGCCAGATGATCGTGCTCAACCGCCGTCTCGCCTCGCATCTCGAGCGGGGCAAGAAAACTTACGATTTCCGCGGCTGGCTCGCGATCTCGCTGCCGATTCTCCTGGTCGAGAGCTTCTATCTCCTGCTCTCCTACACCGACGTGCTGGTGCTGCAGCAGTTCCGCTCCTCCGAAGAGGTCGGCGTCTACTTCGCCGTCGTGAAGACGCTGGCGCTGGTGTCGTTCATTCATTACGCGATGTCGGCGACGACGGCGCATCGCTTCGCCGAATACAACGCGCTCGGCGACAAGGCGCGGCTCGAGGCTTATGTCGCGCATGCGATCAACTGGACGTTCTGGCCGTCGCTGGCCGCCACCATCGCGCTGCTTGCGGTGGGCAAGCCGCTGCTCTGGCTGTTCGGGCCGCAATTCACGGTCGGCTACGACATCATGTTCGTTGCCGCGATCGGGCTCGTCGTGCGCTCGGCGATCGGCCCGGTCGAACGCCTGCTCAACATGCTCGGCCATCAGCACATCTGCGCGCTGGCCTACGCGCTCGCCTTCGCGACGAATGTCGTGCTCTGCGTCATTCTGGTACCGCGGTTCGGCGGCCACGGCGCGGCCGCGGCTACCTCGCTGTCGCTGACATTCGAGACCGTCCTGCTGTTCTGGATCGTGCGCCGCCGCCTCGGCCTGCACGTGCTTGCCTTTGGAAAATAGCCAACAAAATGCCCCGTTTGCCCGCTTACGGGCATATGGCGTCCGCTGACTATCCCGCAGTCAGGATCGGGCGGGATGACGATTCCGCCACGTGCTCGCGCAGGACGAAAAATCACCACTGGCATCTGCCTCGCGGATGAAACATTCTTATTTGCCGTGATGCATTGCGGTAACGAGTTCGTCGCCCTTAGATAGCCTCAGACTCAACTTAGCACCGCCCATAGATGATCGATCCGCTCTATGTTGCCTCGGGCTTTGGCGTCGGCCTGCTTGTCGGAATGACGGGGGTCGGCGGCGGCTCCCTGATGACGCCGCTGCTGATCCTGATGTTTGGCATTCATCCGTCGACCGCCGTCGGCACCGACCTGCTCTATGCTTCCGCCACCAAGACCGGCGGCAGCCTGGTGCATGGACTTTCACGCAGCATCCACTGGCCTGCAGTGATCCGGCTTGCCTGCGGCAGCATTCCCGCCGCTGTCCTCACGCTGGTCTTGATGGGGCACTTCAATCTCGACACCGGCGCCCAGCGCAGCGTGGTCAATCTGGTGCTCTGCTTTGCGCTGCTGCTCACCGCCACGTCGCTGATCTTCCGCAAGTCGATCCTGGATCGCTATCGCGCGCGCATGGAGCGCATCGATGCAACGACGACCACGATTGCGACGATACTGACCGGGGCCGTGCTCGGCGTGCTGGTCTCGATTTCGTCCGTCGGCGCCGGGGCGGTCGGAGTCACCGCGCTGCTCCTGCTCTACCCCCGTCTGCCGATGGCGACCATCGTCGGCTCCGACATCGCTCATGCGGTGCCGCTGACGCTGGTCGCGGGCGCCGGACACTGGGCGCTCGGCGCCGTCGACTGGCACCTGATGGGCGTGCTGCTGCTGGGCTCGCTGCCCGGCATCGTGATCGGCAGCTATTGCGCGGTCCGCGTGCCGCAGACGGTGCTGCGCGTCGCGCTCGCCACGATTTTGCTGGTGGTGGCCGGCAAGATCGGTTCGGACGAGTTGAAGCTGTCGGCGACGCCCGTCCTGGCTTCCACCCACAGCACCGGACAATAAGCCCACACAACCGTCATCGCCCGCTTTCGCGGGGCATGACAGACGTAGCTACTCCGCCGTCCAGCCGCCGTCGATCGAGAGGTTGGCGCCGGTGATCTGCGCCGCATCGTCGCCGCAGAGGAACAGCGCCAGCGCTGCGACCTGTTCCGAGGTCACGAACTCCTTGGTCGGCTGCGCGGCGAGCAGCACGTCCTTGATGACCTGCTCCTTGGTCAGGTTGCGCGCCTTCATCGTTTCCGGGATCTGGTGCTCGACCAGCGGCGTCCAGACATAGCCGGGCGAGATGCAATTGCAGGTGATCTTGATCTGGGCAAGCTCCAGCGCGGCG
>Ga0207652_10003147_pt1 | contig 13749 bp, 10 predicted proteins | sample KBSC63BmetaG_FD_184334 | JGI IMG/M metagenome (GOLD analysis project Ga0207652, IMG submission 184334) | Corn rhizosphere microbial communities from Kellogg Biological Station, Michigan, USA - KBS C6-3B metaG (SPAdes) (version 2) | ecosystem: Host-associated > Plants > Roots > Rhizosphere ... | reverse complement strand
GGTGGCGCCGATCACCCGCACGCCGTATTTCTGCTCGGGCTGCCCGCACAATACCTCGACCAAAGTGCCCGAAGGCAGCCGCGCCTTCGCCGGCATCGGCTGCCATTTCATGGCGCTGTGGATGGACCGCAACACCGAGACCTACACCCATATGGGCGGCGAGGGCGTGCCATGGGTGGGTGTTGCGCCCTTTACCGAGGAAAAACACGTCTTCGCCAATCTTGGCGACGGCACTTATTTCCACTCCGGCAGCCTCGCGATCCGTCAGGCCGTCGCGTCCAAGGCCAATATCACCTACAAGATCCTCTACAACGATGCGACCGCGATGACCGGCGGTCAGCATGTCGATGGCGAGCTGTCGCCGCAGCAGATCACTTTCCAGCTGCACTCGGAGGGCATCCGCGACATCTATCTGGTGTCGGAAAACCCCGACGCCTATCCGGCCTCCGACATCGCGCCCGGCACCAGGACCGCGCATCGCGATGAGCTCGACGCCGTCATGAAAACGCTGCGCGAGGTCAAGGGCGCGTCCGCCATCGTATTCGTGCAGACCTGTGCTGCCGAAAAACGCCGCCGCCGCAAACGGGGCACGCTGGAGGATCCGGCGCGCCGCGTCATCATCAATCCCGCGGTATGCGAGGGCTGTGGCGATTGTTCTGTGCAGTCGAATTGCATCTCGGTGGAGCCGCTGGAAACCGAACTCGGGCGCAAGCGCACCATCAATCAATCCAGCTGCAACAAGGACTATTCCTGCCTGAAAGGCTTTTGCCCGTCGTTTGTCACGGTGGACGGCGGCAAGCTGCGCCGCCGCGCGCCGGCTGATCTCGGCAACATCGGCGATCTGCCGGAACCGGCGTCGCGGCCTTCGCTCGACCGGCCGTACAACATCGCCGTCGGCGGTGTCGGCGGCACCGGCGTGCTGACCATCGGCGCGCTGCTCGGCATGGCCGCGCATATCGAGGGCAAGGCCAGCATGATCCTGGACATGTCCGGACTTGCGCAAAAGGGCGGCGCGGTGCTGAGCCACGTCCGGTTGTCCGAACATACCGCCGACGTCACCTGTTCGCGCATCGTGACCGGTACCGCCGATCTCGTAATTGCCGCCGACGAAGTCGTGGCGGTGGCGAAGGAAACGATCTCGCTGTGCGAATCCAGCCGCACCCACGGGGTCATCAACACCCATCTCATTCCGATCGCGGATTTCATCATGAACCGCGATTTCAATTTCCAGAGCCGCAAGGTCAACGCGGTGCTGGAAACCGCGTTGCGCAAGGACTCGTCGTTTTTTGATTTCACCAAGCCTGCCGAGACCCTGCTCGGCGATTCCATCGCCACCAACATGATGATGATGGGTTATGCCTATCAGAAGGGGCTATTGCCGCTTTCGGCCAAATCGATCGAGCAGGCGATCGAGATCAACGGTGTTGGCATCAAGATGAACACCCAGGCCTTCCAGCTCGGGCGCCTGGCGGCGGCCGATCCGGCGCGGTTGGCCGCGATGATGAAGGGCCAGGATGCAACGGTTGCGCCGAAAACCCTTGACGAGATGTCGCTCGACGAAATCATCGCGCACCGCAGCGCGTTGCTGACGGATTATCAGGACGAAAAACTCGCCGCCCGCTACCGCAACATGGTGACGCAGGTGCGCAACGCCGCCGACAATGCCGGCTTCGGCGATGCGTTGCCGCGCGCCGTCGCGATCAACTACGCCAAGCTGCTTGCCTACAAGGACGAGTACGAGGTGGCGCGGCTCTACACCGACGGCCGGTTCGAAAAGCAGATCCGCGATCAGTTCGACGGCGATTTCAAGCTCAGCTTCAACCTGGCGCCGCCGATGCTGGGCGGCGGCAAGGATGCTCTCGGACGGCCACGCAAGCGCGCGTTCGGCGCCGCCTGGATGATGCCGGCGTTTCGCTTGCTGGCCAGGATGCGCGGCCTGCGCGGCACCGCATTCGACATCTTCGGTCAAAGCGCCGACCGCAGGCTCGAACGCGACCTGATCGCCGGCTACGAGAAGGACGTCGCCCACGTCCTCACCGTGCTTTCGCCGCTGACGCTGGATACCGCGATCGAGCTGCTCTCGCTGCCGGATCGCATCCGCGGCTACGGGCCGGTGAAGGAGAAATCGGTGCGGGATGCGAAGGCGCGATATGCGCAGTTAGCGGCCGATCTCGCCAACCCGCCGCCAGCGCCGCGGCAGATCGCGGCGGAGTAACTCCACATTCTCTTGCCGTCATCCCTGCGTAACGGCTTCGCCGTTATCGCTGGAGGTGCGAGCCGTCTTCGGCGAGCCTCGAAGGATGAGATTCGTGCCTGCAGCCATCCTTCGAGGCGCGCAGGGGCGCGCACCTCAGGATGACGCCGGTGGCTCAATCGGAACGTCTCGCCTTACGGAATATTTCGGTGCTTGCCAAGCCTGCTCCGAAAGGCGAGAAAACCGCTGGGAAGAAACGCCAGCGGAGAGCTGTATTGAGTATCAAGGGCAAGGCCTATCTCGCCGGGATTTACGAGCATCCGACCCGGCATGCACCCGATAAATCCACCGCACAGCTTCATGCCGAAGTCGCCAAGGGCGCATTGGAAGACGCCGGACTGACCAAGGCCGATGTCGACGGCTATTTCTGCGCTGGCGACGCCCCGGGTGGCGTGATGGCGATGGCCGATTATCTGGGCCTGAAAGTCCGTCATTTCGATTCCACCGACACCGGCGGCTGCTCCTATCTGGTCCATCTCGGCCATGCCGCGGAGGCGATCGCTGCCGGCAAATGCTCGATCGCCTTGATCACGCTGGCCGGCAAGCCGCGTACCGGCGTGATGCCGCCGCGCGCCGCCGGCGCCGAGGCCGATTTCGAAGCCGCCTACAACGCCACCACGCACAATATCTACGGCATGTGCGCCATGCGCCACATGCATGAGTTCGGCACCACCAGCGAGCAGTTGGCCTGGATCAAGGTCGCGGCATCCCATCACGCGCAATACAACGAGCACGCCATGCTGCGCGACGTCGTCACCGTCGAGGACGTCCTCAACTCTCCGATGATTTCCGATCCGCTGCACCGGATGGATTGCTGCGTCGTCACTGACGGCGGCGGCGCGCTGATTGTCACCACGGAAGCGATTGCGCGCAGCCTGAACAAGCCCTTGGTGCGCATGATCGGACACGGCGAGGCGCTGAAGGGGCCGCGCGGCGGCAAGGACCTCAACCTGACCTATTCCGCCGGCGTCTGGTCGGGACCACGGGCGTTCGAGGAGGCCGGCGTGACGCCGAAGGATATCAAATACGCCTCGATCTATGACAGCTTCACCATCACGGTGCTGATGCAGATCGAGGACCTCGGCTTCTGTAGGAAGGGCGAGGGCGGCAAGTTCGTCGCCGACGGCAATTTGATTTCCGGCGTCGGCAAGCTGCCGTTCAACACCGACGGCGGCGGTCTCTGCAACAATCATCCGGTCAACCGCGGCGGCATGACCAAGATCATCGAAGCGGTGCGACAACTGCGCGGGCAAGCGCATCCGAAAGTACAGGTGCCGAACTGCGATCTCGCCATCGCGCACGGCACCGGCGGCCTGCTCGGGGTTCGCCACGCCGCATCGACCTGCATTCTGGAGCGCGTGTGATGGACAGCATCGTGAAATACCCGACGCCGCAGGGCAATCCGGAAACAAAGCCGTTCTGGGGTGCGACCGTCGAGGGCAAGTTGCTGATCAAGCGCTGCACTGCCTGTGGCGAGCCGCATTACTTTCCGCGCACGCTGTGCCCGTTCTGCTTCTCCGACAAAACGGTCTGGGAAGAAAGCTCGGGCGAGGGCGAGATCTATACCTTCAGCCTGATGCGCAAGTCCGCGACCGGGCCTTACGCGATCGGCTACGTCACGTTGAAGGAAGGCCCCTCGCTGCTGACCAATTTCGTCGACTGCGACATGGACAAATTGAGGATCGGCCAGAAGGTCAAGGTGGTGTTCAAGACCACCGATGGCCCGCCGCTGCCGTTCTTTACTCCGGTGTGAGTTCTTCCCTCTCCCCTTGTGGGAGAGGGTGGCGAGAACGAGCGAAGCAAGTTTGAGCCGGGAGAGGGGTATGCACCGACGCCAACCCCTCACCCAGCAAGTTTGCGGTTGGCGTCGGTGAAGTCCCCTCCCACAAGGGGAGAGGGCGCAGTCACGAGCGCGGCTAAGAAAAGGTCCAGGGGAAACGTCGCAATGCCGATCAAGTACGACGAGTTGATGGCGCTGAAAAATCTCGGCCAGAAATACGCCTATGGCGATCGCGAGGTGATGCTGTACGCCTGTGGCATTGGGATGGGTGCCGACCCGATGGACGAGAAGGAGCTCGCTTTCGTCAACGAGGCCGTCGCCACGCCTCGCGCGCTGAAGGTTGTCCCGACATTTGCCTCGGTGGCGGCATGGGGCGCCGGGCCCGGCGAAATGAATCTCAATCGCGTCATGGTAGTTGATGGCGAACGTGACATCACGTTCCACAAACCGCTTGCCATGGCCGCCCGTATCACCGCCGATTCCAGCGTTCTCGACGTCTTCGACAAGGGCAAGGACAAGGGCGCCGTGATCCGGCACAAGACGGTGCTCAAGGACGAAAAGGGCGAGGCGCTGGCGACGCTGGTCGCTTCGCGTTTTGCGCGCGGCGACGGCGGCTTTGGTGGGCCTTCCGGGGGCCAGCCTGAGCCGCACAAGGTGCCGGGCCGCGCGCCGGACAGGACCATCGATATCTCGACGCGCCCGGATCAGGCGCTGGTTTACCGGCTCTGTGGCGACCGCAACCCGCTGCACAGCGACCCGGAATTCGCCAAGCGCGCCGGCTTCCCGAAGCCGATCCTGCACGGCATGTGCACCTACGGCATCACCTGCCGCGGCATTCTTCAGACCTATGCCGACTACGATCCATCCGCCTTCAAACAGCACGTGGCGCGGTTCTCTTCGCCGGTCTATCCCGGCGAGACCGTGACGATGGATTTGTGGAAGGACGGCAACGTGATTTCATTCGAGGCCAAGGTGAAGGCGCGCAACGTCGCCGTCATCAAGAGCGGCAAGACGGTGCTCGGGTGAGGTGCATCGTGCCGCGGACGGAGCGCAGCACGCAGTGTTGCGCGGCTGAGCCGGGGCCCATGTTAGTTTGCCTCAATAGGTCCCGGCTCTGCGGTGCAACGTGAAGAACGCTGCACCGCATCCGGGACACGAGAACACAGGGAGAAAACCACTATGGGATTACTCGACGGCAAGGTTGCGCTGATCACCGGCGCGGGCGGCGGACTGGGTGAGGCCTATGCCAAATTGTTCGCGCGCGAGGGTGCGGCGGTCGTGGTCAACGACCTCGGCGGCCCCCGTGACGGCAGCGGCGCCGATGTCTCGATGGCGCAGAAGGTGGTCAATGCGATCAAGGCCGAGGGCGGCCGCGCGGTCGCCAATGGCGCCGATATCTCGACCTTGGCAGGCGGGCAGTCGGTGTTCGACGATGCCATCAAACATTTCGGTCGCGCCGATATCCTCGTCAACAACGCGGGCATCCTGCTCGACCAGACCTTCGCCAAGGCGACCGAGGCCGCCTGGGACAGGGTTTTGAAGGTGCATCTGAAGGGCACGTTCTGCACCACCCAGCCGGTGTTCCGCTGGATGCGCGAGAACGGTGGCGGCGTCATCGTCAATACGTCATCGACCTCAGGCCTGATCGGAAATTTCGGCCAGACCAACTACGGCGCCGCCAAGGGCGGCATCTGGGGGCTTTCGAACGTGCTTGCGATCGAAGGCCGCAAATACAACATCCGGGTCTGGACGCTGGCGCCGGGCGCGCTGACCCGCATGACATCAGATCTGCCGCGCTATATCGAGAATCCCGGCGCAGCACTTGGACCTGATGGCATCGCGCCGGCCGTGCTATACATGGTCAGCGATTTGTCGGGCGACCAGACCGGCAAAGTGCTCGGCGTTTCCGGTCCGCGCGGCGTGCGCGAGATGCGGATGATGGAAAAGCCGGGCTGGAAGCCGCCGCACACGGGATGGAAGGCTCAGGATGTCGTCGAACACGCCAAGGAGATTTTCTTCTCAGAGGAAGAGATCAAGATGGGCGCGCGGCGGTTTTGAGTGGCACTCGCCCTACGGGTTCGGTTTACCTCTCCCATAGGGAGAGGCAAAGGCCGCCTTCGGCGGCCGTTCTTAAGAAAAGACGCCGAAGCGAAGCTTCGGCTACGGCGAAGCGCCGGGTGAGGGGTTGAGGGCTAACGATAGACCGTAACCCCCTCATCCCAACCCTCTCCCAATGGGAGAGGGGGCGTACCTCGCTCTTTGTGAGAGTTCGCGGAATGTCTGAGGAACTGCGTAGTTTAGAGAAGAGGCACAAATGACAAAACTGACCCACAGAGCTGCAGGCACGTTCGCGATTGCGCCGACGCCGTTCCATGACGACGGCCGCATCGACGAAAAATCCATCGACCGGTTGACCGACTTCTACGCCGAGGTCGGATGCGATGGCGTGACCGTGCTCGGCATTCTCGGCGAGGCGCCGAAGCTCGAGGGCTCGGAGGCCGAGGAAGTGGCAAAACGCTTCGTGAAGCGCGCCAAAAACATGCAGATCATCGTCGGCGTCTCCGCGCCGGGATTTGCCGCGATGCGCTCGCTGGCGCACGCGTCTATGGACGCCGGCGCCGCCGGCGTGATGATCGCACCGCCGCCGCATTTGCGCACTGATGAGCAAATCAGCGGCTACTTCAAGCAGGCGGTGGACGCAATCGGCAACGACATCCCCTGGGTGCTGCAGGATTACCCGCTGACCTTGACGGTGGTCATGACGCCGTCAGTGATCCGGAAAATCGTGATGGACAGCCCGTCCTGCGTGATGCTCAAGCATGAGGACTGGCCGGGGCTGGAAAAGATTTCCGCGCTCCGCGCCTTCCAGAAAGACGGCTCGCTGCGGCCGCTGTCGATTTTGACCGGCAATGGCGGGCTGTTCCTCGATTTCGAGATGGAGCGCGGCGCCGACGGCGCGATGACCGGCTACGCCTTCCCGGAATTGCTGATCGATGTGGTGAGACTGTCGAAAGAGGGCCGCCGCGACGCCGCCCACGATCTGTTCGATGCGCATTTGCCGCTGATCCGCTACGAGCAGCAGCTCGGTGCGGGATTGGCGGTACGCAAATACGTGCTGCAAAAGCGCGGCGTGATCGCCTCGAGCGCGCAACGCAAGCCGGGCTCGAGCATTACCGCAGCCGCGAGAGCCGAAGTCGATTATCTTCTCTCCCGTGTCGCACGGGTCGACAAGCGCGCCAACCTGCAGCCGCAATCCAGCGCGGCCGGTTAGTTAAATCCTCATGGTGAGGAGCGCGTCTTCGCGCGTCTCGAACCATGAGCCAATAGCTTCTCATCCCTCGAGACGCGGCCAAGGGGCTGCTCCTCAGGATGAGGGAGGAGTGAATCGTATGTCCGAAGCTGTCGTCCCGCGTCCCGCGTCCACCATCCTGCTGTTACGCGACAGCGCCGACACAAAGGGCGAAATCGAGGTCTTCATGATGGTGCGCCATTATGAGATCGACTTTAACTCCGGTGCGCTGGTGTTTCCCGGCGGCAGTGTCGACAAGGGCGATCAGGAAATCATCGCGAGACCTGAACTCTACTCCGGCGGTGACGGGCTCGACGGCGCGAGCCTCAGTTTCCGCATCGCCGCGATCCGCGAAACATTCGAGGAAAGCGGCATCCTGCTGGCGCGTCCCCGAGGATCGAAAGCGCTGATCGATGCCAAGCGGGCGGGTGAGATCGAAGCCATCAATCGCACGGCGTTGTGCGACGGCAAGACGACGTTTCTAAAAGTTCTTACCGACAACAGAATGGTGCTCGCGCTCGATGAACTCGTGCCCTATGCGCATTGGATCACGCCGGTGGGGATGCCGAAGCGGTTCGATACCTGGTTTTTTCTCGCCGCGGCGCCACCGGAGCAGGCCGGTGCCCACGACGGCAAGGAATCCACCGATTCGATCTGGGTGTCGCCGCGCGAGGCGCTGGCAGGCGGCGAGAGCGGGCGATTCAAATTGCCGTTCCCGACCACCCGTAACCTGATCAAGCTCGGCAAGCAAACAAGCGTGACGGCCGCGCTCGACGATAGCAGGGGCAAGCCAATCGTCACGGTGATGCCTGTGATGACAAAGCTCAACGGCGGCCGTCAGCTTCGTATTCCCCTTGAGGCCGGCTACGACGGCGAGGTATTTGAAGTCGGCGCGGTGTGACGACCACAATTACCGCCCGTCATCGAAGCAATCGCTTCGCAGGGGTCGCCGCCGACCTTGCTGACCTCGTGGATTATCGGCATCCTGCCGGCAAATCCCTGCGCTTTTCGGCCGGAAAAACGATCAGGGCAGGGCACACACCATGAAGATATGGCGCATCGGCGTGATCGTGGCTGCGGGGCTGACGTTTCTTGCCACATCGGGAGCAGGGTGGGCGCAGGAGAGCTTTCCCAATCGGCCGGTGCGCATTGTCATTCCCTATTCGCCCGGAAGCGTCGCCGACGTGTTTGCGCGCATCGTCGGCCAAAACATGGCGGCGCAGTGGAACGGCTCGATCGTCGTCGAATCTCCAAATCCGGCGCCAATGGCTCGATCGCGGCCGAAGAAGTCGCGCGCTCGGCGCCCGACGGTTACGCCTGGCTTTTGGTCACGACATTCTTCACCGCAAGCCCGGCTCTCGATGCCAAGTTGCGCTGGGATCCGGTGCGCGATTTCATCCCCGTTGGGCAGATCTGCCGGGCGCCGAATTTCTTCATCGTGCCCTCGACACTGCCGGTCAAGAACGTGGCCGAATATGTGGTGCTGGCGAAGGCGAAACCGGGCACGCTGAACTACAGCCATCCTGGCAAGGGCTCGACAGGGCATCTCGGCTTCGAGCTGTTCAAGCGGCTGGCCGGGATCGACGTCACCGCGGTCGGCTATCGCGGCTACCCGCAAATGGTGCCGGATATAGCCAGCGGCCTGATCACGTCGACCTTCCTGTCCGCCAATCAGGCTTTGGCCCAGGTGCAGACCGGCGCCATCCGGATCATCGGTACCGTCAACGATGGCCGCTCGAAGTATTTTCCCGACGTGCCGACCATGGCCGAGCAGGGCTTTGCCGAGGCGCAGGTGACGCCGTGGTTCGGCATCGTCGTGCCGGCGGGTACACCCGGGCCGATCGTCGATCGCATCAGCAAGACGCTGGAAGCCGCGCTTGCCACACCGGACGTTCGCGAGAAGCTCGATATCGCCGGATGCGAGCCGAAGAACGCGCCCCGGGCGCAATTCGCCGACATCATCAGGGCCGACGTCGCGCTTTGGGCGAAGGTCGTCAAGGACGCCGGCATCACGGCGGATTGAGTTCCGGCAGCCCGCGAGGCCCCGGCATGCTCCCCTTGGGGCGGATTCCAGCGTATAAATGTGGATTGCCCGGAGTCGGTCCCGATACCCATGCCCTTTGCCGCTGTCGTCCAACGGATACGCGCGTTTTCGCTTTCGATCGGTCAACTGACCTTTGGCAGCTTTCTGCTGCTGCTGGCCATCATTACGGCGACCAGCATGGCCAGCGTCATCGCTATCAGGCACATCGACCAGACCTTCGCCGAACTTCAGCGGGTGCAGAGTGTCGGCGACCTGGCCGAGGACATCGACCGACGCATGAACGAGCTGCGGCTCGCGGCCCGCGATGTCGTCACTGATTCCGGCGCCCGATCCGACCGGGTCGGAGAGGCCGCGGCGGCATTGACCGCGCTGCTGAAGAAGACGCGGTTCGAGCTTGCGCCCGAGCAGCAGGACATGATCGACGGCGTTACCCAGCGGCTGGCGAACTACAGCGACGGAATCGAGCGCGTCACCGCATTGCTCGGTCGCCGCGCCGAACTGGTCGCAGCGTTGCCACCCGTTCGCGAGCGCTTCGAATCGGCAATCGCCGAAGTGCCTGACCGGCTCACTGCGCGAAGTCTGTTTCGGGCGCAAAACCGGATTGATGCGGCCTTGCTGGCGCACGATCCGGCCGGGGCCGAGCAATCGGCCGAGCGCATGCGGGCGCTGTCGATCGACGACCCGGCGCTTCGCTCCGCGACCGATGCCTATGCCGGCGCGATTATTTCGATCGCGGAGACGGAAGGTCAGATCGCCAAGCTCGACAAGGAAGTATTGGGCACCGAAGGCCGCCTGATCGGACGGGTGACCGACTTGCTGCGTGAACTCAGCGCGCAACGGGCGCGGGTACTGTCGCACGACTTTGCCCGCACCCTGACCGAAGCCAAGTGGCAGAGCATCGTACTCGGCATCACCGGCATCCTGATCGGGATTTTGGCGGCGCTGTTCGTGGTTCGCCGTACCGTGCGGCCGCTGGCGTCGATCGCGACCTCGATACGTGCGCTGGCAGCGGGCAAGAAGAACGCGTCGATCCCCGCCACGGATGTGAATAACGAGATCGGCGATATCGCCCGCGCCGCCGAAGTGTTCCGCCGCACGCTTGTCGACGCCGACGCCGCACGCGAAGCGGCGGTTCATGCCTTGGCCGAGCAGCGCCTTGCCGAGGAAAGCTATCGCAAGCTGTTCGAAACCTCCGTCGACGGGATTTATGTGACGACGCCGGCCGGCGCGCTTCTCAACGCCAACCCGGCGCTGGCGCGGATAATGGGATACGAGACGCCGGAAGATCTGATCAGCGGCGTCGGCGACATTACGGAGACGATTTACCTTCATCCGGCGGCGCGCGCGGAATACCAGTCGCTGATGCAGCGCGACGGTATGGTGCGCGAGTTCGAATATCAGGTGCGTCAGCGCGGAGGTGCGATCCTCTGGCTCTCCGACAGCGCGACCGTGGTGCGCGACGAAGCCGGCGAGGTCATTCGCTATGAAGGGACGGTGCGCGACATCACCGACCAGAAACGCGCCGAAGATGCGATCGCCGAGGGCCGACGGCTGCTGCAGCAGGTGATCGACACCGTACCCGCGGTCATCAACGTCAAGGACAAACAGCTTCGCTACGTCCTGATGAACCGCTACATGGCCGGCATTTTCGGTATCGATCCCGCGGATGCGATCGGCCGCACCACCACCGACCTGATGTCGCGCTACGGCGCGCAAAAGACCGACGAGAACGACAAGCGGGTGCTGGCAGCGGGCAGGGGGCTCGGATTCTACGAGGAGGAATACCTGGATTCCTCCGGCAATCTGCGGCAATGGCTGGTCAACAAGCTTCCGCTGCTCAACCCCGATGGCGAGATCGAAAACATCGTCACGGTCGCACTCGATATCGGCGAGCGCAAGCGCGGCGAACTGGAGATGCGCAAGGCCAAGGATGCCGCCGAAGCGGCGTTGCGCAATTTGCGGGAGACCCAGAATTCATTGATCGAGGCGGAGAAGCTTGCCGCGCTCGGGCGGCTGGTGGCGGGCGTCGCCCATGAGGTCAACAACCCCATTGGCATCAGCCTGACGGTCGCCTCGTCGCTGGAGCGCAAGACCGCATTGTTCGTCGCAGAAGTTGCGCGCGGCGATCTCAGGCGATCCAGCCTGAATGACTTTCTTGAAACCAGCCGCGATGCGTCCTCGCAGCTGGTAGCCAATCTCAATCGCGCGGCCGAACTGATCACCTCATTCAAGCAAGTGGCTGCCGACCGGAATTACTCGGATCAGCGGGTCTTCGACCTCGGCGACCTGACCGAGCAGGTCGTGATGAGCCTGCGGCCGGGGTTGCGAAAGCACAAGCTGACGCTCAACGTCGACTGCCAGCCCAATCTCACCATGAACAGCTATCCCGGCCCCTACGGACAGGTGCTCACCAACCTGTTCCTCAATGCGGTGGCGCACGCCTTTCCCGACGGCAAGCCCGGCGCGGTCGATATCCAGGTGCGGGAATCCGGCAAGGACAATGTCGAAATCATTTTTTCCGACAATGGTTGCGGCATGTCGCTCGACGTCCGGCGCCGCGCGTTCGATCCGTTCTTTACGACGCGCCGCGATCAGGGCGGCACCGGGCTCGGCCTGCACATTGTCTACAGCATCGTGACCAACCGTCTGGGCGGCCGGCTCGACCTAGATTCCGAGCCCGGCGGAGGCACGCGAATCCAGATCATCCTTCCCCGGGTTGCGCCGCTGGAGCAGGCCGCGGAGTAGCACCGTCTGGCTAGTCTAGAGCAGTATGTGATTTGATTGTTTCAACTTGCCGGGATGTTGGTTCACCTCTCCCCGGTGGGGAGAGGTTGATTTGCGCAGCAAATCGGGTGAGGGCCTCTGCTCTGACGAGAGACCGTAACCCCTCACCCCCAACCCTCTCCCAACGGGAGAGGGAGTCCCGCCTCCGATGTCGTTACGGCTCAATCTAATCTCATCATGCTCTAGTCGATCTCGGCGAGTTTGCGCAAGGTTGCCTTGAATATCTGGCTGGCCTTGCCGACCAGCGCCGTTCCATTCATCACAGCCGCGGTATCGGTGAACGTGCCGGAGACGCCGATGCCGACCGGACTCGGTCCGCCGAACAGCGGGCTCGCATCGGGGCTGCTGGTGTGGCGCTGGACCAGTACCTCGCCCTTGAAGGTATCCCCCTTCGCCGTATAGCTGCCGGTGTAAAACAGATAGGCATCGCCGCCCAGGATTTTGCCGTCCCGGAACATGACCACACCGCTGCCCTTGCCTGATCGCCCATCCTGCAGGCTGACATGGATCGAATACAGACCGTTCTTCATGATGTGGCCGGTTATGACATCCGTCACCGCGGAGTCGAGCTTTGTTATGCCAAAGCCGGTTGCGAAGCGTCAACGCGGCAGGTTAACTATGGACACCGTGCCTGACGCAAATTCGCCGAAATCGGCTCTTGCCACATGACACTCAAATGACAGCGGCACGGACGGCCGAAAAGTTGGCACGCGAAATGCTTTGCGCGGCGTTTGAAAACGCCGCTGATGATCGGTTTTGCGCTCATGCTGCTGGGAATCTCCGCGACGATAATGATCGCGACCGAAAGCCAGCCGTTCATCAGCTAACCGCCGTTCGATCGCGTGCCCGTCGCCGCATCTCAGGCATATTTCTTGTCGCGCTCCAGGAGTTCGACCGAAATGCCCTGCGGTCCGCGGATGAAGCAAATGCGCACGCCCGGCCGAATGGTGGTCGGCTCTTTCGTGAACTCCACGCCCTTGGCCTTGATCTCGGCGGCCACCGCATCGATGTCCTTCACCGTCAGCCCGAAATGATCCAGCCCCTGGTAAGGCGTCACCGGCGGGGTATTGACGCCGTCGCCCGCGGTGACCGGCGCGATGAATACGTTGGCGCCGCCGAGCTTGACATCGATTCGCCCGGGGCCGCGGATGATCACGCCGCCGAGAATATCTTCAAGCCAGGCGGCGGTCGCCTCCGGATCGGGACTGCGCAAGTGAACATGGTCCCAGGTGACTATCGGCATCGTCGGTCTCCCCTCGGCTTTTTGGCGGGTCGCTTGCCGCGACCCGCGCGCGCTTTGCGTTTTCAGTGGCACGCGGCGCCAGCGCGGTCAATTTAGCGGCCGCATTCCCACATGGCCATGCCCTCGGCCCGGGCCGGACCGCCTCTGCCTTCCAATATTGTTGCGTCGGGGATGCAACCATTTCCGGGTTTGTCGATTGGTGGAACAGCGGCGGAACCGCGCAATCGGCAGTCGTGTTCGGAGCCGTGCGGTGTAACGCCCGCGCGGCTTTGTTACCGTGCGGTGCAGCAGGCGACATGGGTTTCGCCATCTGCGGTGGCATGACGATGGATACCGGGCTTTATCGCATCGAATT
>Ga0207652_10003144_pt1 | contig 13752 bp, 9 predicted proteins | sample KBSC63BmetaG_FD_184334 | JGI IMG/M metagenome (GOLD analysis project Ga0207652, IMG submission 184334) | Corn rhizosphere microbial communities from Kellogg Biological Station, Michigan, USA - KBS C6-3B metaG (SPAdes) (version 2) | ecosystem: Host-associated > Plants > Roots > Rhizosphere ... | reverse complement strand
AGCGGGACGGGGGCGTCGGGCGGGTTCATTCTGACATCAGGTCGACTCGCGCCAGGGCAGCATCATAGTCCACGTAGTGCGGCGTCACGTAGTAGATGCCTGGCTCGCGGGCAATGCGGTGGTCGAGCGCAGGTTTCTTCACGACGGCCCGAGCTCTTTCGTCATCTCGATCATGGTACGCCGAAAGCCCAGGCGCTCGAACAATCGCTGCGCCTGTTCGTTGGGTTGTGCCGTGGAAAGCACCACCTGCGAGGCCCCTCGATGCCGCAACTCCGACAAGGTCGCCTGCAGCAACGTTCGGCCCACGCCGCGGCCGCGCTCGTGGGGATCCACGACAATGTCGTAGACCACGCCGGCGGGACCGCGAAGCGACATGTAATCCTTTCCCTCCAGGCCCGAGTATGTGTAGCCAACGACATGGTCCGCGACGTCAGCGACAAGGATCACGACATCCGCGGCGTCCAGTTGCGATCCGAGAAACGCGGCGTAACCCTGCTCCGTCTGCGGGGTGGCCGGGATGAACCGCGCCGGGTCGAAGTCATGGTGCAGCCGCACGAGCAAGGCGCCGAGGCGACCGACGGCCTGCATGTCCGCGCGCGTGGCGGGCCGCGTCGTGATGGATTCATTGGCGACGTCACTCATAGGCGGCGACCGGTTAACGGTCCACTTGCTTCAACTGCCTCTCGCCGTAGCGCGGCCCGGCAATCTTGTCCGGGGCGAGCGCTGCGTCGAGCGTCGCCATGTCGGTCTCGGTGAGGGAGAGCTCGACGGCGGCAACGTTTTCTTCGAGGTAGCGCCGACGGCGCGTGCCCGGGATCGGCACGATGTCGTCACCCTGCGCCAGCAGCCACGCCAGCGCAACCTGTGCGGCGCTGGCATCGAGTCGGTCCGCGACGTCTCGGACGACGCTCGCGGCACGCATGTTCGCATCGAAATTGTCACCCTGGTAGCGTGGATCGCCGCGGCGGAAGTCGCCTTCTGAATATTCCTCGGCGCGCTTGACGGCTCCCGTGAGGAATCCCCGGCCCAGCGGAGCGAACGGCACCAGCCCGATGCCCAGCTCGCGGAGGAGCGGGATGATGCGCGGCTCGAGATTCCGCTCCCACAACGAGTACTCGCTCTGAAGCACGGAAATCGGATGGACCGCGTGCGCGCGGCGGATGTTCTGTTCGCCGGCCTCCGAAAGCCCGAGATACCGAACCTTGCCCTGGCGCACGAGGTCCGCCATCACGCCGATGACGTCCTCGATCGGGACCGCCGGATCTATCCGGTGCTGGTAGAGCAGGTCTATGTGATCCGTGCGCAGCCGGCGAAGCGATCCTTCGACCGCGTCGCAAACGTGCTGAGGGCTGCTGTCCACGCCCGCGATTACGCCATGCTCGTCGAAGCGAAAACCGAACTTCGTCGCGATGATCACGCGGTCTCGCGCGCCGGGCGACTCAGCGAGCGCCCGGGCGAGGAGCTCCTCATTCGTGTACGGTCCGTAGGCCTCCGCCGTATCGAAGAACGTGCAGCCGAGCTCGATCGCGCGATGAATGGTGGCGATGGACTCGCGTTCGTCACGATCCTCCGGCGCGCCGTACGCGTGCGACATGCTCATGAGGCCCAGACCCAGCGCTGAAACGCTGAGGCCCTGCGCGCCGAGCGCGCGTGTCGTCAGGCTGGCCATTCGATAATCTCCCCCGCTCGAATTTCGATTGCATCCGCTGGGCGCAGTCGCGCAACCTGACGCGCGTTGAGCAGCGGCATGTGCCGCGACTGATCGATCTGCCACTCGAGATCCCACAGATTCTCGTTGGAAGAGATCCAGTCGCCTTCGTACCGCCTGAGATCGAAAGCCGCCGAATACTTCCGCAGCGTCTTTCGCCCGTCGGGCAGCGAGTATTCATGAAAGAATGACGCCGCGAGCTCGCGCAGATCGCGAAAAATCGGCTCGCGATAGCGGAGTACAGCATGGTTGGTCTTTGTGATGCCGCCCCAGAATCCGTCCACGCGGAAGAGCGTGACCAGGTGGTCCACGTCGCAGCGCGCCGTCTTGAGATCCATCACGAGCGGCGGCTGTCCGTGCATCCAGAGGGCGAGCGCCGCGGTGAGCGCGCCTTCCATGCAGTGCATGGAATTCCGCCGCAGCGCGACGAGGGGCGACGAGCACGTGCCGCCGCCGGCTTCGTGATTGATGGGAATTGTGTCGAGAAAATCCTGGATGCGGCGCGGCGTTCGGAGGCCGCGCAGCACGCGAAGCTCCGGATGCCCGAGAACGGCGCGCGGCGGACGCGGCGTTGCGCGCACTGATACCGAGGCGCGTTTCCGGGCGGGCGTCAGGGCGCTTTCGCGCCGAGGGCGGCGCGCACGTTCTGGAGCCAGTTCGCCACCACGACCACGTACTGGGGCACCTGCGCCGGCGAGCGGACAGCGAGAAAGCGCGAGCCATCTGGCGTCACGTCGAAGCCACCGTCAACAATGAGCGACGCGTCGAAGAGGACGACGGGGCGCGTGGACCGTCCGGTCGCGGGATCGAAGCTTGCCGACACCATGTCGTTGCCCTGCAGAAAAACGATCTCGCGGCCGCCGCGGGTCCACCGCGGACTGACGCCGCCGCTCGTCGATATCTGCCGGCGGACGTTGCCGACGTCGGGATATGAGCGCACGTAGACTTCCGATCGTCCGGATTCGGTGCTGGAAGTGTACGCGAGCCAATGCCCGTCAGCGGACAGGCTGCCTTTGGTGCTGCCACGATCATTCATCGGCAGATCGACCGCATCGTGACCTGGCGTGGTCAGATCGATGGTCGCGAGCCGCGCGTCGGTGTGCTCCGGCGGCGCGTGCTCCACCAGCAGCATTCGCCCATCGGGTGTCACTTCATTCACGACCTCATCTGCTCTGCCCAGCGAGATCCGCTGTGCGGCGCCAGAGGCGTCGCTCGACCGTCGAAATACGTCATAGACGGGGGTTTCTACATTGTAGAACAGGTCCCGACCGTCTCGCCCCCATGCGGCCGCCGGCGCGTCTGCATCCGGAGGACTGATCCGCGTCAGCAAGCCGCGCGCGATTTCGTACACGAACACGCTACTCAAGCCGCTCCGCGCCACCGTGACCGCAACCCGTGTCGCGTCGGGCGAGAGCTGCGGATCCCTGTACACGGCTGCGGCAGCGCCGAGCGACGTCGCGTGTCCCGAGCGATCCAGCCAGACGAGCTCACGATCCGGGGTCGAGACTCTATCGGGCACAAATGCGAGTGTGCCCGATCGCGCCACGCCGAACTCGGCGGCGCCCCCCGTGAGACTCACCGCATCACTGTCGAGCACGGCTTGGGACGCGCCTGCCACCGCTGATTTCCGCGCGTCGAATGGCACAGCCTGGATGCTTCCATCCTTCGAGTAGAGCAAGACGTCGTCGACCACTTGCCCGAGGGCGGCACCCTGCACGAGCGTTGACCGCTTGCCATCGCTCAATGAGACAACGTCTATGTGAGCCGACGATAGCGGCGTCGCGTACGTGCTCACCAGCAGATGTCGCAAGTCCGGAAGTAGCTGCGGGCTCCAATCGCCCAACTCGTGGCGGGCGGTGTCCGGATGGGTGAGCGCCTGAGGCACGGCTCCCGGCGAAGCCACGCGCGACACGCCACTGTTGTAGGCGTTGTCGTAGTACAACGCGCCGTCCGCAGCCAGGGTCGCCGTCCAATCACCTGTCGCGAATCGTGTCGGCGTGCCCCCGTCGATCGGCAAGCGCACGATGGCGTTCCGCCCCTCGTCGTGGAACACGAAGAAGCGATCGTCATCGGAAAATGACACGCCAGAGGCTGCGTCGCTTCCCGGCACGAACCGCCAGGCGTCGCCACTGAGTGAGCGCATGGCGATCATCGTGCTGTCGCCACGCTGGACGTGAACCGCCAGCCAGCGGCCGTCATGGGACAGCCCCACCATCGGCAGGCCGTCCGCCGAAACGATGAAACGCCACCCGTCTGGCAACGCGATCGTCGTGCGAATTTCCGGCGGCGGTGGAGCGTTCGATCCCGCGCGGCCGCGCGTCAACGCGAATCCGAGGGCCAGGGCCAGCGCCGCTGCGACAAGCCACGGGATCCACTGACGCACGTTTCGCCCGCGGACCGCGGAAGCACCCGTCGCGACGTAGGCGGGCATCGCCACCGACGCATTCGTCCCGGGCGTGATCGAGATCGCATCGAGCGAACGAACGACAGCGTTCGCGTCGCGCGGCCGATCCGCCGGCCGCTTTTCGAGACACTGCATCACGAGCACGGCCAGCGCGGGCGGAATATTCGGCCGCCGCCGCTGCACGGGCTCTGGCGTCTCGGCCACGTGCGCCGCCAGCAGTGCCGTCGGCGGTCGGCCGCTGAACGGCGGGCTGCCGGTGAGCATCTCGTACGCCATGCAGCCGAAGGCATAGAGATCGGCGCGCGCATCCACGTTCGGGTCGGCCGAGGCCTGCTCCGGCGCCATGTACGCGGGCGTGCCGAGCGCGACGCCAAGCTGCGTGATGGTCGTCGCGCGATCGCCTTGCGTCGTGGAGGCGCTCACTGCCTTCGCCACGCCGAAGTCCGTCACGACGGCGGTGCCGCCGGACAGCATCACGTTGTCCGGCTTTATGTCGCGGTGCACGACCCCGCGCTCATGCGCGTAGGCGAGCGCCCGTGCGACCTCGCGCAAAATGCCCACGGTCTCGCCGATCGGGAGCTCGCCCTCGCGCATCAGGCGCGCGCGCAGGCTCTCGCCCTCGACGTACGGCATCGTGTAGTACGGCAGCCCGCCCATCTCCCCCGCGGAGAGCAGCGGGACTATGTGCGGATGCTGGAGCTTGGCGGCGACGGCGATCTCGCGCTTGAATCGCTCGGCGGAGAGCGTCTCCGCCGCATCGGGCGGCAGAAGCTTGACGACGATCGCGCGGCCGAACTCAGTCTCCTGCGCCAGGAAGACGCGTGACATGCCTCCGCCGCCGAGCTCGCGCTCGAGGGTGTAGGTGTGGCCGAGGGAGGCCTGCAGGCGCTCGCGAAGCGCGTCTGCGGAGGGCGGAGGGGTGGGACTCACAGGGGAGAACTATGGCGCTGAGTTCGGGCCGACGCCACTATACGGCCCATGTCCAACCCCACCATTCCCGACGCCGCGCTGGCCCTGAACGATCGCTACCAGATCGAGCGCGAAATTGGCGCTGGTGGCATGGCCGTCGTCTATCTCGCCCGCGATAAAAAGCTCGATCGCGAAGTCGCGCTCAAGATCCTGCGCCCCGAGCTGGGGGCCGTGCTGGGATCGGAACGGTTCCTCGCCGAGATCAAGATCTCCGCGCGCCTGGACCACCCGCACATCCTCACCCTCATTGATTCGGGGAATGTGGATGGCCGATTGTACTACGTGCTGCCATTCGTGCGCGGCGAGTCGCTCCGGGCCAAGCTCGATCGCGAGAGGCAGCTCGGCCTCGATGAGGCGCTGACGATCACGCGCCAGGTGGCGAGCGCGCTGGATTACGCGCATCGGCAGGGCCTCGTGCATCGCGACATCAAGCCCGAGAACATCCTGCTCCAGGAGGGGGAGGCGATGCTGACGGATTTCGGCATCGCGCTCGCCGTCACCGAGGCGGGTGGCAACCGGCTGACTCAAACAGGCCTTTCGCTCGGCACGCCGCAGTACATGAGCCCCGAGCAGGCCACCGGTGATCGCGGCGTGGACGCGCGCAGTGATGTCTACTCGCTGGCGTCGGTGCTCTACGAAATGCTCGCGGGCGAGCCGCCTGTCACGGGCGCCAACGCACAGTCCATGATCGCCAAGCTCATGACGGAGAAGCCCACGCGGCTCCGTGTGCTGCGCGACACCATCCCCGAGGCCGCGGACGCCGCGGTGGCGAAGGCACTCGCCAAGACGCCGGCGGATCGCTTCGCGACGGCCGGGGATTTCATGCGGGCGCTGGACGCGGCAAACTCCTCCAGCTCCGCGCCAGGGACGGCGGCAGCGGCGGCGCACCAGAAGCCGCGTCTCTCACGTTCACAGACAATGGCGCTGGCCGCGGCGGGTATCGCGCTCGCCGTCCTCGGCACCTACGCCGCGACGCGGTTCCGGCACGCGGACGCGCACGCGGTGCTCGGCGCTCAGACCCAGCTCACGACGAATGGGGCTGTGCTCGTCCCGGCGATCTCGCCTGACGGCAAGCAACTCGCGTACGTGACCCGCCACTGCACAGGCCCCAGCTGCACGTACGATGTAGTCGTTCAGGACGTGGGGGGAAGCACGACGCGCTCGATCTTCAGCGGCGCAACAGCCGTCTATTACCTGGAGTGGAGTCCGGACAGGCGCAACCTGGTACTCGAGGGCACGGTCAACGAGCGCCCGGGTACCTACCTGCTCTCTGCACTCGGGGGCGATCCACGTTTTCTCACACCGGGCGTCGCGACCTTCTACGCTGGCGGCGATTCGCTGCTCATCGGGCCCGCCACCGCTCCCGGTTCGGTGAGCTGGATTCGCGTGGCGGGACTCGACGGCAACGTGCGTGACAGCCTGCCTGTGCGCGGCGAAGGAGGGGGACTCGCGGCGATCTCCAACGTGCCGGGCACGCAGTGGATCGTGACGCTCACGCTGCAGCCCCCGCACGGCCTCTGGCAGGTGCTGGATCGGTCCGGCAAGGTGGCCGACCACGTGGTCAACGCCTGCACATGCGGCGGTATCGCGGCGCGCGACGCCGTATGGCTCCAGCGACAGGGCGATGCGGTGGGGGAATCCATCGTGCGCGTCGCGATAGACAGGGAGACGGGGCACTTGTCGGCACGTCAGGATACGATGACGACGGGCCTGTTCACGAACTTTTCAGTGACGGCCGATGGCGCGTCCATGGTGCGCGATCAGGGGACATATACGTTCGGCACGTGGGAGTTGCCGCTGGCGGACGCGTTCGGCCCCATCCCCGACGACAAGCGGCTGATCGAGTCCTCCAGCCTTATTTCGGGCGTCATGTCCCCGGATGGTGCGAACGTGCTCGTCGCCCGCGTTACACCTGACGCGAACGGCGTCACGCACACGAGCTACGGCATCGCACCATTCGGTTCAGCGAACGAAGCGCCGCTTTCTGTCAGTGGGACCATCATTGGCCATGGAAGGCCGCCGGCCGAGTGGGTGAATGCCACATCCATTCTCGTGGGCACCGCGCTTTCCACGGGGATGCGTCTCTCGGTGCTTGACGCGCGGACGAGCGCCGTGGAGCGCTCCCTGGACCTTCCGGATTCTCTGCTGTCGTTTGCGGACGCACTTCCAGGCGGTTGGGCGTGGATACCGGCAGGCGGCCAGAGGATTGTCGTGCGGCGCGGGACGCGAGCAGATACGATCCGCAAGCCCGCGTGGTATGCCCGACTGTGGGTCCTGCGAGCCGATGCGGCACACGCGCGACTGATCTACGCGGGATTCAACGCGACGGGTGACTCCCTCGGCGTTGGCGTGGTGCCGCTCAACGGCGGGGCGCCTCAGCAGTGGGCGTCACTCCCCGCGGAGACGGGCGAGGTGTTTGCGCAGCAGGATGGATCGCTGCTCGTCGTGGCGGCCCCGACCCAGGAATCGCGCGACGTGTACCGCGTCACGGGGCCTGGCATGCTGAAACGGCTCGGCACCATCGGACGGCCGGCCACGAACGTGACAATATCAGGCGATGGAGCGCGCGCGACGGTCATGGCGCAGGACTACCGGGCCGACGCGTGGCTCAGCACTGTCGTCCGGCGGTAGAAGCGTGCGCCGGGCCGCAGCGCGCGCCACGTGCGGCCGAGATGACGGCGCGCGAGCGTAGGACTAGGCCCGCACCAGCGAGAAAGTGAAGGTGCTTCCGCTGCCGGGCGTGCTCTCCGCGGTGAGATCGCCGCCCATGCCGCGAGCCAGATCGCGGCTGATGGACAGTCCGAGCCCGGTCCCCTCCTGCCCCGCCTGCCTGGTGGTGCTCACCTGAACGAACGGCTCGAAGACGCTCGATAGTTTTTCCGCGCTGATGCCGATGCCGGTGTCGCGGACGTGCAGGAGGACGCGTCCGTCGAGGTGCGTTTCGGCGGTCACGCTGATCCTACCATTGCTCGGCGTGAACTTGACGGCGTTGGTGAGGAGGTTGATGAGCACCTGTTGCGACTTGTCACGATCAGCCTTGACCAGGATCCCGTCGGGCACAGCCGAATTGAACTCGAGGCCCTTGGACCTCATCTGAGGCTCGACCATGGGCGTGACGCTCGCCACGAGCGCCGCTAGCGGTACGTCTGTCAGGGTGAATTCGACGGCACCCGCCTCGATCCGCGCCAGGTTCAGCACTTCGTTGACGAGCTTCAGCAGGTGGCGTTGGCTCTGGGTGATGCGGGCGATCGCGCCCCGCTGGTCCTCGGTGATGGGGCCATGCACCTCCATCTCGAGAAGCTGCGAGTAGCCTCCAATCGCATTGAGTGGGGTGCGGAGCTCGTGGCTCATGGCCGCGAGGAAGTCGCTCTTGGCCTGATTCGCGTGTTCGGCTGTGGCGCGGGCGGTCTCCAGCTCCGCAGCCTGATCCTCGAGTTGCTGCTGCTGGAGCTCGAGCTCGAGCGTCTGCTGCTGGAGGCGATCGTTCGCATCCTCGATCTCGCGCGTGCGGATCGCGAGCGCTTCCATCGCGTGCTCCGCGGTGCGCCGGGCCCTCAGGAGCTCGTCCTCGTACTTGCGGCGCTCCCGGACCTCGATGAGCACGCAGTCGGTGATGCCCGCGCCATCCTGTGTGGTGCGCACAGCGTTCGCGAGGGCGCCAACGTCCGTGCCGTTCTTGTGGCGCAGCAGCAGGAAAATCTCGCTCGCGTGCCCCTCGAGGCGGAGCAGCGGAAAGAGATGGGTCTGGTAGAAGATGCGTGCGCCGAGCGAGAACGCCCTTTCGACGTGGCCGGACTCGAGCTCGCCTTCGTCGTAGCCGAGGAGCTCGCGGAGGGTAGCGTTCGTGTATACAACGCGCCCGTCGTCGTTGAACGACAGCACGCCGCACGGAAGCGAGCCCAGGACGTCGGCTGGATTCCGTGCGAGCGCTAGTCCGTCTTCATCTGGCTGACTGTCCGGCATGGCTACGCGGCAAGGTACTCTCGCATGAGCGCGACCGTTTCCTCCGGTGCGCTCATGTGCGGGCAATGGCCGGTCGCCTGCATCTGCCTGAGCGTGCTGCCCTTGAGCTCGCGGGCGAGATACTCTCCGACTTGGGGCGGCGCGATGATGTCCTCCGCGCACTGCATGATCAGCGAAGGCACCTGGACGGCCGCGAGATCGGAGCGATTGTCGGCGAAGAAAGTCGCTTCGGCGAAGTTGCGCGCGATCACGGGGTCCGTGGAGCAGAAGCTCTCGGTGAGCTCCTGGCCAAGCTCGGGGCGCTCCGGATTCTTCATGATGGCGGGCGCGAGGAAGTTGGCCCAGCCGATGTAGTTCTTGTCCATCGTCTCGAGCAGGCCCTCGATGTCCGACTTGCTGAAGCCACCGACGTACCCCGGCGGATCGTTGATGTACCTGGGTGACGGGCCGAGCATGATCAGCTTGGAGAAGTATTCGGGATGCCGATTGGCTGCCAGGACGCCGATCATGGAGCTCACCGAGTGCCCGACAAAGATCACGTCCCGAAGGTCGAGCGCTTCGCAGATCTCGATGACGTCGGTCGCGTAGCCGTCCAGCGACGAATAGCGGGTTCTGTCGTAGGCGGCCAGATCTGAATGACCGGCGCCGACGTAGTCGAAGAGAATGATGCGGTAATCGTCGGCGAAGGCCGGGGCGACGAACCGCCACATGTTCTGGTCGCAGCCAAACCCGTGGGCGAACAGCATGGGCTGGGTGCCACGACCGGAGACGTGGACGTTGTTGCGGTGGAGGATGTCGGCCATATCCGACCCTGGGCAGCAAGAACGAAACCACCGTTCAAGAGGCGTTCAAGAGGGACGGGGGACTTGATCCGTCCGCGGAGCCGGGTCGTTCAAGAGGGACGGGGGACTTGATCGCGTTGAAAGGATTCCGGCCGCAATGGAACGATTCGGTGGATTGCCGCCTGGTTTGCTAGAGTATCGGCGCCGTCTCACCCTCTTCTCCCCCACAGCCCATGGCTCGCACAGCTCGAGTAGTCGCCGCCGGCGTGCCGATGCACGTGATTCAGCGCGGCAACAACAGGTCGCGTGTTTTCGGGAATTCGCGTGACAGGAGCGCCTACCTGAATGCCATGTTCAAATCCGCTGCGCTATCGAAGTGCGCTGTGCACGCCTACGTCCTCATGACGAATCACGTTCACATCCTCCTCACCCCGGGCGACGCGGAGTCAGCCGCGCGGATGATGCGGCGCCTTGGCGCGGTGTATGTCCGGCGATTCAACGAGGGGCATCAGCGCACCGGCACGTTGTGGGAGGATCGCTTTCGGTCGATCATCATCGAGTCGGACCGCTATTTCTTCGAGTGCAGTCGATACATCGAGCTGAATCCCGTCAGGGCTGGGATGGTCAACCATCCCGCGGATCATCCCTGGTCCAGCTACTCGGCGAACGCACTCGGGCAAGCGGACAGCCGCCTATGCCCGCATCCGCTCTACCAGGGGCTCGGTGGCTCCGGGGCGGCGCGCTGTCGTGAATACCGCGCGTTGTTCGCCGTCGCTATTTCGGCGGACAGCCTGGAGCTGCTGCGCGGAAAAGGCGTAGCGGGGAGCGACGAATTCTGCGCGAACGTCCTTGCAGCGTCGCCGAAACACGTTCGTTCTTTTGCCCATGGCGGCGACCGTAGGAGCCAGGAATTTCGCCGTGACTCTGGCCGCTGACACCAATGGACAACTGGGGCGGCAGCTCCCCTTGAGAGCAAGGAGAGCTGCCAGCGCGGCGCCTGCCGCTCGTCGGTCGAACGACGAACGGCGCCGCGCGGGCCGATCCAACTGATCGCTTTGGCGATCAAGTCCCCCGTCCCTCTTGAACCGCCGCAACCGGCTGGCGGATCAAGTCCCCCGTCCCTCTTGAAAGGGTCAGCGAAGAACTGTGATGGGATCGACGCGACTGGCGCGGCGGACGGGGACGAGGAGCGCGGCGGAGGCGCAGATGAGCAGGGTCGCGACGGCAACTCCGATCGCGATCGGATCGAACTCGGCGACGCCAAGGAGTTGGCTGCGCAGCAGATGGCCCGCCAGCCCGACGCCGGCGGCGCCGACGACGAGACCGATGCCCATCCAGACACCTCCCTGTCGCAGCACGAGACTCGCGATCCCGCCACGGGTCGCGCCCAGCGCTATGCGCACACCGAACTCCCGCTCGCGCGCCGCGGCCATGCTCGCGAACATCGCGTACACGCCGACGGATGCGAGCAGCAGTGCCAGCACGCCGAAGGCGCTCATGAGCACTACAGGAAGCCGGCGCGCCGCGAGCCCGTCGGCAATCACCGCCTGCATCGTCGACACCTCGTGCATCGGCAGATTCGGATCGATCGCGGCGAGCGCACGGCGCGCCGTGGCCGCGAGCGTGAGGGGATCGCCGGCGGTTCTGACGACGTATGTGTCGCCGAACAGCTCCTGCTTGATGGGCAGGAACATCATCGGCTCCGGCCGCAGATGCGTGGGATCATTCCGCACATTTCCTACGACGCCGACGATCGTGATCCACGGCGCGTTCGGATTCGGCGGCCCGATGTGGACCCGCGCACCGACAGGACTCTCTCCCGGCCAGTACCGCTCCGCCATCGCTTGATTGATGACCATCGCGGCGGGCGCTCCGGGACGGTCGTCAGGGGTGAATGCGCGGCCCTGCCGCAGCGGAATGCCGAGCGTGTGGAAATAATCCTCCGAGATGATGCTCGTGAGAATGAACGGCACCGCCTGATTCGGCGCCCAGGGCCGATTCTGGATGAACAGCCCATTGCTGTTCTGCACCTTGGTCGGAAGCTCCGCCATGATGGCGGTTCCGTTGACCCCCGGCAGCGCGCCGAGCCGACTCTCGAACTCGTCGTAGAAGCCGTCCACCGCCTGCGCCGTGCGGTACTTGCCGCCGCCAAGCTGGACGCGGAACGTGAGCAGGTGCTCGGGCATGAATCCAGGCGGTGCTGACGTGATCGCCCAGAGCGTTCGACCCAGCAGACCGGCTGCCGCCAGAAGGCTCACACACAGCGCAATCTGACCCGCCACGAGCATCCCGCGCAGGCGCCGCGTGCGCCCGCTTTCGCTGGATCCGCGCGTCTGCTCGCGCAGCGTTCCCTGCGGGTCGGACCGGCTCACCGACATCGCCGGTCCGACGCCGAACGCGAAGCCGGTGAGAAGAGCAAGCGCGAAGGTCACGAGCACCGCTGTCGCGTCGAGTGCGAGATCGGCGTAGGTCGGAAGAGCCGAGAGCGCCAGGTGACGCAGGAGTCGGAGCGCGATCGTCGCCAGGAGGATTCCCGCGAGCCCGCCGACGAGCGAAAGCAGCACACTCTCGGTGAGCAGTTGTCTCACCAGCCGGCCGCGTCCCGCGCCCAGCGCGACGCGAACGGCGAACTCTCTGCCGCGAGAGATGGTCCGCGACAACAGCGCGCCCGCGAGATTGGCGCACATGATCAAGAGCACGAGCGCCGCGCTCCCAAGAAGCACCAGCAGCGGAGTCCGCGTGTCTCCGACCATCGAGTCTCGCAGCGACACGGCGTCCAGGCCGATCCCGAGGTTGTCCTTGGCATAATCCTTCTCGAGCTGCGCGCCGATGCTCTTCAATTCAGTCGTCGCGGCAGCGGCTGTGACGCCAGGCTTGAGCCGACCAACGAAGCCAAAGTTGTGCGAGCCGCGCACAGAGATCGGGTCGCGCATGAACGAGGCGGTGTTGAGCACGAAGTAGAAGTCCGCGTCGCCCTCCGGCGCCACGAAATCGCGCGGCAGGACGCCGCCGACCGTGCGCGGAATTCCGTTGATCCGGATCGTGCGGCCGACGACGTGCCGGTCACCGGCGAAGACCCGCTGCCACGTCGCATGGGGCAGCAGGACCACCAGCGAGGTGTCGTGAATCGCATCGGCGTCCTGAAATCCAGGCCCGATCGCCGGGGCCACACCGAGTGTTTTGAAAAGTGAGGGCTCCGCCCACATCGCCTTCATGACGTGCGGTCCGTCCTCTCCGAGGTAGGTGACATCGCGCGACAGCATGAAGGCGCCGAACATCCCGAAGGAGTGCTGCCGCTCGCGAATGTCGCTTACGGTTCCCGCACTGAGCGCGCCATGCGTCTCGGTGCCGTCGTGGAAGGGCGCGTAGATGCGCATGAGCCGTCCGGCGTCGCGATACGGAAGCGGATTGAGAAGGACCGACTTCACCACGCCGAACACCGCGGCATTGGCGCCGATGCCGAGCGCCAGCGTGACGACGGCCAACAACGAGAACATCGGCGCGCGCAGCGCCGATCGCACGGCGAAGCGGACGTCCTGCGTGAGATCGTCCCACCAGTTACGCCGCGCCTCCGCCCGCCGATCCTCCGTGAGCATCTGCTCGCACTCGCGCTGCACATCATCCACGTCGCCGAAGCGGGCGAGCGCCGTTCGGCGCGCCTCGTCGGGCGCCATGCCTTTCGCTATGTACGTCCGGATGCGCTGCTCGAGGTGAAACGCCAGCTCGTCATGGACCTCGGCCTTGGGTTGCGGGGTCACGAACGGCGTCGCGGGAGTCGGCTTGTCGTCGCGCATACTGGTTACCTCGCCCACGCGGGCGCTGTGGTGCTTGTGACGGCCTTGTTGACGGCCGAGGAGAAGCGCTGCCACCCCGATGTCTGCTCCGCGAACTGGCGCCTGCCCTGCGCTGTGAGGCGATAGAACTTC